>Ga0307515_10001319_pt1 | contig 56336 bp, 50 predicted proteins | sample 17_EM_MG_FD_194513 | JGI IMG/M metagenome (GOLD analysis project Ga0307515, IMG submission 194513) | Populus trichocarpa ectomycorrhiza microbial communities from riparian zone in the Pacific Northwest, United States - 17_EM | ecosystem: Host-associated > Plants > Roots > Unclassified | place...
CCAGTTGCTTGATGGAGCCGCTGCCGCTGATCTCGCCGAGCAGGATGAACTGCGCACTGCTCAGCGCGATGGTGCCGTTGTTGAGGATGTTGTTGAGGTTGACTTCGCCGTTGATCACGCTCGCCGTGTTCTTGCTGTCCGACGTGGCGATGATGTTAGGGCTGTTGTCGGCGCTGGTGTTGGTGCCGATCTGCAGCGTGACGCCGGGGTCGATGGTGAGCACCGGCGGGTTGGTACCGGAGATGCCGAGCGCATAGCCCATGCCTGCGTAGGTCGTCTTGGTGACGGTCTGCACCTGCAACGCGTCGGGCAGCGTGAAGGTGCTGGCCTGCGTGATGACGAGCGTGCTCGGGCTGCTGGTGCCGCCCTGTGCCGCCAGGATCAGCGTGCCCTTGCCCGAGATGACACCGGTGTAGGTGGTGGTCGTTCCTGCAGGCAGGCGGATGATCGAATCGCCGGCCAGCGTGACGTCGAGGTTGGCCAGGATGGCCGCGGTGATGTCAGTGGCTGAACTGCGGGTTGCGGCTGAATCGGTGGATGCATCGGTGCCGCCATCGCTGCCGCAGGCGGACACGAAACCGGCGCATGCGGCTGTCAGCAAAAGGCGGCGGCGCTGGGAGAAAATTTCTTGCGGCATGTCGGTCTGTTCAAGGGAATCACTGCTGAAGGGCCGCCAGTGTGCTTCACATCAGCGCGACGATCACCCGACTTTGCGATCGCCGCTCACATCTCGATGCTTGCAGCACGAAATCTTTACAACCAGCCCACTTTTTCGCTGCCGATCACTTCCATGCCGCGCGGCCCGCATGCATCGAAGTTCACATTGTTCAGCTCCACGTTATCGAACGTGACCTTGGCGTTCGGGCTGTCGGTGCGGAACACTTCGTCGCCGTGGGTGAGGTTCGTGTTGCGTACGCTCACGTCCAGCGGGAAGGTGGTGCCACCGTTCTGTGGGTGCTCGATGGAGGCGCGCTGGTCGGTGCGCTGCTGGGTGGAGTACTGCTTGATGGTGCAGGTGGTGGGGGTGGAGGCACAGGCGCCCGCTACGGTATCGAGTCAGACCGCGACCTGCTCGACCCTGCGGTCGACATCGACATCGGCACGCGCTACCTGCGCGACCGGCACGAGATGTTCGACGGCCGCATCGACCTCATGCTGGCCGCGTACAACGCCGGCGAAGGCGCCGTGCGGCGGTACGGCAACCGCATTCCGCCATACCCTGAAACGCAGGAATACGTGCAGAAGATCATGGGGCTGTACCGTGACCGCTGAATGTCGCGGTGATGTCGCCGGCTATGTCGCGGTTCACGGGGATTTCAGCCGCCCCCGTCAGCCGGCCGCCAGGTCTTCCCGCTCCCAGGTCTTCACGGCCCGTATGTCGTCGGGCCCGGTGCGGCAGCAGCCGCCGATCAGGCGTGCGCCCATTCGGTACCAGTCACTTGCCTGCTCGGCGAAGTGCTCGGAATGCAAGCAGCCGTGCCACTGCTTGTGCGTCGCGTCGTAGTGCTCGCCGGAGTTCGGGTACACGAGGAAGGGCTTACGGGTGTGCGCCCTTGCCGCAGCCACCAGCGACGAGATGTGCTCGGGTGCCGTGCAGTTGACGCCGACGGCAGCCACCTGCTCGAAGCCGTCGAGCGCCGCCACGCAATCGGCCAGCCGCTCGCCCTCGCTGTTGAGCTTACCATCGCGGCACGAGAAGCTGATCCACGCTGTGGTGCCAGGGAACTCAGGCAGCAGGCTGGCCAGCGCCATCGCTTCGACCAGGCACGGAATGGTTTCGCAGGCGAGCAAGTCGGCACCGGCATCGACCAGCACTTTCATGCGCGGACGATGGAAGTCCATCAACTCCTGCAGCGACAGGCCGTAGTGGCCGCGGTACTCCGAGCCGTCGGCCAGCATCGCGCCATAGGGCCCCACCGAGGCCGCGACGAGCGGCCGCACACGGCCTGCGCGATTCCCGGGCTGCGCCCAGAACGCCTCTCGGGCTTCAGCAGCCAGCGCAACAGAACGGCGCATCAGATCGGCAGCGGCTTGCTCATCGAAGCCGCGTCGCGCAAAGGCCTCGAAAGTGGCCTGGTAGCTGGCGGTGGTGGCGACATCGGCACCGGCCTCGAAGTAGTCGAGGTGAATCTGGCGGATCAGCTCCGGCTGCTCGATCAGCAGCTTGGCCGACCAGAGCGCGTCATTCAGGTCGGCGCCGCGGCGCTCCAGCTCGGTGGCCAGAGCGCCGTCGAGGATGACGAGCGGCCGCTGCGCGAGCAGCGCGGCAATGGGGTTGGCAAGTTCGGACATTCTGCGTTTCCGTGAGGCAAGACGCCCGATGATGCCTCCTTCGAGGCCGCTGCTGGCACATCGCCATGCGCCCGGGCAAACGCAAAGCACTGGACAAAACCCGGCGCTCGCATCAACTGATCGACGAACTGGAGCGCCTCAAGGCCGGCATCCGGGCCAAGGTCGAGCACCCGTTCCGGGTGATCAAGCGGCAGTTCGGGCATGTGAAGGTGCGCTACTGCGGGTTGAAGAAGAACACCGCGCAGCTCATGACCTTGTTCGCGCTGTCCAACCTGTGGATGGTGCGTGGCAAGTTGTTGGGCGCCAAGGCATGAGTGCGCCTCGTGCACCGTGGAGCATGGCGCTGCGCGCAAAAAGCCACCGCTTCGTGGCCTGCAAATGCTCCGACGAGCTCTGAATCTCATCGGCCAGGAAGCGCGCGCGCGAGCCTGGTCGTATGTCTGCTGTGGAACGGGCTGCGAAGTCGGCGAGTGTCAGCTACAACGCGGTGCTCCAGCCGCGACAACTGGCCCAAGCCATTGCAACCGGCACACCGCCTGCGGGATTCGAGCCGCACGCGAACGCGACGCTTGAGGACCCTACGATTCAACTCCTGTCCGAGATGGTGGAAGAGCTGCACGCAGGCTCGCACGTCGAGCGCACCGTGCTCTGGAGCAACCTGCGCAAGATGGCCGGGCTGCTCGGCAGCCGTCGCGTGTTCCGGGGCTCGCATGAGGCGAGCCCCGGAAAGAGGAGCGCATGAAGCAGGTCGACGTCACGCGACGAGGGCCGTGCGAATTTGTTGAACGGAGTTCATTCACGATGCTGGCAGAGCATTTGGCCTTTCAGGGGTGGGGCAACCGGGCTCGGCGCTGAAACTCACTTCGGCGCACGTCCCCCAGGCCGAGCAGCTCAATGCCACGCATGAGCTTCGTCGCGTGCTTGCGAGTCCCGGCGGCGATGGACTGCCAGACCTGAGGCGGGAAGTCGTCCGGGAGCCCCGTCCCGACCCCGAGTCGCGGCTCTCGACCCATCCGCGACACAATTGAGTCAGATGGGTCGCCCAGAACCTGTCGGTCGGCACCGCAAGTGTCCGGGAGCCGAGAAATGGGACCGAACTGCCCCCGGGCCTCCGTGCCGTTGAGCGCCGTTGGTCTCTACATGCCCCAGCGCAGCGCCGGCGTGTGCAAGGGCGCGTCCCACAATTCCAGCGTCGCGTCGTCGACGGCGCTGACGGTGATCGAGCAACCGGCCATTTCCAGCGATGTGACGTAGCTGCCGGTAAGGTAACGCACCGCCTTCACGCCGGCGCCGGCCAGCACCTTCTGCGTGGCGTTGACCATCAGGTACAGCTCCATCAGTGGCGTGCCGCCGAAGCCGTTGACGAGCAGGATGACCTCCTGCCCGCGTTTGAACGACAAATCCTTCAGCACCGCGCCGGCGAGTTCGGCGGCAATGTCGTCGGCGCTGCCGAGCTTGACGCGACGGCGGCCCGGTTCGCCGTGGATGCCGACGCCCATCTCCATCTCATCAGGCCCGATCTGGAAGGTCGGCTGGCCGGCGGCGGGAACCGTGCACGAACTCAGCGCGACGCCCATGCTTGCCGTGCCCTTGTTGACTGCGTCGCCCAGCGCCTTCAGGTCGGCCAGGTTCTCGCCGCGCTCTGCAGCAGCGCCGATGATGCGCTCGACGATCAGCGTGCCGGCCACACCACGCCGGCCGGTCGTGTAGGTCGAGTTCTCGACCGCCACGTCGTCGTTGATGATCACGGTCGTGTTCTCGTGGCTCAGCATCTCGGCGGTCATCTGGAAGTTCATCATGTCGCCGGAGTAGTTCTTGACGATGAACAGCACACCGGCGCCGGTGTCCACGGCTTCGGCCGCGGCCAGCATCTGGTCGGGCGTCGGCGACGTGAAGATCTGCCCCGGGCACGCCGCGTCGAGCATGCCGTGTCCGACGAAACCGGCGTGTAGCGGCTCGTGACCCGAGCCACCACCGGAGATCAGCGCCACCTTGCCGGGCTTCAGTGTCTTGCGGCGCACGAACTGGCGGCCGGCGCCGAGCGTCACGATGTCGGCATGGGCCGCCGCAAAACCGTCGAGCGACTCGGCGAGTGCGGCTTCGACGTCGTTGATGAGCTTTTTCATTTGGAGGTCTCCTGGAGTCCGTCGCACACCGCGCCGATGATCAGCGCCATCGATCGCGAACCGGGGTCGACATGGCCGAGCGCGCGGTCGCCGAGGAACGACGATCGGCCGCGCGTGGCAGCAGTCTGCGCGGTGGCTTGAGCGCTGTCCATCGCACATTGGCGCACGCGGGCGACGATGTCGTCACCGCCTGCGTTCAGCAGCTTTTGCACCGGATCCAGCACGTCGAGCAGCGTCTTCTGGCCGACCTCGGCCTTGCCGAGTCGGGTCAGCGCCTTGATACCGGCGTCCAGCGCCACGGCCATGTCGGCCGGGCCCGGTGCCTCGGGCAACGTCTTGCCCAGCGTCACCAGCAGCGTGCCGAAGACCGGGCCCGACGAGCCGCCGATCGTCGACATGCAGGTCATCCCCATCGTCTTCATCGCGTCGTTAAAGTCCTGGCCCGCCAGTTCGTCGAGCCTGGCCTGGATGGCCAGCGCGCCGCGGCGCATGTTCAGGCCGTGATCGCCATCGCCGATGGCCTGGTCGAGCGCGGTGAGTTCGTCGACATGGTCGATCAGCGTCTGCGTCGCAGCCTTGATGAGAGCAGTGTGGTTCATGGATGGAGGGCCTCAGGAAGTGATGCGTTGACCGGCCGCATCGAACCAGAGCGGGCGGCCGATGTGCAGGTGCACGGCAGCGCCCGGCTCGACCGTGGTGCCGGCCGGGGCGGCGCTGACGACTTCGTGCTCGCTGCCGGCCAGCGTCAGATGCACCAGGTGCTGGTCGCTCAGGCGCTCGATGCGGCGCACGTGGGCGGCGCAACCGACCTGTGTGACATCAGCGAGCTGAAGGTGTTCGGCGCGGATGCCGACGGTGACCGCCTGCGCCGGCGCAGGCCACTCGCCGAGCGCCGCGCGCGGCACGAGGTTGATGCGCGGTGCGCCGAGCCGCGACGCGACATAACTGCTGACCGGGTCTTCGTAGATCTGCCGCGGCGTGCCCAACTGCACCAGCCGGCCCTGCTCCAGCACGCCGACGCGCGTGGCCAGCGTCATCGCCTCGGTCTGGTCGTGCGTGACGTACAGCATCGTCGCCCCAAGATCCTGCTGGATGCGCTTGAGCTCCAGCCGCAGGTCGTTGCGCAGCTTGGCGTCCAGCGACGACAGCGGTTCGTCCATCAGCGTCACCGCCGGGTTGCGCACCAGGGCCCGGCCGATCGCCACGCGCTGCATCTGGCCGCCGGAGAGTTTCGTCGCCGGGTTCTGCAGCTTGTCGTCGATGCGCAGCAGCGCCGCGACTTCGTGGACCTTGCGCCGGATCTCGGCCTCGGGTGTCGCGTGCAGCGGCGAACGCAGAGGGAACGCGAGGTTGTCGAACACGTTCAGGTGCGGGTACAGCGAATACTGCTGGAAGACGAAGGTCACGTCGCGCAGCGCCGGCGCGAGTGTCGTGACCTCTTGGCCACCGATGTGCACGCTGCCGGCGTCGGGTTTTTCCAGCCCGGCCACCAGTCGCAGCGTCGTCGTCTTGCCGGCGCCGCTGGGGCCGAGCAGCACGACGAACTCGCCGCTGGCCATGTCGAGGTCCAGGCGCTGCACGGCCTTCACCGCACCGAAGGCCTTGTCGACGGATGTCAGCCGCAGCTCAGCCATGGCGCGCCTCGTCGTCGCGTGTGGTGCGCAAGGCGCGGCCGCTGGACTGGTCGAACAGCGACACGTTGGCGGCGTCGAAGCGCAGGCCCACGTGGTCCCCGCGCGCTGCCGGTGCATCGACGTGCACCTTGGCGCGCAAGGTGCCGCCGCCGGCCGTGCCCAGCGTGACGATCTGGCTCGCGCCCAGGTATTCGGTGCCCAGCACCTCAGCACGCAGCGGCGAGTCGTCGGCGAAGCGCAGGTGCTCGGGGCGCACGCCGCACAGCAGTCGGTCCGGGGGCACTTCTTCGCGCAGCGCCGGCAGGCCGACGCTCGCGAGCGTGGGGTCGACGGCCAGGAAGTTCATCGCCGGCGAGCCGATGAAGTCGGCGACGAACACGCTCGCCGGCCGTTCATAGACCTCACGCGGCGCACCGAGCTGTTCGATGACGCCGCGGTTCATCACCGCGATGGTGTCGGCCATCGCCATCGCCTCGGTCTGGTCGTGCGTGACGTAGACGGTGGTGGCGTGCAACCGGTCGTGCAGCGCACGCAGTTCGTGGCACATCACCTCCCGGAACTCGGCGTCGAGCGCGCCGAGCGGTTCATCCATCAGGAAGGCGAGTGGCTGGCGCACGATGGCGCGGCCGAGTGCGACGCGCTGGCGGTCGCCGCTGGACAGGCCGGAGACGGACGAGTTCAGCACGTCGGTGATGCGCAGCGTGCGTGCCGCCTCCATCACACGCCGTTCGATCTCGGCCTTCGGCAGCCCCTGCGCCATCAGCGGGAAGGCGATGTTCTGGCGCACGTTCATGTGCGGGTACAGCGCGAACATCTGGAACACGAAGGCGATGTCGCGCGCTGACGCGCGCTTGAAGCTGACGTCCTCGTCGCCGAGGAAGATTTGCCCCGAGGTCGGCAGCTCGAGCCCGGCGATCATGCGCAGCGTCGTCGTCTTGCCGCAGCCCGAAGGCCCGAGCAGGCAGAAGAACTCGCCGTCCTTGACGGTGAAGCTCGAATCCTTCACCGCGGTGAAGTCGGCGAAGGCCTTGTGCAGTTGGTGAACCCGGATCTGTGCCATCGCGTTATTCCGGAAACTTCGAGACGACGATGAACATCAGCGTGCCGAACAAGGTGGTCACGAACGACCAGGTGTACAGCACCATCGCGATCGGCTGCAGCAGCATGAAGATGCCGACGGCGATGACAATGCAGGCCGCCATCTCCATCGGCACGCGACGCAAGAGTTTCGGCCAACGCGTCATTTGCGCACCGCTCCGAACGTGATGCCGCGCAGCAGATGTTTGCGCAGCAGCACCGTGAACACCAGGATCGGCACCAGGAACAGCGTCGTGCCGGCGGCCACGGCCGGCCAGTCCTGCCCACCTTCGCCGATGATGATGGGGATGAACGGCGGCGCCGTCTGCGCGGTGCCCGATGTGAGCAGCACGGCGAACGCGTATTCGTTCCACGCAAAGATCAGGCAGAAGATCGCAGTCGCGACGATGCCCGTCACGGCCTGCGGCAGCACCACCTTGCGGAAGGCCTGCAGCCGCGTGTAGCCGTCGACCATCGCGGCCTCTTCGTATTCGCGCGGGATCTCGTCGATGAAACCCTTCAGCAGCCACACCGCGAGCGAGACGTTGACAGCGCTGTACAGCAGGATCATGCCGAGCCGCGTGTCCGACAACCCGAGTTCGCGGTACATCAGGTAGATAGGGATCGCCACCGCGATCGGCGGCATCATGCGCGTCGACAGGATGAAGAACAGCAGGTCGTCCTTCGCCGGCACCTTGAAGCGCGAGAACGCATAGGCTGCCATCACGCCGAAGCCGACCGACAGCAACGTCGAGCCGAAGGCGATGATCAGCGAGTTGGCGAAACGCGGCACGTAGTTCGAGGGGCCGGCCACCACCATGTTGACGCTGCGCGCGGCTTCGTCGCATACGCCATCGGCCGGCGGCAGCGCGGCGATGTACTCGGGCGTCTGCCGCGAGCGGGTGGTGAACAGGTTGCAGTAGCCCTGGATCGACGGACTGAACACCACCTTCGGCGGGTAGCTGATCGCGTCGGGCGGCGTCTTGAAGCCGGTGAGGATGATCCACAGCAGCGGCACCAGCGTGACCACGGCGTAGAGCACGACCAGGAAACCCGCGATGCCGCGCGTGCGCGCCGTGGGTTCGACGACGCTGTGGGCCGTGCTGATGCCAACGAGCTTCATCTGTTTTTGACCGCGTTGAGGGCCTTGACGTAGATATTGGCCAGGCCGAAAACCGACACGAACAGGATCACCGCGAAGGCCGACGAGTAGCCGGTGCGCCACTTCTCGAAGGCTTCGCGCTTCAGCGTGATCGATGCCAGCTCGGTGGCCGAGCCTGGCCCGCCGGAGGTCAGCAGGTTGACCATGTCGAACATCTTGAAGTTCTCAATGCCGCGGAACAGCACCGCCAGCATCACGAACGGCAGCACCATCGGCAGCGTGATGTGCCAGAACTGCCGCCACGGCGACGCGCGGTCGACCTCGGCCGCCTCGTAGATGTAGTCGGGGATCGAACGCAGCCCGGCCAGGCAGATCAGCATCACGTAAGGCGTCCACATCCAGGTGTCGACTATGACGATGGCCCAGGGCGCGAGCTTCACCGAGCCGAGCATCTCGAAGCTCGACGGCGGGATACCGGTCAGCGCCGACACCGCGTAGTTGAACAAGCCCATCTGCGGCTGGTAGAGAAAGGCCCAGAAGTTGCCGACCACGGCCGGCGACAGCATCATCGGGATCAGGATCAGCGTGGTCCAGAAACCGTGGCCGCGGAACTTGCGGTCGATCAGCCAGGCCAGCGCAAAGCCGATCAGCACCTGCAGCGTGATGGTCCAGAACAGGAAGTGTGCCGTGGTCTGCATCGCAGCCCAGATGTCGGGGTCGGTCAGCACCGAGATGTAGTTGTCGAGGCCGACGCCCAGCACGGTCGCGTTCGGCCGGTTGGCGCGGAAGTTCGTGAACGACAGCCGCACCGTCCAGATCAACGGGAAGATGTTGATCGCCAGCAGCAGCAGCATCGTCGGGCCGACGAACAGCCAGGCGATGCTGCGGTCGGACAGGCCGCGCATGCGTTGTGCCAGCCGGGGCGGCCGGGGTGAGGTAAGCGCCGCCACCGTCTGCGCCAGGTTGCTCGGGTCTCGGATCACAGGCTCACTTGACCTTGCCGTCTTCCTTGAAGACCTTCTTCCAGTCGACCACCAGCGCGTCGAGCGCTTCCTTCGCCGTGCCCTTGTCGGCGACCACGTAGTCGTGCACGCGCTTCTGCATCGCCAACAGCAGCTGCGCATACGACGGCTCGGCCCAGAAGTCGACCACCATGCCCATCGAGTCGAGGAAGGGCTGCGCGTAAGGTGCGCTCTTCGGGTAGTTCGGATCCTGCAGCACGGCCTTCGCGGCCGACGCGCCACCCACGGCCTGCCACTTCTTCTGCACGTCGGGGTTGGCGAACCACTTGATGTACTGCAGCGCCTCGTTCTTGTTCGGCGAGTACGACACCACCGAGATGCCTTGCCCGCCGAGCTGCACACCCTTGCCCTTGTCGGAAGGGTTGGCGAAGAAGCCGATCTTGTCGCCGCCGACGTTCGGGTCCTTGTACAGGCCGGGGAAGAAGGCGAAGAAGTTCATCGCCATCGCCACCTGACCCGACTTGAACGCGTCCAGGCCCTCGCCCATGTAGGCGTTTGTCAGCCCCGGCGGCGTGCTGCCCTTGTAGATGGACTTGTAGAACTCGAGCGCCTTCACCGCGTCTGGCGAGTTGACGAAGCCGTCCATCGCATACGGCTTCTTCGGGTCTTCGTACTTGAAGCCCATCGGGTACAGCACGTTGGTCACGCCCATCGTGATGCCTTCGCTGCCGCGCTCGGTGTAAATGTAGGCGCCGTAGACCTTCTTGCCGTCGACCATGCGGCCCTGGAAGAACTCGGACACCTGCTTGAACTCGGCCCAGGTCTTGGGCGGCGCGAGATCGCGACTGAACTTCTTCTTGAACTCGGCCTGAATCTCGGGTTTGGCGAACCAGTCCTTGCGGTAGGTCCAGCCCACCGCGTCGGCCATCGCTGGCAGTGCCCAGTAGTTCGGTGTGTTCTTCGGCCACTCGGCATAACCCGTCACGGTGGCGGGCATGAAGTCCGTCATCTTGATGCCTTCCTTCGCGAAGAAGTCATTCAGCTTGACGTAGTGGCCGTTCTCGGCGGCGCCGCCAATCCACTGGCTGTCGCCGATCATCAGATCGCACAGCTTGCCCTTCGAGTTCAGCTCGTTGAGCATGCGGTCGGCGAAGTTGGTCCAGGGCACAAACTCGAACTTCATCTTCACGCCGCTCTTGGCGGTGAAGTCTTTCGACAGTTCGACCAGCGCGTTCGCCGGGTCCCAGGCGGCCCAGCACAGCGTGATGGTCTTGTCCTGCGCGGTGGCAGCACCGCTGCCGAGCGTGAGACAGAGGGTGGTGGCCGCCAGCGCAGCGCGCCCCGGCAGCGGTTGAGTGTTCAGCTTCATGAGGCAGTCTCCAGCGGGTGGTTGTGGTTTCTCCGGGCACTCATCCGACGGCCGTTCGTCAATGCAGGTTCTCGGCGGTCAGGATTTCGATGCGCGGCTGCACCACGTTCAGCGCCCCGCGCACGTTCTCGCACAATGCACGCAGCACACGCGCCGCGGCGAGAACGCAGTAATGGATGTCCTGGTGCAGCACGTACTGCAGCGCGTCGGCGCCGAGCAGGCCACGGTGTTCGTCCGTGAAGTCGTGCACCGCGACGCCGACGTGCGGCGCCAGATCGGCCGCCGCCAACGCGCGCACGACGCCGGCGCTGCCGGTACCGACGTTGTAGAGGCCAGCCACGCGGGCCAGTTCGACGCCAGTGTCCAGAAACTGCGACAGCGTCGCGGCAGCGCCAACGTCGTCAGCCGGCAGGTCTGGAGTGCGGACCATCTTCAACTGCGGAAAGCGTTCTTCGAGCACCTGCGCGAAGCCGATACGTCGTTCTATCTCCGCCGACAGGCGCGTGGCCTGCGACGACAGCAGCAGCGTGTCACGCAAGCCCGGCTGCGCCATGCGCGCCAGCAGCAGTCCGGCGGTGCGGCCAGCAGCGCGGCTGTCCACACCGATGTGGGTCTCGCGCATCGAACCGGCAATGTCGGAGAACAGCGTCACCACGTGGGTACCGGCGCGCACGAGCGAATTGACTGCGAGCTTGATCGGCGGCAGGTCGGGGGCCATCAGGGCCACACCATGGCAATCAGTCAGCGCCGCCAGCGCGGCACCGAACTGCGCCGGGTCGCCCGCATCGATGCGGTACGTGATCTCGGTGATGTGTTGGTGTCGAAAGTCGCCCGCGGCCTGGGCGATCTGGCGTTCGACCAAGCCCAGGAACGGCGAATCGTCCGCCGGCAGCACGTAGCCGAAGCGAAGATTTTCGCCGCGTCGCGGCCGCCCGGGCTGCGGCGGCGTGCCGAGTTCGGCCACCACCTGCAGCACCTTTTGCACAGTCTCGGGGTTCACGCCCGGACGCTTGTTGAGCACCCGATCGACAGTGGCGGTGCCAACGCCGGCGAGGCGAGCAATCTCGGTGATGGTGGTTGAGTTGGCCATGGCTTGATGTGATCAATTTATTGGCATCAACAAATAAATCAATCAGGGTTTTCGAAGGGTAGGCCAGAGCGGTATGGCATCGCCGTGGCGTTGCACCGAGCTCGGCGACAGAGAACTTGCGCGGGCAAATGGGGTTCGGCGGCCTTCGACTGTCCAACGGCCGTCAGAAAACTCGCTTGGACAAACGACTTTTCCGACCATCGGCCGACTGTCGCGAATGGCCGGAACTGGCCGAGAGCGCTAGCACGCGGCCAGTTCCTGCCGCTGACCAAGGGCAGCTTCCCGGCACGCCATCTCGCCTGACTCGCGCCTGGCCGCACACCCCAAGCTGGTGACGCCCGTGCTGCAGGATCGATCCCTTGTTCATCCGGCCTTGTGCCGTGCCCGGGGGTTCTGCAAGGCCCACACCGCCGCTTCAAGCCGGCTCTTCAAGTTGAGCTTGCGCAGCAGGTTCTTGATGTGCACCTTCACAGTGGCGTCGGAAATACCCAGCAGACGGGCGATCTCCTTGTTGTTGCGGCCGTCGGCCAACAGCGCCAGCGTTTCCCGCTCGCGCTCCGTCAGATTGCCGACAGCTGCGGCTGCGGGAGCATTCAGCGCCTGCACGAGCAGACCGGCGACACTTTGCTCGAGCACCATGGCGCCGCCCATCGACTGTTTGATGCGCAGGCACAGCTCCTCCGGCTCCAGGTCCTTCAGTAAATAACCGTCGGCCCCGGCGCGCATCGCCTCCAGAACGTCACGCTCGTCATCCGACACGGTGAGCATGACGCAGCGACTCGGCACGCCCGCCGCCTTGAGGGCGCGCAGCACCTGGATGCCGTTCATCGGCTTCATGTGGAGATCGATGAGGATGACGTCGGGTTGCAGCGCCGTTGCCATGGCCACGCCGCTGGCGCCGTCGCTGGCCTCACCCACAAGCTCCAGCGCGTCGTCGGCGCGCACCAGTTGCGCCACGCCTTTGCGGAAGAGCGGGTGGTCGTCGATCAGCAGGATCCGGGTCACGTCAGCCCTCCGACAACATCGGGTGCGTCCATCGGCAGCCGCTGCGGCGCAAACGAGAGCCGCACGCACGTTCCGCCGCCGGGCCTGGCGCTGATGCCGATCTCTCCGTTGAGCGTGCGAGCGCGCTCGCGCATGATGCTCAGGCCGTAGTGATGGGCCGTGTCGCTGGGCGCCGAACCCGGGCCGCCGCCATCGTCCTCGATGGTCACGACGAGTTCGTGGCCCGGCCCGTAGACGGCGGCTACCCACACGCGCTCGGCGCGCGCGTGTCGAACCGCATTCGACAGCGCCTCGCGGATCACCTGCAGCACGTGGAACTCCTCGTTCACTTGCAGCAGGCATCGCCCCAGGCGATCGTCGAACGAGAGGTCCAGTGCGCTGCGCTGGCTGAATTCCTCGATCGCCTCGTGCACCGCCGCGACCAGCCCGCCCGGGCCCATGCGCACGCGAAACGCAGCGATCAGCTCGCGCACTTCGCCATAGGCGATCGTCAGGCCCGAGCGCAGCTCGTCTGCCGCCTGAGTGATGTCGAAGGGCTGCACTTGCAGCGCAAGACCGCTCTGCAAGCGGGCCACCTGGATTTTCATGAAGGCCAGCGACTGGGCCAGCGAATCGTGCAATTCGGCGGCAATCGCACCGCGCTCCTCCATCAGGGCGACGCGGCGCTCCTCCTGGCTGCGGCTCACGCTGACCACCGCCAGCGCCACGAGGCCGGCGAAGCTTTCCGCCAGCTGCAGGCAACGATCCTCGACCACGGCACCGGCCGCGAACTCCGCCACCAGCGTGCCCACCGGCACGTCGTTGCGCGATACCGGCACCACCAGCGACAGGGCTCCCGAAGAACCTTCTTTCGGCGGCACCATGCGCGCGCTGATCTCGAGCGCGCCGCGCTCAAGGGAGAGCGTGTCCAGCAGCGCCGGAGCGCCATGCGTGCACACCACCTCCGAGGTGCCCAGCGCGAGCCGGGCCGTGCCGTCCAGACGCAGGGCCACCGTTCTTGCGTCAAGGGCGGATTCCAGCAGCGCCAAGGCGTTGAGCAGGCTGAACTCCGAGACATCGCCCTCGGAAAACATGCGGATCACTTCGCGCAGGGTCTGGAGGGCCTGGGTGTCGTGCCGATCGCGCTGCGCCATCAGTTGCTGCTCCCATCGCCTCTCGGCCGCGACGCCGGCCTGTCGTGCCGTCAGTTCCTCCAGGCCGTGGACCAGTTGCTCGATCTCGTCGCGCCCCCGGCCCGACCCCGGGACGCCCGTCATGACAAAGGCCCCGGGCAGCCGCTGCACCAGCACGCGATGCGCGCGGGCAAGCACAAACCAGGCGCCGCCGGCGATGAGTACGAAGCAGAGCCCCTGCACCAGCAAGAGCAGTGTCACGCGCTGCGTCAGGACATGGTCCACAGACCGCATCGCCTGGCACGGCTCGGCATCCATGACAGCCGCCCCAGCACAAGCGCCCCGCAGCGTCGCGAATCCAGCCTCGATCTGGCGCTGCACCTCGACGCTGCCGGCCAAGGCGAGCGCAGCCGACAATACACAGCCCGCCAGCACACCGGCAAGACTGGAATAGAGCGGGTAGCGAGCATGGCGCCCGAACACGGAAGAGATCCTGAACATGCCTGTATTTGCCTTCTCGGTCTGGCTGCTGGCCCTGCTCATTTCAGCCGTGGTGGGTTCGTGGTACGAGGGCCCCGCTACTGTAGGTCTTCCCCTGGTGGTCGGCATGCTCGGCCTCGCGGTGATCGGGCTCGCGTCGAGGCCCTGGCCGCGGCGCGCCGGCCAGGGCACCCGCGTCGACGGGCAGCAAGCCTGGGCGAACGCGCTGTGCGAGGGCATGACGACACCTTCGCTGACGCTGGACCAGGGTGTGGTGGCCGTGGCGAACCAGGCCCTTCTCGCACTGCTCGACTACCGGGGCCGCAACGACCAGGTGCTCGGCCTGCCCTTCACCAAGCTGCTGCATCCCACCGACCATGAGCCTTTCGCCCGCCTGCAGGCAGCCTGCCTCGACAACGCGACGACCACCGCCGGCATGGTGCGGCTGGTGCGCGCTGATGGTCGCCTGCTGAAGTCGCAGGCGAGCGTTTCGCCGTTGCAGGGGGTGCCGGGCGGGCTGCTGGTTCAGCTGGACTCGAACGACGCTGGCGGCGACAGCCTGGCCAAGACCGAGGAATTGGCGCGCGTGATGGACCAGCTCGAACTGGTGCTGTTCCAGACCGACTGCGACGGCCGCATCGGCTACGTGAACCGCGCCTGGGAGCGGCTCAGCGGCCGCAGCGCGGAGCAATGCCGCGGGTTGCACCTGGTCTCCGTGGTCCACCCGGAAGACCGGGCCAGCGTCGAAGGGCCGCTGCTGGCGATGGGCCGGGGCGAGATCGACCAACTCACTGTCGAGTTCCGCCTGGTGGCGGCCAATGGCAACGTCGTCTGGGTGGCGCTGCACGCGCGCAGCAACACCCTGCCCGAAGGAAACCTCGTCGGCATCGCAGGCACCGTCACCGAGATCACGCGCCGCAAACAGTTCGAAGCCACGCTGGGCTCGACCCGCCGCCACCTCAACACCTTGCTCGCCAACGTCCCCGGCATGGTCTACCGCGGTCGCAATGACCCGGACTGGCCGATGGACTTCGTCAGCGACGGCTGTCTGGACCTGACGGGCTACGAGCCCTACGAACTGCTCGAGAAAGGCCGCGTGCCTTTCGGCAGCCTGATCCATCCGCAGGACCGGGAGTTTGTCTGGACGCAGGTCCAGCGCCAGTTGGCCCTGCACAAGCCCTACCAGATCTCCTACCGCATCACCGATGCGCAGAAGCAGCTGCGCTGGGTGTGGGAACAGGGCCGCGGCGTGTTCTCGGCGAACGGCGAGCTGCTGGCCATCGAGGGCTTCATCACCGACGTCAGCGCGCGCCAGGGTGCCGAAGAACAGGCGCGCCGCCGCATGTGGTTCGAGGCCCGCACGGGCATGCTCAGCCGCGCTCTGTTCGACAGCCTGCTCGCGTATGTCTGGCAGCACGCCCAACTGCTCGGCTACCCCTATGCGCTGTTCGTCGTCGACCTGATCGCCATGCCGGCCCTGCTGGAGGCCACCGGCGCAGAAAAGGGTGAGCGTGTGCTCGACAAGATGGCGCAGCGCTTCGGCCTGGTCAACGGCCCCGGTGCCGCGGTGAGCTATCTGGGCGCTCACCAGTTCGCCGTTCTGCTGAGCGACTTTCGGGCTGGGGGCGTCGTGCATGCGCTGGCCGAGACACGCGAGGTGATTCCCGCCGCGTCCGCGATGGCGACCCGGCTGGCCGAGGCCTTGTCCGCGCCCTTGAGCATCGGCAACGAGAAGCACGTGATCGACGTAGTGATCGGCATGGCCCTCGGCCATGCCCGCTACGTCAGCGGCGAGGCGATGCTGCAAGCCGCTCGCGACGCTGCCGCCAAGGCAGCGGCACTCGGGCCGGGCCACTGCGAGTTCGCCGACGAGTGAGTCCGCCAGTGACGCGCAGGTAGGCGGCCGCGCCGCGGAGCCTGGGGGTAGTCGCACTACCACCTAAGGCGTAAGCCCTCATGGGAATTGGCCCAGGCAGCGCTCCCGTTCAGCATCGGTACCTCAACAACGAGGGAGCCGACAGCCTGTTTCGACGCGGGCAGATCGGGCTCGAGCCTGGATATTCCCTTTTTCTCCAACCTCACGAAAGACACCTGATCCATGAGCACTTGCCTGATGACACCACGCCGCGCTGCGGTGATCGCCCTGGTTTTTTCGAGCGGAGCGCTCCATGCGCAGTCGTCGGTTTCCATCGACGGTTGGCTGGACGCCGGCATCATGAAGAAGACCGGCGGCACCACCGAGCTGGGAACGCCCAGCCGCAACAACATTGCGTTTTCCGGCAACGAGGATCTCGGCGGCGGCCTGGCGGCCACGTTCCGCCTGAGCACCCGCTTCGAGCTCGACACCGGGCAGGTGGAAAACAGCGACGCGGCCAGGCCTTTCTGGAAGGGCGAAGCGACGGTCGGGCTGAAGGGTGGATTCGGCGCCGTGCGATTGGGCCGGGCGCTGACACCGTTGCAAGACCTCTCCTACAAATACGACCCCTGGTCCAACTTCGACCGCATCGCTTCGCTGCAATGGTGGCACTTTGCCCCCGACTTTCTGTCGGACCCGCAGACCCGCGAGTACGCGCGGCTCAACAACGGCATCTTCTATGACTCGCCGGACATGGGCGGCTTCAGCGCCCACGCCTCGTTCAGCCCGGAAAAGAACGCGGCCACTGATCTCGCGCGCAGCGTCGGCGGGTCGCTGAATTACGACGGCGGCGATCTGTCGCTGATGCTCGGGTTCGAGCGCAACAGCCAGAAGGACAGGGCTCTGTTTCTCGGCGCGTCCTATGCGTTCGGAGACTTGCATCTGATGGGCGGCTACAACTATGTGAAGCTCGACCCCGACAGCGCGATCTTCGGCCCCGACTGGACCAATTGGGCCGGCGCCAGCGACCCGAAGACCAAACGCACCTCGCTGCAGGTGGCCGCCACCTATGCTCAGGGCCGGCATACCTACCGCGCCGGCGCCAGCCGCGACTTCCAAGGCTCGACCAACGCGTTCAACTACATCGGCAGCACCTTCAACAATGCCGGCACCGGTGCTTCCGGCGCGAGCAACATGTTCAGCCTCGGTTACTCGTATTCGCTGTCGAAGCGCAGCACGCTCTACGCCAACGTGTCCGACACCCGCTGGAAAGAGACCGATGACAACGGCCGTCGCTCCGCGGCCGGCTACGACCTGGGCATGAGCCATTCGTTCTGAACGGCAAGGAAAGGAATCGCCCATGAACGTTTCCGACAAGATCGGCGCCATGCCCACCGCGGCCGGCGCGGACCCGCGCCACGACCCGGCGCGTGTGATCCGCGCGCCGCGCGGCACGCAGTTGAGCTGCAAGAGCTGGCTGACCGAAGCGCCCTTCCGCATGCTGCAGAACAACCTCGACCCCGACGTGGCGGAAGACCCGCAGAGCCTGGTCGTCTATGGCGGCATCGGCCGCGCGGCGCGCAACTGGGAATGCTTCGATCAGATCCTGGCCTCGCTGAAGGAACTGAACGACGACGAAACGCTGCTGGTGCAGTCGGGCAAGCCGGTCGGCGTGTTCAAGACACACGCGAACGCGCCGCGCGTGCTGATCGCCAATTCCAATCTCGTACCCAAGTGGGCCACTTGGGCGCATTTCAACGAGCTGGATCGTCAGGGCCTGTTCATGTACGGCCAGATGACGGCTGGCAGCTGGATCTACATCGGCAGCCAGGGCATCGTCCAGGGCACCTTCGAGACCTTCGTCGAAGCCGGCCGCCAACACTACGGTGGCGACCTGGCAGGCAAATGGATTCTCACCGCCGGCCTCGGCGGCATGGGCGGTGCGCAACCGCTGGCCGCCACGCTGGCCGGCGCGGTGTCGCTCAACATCGAGTGCCAGCAGTCGAGCATCGACTTCCGCCTGCGCACACGCTACGTCGACAAGCAGGCCACGGACATCGACGACGCCTTTCGCCTGATCAGGCAGCACACGGCTGCCCGTGAAGCGGTGTCCATCGCACTGCTGGGTAACGCGGCCGAAGTGCTGCCGGAGCTGGTCAGGCGCGCCCGGGCCAACGGCATCAAGCCGGACCTGGTGACCGACCAGACCTCGGCCCACGACCTGATCAACGGCTACCTGCCCGTGGGCTGGAGCGTGGCGCAGTGGAAGGCGGCGCAGCGCGACCCCGACCAACATGCCAGGCTGACCGACGACGCGGCCAAAAGCTGCGCCGTGCACGTGCAGGCGATGCTCGACTTCCAGGCCATGGGCATCCCCACGGTGGACTACGGCAACAACATCCGGCAGGTGGCCTTCGACATGGGCGTGAAGAACGCCTTCGACTTCCCCGGCTTCGTGCCGGCCTACATCCGGCCGCTGTTCTGCGAGGGCAAGGGCCCGTTCCGCTGGGTCGCGCTGTCGGGCAACCCGGAAGACATCTACAAGACCGACGCCAAGATCAAGGAGCTGTTCCCGGAGAACAAGCACACCCATCGCTGGCTCGACATGGCGCGCGAACGCATCGCCTTCCAGGGCCTGCCTGCGCGCATCTGCTGGCTCGGCCTGGGCGAGCGTCACCGTGCCGGCCTGGCGTTCAACGAGATGGTCAAGAGCGGCGAACTCGAGGGCCCGATCGTCATCGGCCGCGACCACCTCGACACCGGCTCGGTCGCGAGCCCGAACCGGGAAACCGAAAGCATGAAGGACGGCACCGACGCCGTCTCCGACTGGCCGTTGCTCAACGCGCTGCTCAACACCGCCGGCGGCGCCACCTGGGTCAGCCTGCACCACGGCGGCGGCGTCGGCATGGGCTACTCGCAGCACTCGGGCATGGTGATCGTCGCCGACGGCAGCGACGCGGCCGCCGAGCGCCTGGCACGCGTGCTGGTCAACGACTGCGGCTCGGGCGTGATGCGCCACGCCGATGCCGGCTACGAAATCGCCATTGCCACGGCGAAAATACAGGGCCTGAAGCTGCCCATGATCAAGGCCTGAACAGGGCTTCCCCACATTCATCCACTCAGGACACGACCATGACGATTCGAAACTGCATCTCTGCCAGCCTTCTTGCCTTGGGTCTGCTGGCCGCCGCCACGCCCGGCCAGGCCAAGGACTGGAAGTCCGTGACCATCGCCACCGAAGGCGCCTACGAACCCTGGAACCTGACGCTGCCCGGCGGCAAGCTCGGCGGCTTCGAGGTCGAGATGATGGAAGACCTGTGCAAGCGCATGAAGATCACCTGCAAGCTGGTGGTGCAGAACTGGGACGGCATGATCGCCGGGCTCAAGGCGGGCAAGTACGACGTGATGATGGACTCCATCGTCATCACCGAGGAGCGCAAGAAGGAGATCGCCTTTTCGGTCGCCTACGCATCCACCTCGGCCAGCTTCGTCGCGGGCAGCGGCAAGCTGTTGCCTGAAGCCACCGGTGCCGCGGCATCCATCAAGCTGGGCACAGACCCCAAGGCCGTCCGTGCGGCCGTCGAGCCCCTGCGCACCGCCCTCAAGGGCAAGGCCATCGGCATCGCCTCCGGCACGGTCTACACCAAGTTCATCGACGAGCATTTCAAGGACATCGCCACAGTGCGCGAATACAGCTCATCGCCGGACGCCATCCTCGACCTGAAGGCCGGCCGCATCGATGCCGCTTTCGACGACGTGACCCTGATCAACTCCGTTCTGGCCAAACCCGAGAACAAGGGCCTGGCCTACTCCGGGCCCAAGATCGGCGGGCTGGTCTTCGGTGAAGGCGAGGCCCTCGGCTTCCGCAAAGCCGACGCCGACCTGAAGGCCATGTTCGACGTCGCCATCAAGGCGGCGCTGGCCGACGGCACCCTGAAGAAGCTCTCGGCGAAGTGGTTCAAGACGGACCTGACCCCCGCCATGCCCTGACATTACCGCAGGCCAGCAACCGGAGACCGCCATGGACCTGTTCGAGATGCTGGGCTTCGGCGAGCAGGGCTGGGGTTCGGCAGTGTTGCTGGCCACCCTGTTGACCGTGGCCCTCACGCTGTGCGGGCTGCTCGTCGGGTCGGTGTTCGGCGCGTTGGTGGCGGCCGCCAAACTGTCGCCGCGGCGCAGCTTGCGGGTGATCGGCGAGTGCTATTCGACGCTGTTCCGTGGCGTTCCCGAGTTGCTGGTGATCTACCTGTTCTACTTCGGCGGCTCGACCTTGATCACGGCCATCGGCCAGTGGTTCGGCGCCGATGGCTTCATCGCCACGCCACCGTTCCTCGTGGGGGCGCTGGCGGTGGGCATGATCTCCGGCTCGTACCAGGCCGAGGTGTACCGGGGCGCCTACCTGGCCGTATCGCGCGGCGAGCTGGAAGCGGCGCGCTCCATCGGCATGCCCACGCTGATGCTGGCGCGGCGCATCTTGATGCCGCAGATCCTGCGCCTTTCCTTGCCGGGCCTGGGCAACGTCTGGCAGATGAGCCTGAAGGATTCGGCCCTGATCTCCGTCACCGGCCTGGCCGAGCTGATGCGCACGACCCAGATCGCCGCGGGCTCGACACGCCAGTACTTCGTGTTCTACGTCGTCGGCGGTCTCCTCTACCTGGTGCTCACCGCCCTGTCGAACCAGGCATTCGGCCGCGCCGAGGCCCGCATGGGCCGCTCGCAGCGCCGCAACTTCGTCAATCCTTGAGGAGGTGAATCCGTGACCCCACGCTCACTTCGTTCGCTGCCCCCCGAGGGGGCGCTCAGTACCTTCGGAACGGCCGGGCGGTACTGACATGATCGACCTCGACTTCCTCCTCGACACCCTGGGCAAGCTGCTGGCCGCCGTGCCGACCACGCTTGGCCTGTTCTTCCTGTCGCTGCTGTGCGGCGGCATGCTTTCGCTGCTGGTCGTCGCGATGCGGGTCAGCCCGTACCCGGCGCTGTCCTGGTTCGCACGCGGCTACGTGCTGGTGTTTCGCGGCTCGCCGCTGATGATCCAGTTGTTCCTCATCTACTACGGGCTGGGCCAGTTCGAGTTCGTGCGTGAGAGCCCATTGTGGTGGGTGCTGCGCTCACCCTATGCCTGCGCGGTGCTGACCCTGGCCCTGTGTACCGCCGGCTATACCGCCGAGATCCTGCGCGGCGGCCTGCTCGCCGTACCCCATGGCCAGATCGAGGCCGGCCTGGCCGTGGGGATGTCGCGCTGGACGCTGGTGCGGCGGGTCATCGCACCCATCGCGTTGCGCCAATGCCTGCCCGCCTACTCGACCGAGGCGGTACTGCTGGTCAAGTCCACCGCACTCGCCAGCCTGGTCACCGTCTGGGACGTGACCGGCGTGGCGCAGCAAATCATCCAGCGCACCTACCGCACGATGGAAGTCTTCATCTGCGCCGCCGCGATCTACCTGGTGCTGAACTTCCTACTGGTGCGTGCCGTGGCCCTGCTGGAGCACCGGCTGTCGCCGCATCTGCGCGCACGCCCGAGCCACGTGCCCACCCAAACAAAAACCGTCTGAGAGCGCCATGACTACCATGCCACCGCCCATCACCCTCACGACGACCGGCATCCACAAGTCCTTCGGCAGCCACCATGTGCTGAAAGGCATTTCGCTGGACGCCCGCAAGGGCGACGTCATCTCCATCCTCGGCGCCAGCGGGTCCGGCAAGAGCACCTACTTGCGCTGCATCAACCTGCTGGAAACGCCCGATCAGGGAAGCATCAGCCTCGACGGCGAGAGCATCCAGATGCGTCAACGCAAAGATGGTCGCATGGAGCCCGCCAACCGCGCCCAGGTCGAACGCGTGCGCTCGCAACTGGCGATGGTGTTCCAGAGCTTCAACCTCTGGTCTCACATGACCGTGTTGCAGAACCTGATCGAAGGCCCGATGCGAGTGCAAAAGCGCCCCCGCGCCGAATGCGTCGAAGAAGCCGAACAGTTGCTGCAACGCGTCGGCCTGTTCGAGCGGCGCGACTATTACCCGGCTCACCTGTCGGGCGGCCAGCAGCAGCGCGTGGCGATTGCCCGTGCCCTGGCCATGCGCCCGCAGGTGATGCTGTTCGACGAACCCACCTCAGCACTCGACCCTGAACTGGTCGGCGAGGTGCTGAAGGTGATGCGCACGCTCGCAGAAGAGGGCCGCACGATGCTGGTGGTGACGCACGAAATGGGTTTTGCGCGCAACGTGGCGAACCGCGTGGTGTTCATGCACCAGGGGGTGATCGACGTCGAGGGCGCACCGGCCGACGTGTTCGGGGCGCAGGGTTCAGAGCGCTTCCGCCAGTTCATCTCGAGCCACCAGGAACGGGCGGCGGCTTGAAGATTCCTCGGTCCTTTTCACCCGACATGCCAGCTCCCTCCATGCCTGCAATGATCACTTTCGGCGACAAGCCTCTCAGTTGGCGCGACGTGGTCGCCGTCGCTCGCGACGGCGCATCACTGGCTCTCTCCCCCTCCGCCTGGGAGCGCATCGCCAACTCCCGCGCCATCGTCGACTGCATCGTCGCTCGCGGCGAGCGGGCCTACGGCATCAGCACCGGGCTGGGCGCCTTGAGCAATGTATTGCTGCACGGCGAGCAGTTGGCCCAGCTGTCGCGCAACACCTTGCTGAGCCACGCCTGCGGCGTCGGCACGCTGCTGACCGAGACACAGACCCGCGCCATCATCTGCGCGGCGCTGGCCAACTTTGCGCAAGGCCATTCCGGCGTGCAGCGCGGCGCGGTCGAAGGCCTGCTCTCGCTGCTCGAGCATCGCATCACGCCCTGCGTGCCGTCGCAAGGTTCGGTCGGCTATCTGACGCACATGGCCCACATCGGCGTGGCCTTGCTGGGCGTGGGCGAGGTGCGCTGGCAAGGCCGCACCGTAGCCGCTGCCGAGGCCTTGCAGGCGGTCGGCATGGCACCGCTGGTGCTGGGTGCCAAGGACGGCCTGAGCCTGGTCAACGGCACGCCCTGCATGACCGGCCTGGCCGCGCTGGCCTTGGCCGATGTGCAGCGCCTGGCCGATTGGGCCGATGTCACAGGAGCGATGATCTTCGAGGCCTTGCGCGGGCAGATGGACGCGTTCGACGCCGAGGTACTGGCGCTCAAGCCTCACCCCGGCATGCAGCAGGTCGGCCGCCATTTGCGCGGCCTGCTGCAGGGCAGCGAGGTGATCGCCAGCAGCCGCGGCCTGCGCACGCAGGACGCGCTCAGCATCCGCTCCATCCCGCAGATCCACGGCGCCTGCCGCGACCAGATCGCCCATGCGGCATGGCAGATCGAAACCGAGCTCAACTCCGCCACCGACAACCCGGTGCTGCTGGGCACGCCCGAGGCTTACCGCGTGATCTCGCAAGCCAATCCGCATGGCGAATCGGTGGCGATGGCAGCCGATCTGCTGCGCATCGCGGTGGCCGAACTCGGTGGCGTGGCCGAGCGACGTCTCGACCGGCTGATCAACCCCTTCGTGAGCGGCCTGCCGGCGTTCCTGGTGGCCGAGCCGGGCGTCAACTCGGGCCTGATGATTGCCCAGTACACCGCGGCTTCGCTGGCCGCCGAAAATCGTCGGCTCGCCCAGCCCGTGGTGGTGGACAACTTCGTCACCTCCGCCAACCAGGAAGACCACCTGAGCCTTGGCACCAGCGCCGCGCTGGACCTGCACACATCGCTGGAGAACCTGACCCAGATCCTGGCCATCGAGTACCTGATGGCCGCGCAGGCGTTCGAGTTCCTGAAAGACCAGCGCTTCGGCCAGGGCACCGACCGCGCCTGGCGTTTGTTGCGGGAACGGGTTCCCGCGTACGACGTCGACCGCTTCCTCGCCCCGGACATTGCGCACGCGGCCGCCTTGCTGCGCAGCCCGTCCGGTTTGCTGCCTTGATCCCCTCTCCGCAACTCCTCCCTGCCGACGGCGTGTGGCACAACCTGCGCTTGGCGCCTGGCGCGCTGGCCGACACAACGGCAGAGCCTCCCACCGCCATCGGCGCCATCGGCGTACAGCGCGGCCGGATCGCGTGGCTGGGCGAACTGGCTGCCTTGCCCGCCGCATTCGCCGACCTGCCTCGCTACGACGCCCTCGGCGCACTGGCCACACCGGGCCTGGTCGATTGCCACACGCACCTGGTCTACGGTGGCCAGCGTGCCAATGAATTTGCGATGCGGCTGGCCGGAGCGAGCTACGAAGAGGTGGCCCGTGCGGGCGGCGGCATCGTGTCGTCCGTGCGCGCGACCCGTGCCGCCAGCGAAGACGCGCTGTACGCACAGGCCGCGCCGCGGCTGGAGCAACTGCTGGCCGAGGGTGTCTGCGCGATCGAGATCAAGTCTGGCTACGGCCTGGCGCTGGAACACGAGGCCAAACAGCTGCGCGTCGCCCGGCGCCTGGGCAGGGACTACAGCGTGACCGTGCGCACCACCTTCCTCGGAGCCCACGCGCTGCCGCCCGAGTACGAAGGCCGCAGCAGCGACTACATCGATCGGGTCTGCCACGAGATGCTGCCGGCCCTCGCTGCCGAAGGCCTGGTCGACGCGGTCGACGTGTTCTGCGAGCGCATCGCGTTTTCGCTCGAAGAAACCGAGCGGGTCTTCAAGGCCGCACGCTCGCTCGGCCTGCCCGTCAAGCTGCATGCCGAACAGCTGTCGGACATGGGGGGCGCCGCACTGGCGGCACGCTACGGCGCGCTCTCGTGCGACCACATCGAGCACCTGTCACAAGCCGGCATCGACGCGATGCGCGACTCCGGCACCGTCGCCGTGCTGCTGCCGGGTGCCTACTATGCGCTGCGCGATACGCAGCTGCCGCCGATCACCGCACTGCGCCAGGCCGGTGTGCCGATGGCGGTGTCGACCGATCACAACCCCGGCACCTCCCCCGCGCTGAGCCTGCTGCTGATGGTGAACATGGCCTGCACGCTGTTCCGGCTCACGGTGGCCGAAGCGCTGGCCGGCGTGACCACCCATGCGGCCCGCGCGCTGGGCCTGCAGGACACGCATGGCGTGATCGCCATCGGCAGGCCGGCCAACTTCGTGCTGTGGAACGTGCAGGAAGCAGCCGAGTTGGCCTATTGGTTCGGCGGCCAACGGCCGGTGCGCGCGGTGGTCAGGCAAGGACTCATCGCCGCAGGAGACCTTTCTCCCGATTTGCTGCCGAACGCCTGACGATGGCCGGACCATGACCGAACCCCTCCGTGCCCCCCCCGCCGATCGCAGCCTGTTCGCCGACGATGCCCTGCTGGCCGAAGGCTGGGCGCGCCAGGTGCTGCTGCAGTGGGACGCCTCCGGGCGGCTGCACTCTGTCATCCCCGGCAGCACACCGGGCCCGGGCACGCCGATCGCCCGCGGCCCGGTGATCCCTGGCATGCCCAACCTGCATTCGCATGCGTTCCAGCGCGCCTTCGCCGGCCTCACCGAACACCGCGCCGAAGCGCAGGACAGTTTCTGGAGCTGGCGCACGCTGATGTACCGCTTCGCCGCGCGCCTCGGCCCGCAGCAGTTACAAGCCATTGCCGCCTGGCTCTACGCCGAGATGCTCGAAGCGGGCTACACCAGCGTCTGCGAATTCCAGTACCTGCACCACCAGCCCGACGGCCGGCCCTATGCCGACGATGCCACGCTGAGCCTGGCCCTGCTGCGTGCGGCGCAGGCCACCGGCATCGGCATCACGCTGCTGCCCGTGCTCTACCGGAGCAGCGGCTTCGGCGCTCTGCCGCCCAACGACGGGCAGCGCCGCTTCATCCGCTCGACCGATTCGATGCTGCGGCTGCTCGAGGCCTTGCGCCCCGCGTGCGAGGCGCAGGGCGGCCCGGGAGGATCACCAGGCGGTCCGGCGGCCCGCCTGGGCCTGGCGCCGCATTCGCTGCGCGCGGTGCCGCCCGAGGCCTTGTCCGAGGTGCTGGCCGGGCTCGATGCGCTCGACGCCACCGCGCCGGTGCACATCCACATCGCCGAGCAGACCGCCGAGGTCGACGCCTGCATCGCCTGGAGCGGCCAGCGCCCAGTCGCCTGGCTGCTCGACCATGCGCCGGTCGACCGGCGCTGGTGCCTGGTGCACGCAACCCACATGGACACAGCCGAATACACGCGCGGCGCGGCCAGCGGCGCGGTGGCCGGCCTGTGCCCGAGCACCGAAGCCAATCTCGGCGACGGCCTGTTCGACTTCAACGCCTGGCGCAGCCGCGGCGGTGCCTGGGGCATCGGCTCCGACAGCCATGCCTGCGTCAACGCCGCCGAAGAACTGCTGCTGCTCGAATATGGCCAGCGTTTGCTGACCCGTCAGCGCAACGTGGGCGCCAGCGCGACGCAGCATCAAGTGGCGACCGCGCTCACACTCGCCGCGGTACAGGGCGGCGCACAGGCCAGCGGGCGCTGCATCGCGGGCCTGGCCGTGGGCGAGCAGGCCGACTTCGTCGTGCTCGCTGCCGACCACGTCGCGCTGCAAGGGCTCGCTGCGCCCGACATGCTGTCGTCGCATGTGTTCGCGAGCAACCGCAGCTCGGCCGTCGATGAGGTCTGGGTTGCGGGCCGGCAGCGTGTCGTGCAAGGACGCCATGCCCTGCATCACGAAGCCGCCGCCGGCTTCGTTGCGGCGCGCACCGACCTTCTTTGCGACTGACCGCTTAGCCTGACCGCCGCGATCTTCACCACCCCTGAAGCGCCCTTCCGTTTCGGCGCAGGCACCCGCCCGCTGCTGATCCCGATGCCTCACTTGGGCACGTACTTGCCGCCCGCCTCTATCCGGGCCAGAGCGTCACCGGCCTGTGCCCGGTCGACACCTTCGACAGCACGCCAATCTACGCAGCGGGTGATCGGCTCGGCGAGGTCCAGATCGCCGAACGCCGCGATGCGATGTGGTACCCGTATCGTTCGCCGCGACTGCCTACATCCGACGGCCGAATCTGAGCTCTGCTAGTACCGGTTTGGGTCCGACAGCAGTCGTCCACTGAGCAGACGCGACTGTCGCAGTTCAGTCTGAGGACTAGACCGCTCGCGCGGTAGGCGCTCCGCGTAGTGTCAGTTGTTGTTCGTTCCCGTGTTCCTGCCACCGTTGATGAGCGAGGCAATCCGCCTCGCTCATCAACAGGAGCAGGAGCAGGATCATGAAGCCATCGCCTGAAGCCCTCTCGCCGTTGCGCCGGTCGCCAAGCCTCGACTCGGCACTCTTCTGAGGCTGGTACGGAGCCATTTTCGGCATGTCGAATATATTCGACATCCCATGGACGGGCCGCTAGGCTGTCGATCCATGTACGCGTCCTCCGAACTCAGCCATCTGGTCAAGACCCGCCGCAGCAACATGGGCCTCACCCAGACGCAGGTGTCGTCACTGAGCGGACTGTCCCGTGCGACGGTCAACCAGCTGGAGAACGGCACCCTCAAGGACCTGAGCCTCACGCGCATCGCGAAACTGCTCGGCGTGTTGGGACTCTCGGTGGCGTTCTCTCCGGCCAGGCCGAAGCGCGCGAGCGAGCCTGGCCGCATGTCTGCCGTGGAGCGCGCCGCGAAGTCGGCCAGTGTCAGCTACACCGCGGTGCTCAAGCCGCGGCATCTGGCCCAAGCCATTGCAACCGGCACACCGCCTGCGGGATTCGAGCCGCACGTGAACGCGACGCTCGAGGACGCTTCGATCCAACTCCTGTCCGAGATGGTGGAAGAGGTGCACGCAGGCTCGCACGTCGAGCGCGCCGTGCTCTGGAGCAACCTGCGCAAGATGGCCGGGCTGCTCGGCAGCCGTCGCGTGTTCTGGGGCTCGCATGAGGCGAGCCGCGGAAAGAGGAGCGCATGAAGCAGGTCGACTTCACACGGCCGGGCGTCTGGCAAGAGCTCTTTCCGAAAGCACTCGCGCTGATGGCCCATCTCTCCAAGCCCCTCTTGACAACTATTGATAGTGCGAGAGAACATCTCGGTCATGAGCACCAACACCATGAGCTTTGCTCTGCCCGAGGCCATGCGCAGCTACGTTGACCAGCGCGTACGCTCCGGCCAGTACGGCAACACCAGCGAATACCTGCGTGAACTGATCCGGCGCGACCAGGAAGAGCAGGCCAAGAAGCGGCTGCGCGACCTGGTCGAGGAAGGCCTGAATTCCGGCCCTGGCCAGGCGCTCACCCCCCAGCGGACCGCCCAACTGAAGAAGCAGGCCCTGGGCAAGCTGCGTTGAAGCCTGCGCACCTGCGACCGCGGGCGGAAGCAGACCTCCTGGACGCCGCGAGGCACTATGCGGCAGAAGGCAGCGTCGAGCTTGCCGAGCGCATGTTCGATGCGGCGATCGCAGCACTCCAATCGATCGAGCGCATGCCCAGCATGGGCTCACCTCGTCTCGGCGCGTTGTGCGAGATCCCGGGCCTGCGTTCCTGGCGAGTCACCGGCTTCCCGATGCAGTGGCTGTACTTCGAAGCCGAAGATCGCCTCGATGTCGTGCGCCTGCTCGGTGACCGCCAGGACATCATCGCCATCCTGAGCGCCGACGACTGACAAGCGATCTTGCCAAGCATAAAAACCCGAGCGAGCCCCTGAGCTCGTGACTGAACTCGTCGCCGACCAACGTGGGCGACAGCTTCGATCGTGGGGGGACTTGCCTGAAGCACTCCACGACATAACGTCGCACGACTTCCACACCTACCCAGCACCCGCCATCACGATCTTGAGGATGACACCCAAGACCAGCAACGCCAGCATCACCTTCGCCAAGCGCCAAGTCGTGAAGCGGTAGCGACTGTTCGCCCACCACGCCCGCGACATGCGCTGAAGTGCGAGCCCGGCGAGCGCCCACAACATGACGCCTCCCATCACCGTCGCAAAACCAACCGCGTGGCGCAACAGCAAGACGCCGATAACCGGCCACATCATCTTCTCCTGCCGTTGAAGCACAGCGTCCATGGGCACCGCTCCAGCTTCGCACCCATCCACCCAGCCGCCAAGATCTCTTACCGTGCGAGACGAACTCGGATGCCTCGCTGGCCCCGCGTGCTGTGAACACCGATCGCGATCGGCGCGTTCGAGTCAGGTGAGGAAGCGCGCGCGCATCGAGATCGACATCCCGTGCAACGCGATATCTGGAACGCTCCCCCCAACGGGTGCCCGCCGACGGGCGCGCTCGTCGAGGTGATATCGCACGCGCGCGATGCGCAGAAGAATCGTTGATCCTCAGGAGGATCGACGATGGACTGGATCACCAAAGCCGCTGCCATTGCCTTGGCGCTTGAACCGACGATGGACAGCGACCAGGCGCTCGACCTGGCCGATGACCTGCATTGCATCTGCGTGGATTCGATGGGACCTTCGGAAGCCGTTTACCGCTTCTTCAATGCGATGCCGCCAGGCTGGACCTCGGCCTGACCTCGTCGACGCAGACCCGGCGTCTTGGCCAGCACACCCTCGCACACCGCAAGGAACGCCAAAGCGGCGCGGTGCAGATTCACCCCCGCGCTTTGGCCTGGAGGGCCGCCGACTCCTCCAGGATCCTGCGCACGGGGGTCTCCAGAATCCGGCGATCGGCGGAGCGCGCGCGGCAAGCGGCCATCTGTTCGCTGAGCGTCGCCTTCGCCTTGCGGAAGTACCTCGCCACCGATGCCGCCGAGCACAGGCGGTAGTCCGCGGCCAGGCAAGCCACCAGCGCCCGACCGCGTGCGTCCATGGCGCTCGATCCCCCGTGCAGGTCCAGCACGACCGTGGTCTGGATTCTTGCTGCCACCCATCCGGTGAGCAGTGCCAACGCACCATCCACGTCATAGGTCCTGCCCGCGGCCACCAGTGCCGCGGCCGGGCCATGCACGGCCTTCGCCATGGTGGGCCGCGGCCCGACGCTGCCCGTCGCCATCTCGAGACCACGCGCTAACTCCCACGCCCGCCACTCCTCGTCGCTGGGCGCGCGGCGCATCCAGCGGCTCAGCGACGCTCGCGCCTCCGGCACGGTGGGCCCGAAGTGCTGCAGCAAAGGTCGCGCATCGAAACCCTTCGCGGGCGTGAGGCCGAGCACCGTGCGCAACGCGCCGTGCGGGCAATGCGTCGGCGTCGAGCACAGGCCGAGGAACACCGGCCGCCAGCCCAGCATCCGCGCTTCCTCGCGCAGGCCGTCGATCGAGGAGAGCGGTTGCGCCCGGTAGGGGCCAGCCAGCACCGGGCTGCGGACAGGTTGCATTTCGCGGACCCATCGAGACAACACGTTGCCGAAGGCACGCGCCACGTTTCCGACGGAGTCGCCTGCAGGAACCTGCGTCACGGTGTGGATCTCTCCCGGCAGCACCAGGTAGTCGATCAGCACACGTCCGACACGCTCATGCGCCCCGATCAGGCGATGCCGGATCCGCCTGTGCAGCGAGGGATCGACGAGGAAGTCACGCCCGACCGCGGCTTGCCAGCAGAGCGTCCAGGTCGACGCGATGACGGGAACTTCGTGGGTGGACCTGGCGCAGCACATTCCCCATTGACGATCTCGCCTGACGCTCCCTCACCCCCAATGGGGTGATAAAGAAGCGAAGAGAGGGGACGACGCCGACAACGTTCGGTCAAACCGGGCGCAGGGTCGGCGACCCAGCCGTTCAAGGCCGAACAACCAGGAGGTCGTTGAGATGTCTTTGGACGGTCGCGGGAGCGACGGCGTGTCGCCTGCCGAGCACCCTGCATACGCACCGAACGCTCGCACGTTGACAAGAAATTGGTATAGACCGCGTGATCCGAGACACCTACCTTGAGGACGCCGAAGCCCAGAAGGCCCAAGGCAACGTCCCTTCAACCTCAAGGAGTTCAACATGAACGAGAAGTCGCAACCCGAGCAGAAGCTCGACCTGGAAGTCGTCGACCTGGGTGACGCCAAGGAACTGACGATGGGCATCCCCGCCCAAGTCCATCTCGAGGACAACCCGGCCCTGCTGGCCCGCAAGCAGCAGTAACCGAGCGTTGGCTCTGACGCGCGTCGGCCCGACCGGCACGCGTTCCGCACCCAACGCATGCCCAGAGCCCTGAAGGCTCGAGGCAGCCGTCCTTCCCTCCCAACCTCAAGGAAATCACATGAACGAGAAATCGCAACCGGAGCAGAAGCTCGAACCGGAAGTCGTCGACCTGGGTGATGCCAAGGCGCTGACCATGGGGCCGCCCGCCCAAGTCCATTTCGAGGACAACCCCATCCTGCTGGCTCGCAAGCAATAGCCGAGGTCGGTCGATGACGCGCGTCGGTCCAACTGGCGCGCGTCCCACAGCCGAGTGGCGGCATCGCGAACGCCGCTGCGCCGACTCGAAGTTCCTGGCGCCGCGAACCGCCCGGCCTTCCCGGCCTCGCGCGCCCTTTCCACCCAACCCAACATCAGGACACACCCATGCGGGAAGTCGATGCATCAAGTCAACAAGCCATGAGGCTTGCCTACCACGTAGGCGTCTGCCAGGTCGACGATCAGATCGTTCTCTTGGATCTGCGGCGCAATCGGTACCTCAGCATCAGCGCTGAGGGTGCGAGCGCGTTGGCACATCACGTCGAAGGCTGGCCCGTCGCTGGCGACTGCACCGATGCCAAGGCGACCCCCTTCACGTTGCCTGCGTCACGCGCCAGCTCCGCACTGATCCAGCGCCTCATGCTGCAGGGCTTGCTCACGCGTGATCGGACTTTCTCGCGCGACGCAACCCGTGGCGAGGTGCTCGGACTCGACAAGGCGACAGCGTCGATCGACTTCGAACAAGGTGATAAGCGCTCGAGCACGAGCCTCTGCCACGTCGCGCGCTTCCTGCGGTCGGCCGCCGTCGCGGCACTCTGGCTGCGCTGTCGCTCACTGGAGTCGATTGCCGCCACCGTGGCCTCACGGTGTGCGCACATCGAGCGTTCCACACCGAACGCACGCGCGCCCGAGGCGGTCTGGCGCGCCGCTGCGGCCTTCGAGAGGCTGCGCCCCTTTGGCTTCACCGCGGAGGACAAGTGCCTGCAGGACTCCCTCGCGTTGACGAACTACCTGGCCGCGGAACGGGTCCTGGCGCGATGGGTCATCGGCGTCAAGATCCGTCCCTTCGGAGCTCACTCGTGGGTACAAAGCGGACCGACCGTGCTCAACGATCAGCCCGAGCACGTGCGCCGCTACACCCCGATCCTCGTCGTGTAACGCGAGGACGCTAACGTGTTTCGGTACATCGCCCTGGCCTGGGACGACGCACACGCGACGCACGCGTCGACTGCGCGGCGCCTCGGCCTCGAACTCAAAGCAAGCCGTGAGTGGGAACCTGCGCACAGCCGCCCAGGCTTGCAGATCTACATCACCGGTGAGCGCGAAGGTGTCAACGCAGCCTACCCGCTGCCGGACGGGCAAGGCGTGGTGCTCGGCAAGCTGTTTCGGCGCAGCAAGCTCGGTTCTCCCATGGCGAAAGACGTGTCCCTGGTGGGACAGGATGGCGACGATGCCTTGCGTGACGAAGGCGCAACCCTCGTGCGCGACTTCTGGGGGCGATACGTCGCCTTCCTCCGCACGCCCTCAGGACCGACGCGCCTGTTGCGAGACCCGAGCGGCACACTGCCTTGCTTCGTGACCGTGCACGAGGGCGTGTCCATCGTCTTCTCGTGGCTCGAGGACGCACTCGAACTGCTGTCGCACATCGCGCTCCCGCGCGTCGAGGACGCGGCACTGGCCGCCTACCTCCTGCTCGGAGAACTCGGAGGTCGAGACACGGTCCTCCACGGCATCTCGCATGTCCTGCCGGGTCAATGCATCGATCTCGCGACCGGCGAGTCGACGCAGCTGTGGAACGCCGTCGCGATCGCCCGCGCTCCGGCAACGTACAGCGCCGAAGAAGCGGCGCAAACATTGCGGCACCTCGTGCGTGCATGCACCCAAGCGTGGGCATCCTGCTACGACACCCTCCTGCTGCGCCTGTCGGGCGGTGTCGACTCGTCGATCCTGGCGAGCTGCCTGGCGGCCACCGAATCGCGCAACGACGTGATCTGCGTCAACTACCACTCGCCCGGCTCGGACAGCGACGAGCGCTTCTACGCACGCCTCTCGGCCGCACGTGCCGGACGCGACTTGATCGAGCGAGAACGAGACGCGAGCTTCGAGATCGCACAGACGCTGTCGATCCCGCGCATGCCGGGCCCTGTCCACTATGTCGGTTCGATGAACGCCAGGTCGGATGCGAAGCTCGCCGCGGCCCATGCGGCTGCAGCCATGTTCACCGGCGCGGGTGGCGACCAGCTCTTCTTCGAGTTTGGCGCCTGGTGGCCGATCGCGGACTACCTGAGGGGGCGCGGCATCGACGGAGGATTTGCGAACGCGGCCCTGGACGCCGCACGCCTCGGCAAGGTCTCGGTCTGGCGCGCCGTCGCCCTGGCCTTCGCGGACCGCATTCACCCTGCCCTGCTGAAGCGCGATCACGTCCCGCGCTCAGTCCTGCTCAGCGAGGGTCTCCTGCGCCTGGACCTCCCACGCGAGCGCTACGTCCACCCTGCCCTGCGCCATCCAACCGGCCTGCCCATCGGCAAGCACATGCAGACGCGGGCGCTGATGCACCCGCTCGGCTACTACGATCCTTTCGAGCAGGACGCGGCCCCCGAGTTCGTCCATCCGCTGCTGTCGCAGCCGCTCGTGGAACTGTGCCTTCAACTGCCGACCTACCAGCTGACCGAAGGCGGGAACGGCCGCGCGTTGGCAAGACGGGCGTTTGCGTCGGACCTGCCGGCGCGCATCGCCAGACGTCGCTCCAAGGGCGGCATGGAGGAGCACGCCGTCGCCGTCCTGCGGAACAACATCGACTTCGCCCGCGGCCTGCTGCTCGAAGGCGAACTGGTGCGCCGCCAGCTGATCGATCGCAACAAGGTCGAGGAGATCCTGTCGGGCAGGCCAACGGCTCTGATCAGCCATCCCAGCCAGATCCACACCCTGATCGCCGTCGAGGCGTGGTTGAGCCGTTGGCCCGATACGCGGCCGGCCATGCGCCGCTAGCCCGTCAGCAGCACGCCGCAGGCGATGTCACACATGGACTGGGCACGCGACCTGAGAACCGCGCTACGCGTCTTGTGCCGAGGCGCGGGCCGCTACGTGGCCTGGCGACTGTCGATCACGGCGGTCCTGGTGGTCGCAGGCGGCTTGCTCGCCGGCGTCGCGCCCCTGGCCCTGAAGGGGATGGTCGATGGTGCATCCGGCGCGACAGCGCCAGGCCCGTCGCAGGCGTCGGCCTGGTGGCCCTCACTGACCGGGTCGATGGCCTGTGCGGTCGCCTACCTGGGCGCGCTGTGCGGCGCCCGGCTGCTCGCCGAGCTGCGCCCGCCGCTGGTGGGCGCGGCCGAGCAGCGCCTCTACGCACGCCTGAAGCAGCGATATGTCGGGCACCTCCTGGCCCTGCCGCTGTCGTTCCACCTCGGCCGACAAAGTGGCACCGTCGCCGACACCCTTCACCAAGCGATCACCGGCTACCAGCTGATCGTCTACCACCTGGTCAACAGCGTGTTGCCCGTCGGGGTCGAACTGGTCACGGTGACGCTCGTGCTCGCCACGGTGGCGCCCCCCGTGCTGCTGACGAGCTTTGCGGGTACCGCCCTCGCCTACCTCGCGGTCCTCGCCTTCTGCACCTTCCGGCTCAGCGACGGGGCCGACGCCGTCTGCGAAACCAGTCTCGACGCGCACGGCATGCTGACCGACAGCCTGATCAACTGCGAGGCGATCAAGTGTTTCAGCGCCGAGCGGGCCACAGGCGACCGCTACGGCGTGATCACCACGCGACTCGAAGACCGCTGGCGCCACCTGCATCGCGCACGCACACGCATGGGCCTCGCGTTGACCGCCACGTTTGCAGCGGCCCTGGCCGCCTGTCTCGCCGTCGCGCTGCACGCGATGACCCAGGGCACGCTCAGCGTGGGCGGTCTGGTGCTGGCCAGCGTCTACCTGCTCCAGGTCGTGCGCCCGCTCGAGATGCTCGGGAGCGCCGCACGCGACCTGTCGCAAGCCCTGGCATTCGTCCGACCCCTGCTCGACATCCTCGACGAGTCGCCCGAGGCGCTCCGCTCGCACCACCGCACCAACCCCAACGCCGACCTCATTGCCGACGGTCCAACCCGACCCGGCCTGGCGCGCCAGCATGCGACGCCGTCCGGCCACGCCGTCGGGAACGCCGTCAAAGACGTCGAGGTCCAGAGCGCCGCGAGAACGAGCACGCAGACGAGGAACGCCAAGAGCGACAACGCCCAGAGCAGCGGGCCGGCGTCGATCAGCTTCTTCAACGTCTGGTTCTCATACGACGAACAGAAACCCGTGCTGCATGCCTTGACCCTGGACGTTGCGCCGGGCCGCACCACCGCGATCGTCGGTGCGAGCGGCTGCGGCAAGTCTTCGCTGGTGCGGCTGCTCTTGCGTCTCTACCGGCCCCAAGCCGGCCGCGTCCTGATCGACGGCGTCTCCATCGACGCCCTGCCCGCCGATGAGCTGCGCGCCATGATCGGCCTGGTGCCCCAGGACACGGTGCTCTTCAACGACACGATCGCGTTCAACATCGGCATCGGGAAGCCAGGCGCACTCCAGCAGGAGATCGAGCAGGCGGTCCACCTCGCCGGTTTGCATGACCTGATCCACCGGCTACCCGACGGCTACGACACGGTGGTCGGCGAACGGGGGTTGAAGGTCTCCGGCGGTGAACGCCAGCGCATCGCCATCGCGCGAGCGGTGCTCAAGCGACCGCGGATCTATGTCTTCGACGAAGCGACTTCGATGCTCGACAGCACGACCGAGCACGCCATCCTGCAGAACCTGCGCGCGGTGTCGCAGGGCTGCACGACGATCACCATCGCGCACCGGCTGTCGACCCTCCGGCACGCGGACGAGATCGTCGTGCTCGACCACGGCCAGGTCGTCGAGCAAGGCGATCACGCCACGCTGCTGGCGCGCGCGGGCGCGTACGCGCGGCTGTGGCAAGCGCAGCAGGCAGGAGCCAACACGCAGGACCATGGCGACGCGATGCCTGCGCCCGCCCCTAGCCGCCGCTGGCGGCACGCACGCAGGCCGGTTTCGCGTCGTCGGCCCGCTTGAGCGCGGCCATCTGGTCCCAGCGACGGTACTGCTCGCTCAAGCTCGCAGCGCTCTCGCCCGGAATCAGGACTTCGGAACGCTTCTCGTCCTTGAGCCAGAAGCGGTACCAGTCCACGTTGCCCTGCAACGAGATCATGCGATCCTTGGGCCGGGCCAGTGCGTGCGCGCCTTGCGGGAAGAAGATGAACTCGGCGGGCTTGTACTGGCGACGCAGCAGCGCGTAGATGTCCCAGTTGTTGTGCACCTCCGGGCCGTAAGTCTCCATGCGCAGCGCGGCCCGGATGCAGTCGGTATGCAGCGACGGATCGTTCTTGATCCAGCTCGCCAACGAAGCACCGTACGGACCACCCTGGTTCGCTTCCTCCTTGCGCAGCTGGATGCTGTCCCTCACCGCGTAGGTGATCGTCATCGAGAACAGCGTGTGGGCGTCGCCATCGAGCATCGTCGCGGCGCGGATCGGCGCATCCGAGAAGGTGACGACTTCCAGCACGCGCTGCCCGGTCGCGCTCCACCCCATGATGCCAACCCGGTCGCGGTCCACGATCCCTTCGGCCACCAGCGCATCGATGGCGCCTTTCACCCCGTCCGGGAAAGCCTTGAGTGCCTCGTGCTCGCCTTCGGGTTCACCGGACGCGGGACCCCAGGGAACGGCAAGGACCAGCATGTTCTCGCGCAGGAAGGCGCGGCCCGCGAACCCGCTGGTGTACCCGTCGTAGACGTTCGCGCCGTCGCGATAGAACCTCGCCGGATCGAACCCGTAGGTCTGGATCACCAGCGGGTACCTGGTGTGCGGGTCATACCCTGAAGGCACCATCAACCCGCCCTCCCAGAGCTTGCCCGTCGCGTCCTTCCATGCGTACGGCCGCATCGAGCCCCAGCTCGCCACCGAGTACTGCGGATTGAGATCGGTCAGGCGCACGACCTGCCCGCTCGGCCCGGCCGCAACCACATCGGGCGGCTGGTTCAGCGACTCGTCGATCCGCAGGGACCAGTCCGCGACCCGTGTCGAGGGGCTGCCGGGAGCGCCCGCTTCATTCACTTTCACCTCCTGCCAGCATCCCTCTGCTGCACGCTGGAAGCGGCGTTGCTTCGTCCCGTCGAGCACAACGAAGGCGTCCCGTTCGCGCACCGCCGGATAGATGCTACGAGCCGTCTGCTCGAGGACGGCGATGTCCTGCCACCGTCCCGAGTCGGGCCAGTACTCGATCACATGGGATGCGGTCTGCGCAGCGTCTCGGTGGCCCGTGTTGCCCTCGCGGACGTCTCCCTTGGCTGCGCCTTCGGCGACGGCACCCGCTGCGGCCCGGGGAAGGTGGGTTCCTGCAATGAGGACGGAGTGGCCTAACGCCGACCAGAGCCGATCGGCTCGCGTCTGGCCGCCCGGCCTCGAATCGTCCGGCGCATCGATCACAGTCTGTTCCACCGGCAGCGCCTTGCCATCGGCAAGCCGGTACGCGACGAAGCGTCGCGGCACGTAGGAGCTCGGGCGCGAGTAGTAGGCGAGCGGGTCGAGCTTGCGCGACGGCCCATAGAGAGACGTGTACTGCGCCACCAGCGGGTATTGATCGCCCCACGCGAGCTGACGATCCGGCTCATAACGCGGCAGCACTGCCCAGCGACCGTCCGGCGAAATGCTGGTCGCAGGGATGCCATTGCTGCTCTCCGGGAAGGACTCGCCCAGCGTGCGCGCGGATTTGCCGACCTCGACGACACGGTAGCGAAACCGCCGCTGCTGCCGACGTGTGTCGTCCTGCCCGAAGTGCACGCTCCAGAACGAGGTCGTACCGACCACCAGGCTGCGCGCACCCGCAGCCATGGGTGGGTTGAGAACAGGCGCCAGGTACACCACGCGGCGCAGGTCATGACTGACATCGAAGTTCAGGACGCCCAGTGGCTCCTGCGTGAGCTGCTGGAGCCGCCGCGACGCGACGTCGAGCCGATAGGCCTGATAGGGGCGATCCTGCACGCGCCCCCGAAACGCGATCGTGTCGTTGCCGACCCATCTCGCTTCGCGGATCTGGTGCTCATTGTCGTCATTGTCCTGCGCACCCTCGATCGCGAGCAGCCGGACCGGTTTTGGGGGCCGTGCGGACGCCAGGTGCTCGGGCGCCACGTCGAGCAGCAGGATTTCGAAGCGGTTCAGGTCGGTCCGCACATCGGCCTTGCGCGCCACGAGGAAGGCGCGGCGGCCGTCCGGCGAGATCTGCGTCTGCAAGGCGTCGTTGTCATGACCGAGCGGCTGCACGATGCGGGTGAACTCGATGACCTCCTTCACGGTCGGCCCGACGGGTGGACGGAGCGCAGGGCTGACAGGCAAGCCGAGTGACGCGCCCTTCGCGACCAACGGCCAAGCCGATAAAAAAGGCGCCAGGAGGAGCGCCAAAACGGTGAGCCGGACAGCGAGGCTAAAGAAGATCGCGCGCACGCATGGCGCCAGCAGAGATGACAGCATGGAAGAGTCCTGTGGTCCGGCAACGCCGGAGAAGAAATCGAAGGGACGGTCCGAAGGAATCAGCCGTCGGGGAAGCGGGCGCGAGCGGCCCGCGCGAGGTCGCGCGCTACCAGTTCACCGAGAAACGCAGGCTCGCGTAGCGCCCACGCCAGTCGCCCTGCGTGACGTCGTAGTACGGAGAGCCGTCGACGTACTCGGGCATCCGGTCGGCGAGGTTGGTGATGGTCAGCGAGAGCTTGGCGCCCGCCACCGAATCGAAGCCCCAACCGGCCCGCTTCAGGTCCAGGGTCCCGGCCAGGTCATGGACCCAGTAGTCGCCGAGGCGTCGCTCGCTCGGCAGCGCGTCCGCGTAAGCGCCGAGGTAGCGGCTGGTGAGACCGAGGTTCCAGCTGCCCTGGTCGAACGCGGCGGACAGACGGCCCTTCCATTTCGGGGACCAGAAGTCCGGCGCACGCCGGCCCAGGCGGTCTTCGACCGGCGAGTCGGGCGAGAGCGCGACGTCGTACGCGTTGGTGCGGGTCACACCCCCCGCGACCGCCCATTTGCCGCCGGTGGCCTTGAAGGCATGCGAGGCCTCCAGGTCCGTCCCCGACGTGTCGACACTGCCGAAGTTGACCTCGGAGTACAGAACGCGCGTGACCGCGCCCGACGCGTCGCGCGTCACGAACCCCGGAAACAGCGACTCGTGGTCGAGCGTCACCTGCGGCCAAAGCGCCGAGATCAGCCCCTTGATCCTGACGCGCCAAGCGGTGACGCCGACCCGTGTGCCGGCCATCGATTCGGGCTCCCAGATCGCACCGAACGCATAGGCCCGGCCCTTCTCCGGCTGCAGGTTCGGATTCGTCGCACGCAGCACCTCGGCCCCCAGGATGGGCGCACCGCCGCGCGTCGGGTCGACGAGACCGAACAGGTCAGACGTGTAGCTCGTGTCCTCCACGCTTGTCTCCAGCAGGGTCGGCGGCTTGAAGGACGTCGCGGCTGAGGCACGCAGCAAGAAGGAGCGCGACGGACGAAGCTCGAGGCCCGCCTGGTAGGTGTTGGCCCCGCCGAAGTCGCTGTACACGTCGCGACGGCCGGCGAGCGTCAGCGCCGCCAGGTCCCAGGCCTTCTCGCCGGCAGGGCTTGCGCGCATCAGCGGCGCGCGCACCTCGCCGTACAGCGCATGCGACGACCGCTTGCTGTCGAACTCGTACTGCCCGGGAGAGTCGGTGCGGTAGCGATCGCGTGAGGCCTCGAGGCCCACGATGACGTCCACCGACCCGGCCGGCAACTTCGCCGCCGGTCCGCGCACGAAGACACTGCCCTGGTCCTTGCGACCATGGTTCGTGCGCAGCGTGTCCGACCAGATCGATCCGAGGACGTCCGGGCTGGCCGCGGCGCCGGTGGCGAACGGATTCAAGGCGCCGGCCGGGGTCGACGATGCGAGCGCCGCAGCCAGCGCCGCCGTATTCACCGTGTCGTTGAGCAGGTGCCGCTGACCATCGTCGCGCGTGACCGACAGAGCGGCCTCCAGGTCCCAGCCCGCCCCGAGTTCCCCGCGCAGCCCGGCCATCCCCCGCGCGAAACGTGTCGTGCGCGTCATGCCCGCGGTGCCGTTCTCCGTCCCCAGCCGCCCGGTGACCTGCACGTCCTCACCGAAGGGGTTGTAGGGGTTGCCGGCCGCCACCGTCGCACCGTTCAACGGCAGCCCATCCTCCTTCGCGTACAGCCGGTCGCGGTTGAAGCTCAGCTCGCCGAACACGGACCACGCATCGGTGAGCTGCAGTTCGCCCGTGCCATGCAATGCAAAGTCTTCCTTGCCGTACACCAGCGAAGTGCCGTTCCCGCTGGCCAGCGAGTTGCAGAGGTTGGGGAGCCCCGCCGTCGCCGCGAAGTCCGCCACCGTCAGCCCCTGGCCGGGCGCGGTGCGGGGAATGCCGGCGGTGGGCGAGTTCAGGCCGGGCAGGTTGCCGCCGCTGGTGCTGCTCACCGTTCCCGGCGCACAGGACGTCGTCCGCGCATCGACGCCACCGAAACGCCGGTAGTCGCCGTCCTTGAAGAAGTCCCGCTCGCCCATCGTCAGCGGCGTGGCCTTGCTGTAGGCGCCTAGCAGCAGGAACGAGCCCCGCTCGCTGCGCCGACCCGTGGCCAGCGAAACGCCGCCGTCGCTCAGTCCGCGGCCGGCACCGAGCCGGGCGTCCAGCGTGACACCGTCGAGCGACTTCTTCAGGATCACGTTGACCACACCGGCCAGGGCGTCGCCGCCGTACACCGCGGACGAGCCGACCGGCACGATCTCGACCCGCTCGACGGCCGCCATCGGGATCAGGTCGAGGTTGAAGAAGTCCGACGACGACGACCCCACCGCCTGGATGCGGCGGCCATTGATGAGGACCAGCGTCGACCCGAGCGGCAGGCCCCGCAACTGCACCGAGCCCTGCCCCGTGGTCGCGCTGAAGCCGCCCTCCCCCGGGCTGACGGAGGCTTCGTTCAGGCTGCTGAGAAAGCGCTCCAGCGTGGGCTGCCCGCTGCGGTCGATCTCCTCCCGTGAGTAGACGTTGACGGGCGCCGGCCCCTCCGCCTCGATGCGCTTCAGCCGGGTGCCGGTGACCTCGACCCGCTCGAGGCGCGATCCGGAATCGATCGCCCGCGAACCTGACGCCGACGATACGATCGGCGGCACCTCAGCCACCGGCGGCACCTGAAGAGGCACTTCGGTTCCTTCGCCATCGGCAGTTGATGCCGCAACACCCCGCATGGGCGCGAAACGCGGCGAACCGGCAGGCCGCACGACGATCGATCCATCGCCCATCACGTTGACGGACAGGCCGGTGCCGTCGAGTGCACGAACGATGGCCTGGGCCGCGGTGAACTGCCCGGACACGGCGCGCGATGTCCGCCCCGCGACCACGCCCGGGTCAAACAGCACCGAGGTGCTGGTCTGGGCCGCGATCGCCTGCAGGACCTCGGCCACGTTGCGGGAAGGCTGCTCGATGCGGAACTGCGCCGCAGCCGTCGGCTCCGACGCGAAGGCGACACTCGATCCGACGCCAGAGCCAAAAAGAAGCGCGACCAGCGCGCCGATGCGGACACGGCGGGCGCAAGAGGGTCTGCGTGAAGAGTTGCGCGGCATCGGGTGAGTCTCTTTGTCGGGTTGGGGACAATGAGATGACGCTGCTGTCGAGCAGTTTTCCGCCAGGGGTATTCCTATGGAGGGTTGGAAAGCTCCAATCGTCCAGCACGCTCACGAACCACCAGGCCGTGCAGGTGGGCCACGGAATGCGCAAAGCTCGTCGTGTCACCGATGCGGAAGGTACCGCTGACACGCAGCAGACCCAGCGACGGGGAGCCGACCAGGACGACCGGCGTTCGGTCATAGCGGTTCATCTCCGCGACGGCATCGCCCAGCACCACGTCGTCGAAGACGGCCTCGTTGCGCTTCCAGGCCGTCACGCCCTCGAGCCGCGGGCGGTCCACACGTTGCATCGCGTGCGCCTCGGGCTGCCCGGGCGACTTGGCCAGGCGAATGCGATCGCCCGGCAGCATCTCCACCGGGGCTGCGGGTGCCAGCTCGCCTGCCTTGCCGGACTCCGCCTGCACGGTCACCTGGCCCTCGATCAGGGTCACGTCCAGCGCCCTGCCCGTCTCCGCACGGTCCGACATCAAGCGCACCGAGAAGACGGTGCCATGCGCCACGACTTCACTGCCTGCCGCCCGCACGACGAACGGCCGCAACGGATCCTTGGCCACTTCGAACAGGGCCTCGCCGTCGTCGACCTCCACGGTCCGCCGGCGCGAGTCCATGTCCACCCGAACCCGGGAGTGCGTGTTGAGCGATAGGCGGCTGCCATCGTCGAGCACCACGACGCGCTGTTCGCCCACGCCGGTCGTGTAGACCCCCATGTCGCGCCAGAGCACCAGCGCGACCGCGCCCAGCGACACACACGCGGCCAGTCCCAGCGGCAGCACCCAGCGGGGGAGGCGGCGACGCCCCATATCCTGCTCCCGCTGCGCGCGCTGAGCACCTGTCGCCGCAAAGGCCTCGCCCAGCGTCACGCGGGCCACGTCCTCCCAGGTGTCCGTGCAACGCTCGAACGCCAGGCGATGCGCAGCGGAGCGAGCCTGCCACGCGCGGCACTCGCGCTCCATCTGAGGCGAGCGATCAGGGCCGTGCAGCCGCGCGATCCAGACCGCCGCTTCGGCAGCAATGTCGCGCGTCACGTGTGGCGAACCCTCGTCACCGGCGCCCGCAAGGCCTCCCTCACGCGGGTTCACGGGTACCACCCTTCCATCCCGCTCGTGATCACGAGCATCGCCTTGGCGATGTGCTTCTCCACCGCACTGACGCTCACGCCGTGCCGACTCGCGATGTCCTGGTAGCGCAAGCCTTCATGGCGATGCGCCAGAAAGATCTCGCGCGTCCTCGGGGGAAGTTCCGCGAGGCATTCGCTCAGGCGCGCCATGCGCTCCCGCGCCAGCAGCACATCCTCGACGCCGGGCGACGCGTCGATCAGCACATCGTCGTCGAGCACCACCTGTTCGCCGTGATGGATCCGGGCGCGATGCGCGTCGGTCGACAGATTCAGCGCCGTGCGCATCAGGAACGCTTCGGGCTCGATGACCGTCTCCCGAAGCTCGTAGCACGCGAGGCGCACCCAGGCCTCCTGCACCAGGTCCTCGGCCTCGTGCTCCGTCCGGCCACGGCGCATGAGCGCAGCCCGGACGTGAGAGAAAGCGGTTTGCCAGTTCTTGACCATCGCAAAAACAAGGACCCAGAGGTGTTCGACATCGGCCACGATCCTATGCCCGTCCGCGTGCCGTGAACAGCGCGAGGACCGCGGCCCCAGCCATGCGCACATTTTGCGAGAAGAACCGCAAGCGCCACCGAACGAATGCGCCGTTGTTCGAAGTTTCTGGGCCGAACCCTCCGCGCCCAGGCAACCTCCCCGCAGTGGTCCTCCGCCTCTCCATCCCAGCGACCGCCACAACCCAATATCCCAGGACCAACCGATCGCCGAACCCACATGGAGCGACCCAACGCACAGGACGCGCACGTCGACCGGAAACACCGAACGCTTGCTCATCTATCCGATCGGCTTGTTGAATCGCAGGGCGCAAGCACAGAGCATCTCGACCAGACGAAGACGATCTTGGACGCATGGAACCCAACGGGAGCCGTCATGTCAAAACGAAGTCCATTCGCCATTCTCCGGACGACACGACCAACAGCCCACCCGCGGGACCAGTCCCATCGCTGCCAGGTCCGCCTCGTCAAGGTCCGCTCGGGCGTGGCCGCAGGCCGCACGACGCGACACCCGACCCACACCGAGTGGTGGACGCTCTTCAGAAGCCGCGAACAGTTCGAGACCTGCGCGGCAGACGATGCGTTGAGGTTCCGGGATCCGCTGCTGTTCACGCAGATCAAGGCGCAGCTCGACGATGTCTTCGATCGATGAGGCCGCGTCGATCTGTCGGCACGACGTCGGACAAGACGCGCTGTATCCCGCTCGTGCGCTCAGCCTCATCCTGCAGCTCCAGGGCGCAGAGGGGCCACCGCAACTGCTGGACACCCTGGTGAGCGCCACGGAGGCGATCGGGGCCGCCGCGAGTCTCTACAGCGTGGCCATCCCGGACACCGAAGGCAAGCCCTTCAGCTTCAGCCTGTTCGCGTGCGATCCCGCGTTCGCTCATCGACAACAGCAGCGCGGCGCCCTCCCCGACCATCCCTGGTTCCGATTCGCCCGCACCCACAGCAGCCCGGGAACCGACCGCACGGTCCAGGTCGAAGGGCCGGCCGATCAAGAGGCACTCGCGCTCGCCCAACAGTACGGCTTCACCTCGTGCCTGATCGTGCCCACCGCAGCCGGCCCCGACCTCCACCGGGTCGAAATGCTGTGCCTGGGCAGTCGGCGCCACGCGGCGTTCGAAGGTGAGGACGCCCGCATCGTCCGAGCCCTGGCCCGGTCGCTCGCGGCCGAGCTCCACGACTGGGTGACGCGCCACCTCAGCGCGAGCCTGCAGGAGGCCGCGCAACTGCAGCAGATCGACATCACGTTGCTGCACCTGGAATGGCAGGGCCTGGGCACCAAGGCCATCTCCGCCCGGACCGGCCTGAGCCCGTCTGCCGTGGACACCCGGTTCCAACGATTGAACTACCGGCTTGAATGCCCCAACCGAAAGGCGTCCGCCCGCCGAGCCGCCGAGCATGGCCTGCTCGAATCGCGCGACTGATGCAAAGCAGTCTCGAAGCGAAGTCGCAGAAGGAAGAGACCAGGCTACCAGCCTTCCATCCAGGTCGTCAGCTGCAGCGTCGCCTTGGCCACATGCTTCTCCACCGTGCTGATGGCCAGCTCGTGACGCTGTGCGATCTCCCGGTAGCTCAGGCCGTCGACGCGATGGGCGAGGAAGATCTCGCGCGTCTGGTCGCTCAAGCGCCCCAGGCCCACGCTCAGCCGGGCCATCCTTTCTCGAGCGAGGAGAACGGCTTCGGCATCCGGACTGGTGTCGACCAACACCACCTCATCAAGGACGACCTCCTCACCGTGGTTCGATTGCACACGGTGCTTGTCGATCGAAAGGTTGAGGGCCGTGCGCATCAGGAACGCCTCCGGCCGATCCACCGTCTGCGAGCGTTCGTAGCACGCAAGCCGAACCCAGGCCTCCTGCACCAGGTCGTCAGCATCGTGCGTCGAGCGGCCGCGTCGCATCAGCGCACCGCGGACACGGGCAAAAACTGCTTGCCAGTTTGAGACCATGGCTACAACGAGGCTCGCGGCGCCTCGAAACTGCTGTCCTGTATCGAGCCAGCACTATCGGTTCGATACGGGCTTCGAGAAGCCAATGTCGAGCGCTTGCGGCGCAACTCTTTTACAAGCACCTGGGCCGCCGCAGCCGCCGAAGTGGGTCGCTGGAGTCGGCATGCCGATCGAGCCGAGACAGCGTGGAGAAACCGAACGGCTTCCTCAGCAATGGATATGGAGCGGACGAGGCGCCGCGGCACGGTGGAATGCCGTTCCATCAACGCAGGTCGGGCAACGTGTATTGCCTTCGGAAAGGCGTCTCGGACCCCTTCCGAAATGGACGCGTCGCCTAGGACGCACTGAATGAATTCGACACCCCTATCGCGCAGCTCGGAAGCCATCTCAAGAAAGTCAGTTGAAGCCGACGTGGTCGCTGGCCAAGCGCCGATCGGCTCCGTCTGACCGTCCGCCAACACTCCCATCGCACAGCGCATGGGCAAATCTCGCCGGCTAGCCGCCTCAGGCAGTTGTACGTTGATCGTGTCAATGATCAATACCGAATATCTTCGGCAGAGTGGCACCATCGTCTCGTTGACTGCTGCGGCAGCTTGATTCTTCTGAGTCACGGAAGGTCTCCCGAAAACTAGATGCGACCGGCCTTGGAGGGTCGGTCAGTTCAGAAGCTACGAATGTCGTAGTAGCCGAATTGTACTGAAGCTACGAACCTCGTAGCTGCAATGAAGGAGGGCAATCCAAAGCAACGACCAGGCGACGTGTGGGCCACGCGTTTCAAGCACGCGCGCCTTCAGAGCGGTCTGAGCCAAAAGGACGTCGGAGTTGCTGCTGGACTTGACGAGTTTGTTGCTTCGACGCGGATCAATCGTTATGAGGTCGGCGTCCACCAACCGGACTATCAGATGTCAGTGCGTCTCGCGCGTGCGTTGCACATCCCTGTGGCGTATCTCTATTGCGACAGCGACGAAATGGCAGACATGCTGATCGCTTTTCATCGTGCCCAACGTGGCGAAAGGCGGGCGGTGCTGAAGCTTCTCACTGCCCGGAGCGACAGCTGACATGCCGGAGTTCACGCACATGCGAGAGGCGGTGTAGGTTCCAGCGTTTGAGAATCCGGACACCATCGACTAGTCCCCTCTGCCCGTCGAGGCGTGCATTCGCCACAACACGCGAATGAGCTCTTGTGGCGGCGTTCTGCCAAGCAGTGTCGGGTTCAGACTGGACTGAGACAGTCACGGTCCGATCCTGCGTGACTGCAATAGGCCTGACCGGTCACTCGACCGGTATCCGGCGCTGCGGCAATCACCGTGAGCCGCGCTCTTGCCGCGCCAGGGTCAGAAGCGCGTCTAGGGCCGCCTCGCTCAGCCCCTTCAAGGCCCCAAAGTTTGCCTTCGACAGCGGGCTCTGCTCGAAGCTGCGCAGCAGCAATGCACGCTGCTGGCGAGCCTCAGCCTGGGCAACCTGCTCGGGACTCAGCGGTAAGGCCGGCGCGTTCACGGGCTCTTGTTCCGACGCACGGGCAGGGTTCCGCTCGGGCGGGGGCTTGTGCGGGCGCCATGGCGCACCCGAGCGACTGCCGCCAGGTCGGCCGGGACCTCGTTGTGCGCCACCAGGTTGGGGCGGCCGGGAACGCCGTAGCGCTTGGCTGGGCTCTGACTGCCGCGGAGTGCGGTCTTGGCGATCGGAAGAACAGAACTGCACTGAGCGCGCGCCAGGAGTAGCAGGCCGCTCTCCGGTCGCTTGAGAAGCGGACTGCGACACCGCCGCCTGTTGGGAAGGGACTGGCGGTCGGGGCGGCCGCAGCGGGCGGGCGTCATGGCGCGATGCCCGCGCCGCCTCGCGCTCTGCGCGTTTCTTTGCTTCGACGATGGCACGGCGCCGCTCGAGTTCCAAGCCTGCAGCATCGCGATGTTCGGCCACGATTTCGCCGACCGGATGGCCGTCTAGATCGATGCGCGTCGCACCCTCGGCCACCAGGGCCCGCAGGTAGGCAGTCGCGGTGGTGTAGCGCTGCAGGAACATTGAAAGTGCCTTCTTGGTGAAGACCTCTGGCGCCCGTTGTTGAATGTCGGACTGGATGCGAAGCTTGATCGGCTTGACCACGCCCACACCGAACAGCGCGGGGAAGTGCTTGGCCAGCAGGCGCGCGGTGTCGGCTACGCCGGCTGCGGGCTGTGACGCCGCCGCGAGGGAAGTTGGCGCCACCTCGGTCGGCGTGCCCGGCGCCGCATTTGGCGCCAGGACCGGAGCAGTCTCGGAAATCTCAGTTATGTCAGGCATCGGAACGAATCGGTCACGGGGGCTGTATAGCCGGGCTTCGTATTTTCGGCCATGGCCCCGATCCCTGCACGCGTTGCCGAATCCGGCTGTCGGCGACAGACTGAACCGAGAAGTTAAGTGACTCGCGTCAATGCAACTGCTATTGTCGGCCAAGAGCGCCCGGTCGTACCGGCGTCGCAAAGCGGTCCTCCATCAGCGCGCAGACCCGATGGCGCTGCGAACGATTGGCAGGGGTCTGCGATTGCCAAAGTCGCCTCGTCTGCGGTCTCTACTTCGTTGGTCTCGTCCGCGACTACTTGCTTCGTTTGGCCGGCTCAGCAAAGTTGGATACGTCTATGACGCAGACTTCTGGTTGAGGGCCGGACGGTGATTGACGCCGGATGCTCGCGGCATATTCACGAAGCCGCAGAATAACCGCCTCAAAGTCTAGATAGGCGCCGTCGGGCAATCGCCATCCCTTCGCCCGAGGGATCTGATGCACGAGGAGAAGGATGCCGTGACGACCATCTTGAACGCGCAGATACTGCCCGCACAGCTGCTTGACCAAGGCGTCCTCAAGCTGCCCCAGCGTCCAACTGCGCGCCACCTTGATCTCAGCTGCCACGTTGGCGTCGCTTGCCTTCGCCCTGAAGCGAAGGTCTGGCTCCTTCTCACTTGCGACATGTACTTCACGCTCAATCGAATACGCGCTTGCTTGCATCTGACGAAGCCGATCGGCCAACCAATTCTGCACGGCTCGCTCGTCGGGCAATGCGCTCAGCGTGCTGCCCTGTTGGAAATCGCCATGAACTAGATCGTGCTGCAGGTCTTCGAGGCGCTGCAGCGCCACGAGCTGCAGCTCCCGGCCCGTCACAGGCGCCCTTTCAAACCGCTGCTCAAACCGAAGCGGTTCGTCTGCCGTCCACGCCACATGCTCCGCATCCTCGGCAGCACGGCCCTGGGCCAGAGCGCGCAGGCGGGATGTCGACACTGGGAAGTCCTGCACCTCCAGCAAGCGCAGGATCGCGTCGAACGTGTCGCGCCCGGGCGTGCTGACCAACGCTTTAAACGCGGCCGATCGCGCGTCTTGCGCCTCGTCCCGCTCATCGGGCGAATACACGCCCTTGTTGGCGCGATCACGGTCGTCCTTGACACGGACTGTGCGATAGGCCAGAAGCACCAAACGTTCCAGGGTAGCCAGGTCGAGCGACCCATCTACAGGGTGCGAACGCGCCCAACGCGAGCCGAAAATCTGCGGCAGGACGCGTTCGACCAGGGCTGTCTTCTCCGCCTCGTCGATCAGATCAAGCTTTGCGACCAGCGCATCCGTTGCACCGTTCCCGTTGATTGCATAGGCGGCCCCGAGGTATTGCGCGCTGACCTGCGGTTCAGCCGTAGCACGGAACCTGTCGAGCACCAGGTCGTAGAACGCCTGCTTCGCGCCGTCAGGCAGGCCGCGCCCGAGGATCGGCAACATGGGCCGCAGCGCAAGCTGCTTTAGGCCCACCCGAGCTTGCAGTTCGCGCCAAAGCGCCGGCGCCATCAGGCGCGCCAGACCTTCATCGCCCCGGCTGATGTCCTCCAGGGTTTGGTAGTGAATGCCTGGCGCGGGGTTGTCCAGGTCGCTCGCTGCCTCGCGGGCGAGCACCTTCTCGACGGCGGCAGGCCACGCCGACGCCAGCGCCGCAGTCCAATCTGGAAGGCCATTGATCTCCAGGGTCGCGTACTCGGCAGCCCGGATGGCCTGCTCCTCGGTCAGACGCAAAGCCCAATCCGCTCGTGACGCCGCCTCGATCGAGACCCCGGCGATGCCCATGCAATCTATCGTGCTGATCTGATTACGTTCGCTCGGCTCACGGGCGCTGCTAAGCGTGGGCTTCCAGGCTCGCCAAACCTCGGCGAGGCCGTCCGCGAACGCCGCCGCCGCCTCATGGCCGGCGATCTCGGTGATGGGCGCTACGCTGTCAATCGCGTAGCGCGAGTTGCGGCGGTTCGCCTGGTTCAGCAACTGCCACAAGTCATAGAGGCGGCCATCAACGTTCGTTGCTGTCGTGGCCTGCAGCTGCCGCAACTGCTCAGGATTGGCCCGCATGTCCGCGACAAAGTTGACCCAGGATTGCTCCCGCTCGGACCGCGCGCGCTCACCCGTGTGCATGACCTCCGCCAATTCTTCCTCGCTGCGAACCTCGGCGGCCGACTTGACGCGCGGCGTCATCCATTCGACGTATGCCGCCTGCATCTCGGTGTCCGTCGCGGCAACGGCAGCAATGCGCGTTTTCATTGCCTCGGGCTGATGCGCCGTCACCCACACGCCCAGCGCGGCGTTGACCGCCAGCCGGCGTTCGCTCGCGCGTTCGCGTGTGGGGCCATCGGCGAGTAACCAGACGATGTCGTCAAGGACAAGCCCGGGTGGCCAACCCAGAAATTGCATCTGGAACGGGTGCAGCAGCGGACGCCCCGTCAGTATTCCGTGACCACCAAGCCGATCGGCGGCCCGCCAGAAGGCAGCGCGCCGGCGCTCGGGCGTTCGATGCAGTTGTTCAACCACGTTCGCCCCCGTCTCGTTCCGCCGGGCCGTCCTATCAAAGCGACGATCACCGATGCGCAGCACTGCATCAATCGCCGCTGAGGGGCCTACGCTCGGCGCATAGAGGTCTAGCAGTCGTTGAGCTGCCGCCGCGAGCGGCGCGGCGTACTGTTCATCCTTCGGAGACAGCTCATCGGCGCCGGCACTGTTTGGCTCCGCCTCCAACTGCCGCAGCAGACCTTCGATCAAACGAGTGAGGTCGGCGGTGCTCGCCAGCCGCTCGACGAGTTTCGTGCCGTTCCGGTCGAGGTTGAAGCCGCCACCCTCATCGTCGCCGAGGCGGACGACCGCCAGGATGGCCAGCAGATCATCGACGTCGATCAGTCGTGGGAACAAGGTCTCCACCGCTTCCCAGACGACCGTTGTCGGAATCGACACACATTCCCGCTTGATGTAGTCGGCATAGGCCCGTTGCGTATCTTCATCGCCGGCCGCGAGTAGCGCCCGTCCCGCGACGATTGCGGTGTAGCGGTCTGAATATTGGCCGAAGGACGCGGCGGTTGCCAGGTCGGCACAGTCTTTGATCGCGCCGAGCCAAATCAACCGCAGCAAGAAGCAACGAATCTCCCCGTGCTCCTTGTCGGCCTCCCATATGGTGCGCAGCGCCAGCGCGATGTCCGGCTGAGCAAACCGTGTCAAGCTGCTGAGGTCAAGAAGCGGGATTTCCTCGTCCCGGCGCATCCGCTCCACCAGCGCAGTGAGCAATGCTTGACGGGTCATAGGCGAAAGGCCCGCCGGATCGCCGGCGGTGAAGAGCAGATAGGGCGCGCGGCGCACCACCTCGCTCGCGACGCTTTCGTCCCAAAGGCTGAGCCAGGCAGCAGTCTCGAGCATAGACGGCTTGACCAGCTCGATGTCATAGGTGCGCGAGAAGAGGAGGTCATGCAGCCGGCGTTGCGGCAGATTGGCCTGCCGCAGGCGCTGCAGCCAACGCGCGGCCAAGTACGCCCGAACCACGCCTTCGTTGTCGTTGTGCAGCCGGGCACGGCCGAAGGTCGCGGGATCGAACGCCGGCCGCGTCAGCAATTGCAGGCGATCCTCGTTCGACCAATCCGGCAGTACGTCGTCGATCTTGGCCACCACCCGGTCATCTTCGATGGGGACATCCTTGTCCGGTATCGCGACGGTCGTCTGCCGGCCAAACACCAGGGCTGCGCCAATCCGCTCCAAGCCTTGCTTCGCGCGTTCGGCGTCGAGGCTATCGCGACGACGGCGGTCAGGGTCGGTCTCCTGCAGTCGCTCGCGCAGGCTGGCCTCGATCATCGCGGTGAAGGTGCCTAGGCGACCGTTGGTGCGCCAATAGCGCACGATCCAATCAAGGTCCAGCGGCCGCCGCGCAAGCTCTTGCAAGTTTGCAGCATCGATCGCCGCCATAAGTCCGTCCAGGTTCGGGGCGTTCTTTGCGGCGGCATACGCCCGCACCTGCTCGGTATTGAGCGCAGCCATGACCACGACCAACGGCGTCTCGGCTGGCGTTGGTTCCGGCCGTGCCTCATGTTGGAGCACGCGGCGGATCAGCGTTTCAAGCGACGGCAGCGGCTCGGCAGAGTTTTCGCGCGGGAGCGGCAACTCCTCGTTCAACCGCCGCGCGTCACGGGCGAATTCCCAATCGGTGTGGCGTCCGGACAGCACGATATGGGCTCTGCTTTCCCCGCCGGCGATGCCATCGGCCAATTGCCGCAACGCCCGTTCCAAGCGGATGTTGTCTAGCTTGGCCTCGTCGATGGAATCAACGAAGAACCATCCCGGCTCATTGCTGGTGCGCCAAGCATCCAGGCGCGACCGATCAGCGGGTCGCAGAGCTTTGTCTAGGCCGTCACGACCAACATCTTGAACGGTCGCGTAGACCGCGAGCTTGCCGCCCGCAGACTGCAGGCTCGCCTGCTGCGCCAACTCCTCGGTCTTGCCACTGCCGGCTTCGGCAAGGATGACGACGCGCCGCTTGGCGAGCAACTCGGCCCAGCCAAGCATGCCGTCCGAAACGCCCGCTCCGACCCGATACCTTGAATGGTCAAGGCCATCTTCGCTCCATTCGTAAAACTGGCGGTTGAGTGGAATGCTGAACACTTATTGAATGTTCCTCGTGCAGGCTTTCGTGCGCGGAGAGCATACCGTTGCTGGCGTTCGACTCGGCTTCCACGTCGCTTGCTAGCCCGATCGTCTGCTGTTCAGCTCATCGTGATTCCGATTTGGGTCGGTACTGTGAGGTCGAGCTGTAGAGAAGCAGTCGCCGTCTTCAGATGAAGGAGAGTCTGCATGTGTCCGCTGATCAGCAGGCCGCACTTGAGCGCATCGCCACCGACATGAAGGCCTCGGCGCAAAGCCTGGGCGAGGCCGTCATTCGCGCTGAGCGCGAACTCGACGAGGCCTTCAAGAACCAAGCAGTCGATGAGCGGGCGATTCGAGACGCGACCACGCGGATCGGTGCACTCAACGGTGAGCTGCGAGCCGCCCCTCTCATTGCCCATCTCAAGACGCGGCAACTTCTCTCCAATGACCAAGTCGTCGCGTACAACGAATCACACGGTTATTCGGTCACGCCCTCGCCCCGCGAACACAAGCACTGAGCGGCCCGCTCGGGGCTGGCTTCAGCCGTAAGCCAGCGAGCCATAAGGATCTGTCTCCGGCGTCCGCCAACGTAGTCGGCGCGTGATCGGTTCGCGCGCTTGAGAGTGGTGCCGAGATCTTTGTAATTTTTCCCGCGGCCACAGGATTCGCATGCGGAGCGAAGTTAGGGGTCGACACGCGGCACGGAAAGCCTTGTACTGAAGGTACCTTAGCTCGCCGGGATGGAGCGCGGAAGACGTGGCTCGACTAACCCGTGGTGCTCGGTCCAAAGCTCCGGCTGCCACTGCAAGCGATGAGGCGAACAGCGGGTCGCCGCTCGAGGACCATCCGACCGAAGAATGAACCTGTCCGCCTGACTCCGCGAGGTCACTGCGAACCGTGACCCTCCCGTTGTCATCCAGCGAATCTTTTCCTGTCAAGGCCGTGCCTCGGCCGAATCAAGGACGACGGATATGCGCCAAATGGGTAGAAAGCAACAAAGACTCGATCGTCCGATGACGGTCGAGTCGGCTCTTCCCTCAGCGTTTGAACAGGCCTTGCACGCGACAAGGCGGGACGGCAGTTTCTGCGCCGTGTCGCGGGTCGCGGTTGATCACTTGGGGGCGGTCTGCGCGGTCGAGTGGGGCGTGATCGACAACTGCCTGCTCGATTGGCATGCAGGCCCCGTCACGGCCGATGTCGAATCGGTTCTCCAAGCCCTTGTGGGTCGAGCCGAGGTCTTCGCCGTGTTTCCCACCGGGGCGGGGTTTGCCTGCGGCGGAAAGCTGACCGTATCGGCAGCAGGCAGGCAACTCGAATTCGACGCATTGGGCACAGAATGGGGCATGGACAAAATCGCTCGATTGAGCCTTTCGCCGCGCCAGTTGAACGCTATCTCGAAGCCGGCGGGTTCCGGATCTGGGGACTCATCTGGAAACCAGAGCGCCGAGCCTGCGTCGAAGGAAGTCCGCAGCTTTGCCAGTGAGAGTCGATGGCCCGGCCGCATCCGGCGCCGGTAGAGGGTTGGCCGCGATTGACCACCCACCGTTGCTTTCCCTGGCTACGAGCGGCACAGCGCCGCTTCCAACTGGCAATGTCGGAAACGGCCGGGAGCCATCGGCGCGCCGCGGGCATGTCGCCCGGCAGGACTCGCTGCAACGTCAGTGCGAACCGTGACCCATCCCGTTGCCGGTAAGGTGCGCCACAACAAACGCCACGCCGAGCACGACAACGGCCCATCGCAACACGCTGATCCAGTTCGGCCGTCCGATGGTGCGGGCGGCCTGAGCTCTGGCTCGAGCAGCACCGAACGTCGTCTGGCCGCGCGGCTTGTACATCGAGAGCGCTGTCATCACCAGCAGGACGAAGACGGCCGCAGCCGAATCGCCGATGAGCTGCAGACGCAGGCCACCCATGGCCCCGCCATCGAGTGCGCCTTGGGCGGCCGCCGCAGCCAGCTTGCTGGTGGGGACCATGTGGACGATCAGGATCAGCGTGCACGGAATCGTCACCGCAAACTTCACCAGCACCCAGTAGTGGCGGAACAGTCCCCAGACCGTGCCCAGCGACTGCACCACGCCTGTGGCCGGCGACGCCAAGCTCAGCGGAAGGATGACGAACCAGCAGGTCAGATCCATGGCCAGGTAGGCGGCTTGCACCACCCGCGGGTCGTGGCTGGTGAACCCGGCAATGGCCAGCGCGAGATAGCTGGCCACCGCCCCCAGCCATCCGACAGATGAGGTCACGTGGGCGGTCAAGGCGAACTGGCGCAGCTGTGGCGACATGGTCATCCGCTTCTCCTCGGCTAGAACAAGATCGCACTCTACGCCGCGTGAGGCGCCTGGAACACTGAATTCGCGAGCGGCTATCCTCCAGACGGGGGGAACGACATGTCGGCACAAGCAGTGTTTGCGGGCTCGACCATCACCGGTTCGGCGGTGCCTGGACCGCCGCAAGCCCTCCTTCAGTGCTGGTGGGCGTGGTGCTCATCGGGCACGTGGGGATGGGCATGCTGCACCGCCACGTGACTGTGCGCATGGCTGTGCGAGCCTGATGGCATGACAGCATGGCTAATTTTGCTCAACCCCCAAAAATAAAGTCAGCCCAGCGGCACTTCCTGCGCCTCTTTGAGCGCCTTGTTCCAGTAGGCCGGATCAGCGTATCGAGCCGCAAGCGCATCAATGTCGACCTTGGTGGTCGTCTCGTTGAACTCGAAGGTGCCGAACAGATTGACGTGCTGCCAAGCCACCGGAGAGATTCCTCGGAGGATGGCGATCGCCTCCTGGTCACCAGCGGCCACCTTCTGTGCGTACACCTTCGACAGCAGCGCCGTGTTGTAGAAGATGATCGCGTTGGCGATCAGGCGCGAGCACTCATTCCAGATCTGCTGCTCGGCTTCGGTGTGAACCCGGAACTTGCCGCCATTGACGTAGGCGACGGCCTTGCGGAACCGGTGATACGCCTTCCCGCGGTTCAGCGCCTTCTGCACGCTCTGCCGCAGGTCCACGTCGTCAATGAAGTCGAGGATGTAAAGCGTGCGGCAGATGTTGTCGAGCTCCCACAGCGCCTTCTTGGTCTGGTTCTGGCGAACATAGCTGCTCAGCTTGCGGACGATGGTGGCCTGCGTCACATCCTTCTGCGCCAGCGAGGCCATGATGCGCTGGATGTTCGGCCACTCCGTCACGATCAGCTCGTCATACGCCTTGCGTGCTGGCTTGATGAGCAGATCCGCGTAATGACTCGGATTTTCGAAGCCGACCAGGGTCTGCAACTTCTTGTGCAGATCGCGGTAGCGCGGCGCGAAGCCGTACCCGAAGGTGCGCAAGATCCAGAAGTTGACCTGGTTGGTGCCGTGCGTGTCGGTCGAATGCCGTTCCGGCTTGATGTCGGACGTGTTGTTGTACAGCAGATCGAACACGTAGTGACTCTCGTGCTCGTGGGTGCCGATGATGCGGGCGTTGATCGGCACATGGTTGGCCACCAACGTATAGGCGCTCACGCCCTTCTGCAGCCCGAAATACTTCGGTGAGTACCGGGCATTGATTGTGTCGATCTGCGTTTCGATGCGCTGCCCGTCGCTGCTGGAATGCATCTCGTCACGAATGTCGTACAGGTGAAAGGCCGGCAAGGTCGCGAGGGTGTTGGTGATTGCGTCGTTGGCCGCGCGCAGGGTCTCCAGCCGCAGGTAGTTGCGCGCCGTGCCCTGCAACGACGAGAAGCTCAGGCCAGAGACATCGGCCATCTTCCACAGGCCCATGTTGGTGCCCAGCGCCACCACGCAGGCGAGGACTTGGCGGGCAGCGTCGTTGAATCCGCGCAGCGTAGCGAGATGCGTCGACATGATCAAGGAGGGACTCTCTCACTGCCCTGAGCCCCAGTCGTCACCGTGCCCGGCTGACGTCATCACTATGGGGCATGCCGAGATATGGCCAAGAATGCAATTTAAGATCGGAGGCGTAAGTTTCTTCGCAGACATCGAGATCACCCCCTCTTGCGCAGATTCATCGAGAGTCTGGTGCCGCTCGGGGTCGATCCGAATTCAGCGTGAAATAGAACGTCGCGCCGCGCCCCACTGCCGCCTCGGCCCAGATGCGCCCGTGGTGGCGATCGACGATGCGCTGCACGATCGACAGGCCCACCCCGGTGCCTTCGAACT
>Ga0307515_10001320_pt1 | contig 56334 bp, 50 predicted proteins | sample 17_EM_MG_FD_194513 | JGI IMG/M metagenome (GOLD analysis project Ga0307515, IMG submission 194513) | Populus trichocarpa ectomycorrhiza microbial communities from riparian zone in the Pacific Northwest, United States - 17_EM | ecosystem: Host-associated > Plants > Roots > Unclassified | place...
CCCATTGAAGTCATTCACCGCAGAGGTGCGGAGGACGCGGAGTTTGCGCAGAGAAATTCAAGGTCTTCCTCTGCGTTCCCTCTGCGTTCTCCGCCCCTCTGCGGTGAAGGCTGTTCCGGCTGTTCCGACAGCAACGGGCCGAAAGTCGACATTCAGTGCGCCCCGCCCATGAGTCGCCCGATCGCGCCTTCGCTGCACGCGTCGATCGGCAGCTCGCCGGTGACGTGGCCGGCGTTCATGACGATCACGCGGTCGGCCAGCGCCAGGATCTCGTCGAGTTCGGACGAGACCACCAGCACCGCGCCGCCGGCGTCGCGCATCGCGCGCAGGCGGCCGTGGATGAACTCGATGGCGCCGATATCGACACCGCGCGTCGGCTGGCCGACGAGCAGTACCTTGGGCTCGGGCAGCGCTTCGCGCGCCAGCACCAGCTTCTGCTGGTTGCCGCCGCTGAACTTGGACGAGCGCAGGGCCGGGTTGCGCGGGCGCACGTCGTAGCGTTCCATCATCTCGGCGCAGTCGTCGCGCATGGCGCGCTGGCGCATCCAGCCGCGCTGGCTGTAGCGGCGCTGGTAGCCCAGGGCGGCCGACTCCCAGGCCGCGAACGGCAGCACCAGGCCGCGCTTGTGCCGGTCTTCGGGCACGTGCGCCAGGCCGAGGTCGCGCGCGGTGGCGGTGTCCAGCCAGCCGCCACGTTCCCGGGGCGTGAAGCGCTGCCCGCGCAGCGTCATCTCGCCTTGCTGCGGCGCCAGCATGCCCGACAGCACGTCGAGCAGCTCGCTCTGGCCGTTGCCGGAAACGCCGGCGATGCCGACGATCTCGCCGGCGCGGAGTTCGAGCGAGACGCCGTCCAGCCGCAGCACGCCGAGCGCGTCGCGCCACTGCAGGCCTTGCGTGGACAGCAGCACGGCACCCGGCTCGCTGGCCGCCAGCGTGGCGTCGCGGCCGAGGCGCACGCGGCGGCCGACCATGGCTTCGGCCAGGCCGTCGACGCTGGTCTCGCCGATGCGGCAGTCCAGCACCACGGCGCCGCCGCGCATCACCGTGACGGCATCGCACAAGGCCATGATCTCCTTCAGCTTGTGCGTGATGAGCAGGATCGTCGTGCCGCGGTTCTTCAGCTGGCGCAGCGTGACGAACAGCGCGTCGGTTTCCTGCGGCGTCAGCACGGCGGTCGGCTCGTCGAGGATCAGGATGCGCGCGCCGCGGTACAGCGCTTTCAGGATCTCCAGTCGCTGGCGTTCGCCCACCGGTAGCTCGGAGACGAGCGCGTCGAGGTCGACCACGAGGCCGGTCTCGCGCATCAGTATGTCGAGCTGGGCGCGCACCGCGGCGCGCGCGCGCGTCAGGCGCCAGCCGGGCTCGGCGCCGAGCATCACGTTGTCCAGCGCCGACAGCGTGTCGACGAGCATGAAGTGCTGGTGCACCATGCCGATGCCTAGAGCGATGGCTTCGCGCGAGCCGGTGATGGTGGCCGGCCGGCCTTCGACGTCGATCTCGCCGCTGTCGGCCTGGTAGAAGCCGTACAGGATGGACATCAAGGTGCTCTTGCCGGCACCGTTCTCGCCGACGATGCCATGCACGGTGCCCGGCGCCACCGTGAGGTGGACATCCCGGTTCGCATGCACGGCGCCGAAGCGCTTCTCGATGTGCCGCATTGCCACCGCGGGCGCCGCGGCAGCGGCAGCCAGGGACATTATTTGCAGGCGTTGTTCGCCATGTAGTCGATGACCTTGATCTTGCCGGCGATGATGTCGGCCTTCGCGGCGTCGACCTTCTTCTTCATGTCGGCCGTCACCAGCTTGGCGTTGTTGTCGTCGAGCGCGTAGTCGACGCCGCCTTCCTTCAGGCCGAGCGCCGCGACGCCCGGCGTCACGCCCTTGAAGGCGTTGTAGACCGCAACATCGACGCGCTTGACCATCGACGTCAGCATCGTGCCCGGGTGCAGGTGGTTCTGGTTGCTGTCCACGCCGATGGCCAGCTTGCCCGCGTCCTTGGCGGCCTGGTAGACGCCGATGCCGGTGCCGCCGGCGGCGGCGAAGACCACGTCCACGCCGCCGGCGAACTGCGCCTTCGCGAGTTCGGCGCCGCGGGCCGGGTCGTTCCACGCGGTCGGCGTGGTGCCGGTCATGTTGGCGCTGGTCTCGACCTTCGGGTTCGCGTACTTCGCACCTTGTTCGTAGCCGCACTGGAACTTGCGGATCAGCGGGATGTCCATGCCGCCGACGAAGCCGACCTTGCCGCTCTTGCTGGCCATCGCGGCCATCATGCCGACGAGGAAGCTGCCTTCGTGTTCCTTGAAGACGATGCTCTGCACGTTGGGCAGGGTGATGACGGAATCGATGATCGCGAACTGCAGCTTCGGAAAGTCCTTCGCCACCTTCTCGAGGCTGCTGCCTTGCGAGAAGCCGATGCCGACGATCGGCGTGGCGCCGCGCTCGGCCATGCGGCGCTGCGCCTGTTCACGCTGCGTCGGGTTGGAGATCTCGAATTCGAGATACGGCTTGCCGCTTTCCTTCTTCCAGCGCTCGGCGCCGTCGAAGCCCGCCTGGTTGAAGGACTTGTCGAACTTGCCGCCCATGTCGTAGATCACGGCGGGGTCGGCGAAGGCCGCTGCGCTGACGAGTGTCGCGAAGGCGGCGGCGGCTGTGGTGCGAAGCATCATGGTGCGTTTGTCTCCTGGCAAGGGCAAGGTGCGGCAGGATAGCAAGACTCGCGCCGTCCGCGACTAGCGGGTTTCCCACGGCATGCGGCTTGCAACGGCCGTGTTCTACGATTCCGCCATGCACGATCCCGAAACCCCTATCGCCCGCCAGTTGCCCAAGGTGCTGCTGCACGAACACCTGGACGGCGGGCTGCGCGTGGCCACGCTGTTCGAGCTGCTGCACACCGGCGGCATCGCGTCGCCGGCGGCTGATGTGGCGTCGCTGGCCGCCTGGTTCGACGCCAACGCCCATGCCGGCAGCCTGACCAAGTACCTCGAAGGCTTCGCGCTCACCGTGGCGGCCATGGCCACGCCCGAGGCGATGGCGCGCGTGGCCTTCGAGGCCGCCGAAGACGCCCGCGCCGACGGCGCGGTGCTGGCCGAATTCCGCATCGCGCCGCTGCTGTTCGAGCCGCACGGCATCCCGGGCGACGAGGCGGTCGACGCGCTGCTGGCCGGCCTGCGCCGCAGCAGCCTGCCGAGCGGCCTGATCGTCTGCGCGATGCGCCACCTGCCCGAAGATGAGACGGTGCGCGCGGTCGAACTCGCGATCCGCTTCATGGGGCGCGGCGTCGTCGCCTTCGACCTGGCCGGTGCCGAATACGGCCACCCGCCGGCCGAGCACGCGCGGGCGCTGGCGATGGCGCGCGAAGCCGGCCTGCCGCTGACGCTGCACGCCGGCGAAGCCGACATCGCCGAACGCGTCGTCGAGGCCGGCCGCCTGGGTGCGAAGCGCATCGGCCACGGCGTGCATCTGGCCAGCGCTCTGGGCGACCCGGCGCGCGCGTCTCTCGTCGACGAGGTCAAGGCGATGGGTCTGCACCTGGAGGTCTGCCCGACGAGCAACGTGCACACCGGCGCCGCGGCCTCGATCGCCGCACACCCGATCACGGCGCTGTGGCAGGCCGGCGTCTCGCTGAGTTATCACACCGACAACCAGCTCATGTCGTGCATCACGCACTCGTCGGAAGCAGCCGCGCTGCTGCGCGAGACGGCGCTGACCGAAGCCGACCTGCTGGCGATGGCGCTGCAGGCGGCGCGGGCGTCGTTCCTCGACGATGCGGCCAAGCAGGCTGCCGAGCGCGCCGTGCTCGCGTTCAAGCCGCCGCCGCACTGACGCAGGTGCTACGCCGGCGCCGTATCGTCACCCGGCGGTGGCGCCAGGCTCTCCAGGTCGGCCAGATCCTTGAGCCGGCCGGTGGCGCGCTTGTTGGTCTTGAAGTCCTCGAGGCCGATGATGTCCAGAAACAGGCCAGACAGCTGCACCCGTTCGCGACGGGCATAACAGGCATCGAAGGACACGCCGTCTATCGCCGTCAGCAGGTCGATGCGGCGCGGCGGCTGCCCCAGTTGCACGACGGTGTCGGCATCGAAGTCCGCCAGACGCAGGCCCAACGAAGCGAAACCGAAGTCGTCCAAGGCCAACAACAGGCGCGCCAGGTTCGCCGCCGAGTGGCGCACCCAAAAGTCGATGTCGCCGGTGTAGCGCGGGTGTCCATGCGCGGCCAGCGCGTAGCCGCCGACCACCAGATACTCAACGCCCCTGGCGTTGAGCAACTCGGCAAACTCTTTGAAGTCGCGGTTCAGCATCCGGGGTGGGCGCCGTGTCTTCCGCCTGCAGGCGCAGGCTTTCGACCGCAGCGATGCGTTCACTCATCGGCCGCGACAGCCAGAACGCCAAGTCGGCTGCCTGCTGCTGGCGTTTGGGTCGGCGCGTGGCGATGCGATCCATGGCCCGATTGTCGCCGCTATTTGCAGGTGTTGGCGACGGTGTAGTCGACGACCTTCAGCGTGCCCGCGATGATCTCGGCCTTGGCCGCATCGACCTTGCGCTTCATCTCCGGCGTCACCAGCTTGGCGTTGTATTCGTCCATCGCGTAGTCGACGCCGCCTTCCTTCAGGCCGAGCGCGGTGATGCCGGGCTTGACGCCCTTGAACGCGCTCAGCACCGCCAGATCCACGCGCTTGACCATCGACGTCAGCATCGTGCCCGGGTGCAGGTGGTTCTGGTTGCTGTCGACGCCGATGGCCAGGATGCCGCCGTCCTTGGCTGCCTGCATGATGCCGAAGCCGGTGGTGCCGGCGGCCGAGAACACCACATCGACGCCTTGCGCGATCTGCGCCTTGGTCAGCTCGGCGCCGCGCGGTGGGTCGGTCCAGGCGGCGTTGGTGGTGCCGGTCATAGCCGAAAAGGTCTGCACCTTGGGGTTCGCGTACTTCGCGCCCTGTTCATAGCCGCAGAGGAACTTGCGCACCAGCGGGATGTCCTGCCCGCCGACGAAACCGACCTTGCCGCTCTTGCTGGCCAGCGCGGCCAGCATGCCGACCAGGAAACTGCCTTCGTGTTCGCGGTAGACGAAGCTCTGCACGTTGGGCAGGTCGACGACCATGTCGACGATCGCGAAATGCAGCTTCGGGAAGTCCTTCGCCACTTTCTCGATGCTGCTGGCCTGCGGGAAGCCGATGCCGACGATGGGGTCGGCGCCGCGTTCGGCAAAACGCCGCGCCGCCTGTTCGCGCTGCGCCGCGTTGGCGATCTCGAATTCGAGGTACGGCTTGCCGGTTTCCTTCTTCCACATCTCGGCGCCCTTCCAGGCCGCCTCGCCGAAGGACTTGTCGTTCTTGCCGCCGAGTTCGTAGATCACGGCGGGTTCGGCATGAACCCGCGCCGCCAGCAACAGGGCGGCGACAGCGGCGAAGGCCAGCGTCTTCTTCATCATCGGTTCGTCCGGGCAGGGGTTGGCGCCAGCAGGCGCTGCATGAAGAGGCCGAGCAGGCGCGGCACGTCGGCCGCGAGGCAGACCTGCGCATTCGGCGCGCCGGCAACTTCGCGCGTCGCGCCCTGGTCGTCGACGGCGATGCGCAGCGGCGTCACCGGGCACAGGCTGGGGTCGATCGCCCAGGCCACCGGCACGACATCGAACAGCGTCGGCGTCAGGCTGGACCACGGCTGATGGGCGTCGATCCACTGGTGGTACAGCAAGGCCAGCGCATCGCTGAGCGGCGTGCCTTGCGCGAACAAGGCATTGCGGGCCATCTCTTCGAAGCGGATCTGCGTCGAATCCAGCGGCATCATCACCAGGTTCACGCCGGCGCCGAAGACGGCTTGCGCGGCGGCGATGTCGGACACGATGTTGTATTCCTTGTCCGGCGGGCGCGGCGCGTGGAACGGCGACTTGACGTAGCCGCTGCGCACCGAACCGCCCATCAGCACGATGCGGCGCAGGCCGCGGAACGTGGCCGGGTCGCGCGCGATCGCGGCGGCCAGGTTCGTCAGCGGGCCGAGTGCCAGCAGCGTGATCTCGCCCGGGTGGCGGCGGATGCTGTCGAGCAGGAAGTCCACCGCCGGCGGCGCGGGGTCGACCGGTGCGCCGCGTTGCGCCCAGCGTGCCTGTGTGAACGGTATCTGCGACTGGGTCGCTACGCCCACGGCGACCGGGATGTCCGCCCGACCGATCTCGCGCAGCAGGCGCCGCACGAGGCGCACGCGCAGCGCCGTGTCGCCCCAGCTGGTGGTGATGCCGACGACCTCGAACTCGGGGCTGGTCAGCACCAGCGCCAGCGCGAAGGCATCGTCGATGTCATCGCCGATGTCGGCATCGACGATCACGCGCTGCGGCGCGGCCTGCACGGTGGCCGTGAACGCCAGCGCGGCGGCCAGGCCCAGCAGCCGGTGCAGCCAGCCGCGTCGCATGGCGCCGTCGGTCAGAACGCGGCCTTGAACTGCACGCCGTAGGTGCGCGGGTCGTTGATGAAGCCGGTCAGGTTGTTGAAGTCGATGGCGCCGACCGCGACGATCTTGTTCGTGATGTTGCGGACGAAGGCTGCCGCTTCGTACTTGCCGCCGCTCCAGTTGTAGCCTGCGCGCAGGCCGCCTTCGAGCAAGGACTTGCCGGTGAACTCGGTGGCTTCGTAGAGGAAGAAGTTGACCTTGCTGCGGTAGGCCCAGTCGGTGTAGACGAAGACCTCGCCGCCCGCCACCGGCACGCCGTAGCGCGCGGTGACGTTGGCCACGTACTTGGGCGCCTGCGGCAGCGGGTTGCCGTCGATGTAGTACTGGCCGGAGCCGGCGGCGCGGTTGGTGACGTGGCACATGCCCGAGCCGCAGCCTGCCACGGTCAGATCCGGGTCCTTGATCTGGGTGTCGTTGTAGCTGCCGCTCAGCGTGACCAGCAGGTTGTCGGTCAGGTAGGCGTTGAGGTTCAGCTCCAGACCCTGGCCGAGCGCCTTCTTCGCGGTCTTCAGCGTGTTCGTGTTGCCACCACCGCCGACCTCGGTCAGTTGCAGGTCCTTCACGTCGTAGCGGAAGACGCTGAGCGACACGCGGGCGCGGCGGTCGAACAGGTCGGCCTTCACGCCCGCCTCATAGGACACGGTCGTCTCCTGGCCGGCGATCGACTGCGGGCCGAACGCCGACGCCGGTTCGATGCTGGAGCCGCGGTAACCCGTGGCCACGCGCGCATAGACATTCGTCGTCGGGCTCAGCTTGTACAGCGCGCTCAGGTCGCCGGTGGGCTTCGAATCGTTGAGGCGGGCCGAAGTGCCGTTGGCCGTGACGACGCCGGCGTTCGGATCGCTGTCCAGCGACTTCTTGTCCTTCGTGTAGCGCAGGCCGGCACGCAGGCTGAAGTCCTTCGACACGTCGTACTTCAGCGAGCCGAAGCCGGCCCACGAGGTGCTCTTCTGCTCGTCGGTGAGCATGCCGGTCTGCACCCCGCCGCCGAGGCTGTTGTAGCTGAAGCTGTTGGCGATGAACGCTTCGTTGAAGTAGTACACGCCGGCCTGCCAGTTCAGCGGCCCGGCATCGCGCGACTCGACGCGCAGTTCCTGCGTCAGCTGGCGGTGGCCATGCAGCGCGCCGGCGGTTTCCGAGGGGAACGGGATCGTCCCCGGCCCCGAGGGCGGCGCGAACGCAGCACCGTAGCCACCGTCGATGTCGCCGCGGCTGAAGGTGTGCACCGTCTCGTAGCCGGTGATCGAGTTCAGGCTGTAGCCGCCGAAGTCCCAGCGCAGACGCGCGCTGCCGCCGTAGCTCTGGATGCGCTGCTCGTTGGCGCCGTCGAGCGAGACCTTGCTCGGGTCGAAGCCGTCGACGAGGTCGTTCGTGCCGGACTTGATGATGTTGGCGCGGAACACGCGGGCGGTGCCGTCGAGATCACGCGCGTGCACGTTGAACAAGGCGCTGAAGTCGCCGCGCGGCTTGTACAGCAGCTGCAGGCGGGCGGCGCGGTCGTCGTAGCCTTCCATCTTCTGCGTCGGCCCGGTGCTGAGGGTGTTGTCGACCCAGTCGTCGCGGTGCTGGACCTGCAGCGCCACGCGAGCTGCCAGCTGGTCGCTGATCGGCACGTTCAGCGCGCCTTCTACGTTGGCGGTCTTGTAGGTGCCGATGGAGGCGCTGGCATAGCCGTCCTTGGCGCCGATGACGGGTTTGGCCGAATCGAACTTCACCACGCCGGCCGGCGTGTTGCGGCCGAACAGGCTGCCCTGGGGCCCGTTCAGCACTTCGACCCGCTCCAGGTCGAACATCGGGAAGCCCTTCAGCAGCGGGCTTTCCTGCACCACGTCGTCATAGACCAGCGAGACCGGTTGCGAGGCATTGGCGCGGAAGTCGGTGTTGCCGTAGCCGCGGATGTAGAAGCGCGGGAAGGCGCGGCCGAACGAGGATTCGATGTTCAGGCTGGGCACCCGGCCCGACAGCACGCGTACGTCTTGCCCGCTGCTGTTCAACACGTCGAGCACCTCGCCCTGCAGCACGCTGGCCGAGACCGGCACGTCCTGGATGTTCTCGAGCTTGCGCTCGGCGGTGATGTTGATGACGGTCAGCTTGCCGGTTTCAGCCGGAGTGGTCTGAGCCTGCGCACCGAGGTGGAGCGCGGCGATGGCGGCTGCCGCCAGGGTGTGGTGCACGAAATACGGGGCGGGTCTCGACATGAATCCTCCGGACTTGGAATGTGGGCGCTCGTGGTGCAATCGCCGTGCCAAGGTGCACAAGCTTGCAGAGCGCTACGATGATGGCGCGACGCGTGTCACTTCTTCGCATTCCTTGATGGCCGACCCACCGGCCTGATGCCAATTCGCAACAAATCCATGCTCAGCCCCGACCAACGCCTGGCCTATGACCGCGACGGCTTCCTCGTGCTGCCCGGCTTCAAGTCCGCCGCCGAACTGGCCGCCGTGCGCGAGCGCGCGCAAGCGCTCGTCGACGCCTTCGAGCCCGACGCCCGCAGCGGCATCTTCTCCACGCGTGACCAGGCCGGCCTGGCCGACGCCGCGCTGATCGCGTCCGCCGACCAGGTGCACTGCTTCTTCGAGGAAGAAGCCTTCGGCGCCGATGGCCGGCTGCAGGTGCCCAAGGAACGTTCGATCAACAAGATCGGCCATGCGCTGCACGACCGCGACGCCGCGTTCGACCGCTTCTCGCACGGCCCTGAGTTGGCCGCGCTGGCCGCCGACCTGGGGCTGGATCAGCCGCAGGTCTGGCAGTCGCAGGTCATCTTCAAGCAGCCCGGCATCGGCGGCGAGGTGCGCTGGCACCAGGACGCGACCTTCTTCGTCACCGAGCCGGTCAGCGTCACGACCTTCTGGTTCGCGCTCGAAGACGCGGCGCTGGACAACGGCTGCCTGTGGGTCGAACCCGGCGGCCACCGCGGGCCGCGCGGCGTGCTGCGCGAGCGTTTCGTGCGCGACGGCGACCAGCTGCGCCTCGAAGTGCTGGACCGCACGCCGTGGCCCGGCGACGACCGTGCCGTGCCGCTGCCGGTGCCCGCCGGTGCGCTGGTCGTGTTCCACGGACTGCTGCCGCACTACAGCGCGCCGAACCGCTCGCCGCGTTCGCGGCTGGCCTACACGCTGCATGTCACCGACGGACGCAGCGCCTATTCGCCGGCGAACTGGCTGCAACGGGACGGCGTGCGCGGACTGCGTTGAGGTTTGGCGTATCTTCGGTGCTTTCGCCCCAGGATCGCCTCGATGGACAGTTCTCCCGCTACCGGCCACATCCGCCTGACCTCGCACCCCGGCCAGGGGCCGGGCGGCGCGCTGCCCATCCACTGGGGTTCCGCCGATCCGTTGGTTCGCGGGCCGGTCGTCGGCACCACCACCAACCGCGGCCAGCGCAACGTGATCGGCACGCACAGCGGCAGCTACGGCGTCTACCGGGCGCTGGCCGTGGCCGCCGGCAACCTGACGCGCGGCCACCGCGCCGACCTGACCAACACAGCGCCGACCGACCGGGTCGGCCCGTATCCGCAGTGGGGCGACCCGGAGAAGATGGTCTCGATCGACCCCTGGGGCGCCAGCGTGCAGAGCGTCTTCGCCGAGCATCTGGCGCAGGGCTACGACATCCGGCCGACGATCGCGGTGACGAAGGCGCACATCCACCTGCCCGAGATCAAGCAGGCGCTGGCCTTCCAGCGCCTGGCCGTCGACGGCAAGGTGCTGCTCGACGACGCGTCGGCCACGGTCACCAAGATCGCGGTCGAGCCGGTGTGGTGGCTGCCGGGCGTGGCCCAGCGCTTCAAGGTCAGCGAAGGCGAGCTGCGCAGAGCGCTGTTCGAAGAGACCGGCGGCATGTACCCCGAGCTGGTGACGCGCAGCGACATCGAAGTCTTCCTGCCGCCCATCGGCGGCCAGACGCTGTATGTCTTCGGCGACGTGCGCGACCTGGCCAACCCCGACATCACGCTGACCGCGCGCGTGCACGACGAATGCAACGGCTCCGACGTGTTCGGCTCCGACATCTGCACCTGCCGGCCGTACCTGACGCACGCGATCGAAGAATGCATCCAGGGCGCGCAGAAAGGCGGCGTCGGCTTGATCGCCTACAGCCGCAAGGAAGGCCGGGCGCTGGGTGAAGTCACCAAGTTCCTGGTCTACAACGCGCGCAAGCGCCAGCTCGGCGGCGACAGCGCCGACAAGTATTTCCTGCGCACCGAGTGCGTCGCCGGCGTGCAGGACATGCGCTTCCAGGAGCTGATGCCCGACGTGCTGCACTGGCTGGGCATCCGCCGGATCCACCGCCTGGTCAGCATGAGCAACGACAAGTACGACGCCATCATCGGCAGCGGCATCGAGGTCGGCGAGCGCGTGAAGATCCCCGACGCGCTGGTGCCGGCCGATGCCAAGGTGGAGATCGAAGCCAAGATCGCCGCCGGCTACTTCACCGACGGCAGCGTGCCGTCGGAGTCCGACCTGGCCCAGGTCAAGGGGCGTTCGCTTGAATGACCTTCTGGCCGTGCTGCGCGAGCCGGCGACGATCCGCCTGCGCTGCGCCGACATCACGCAAGCGGTGGCCGATGGCCGCTCCAGCTTCTTCCAGCTCGACCGCAGCCGGCTGGCCAGCGCCGCCGACCGCGTTGCGGCGCTGACCTTGCAGCGTTTCCCGGACCTGCGCATCCCGTACCACAGCCGCTGGCGCCACTTCGAGGCCGGCGGCGTCGACCGCAAGGCCGAGCTCGACGCCTTGCTCGCCGGCCGCAGCGTGGCCGAGATCGCGCGCGCGCAGATCGACCTGACGGTGGTCAGCGTGCTGCTCGACGCCGGTGCCGGTGCGGCCTGGCGCTACCGCGAGACGATCGAAGGCCGCGACACCGAATTCGCGCGCTCCGAAGGCCTGGGCGTGGCGACCTTCCGCGCCTTCGTCGCCGGCGCCTTCGCGACCGACAGCAGCGACCCGCTGCGCGCCGACGCCGCGGCCTTGCAACGGCTGGATGCCGCGGCCTTGCGGCAGGTGTTCCAGGTCAGCGCCGGCAACGCGATGGTCGGCCTCGAAGGCCGCGCCGGGCTGCTGAGCCGGCTCGGCGATGCCTTGCTGGCCGAAGCCGGGCGCCAGGGCCTGGAGCCGCGCCCGGGCCTGCTGTTCGACCGCCTCACCGCCGGCGGCCGCACCGAGGTGCCGGCTGCGGCCGTGCTGGGCGAAGTGCTGCGCGCCTTCGGGCCTATCTGGCGCAGCGGCAGCGTCATCACCGGCGTGCCGGCCGGCGACGTCTGGCCGCACCGTTTCGCCGGCGCCGGCCGTGCGCAGGGCCGCGACACCACGACGCCGGGCTGGGTGCCTTTCCACAAGCTCAGCCAGTGGCTGAGCTATTCGCTGCTCGAGCCTCTGCAATGGGCCGGCGTGCGCGTCACCGGGCTCGATGCACTGACCGGCCTGCCCGAATACCGCAACGGCGGCCTGCTGATCGACAGCAACGTCATCGTCGTGCGCAAGGAGCGCGACCGGGTCAAACGCTGGAAGCCGTCGGACGAGTTCATCGTCGAATGGCGCGCGCTGACCGTCAGCCTGCTCGACGAGTTGGCGGTGCTGGTGCGGCAGCGCCTGGGCAAGACGGCCGACGAGCTGCCGCTGGCCTGCATCCTCGAAGGCGGCACCTGGGCGGCCGGGCGGCAGATCGCCGCCGAGCTGCGGCCCGATGGTTCGCCGCCGCTGCAGATCGACAGCGACGGCACGGTTTTCTGACAAGGCATCTGCGATGACGAAGACGGTTCACCACATCACCCATCCGCTGGTCCAGCACAAGCTGACGCTGATGCGCCAGAAGGACCGCAGCACGAACAGCTTCCGCCGCTTGCTGCACGAGATCGGCATGCTGATGGCCTACGAAGTGACGCGCGAGATGGCGACGTCGTTGATCGAGATCGAGACGCCGCTGGAAACGATGATGGCGCCGGTGATCGACGGCAAGAAGACGGTGTTCGTCGTCGTCATGCGCGCCGGTGACGGTTTTCTCGACGGCATGCTCGAGGTCGTGCCCGGTGCGCGTGTCGGCCACATCGGCCTGTACCGCGACCCGAAGACGCTGGTCGCGGTGGAGTACTACTTCAAGATGCCGCACAGCATGCACGAGCGCGACGCCATCGTGCTGGACCCGATGCTGGCCACCGGCAACTCGGCGGTGGCGGCGGTGGAGCGGCTGAAGGAGACGCGGCCGAAGTCGATCCGCTTCGTCAGCCTGCTGGCTGCGCCCGAAGGCCTGGCCAACTTCCACGCCCACCACCCCGACGTGCCGGTCTACACCGCGGCCATCGACCGCCAGCTCGACTCGCACGGCTACATCGTGCCGGGCCTCGGCGACGCGGGCGACCGCATCTTCGGCACCAAGTAGCTCACGCTGCTTTCGCGCGGCGCGCCTGCTGCTCCTGGTACAGCGCGAACTCCTCGGCAACGGCCTTGGCGATGCTTGGCCGCTGCAGCATGCGGCGGTGGTACTGCTGCACCGCCGGCCAGTCGCCGAGATCGACGCCGGCGAAAGGCGCCCAGTTCAGCACCGCGGTCAGGTAGGCGTCGGCGATGCCGAAGCGGTCGAGCAGCTGTTCTCGCTGCGACAGATGCGCCTGCAGCACGCCCAGCCGCAGGTCGGCCTTGGCGCGGGCGTAGGTCTTCACGTCGGGCGGCGCGGCCGGGTCGAGCAGCGGAATGAACAGCGCCTTGTGCAGCTCGGTGCCGATGAAGGCCAGCCACTGGCGCATGCGCGCGCGCTCGCTGCCGTCGTCGGGCATCAGCTGCGCGGCCGGGAAGCGCTCGGCCACGTACTGCAGCACGGCGGCGTTCTCGGTCAGCAGCAGGCCGTCGTCGGTGCGCAGCGCGGGCACCTGGCCCATCGGCGTGACGGCCCAGAAGTCGTCGCCGGCCAGCGTGCGCTTGGCACGCGTGTCGACGCCGGTGAAGCGCGCGTCGGCACCGGCTTCGTACAGCGCGATGCGCGTGGCCAGCGAACAGGCCATCGGCGAGAAGAACAGTTCCATGGGGAGTCTCCAGGCTACAGTGTTTTGTACTATATTGAATAAATATCAGCGGTCAAGGCTTTTAATTCGAAATGGTACAAAAAACACCGACCCGCCCGCGCGGCCGCCCGCGTGCCTACGACCCCGACGACGCGCTCGACAGCGCCATGGCCGCGTTCTGGCGCGCCGGCTTCTCGGCGACCTCGCTCGACGCCTTGTCCGACGCCACCGGCATGAACCGGCCCAGCCTGTACGGCGCCTTCGGCGACAAGCGCGCGCTGTACCTGGCGACGCTGGCGCGCTATGCCGCCGCCGGCCGCGCCGCGATGGACGCGGCGCTGGGCGGCGCGCAGCCGCTGCGCGAAGCGCTGAAGCGGGTCTACGCGGCGGCGCTGAAGATGTACTACCCGGCCGACGAGACGGCGCGCGGCTGCTTCCTGATCGGCACCGCGGCGGCCGAATCCGTCACCGATGCCGACGTGCGCGCCGTGCTGCGCGACAGCCTGCGCAGCTTCGACCAGGCCTTCGAGCAACGCCTGCGCCGCGCCCAGGCCGATGGCGAGCTGCCGGCGAACGCCAACCCGGCCGCGCTGGCGCGCGTGGCGTCGGCGCTGCTGCACACACTGGCGCTGCGCTCGCGCGCCGGCGATGCGCGCGCCGAACTGCTGGCCACGGCGCAGGCCGGCATCGAGCTGATCTGCGGCCCCGCGCGCTGAGAAGATCGTTTCAGCGGAACGGGTTCGCGGTGGTGATCCACAGCCCGATGCCGGTGGCGATGATGAAGGCGCCGTCGAGCACGCCGACCAGCAGGAACACCTTGCCTTGCAGCTTCTCCATCAGCTCGGGCTGGCGTGCCGACGCTTCCAGGTACTTGGCCGCGAGTACGCCGATGCCCAGGCAGGAGCCGATGGCGCCGAGCCCGATCATGTGGCCGACGGCCAGGGGTACGAGGTTGATGCTGTCCATGGGGCGTTCCTTTCGTTGCGGTATGGCCGTATGCTGCTGGCACAAGTGCACCGCGTCGATGACCTCGCAGGTCATCGGCGCCGGTTGCAGCCACCCGGGGAGGATCGAACACCATGGGCTATTTCGCGCGCCACTGGCGCGGTGAGCTGTCGCTGCCGGTCAGCTTCTGGGTCAACAACTTTCTGCTGCTGGCGCCGCTGGCCGTCGGCGTCGGCCTGTTGATGGCGTGGATCGCCGCCTGGGGCCAGAGCCTGCAGGCGGCCAGCATCGCGATGCTGGTGGGCGGCGCGCTGCTGGTGCTGCTGTCGGTGTGGGCGCCGGTGGGCGCCTGGCGCAGCGCCGGGCTGTACCGCGAGCAGGGTGGATCCAACACCTGGGCGCTGCTGGCGCGGCTGTCGCTCGGCTTGGGCCTGTTGTCGAACGTCGCCGGCCTGGTGTTCGACGTGTTGCCGGAGTTGCCGACCCAGCTGCGGCTGGCGGCGGGTCAGGATCCGATCGGCCGCCTCGACATCGCCGTCTCGGCCGATGGCCGCAGCGTGCGCCTGAGCGGGCCTTTCGGCATGGGCGCGGCGGGTCGTTTCGAACGCATGCTGCAAGGCACGCCGGGGCTGCGCCGCGTCGTGCTCGAATCGCCGGGCGGCCGCCTGTTCGAAGCCAACGAGATCGCCACGCAGGTGCGTGAACGCGGCCTGCAGACGCGCGCCGCGGGCGACTGCGCCAGCGCCTGCACGCTGGTCTTCGTGGCCGGGGCCGGCCGCAGCGTGGCGCCGAGCGCCCGGCTCGGCTTCCACCGCGCCAGCGTGCCGTCGATCAACCCGCTGCACGACCAGCTCGCCAACCGCAAGCTGGCATCGCTGTACGACGATGCCGGGCTGCCCAAGCCCTTCATCGCGCGCGTCCTGCAGACGCCGTCCTGGACGATGTGGTTTCCGGCGCTCGACCAGTTGGTGGCGGCCGGCATCCTGCCGCCGCCGACGCTGGTGCCCGAACTGGACAACCCGCTGGCCGTCGAAGCGCCGCTGGACACCTACCGCCAGGCGTTGAGCGGCAACCTCCTCTGGACGGCGCTGGAAGAGCGCCAGGCCGGCGTCATCGACGACGCCGCGCGGCAGATGCAGGAGGCGCGGCAGCGCGGCCTCGATGTCGAGGCCGTTGCGCTGCAAGGCCAGGCGGTGGCGCTGGCCGCGATGCCGGTGGTGCTGCGCTCGGCCGCGAATCCGGCGCTGGACCGCTTCATGGCTCTGCTGGCCGCCGAGCTGCGCGAGCGCCAGTCGGCCGGCGACGCAGCCTGCCAGGCCGTGCTCGGCATCGCGGCCAGCCCGTCGCCGCGCCTGACCGGCTGGCTGCAAACGGCGCTGCTCGACCCCGCGGAGCCGCAGCCCGCGCGCCCGCTGACGGCGCTGGAGCTGGAGGTGTTGCGCCGCGAGCTGGGCCCTGCCGGGCCGGAGCGCATCGCCGCGCTGTTGCAAGCACCGGCGCCGCGCAAGCCGGCGCCGGGCTGTGCCAAGGCCATCGAGCTGCTCGATGCGGTGGCCCGCCTGAAGCCGCCGCAGCGCCGGCTGGCGGCGCGGCTGATGCTGCAGCCGGCTTGACAGACGAAAGAACGGCACTCGGCCTTATGCTGGCCGCATGCTGATCCGCAACGCCACCCTGCCCGACGGCCGAACGGGCATCGATCTGCTCGTGCAGAACGGCCGCATCGCCGCCATCGGCCCGCAACTGAGCGCGCCCGAAGGCGTGCCGGTGATCGACGCCGGAGGCTGGCTGCTCAGCCCGCCTTTCGTCGACGCGCACTTCCACATGGATGCAACGCTGAGCTACGGCCTGCCGCGCGTCAACGCCAGCGGCACGCTGCTCGAAGGCATCGCCTTGTGGGGCGAACTGAAACCGCTGCTGACGCAAGAGGCGCTGGTCGAGCGCGCGCTGCAGTACTGCGACTGGGCGGTGGCCCGCGGGCTGCTGGCGATCCGCTCGCATGTCGACGTCTGCGACGAGCGGCTGCTGGCGGTGCAGGCGCTGCTGCATGTGAAGCAGCGCGTCAAGCCCTATCTCGATCTGCAACTCGTCGCCTTCCCGCAAGACGGCGTGCTGCGCGCCCCCGGTGCGCTGCCCAACCTGAAGCGTGCACTCGATCTGGGCGTCGATGTCGTCGGCGGCATTCCGCACTTTGAACGCACCATGGCCGATGGTGCCGAGAGTGTGAAGCTGCTCTGCGAACTGGCCGCCGAGCGCGGCCTGCCGGTCGACATGCACTGCGACGAAAGCGACGACCCGCTGTCGCGCCACATCGAGACGCTGGCCTTCCACACGCAGCGTCTGGGGCTGCAGGGCCGCGTCACCGGCTCGCACCTGACGTCGATGCATTCGATGGACAACTACTACGTGTCCAAGCTGCTGCCGCTGATGCGCGAAGCGGGCGTGCACGCGGTGGCCAACCCGCTGATCAACATCACGCTGCAAGGCCGCCACGACACGTACCCCAAGCGCCGCGGCATGACGCGTGTGCCCGAGCTGATGGCCGCCGGCATCAACGTCGGCTTCGGCCACGACTGCGTGATGGACCCGTGGTACTCGCTCGGCTCCGGCGACATGCTGGAAGTCGCCGCGATGGGCCTGCACGTGGCGCAGATGACATCGCAACAAGGCATGCGCCAATGTTTCGACGCCGTCACCGTGAACAGTGCACGCATCCTCGGGCTGGACGGCTACGGGCTGGAAGCCGGCTGCCGGGCCGACTTCGTGCTGCTGCAGGCGCGCAGCCCGGCCGAAGCGATCCGCTTGCGGGCGCAGCGCCTGCTGGTGGTGCGCGCAGGCGAGGTGATCGCACGCTCACAGCCGGCGACGGCGGCGCTGATGCTGGCCGGGCGCCCGGCTTCCGTGGATTTCACGCTACAGCGCTGAAGCGGCGGCACAGGGCTGGCGGGGCCCCTTCGATAGAATGAAATCAACCCCAGGGAAGATGCAGTCGCGTTACACATGAAACTCATCGGTTCGCTCACCAGCCCTTACGTGCGCAAAGTGCGCATCGTGATGGCCGAGAAGAAGCTCGACTTCCAGTTGGATCTGGAAGACGTGTGGGCGACCGACGCGGTGCTCAAGTCCAACCCGCTGGGCAAGGTGCCTTGCCTGGTGATGGAAGGCGGCGAAGCGGTGTTCGACTCGCGCGTCATCGTCGAATACCTGGACACGCTGTCGCCGGTGGGCAAGCTGATCCCGGCGCCGGGGCGCGAGCGCATCGAGGTGCGCACCTGGGAAGCACTGGCCGACGGCGTGCTCGACGCCGCCATCCTGGCGCGGCTGGAAGCCACCTGGAGCGGCCGCAGCGACGGCCAGCGCTCGCAAGCCTGGATCGACCGCCAGATGAGCCGCGTGCACGCCAGCATCAAGGCCATGAGCCAGGGCCTGGGCGAAAAGTCCTGGTGCTCGGGCACGCACTTCACGCTGGCCGACGTGGCCGTGGGCTGTGCCCTGGGCTATCTCGACTTCCGCTTCCCGCACATCGACTGGCGCAGCGAGTACCCGAACCTGGCCAAGTTCAACGAGAAGGTCGCGGCGCGGCCGAGCTTCGTCGACACCGCCCCGCCGGCGCCTTAGGCTTCAGGTCATCTCCGCCGCAGCGAAACTGTCGCTGCGCGCCATCGGCCAATACAGCTTGAACACGTTGTGCGGCCAGTCCGCACGGCCGGCCATCGCGTCGAGCAGCGCGCCCGGCTTCACGAACGGCAGCAGGTTGGCGAGCAGGCGCACGTCGCTGTCGGAGATGCGGCGCACGATGTGCGACGCGGTGATGCGGTTCGGGTGGTCCAGCCCGGCGGCCTGCACCAGCTCCTTCAGCGCCATCAACGTGTTCTGGTGGAAGCGCTGCACGCGTTCGGCCTTTTCGGGCACGACCAGCGCCTTCTGGCGCTGCGGGTCTTGCGTCGTCACGCCGGTGGGGCAGCTGCCGGTGTGGCAGCTTTGCGCCTGGATGCAGCCCAAGGCGAACATGAAGCCGCGCGCGGCGTTGCACCAGTCGGCACCGAGCGCCATCATGCGTGCGATGTCGAAAGCGCCGATCACCTTGCCGGCGCAGCCGAGCTTGACGCGGTCGCGCAGATTCAGCCCGGTCAGCGTGTTGTGCACCAGCAGCAGCCCCTCTTGCAACGGCGCGCCGACGTGGTCGGTGAACTCCAGCGGCGCCGCGCCGGTGCCGCCTTCGGCGCCGTCGACGACGATGAAGTCCGGCAGGATGCCGGTGTCGAGCATGGCCTTGGCGATGGCGAACCATTCCCACGGGTGACCGATGCAGAGCTTGAAGCCGGTCGGCTTGCCGCCGGACAGGCGGCGCAGCCGCTCGATGAAATGCATCATCTCGGCCGGCGTGCCGAAGGCGCCGTGGCGCGCCGGGCTGACGCAGTCCACGCCGGGCGGCACGCCGCGCGCCGCGGCGATCTCGATCGTCACCTTGGCCCCCGGCAGCACGCCGCCATGGCCGGGCTTGGCGCCTTGGCTGAGCTTGAGCTCGATCATCTTCACCTGCGGCTCATGGGCCGCGGCGGCGAAGTGCGCTTCGCTGAAGCTGCCGTCGTCGTTGCGGCAGCCGAAGTAGCCCGAGCCGATCTCCCAGATCAGGTCGCCGCCGTGCACGCGGTGGTGCTGGCTGATCGAGCCTTCGCCGGTGTCGTGTGCGAAGCCGCCTTTCTTCGCGCCGCCGTTCAGCGCCAGGATGGCGTTGGCGCTCAAGGCGCCGAAGCTCATCGCCGAGATGTTGAAGATGCTGGCGCTGTACGGCTGCGTGCAGGAGCTGCCGCCGCTGCCGATGACGACGCGGAAGTCGTGCGTGGCCAGCGCCGTCGGCGCGATCGAGTGGTTGATCCACTCGTAGCCGTCGGCATGCACGTCGAGCTGCGTGCCGAAGGGGCGCTTGTCGGGGTCGCCCTTGGCGCGCTGGTAGACCAGGCTGCGCTGCTGGCGCGAGAACGGCGCCGCTTCGTTGTCGCTTTCGATGAAGTACTGGCGCATCTCCGGCCGGATGTATTCCAGCAGGAAGCGGATGTGGCCGATGACCGGGTAGTTGCGCAGCACCGAGTGGCGGCGCTGGTGCGTGTCGCGCCAGCCCAGGCCGACCAGGAACAGGCAGGCCAGCGCCGTGAAGCCGCCGACGCCGAAGGCAACCCACGTGAAGGTGGCCAGCAGCAGCGCCACGCCGCTGGCCAGCCAGGCGGCGTAGCGCACGGGGAAATGCTGGTCGAGCCTGCGCAGCCAGTCGTGCATGCCGAAACCCTCCTGATGCGCGGCCGATGGTAGCCGCCGGGGCCTGCTTCAGACCGAGAAGAAATCGCGCAATGCGGTCGATGTTTCATCCGGTAGTTCTTCGGGGATGAAGTGCCCGGCCGGCAGCAGGCGCCCGCTGACCGTGCCGCTGCACTGCGCCCGCCACAGCGCCAGCGGGTCGAACAGCCGCTGCACGATGCCGCGTTCGCCCCACAGCACGAGCAGGTCGCATTCGAGCTGGGTGCCGGCGTCGCGCGAGGCCTGGTCGTGCTCGAGGTCGATGCCGGCGGCAGCGCGGTAGTCTTCGCAGGCGCCGTGGATGGCTTCGGGCGTGCAGAAGCAGCGCTCGTATTCGGCCAGCGCTTCGGGTTCGATGGTCGCGGTGCCGGCCGAACCCCAGCCGCCGAGCTTGGCATGCAGGTAGTCGCGGGCGCAGCCTTCGATCATCTTCTCCGGCAGCGGGTGCGGCTGGATCAGGTGGAACCAGTGGTAGTAGGCGCGCGCGAAGCGCATGTCGGTGGCCGCGTACATGTCCAAGGTCGGCGCGATGTCGATGACGCAGAGCCGCGCCACCGCCTGCGGATGGTCCAGCGCCAGCCGGTGCGCGACGCGTCCGCCGCGGTCGTGCCCGGCGACGAAGAAGCGCTCGTGGCCGAGCGAGCGCATCAGCGCCAGCAGGTCGGCGGCCATCGTGCGCTTGCTGTAGTTCGCATGGTCGGCGTCGCCGCGCGGCTTGTCGCTGCGGCCGTAGCCGCGCAGGTCGGGCAGCACCAGCCGGTAGTGCGGCGCCAGCGCCTGCGCTACGCGGTGCCACAGCACATGGCTTTGCGGGAAACCGTGCACCAGCAGCAGCGGCGGCGCATCGGCGTGGCCGCCGGTGCGGGCGTGCATGCGGATGCCATTGACGGCGTGGTCGGCGGCTTCGAAGCCGGCGAACCAGCGGCGGGTCTCGGTCATGGGCTCGTTATACTCCGCGCCCATAGCGCCGATTTGTTCCGGATTGCGGGCGCTCAATAAATGCCGCTAAAGAGGGACGCCGAATCCCGGTGCCCGCTCTCAAGCGGCGCCGGGTTTTTTCATTCATGGCTTCGATCGGACACGTCACCCCGCAGCAGATGCATTTCAGCGCACCGCTGCCCTTGCGCAGCGGCGCCGCGCTCGCCGACTACACGCTCGTCTACGAGACCTACGGCACGCTGAACGCCGACAAGAGCAACGCCGTGCTGGTGTGCCATGCGCTGAATGCCAGCCACCATGTGGCCGGCGTCGACGAGCAGGGCAACACCGGCTGGTGGGACAACCTCATCGGCCCCGGCAAGCCGCTGGACACCGAGCGCTTCTTCGTCATCGGCGTCAACAACCCGGGCTCCTGCTTCGGCTCGACCGGGCCGATGCAGACCAACCCGGCCACCGGCCGCGTCTACGGCGCCGACTTTCCGGTGGTGACGGTCGAAGACTGGGTCGACGCGCAGGCGCGGCTGATCGACGGCTTGGGCATCCGCTGCCTGGCCGCGGTGATGGGCGGCAGCCTGGGCGGCATGCAGGCGCTGGCCTGGACGCTGCGGCACCCGACGCGGGTGCGCCACTGCATCGCGGTGGCGACGGCGCCGAACCTGTCGGCGCAGAACATCGCGTTCAACGAGGTCGCGCGCCGCGCCATCATCACCGACCCCGACTTCCACGGCGGCCACTTCTACGCCCACGGCGTGCTGCCCAAGCGCGGGCTGCGCGTGGCCCGCATGATCGGCCACATCACCTACCTGTCCGACGATGCGATGGAGCAGAAGTTCGGCCGCGAGCTGCGTTCGAACGAGCTCGGCTACAGCACGCAGGAGATCGAGTTCCAGATCGAAAGCTACCTGCGCCACCAGGGCGACAAGTTCAGCGAGTACTTCGACGCCAACACCTACCTGCTGATCACGCGCGCGCTCGACTACTTCGACCCCGCGCGCGACTTCGGCGGCGACCTGGCCCGCGCCTTCGAGCGCGCGCGCGACCACCGCTTCCTGCTCGTCAGCTTCAGCACCGACTGGCGCTTTTCGCCGGCGCGTTCACGCGAGATCGTCAAGGCCCTGGTCGACAACCGCATAGCCGTCAGCTACGCCGAGATCGACGCGCCGCACGGCCACGACGCCTTCCTGCTCGACGACCCGCGCTACCACGGCGTGATGCGCGCCTACTTCGAGAAGGTGCTGCGCGATGTCTGAACGAAGAGAGCTTGAGATCATCGCCGACCTGGTGCCGTCCGGCAGCCGCGTGCTCGACCTCGGCTGCGGCAGCGGCGAGCTGCTGGCCTGGCTGCAGCAGCACAAGGGCTGCAGCGGCTACGGCGTCGAGATCGCCGACGCCAACGTGCTGGCCTGCGTGCAGCGCGGCGTCAACGTCATCCAGCTCAACCTGGAAGAAGGGCTGGCGCTGTTCGAAGACCGCAGCTTCGACGTCGTGCTGCAGCTCGACACCTTGCAGCACCTGCGCAACACCGAGCGCATGCTGCGCGAGACGGCGCGCGTCGGCCGCATCGGCATCGTCAGCTTCCCGAACTTCGCGCACTGGCCGAACCGCCTGCGCGTGGCCAGCGGCCGCATGCCGGTGACGAAGGTGCTGCCCTTCGAGTGGTACGACACGCCGAACATCCGCGTCGGCACCTTCGCCGACTTCGAGGTGCTGGCGCGCAAGCTCGGCCTGCAGGTGACCGACAGCTTCGGGCTGCAGGCCGGCCGCGCGGTGCGGCGCTGGCCGAACCTGCGTGCCGGCGTGTCGGTGTTCAAGTTCGAGCGGCGTTGAGCTGCACGCTGAACACGGAGCCCTGACCCGGCGTGCTCTGCACGCGGATCGCGCCGCCCATCGCTTCGGCCAGCTGCTTGGCCAGCGCCAGGCCGAGGCCGGTGCCGGCCACGGCCGAATGCTGCGCGCCCAGGCGCTCGAACGGGTTGAACAGCCGCGCCAGCTGGGCCTCGTCCATGCCCTGGCCGCTGTCTTCGACATGCAGCTCGACCGTTTCGCCCGCCGTTGCCGACCCCGCCGACCCCGCCGACACCGCAACATGGCCACCGACGCGGTTGTACTTGATGGCGTTGGACAGCAGGTTGCTCAGCACCTGGCGCAGCCGCGTCGGGTCGGCCTGCACCGCCGGCCCGCCGGTGGCGGGCAGCCGGTCGACCAGCTGGACGCCGGCGGCCTCGGCCTCGGCCGCGTGCATGGTCCAGACCTCGCGCAGCAGCGCGGCCAGGTCGACCGCGGTGCTCGTGAACTGCAGCTGCCCGGTCTGCGCGCTGGACAGGTCGAGCAGGTCGTTGACCAGTGCCAGCAGGTGCCGGCCGCTGTCGATGATGGTGCGCACCCAGCCCTGCTGGCGCGGCGAGCCGACACGTTCCAGGTCGAGCAGCTGCGCGAAGCCGATGATGGCGTTCAGCGGCGTGCGCAGCTCGTGGCTGACGCGCGACAGAAAGGCCGTCTGCGCCTTCTGCGCCGCGGTGGTGCGGTCGCGCTCGCGCCGCAGCGACTCGGCTTCCTTGCGCTCGCTGATGTCGGTGTGCGTGCCAATCATGCGCAGCGGCCGGCCGGCGGCGTCGCGTTCGATGACCATGCCGCGCGACAGCACCCAGACCCAGCGCCCGTCGCTGGCGCGCATCCGGTGTTCGTTGACGTAGGCCGGTGCACCGCCATGCAGGTGGGCATAGCGGTCGCGCTCCATCTGCGGCACGTCGTCGGGGTGGGTGCGTTCGTCCAGCACCTCGGGGCGGCCGGCGTGTTCGGCTTCGCTGATGCCGTACATCTGCAGCAGCCGCGTCGAGACAACTTCACGGCCGTTGGCCAGATCCCAGTCCCAGACGCCGTCGCCGGCGCTTTCCAGTGCCAGCTTCCAGCGCTGCTCGTTTTCGCGCAGCCGCTCTTCGGCCTGCTTGCGCGCGGTGATGTCGATCATCACGCCGACGCGCAGGTTGCCGTGCTCGTCCGACGACACCGACGACGCGGCCAGCTGGACCCACTTGACCGTGCCGTCGGCGAGCACGATGCGGAACTCGCTGTGCACCGGCTGCCCGCTGCGGCGCGACGCGGTGGTCTCGGCGATGACGCGGTCGTGGTCGTCGGGGTGGTCCAGCCGGCGCAGCGTCTCGCCGTCGGCGAGCACGGCTTGCGGCTCCACGCCGTACAGCTCGCGCACGCCGTCGCTGACGAAGCTGAAGTGGCGCCGCCCGTCGTTGCCGATGCGCAGCCGGTAGACGACCCCCGGCACGCGTGCCGCGATCTCGCGCAGGTGCTGTTCGCTGCGCTGCAACGCAGCCTGGGTCTCGACGCGCTCGCTGACCTCTTCGACCGTGCCTTCGTAGTACAGCACGTGGCCTTCGGCGTCGCGCACCAGGTGCGCGTTTTCGCTGATCCAGACCCGTTCGCCCGTCTTGTGGCGGTAGACCTCCGAGATGAAGCCGCGCACCTGGCCTTCGGCTTCGAGCAGCCGGCGGAAGGCGTCGCGCCGCGTCGGGTCGACGTACCACTCGCGCCCGACATCGCGCACCGCGGCCAGCAGCTCGGCCTCGGTCGCATAACCGTTGATACGCACGAGCGCCGGGTTGGCGCGCAGCACCGTGCCATCGGGCCGCGAGCGGTAGGCGCCGATGGGCAGGAAGTCGAACAACGACGAGAAGTTCTCGTCGCCGGGCGGGCGGGCACGCGGGGGCATGGCGCGGATTGTCGCCCGGCCGCGCCGCCCTACACTTGCTGCAAAACGTCGCAACCGTCGCAAACAACGAGGAGACACCCTGACCATGAATCCCACAGTCGGCCTGATCGGTCTGGGCGCGATGGGCGGGGGCATGGCGCAATCGCTGCGCCGCGCCGGCTTGCCGCTGCAGGTGTTCGACGTGCGGCCCGGTATCGCCGAAACCTTTGCACAGGGCGGCGGCAAGGCCTGCGCCAGCGCCGCCGAACTGGCCGCGGCCTGCGCCGTGGTGATCTCGGTGGTGGTGAATGCCGCGCAGACCGAAGAGCTGCTGTTCGGCAGCGGCGGCGTCGCCGCGGCGATGGTGCCGGGCTCGGTGTTCGTGATGTGCTCGACCGTCGACCCGAACTGGTCGATCGGCCTGGAAGCGCGGCTCGAAGCGCTGGGCCTGCTGTACCTGGACGCGCCGATCTCCGGCGGTGCGGCGCGCGCCGCCAGCGGCGAGATCACGATGATGACCGCCGGCCGGCCCGCCGCCTACGCGCTGGCGCAAGCCGCGCTGGATGCCTGTGCCCAGCGCGTCTACAAGCTCGGCGACAGCGCCGGCGCCGGCAGCAAGGTGAAGGTCATCAACCAGCTGCTGGCCGGCGTGCACATCGCCGCCGCCGCCGAAGCCATGGCGCTGGGCCTGCGCGAAGGCGTGGACCCGGCGGCGCTGTACGAGGTCATCACGCACAGCGCCGGCAACAGCTGGATGTTCGAGAACCGCATGGCGCACGTGCTGGCCGGCGACTACACGCCGCTGTCGGCGGTGGACATCTTCGTCAAGGACCTGGGCCTGGTGCTCGACCTGGCGCGGTCGAGCAAATTCCCGCTACCGCTGTCGGCCACCGCGCACCAGATGTTCATGCAGGCTTCGACGGCGGGCTTCGCGAAGGAAGACGACAGCGCGGTGATCAAGATCTTTCCGGGCATCAGCGTGCCGGAGAAGAAGGCATGAAGCTCGGTTGCATCGCCGACGACTTCACCGGCGCGACCGATCTCGCCAACAACCTGGTCCGCGCCGGCATGCGCGTGGTGCAGACCATCGGCGTGCCGTCAGGGTCGGCAGCGCCGGTGGCCGATGTCGACGCCGTCGTCGTCGCCTTGAAGTCGCGCACCGCGCCCGTCGGCGAAGCCGTGGCGTCGTCGCTGGCCGCGGCGCGCTGGCTGCGTGCGCAAGGCGCGGCGCAGCTCTACTTCAAGGTCTGCTCGACCTTCGACTCCACGCCGGCCGGCAACATCGGCCCGGTGGCCGCGGCGCTGCTGGCCGAAGCCGGCGCGCGCTTCGCGATCGTCACGCCGGCGTTCCCGGAAAACGGGCGCACCGTGTTCAAGGGCCATCTGTTCGTCGGCGACCTGCTGCTGTCCGACAGCCCGATGCGCCAGCACCCGCTGACGCCGATGACCGACGCCAACCTCGTGCGCGTGCTGCAGGCGCAGTGCCGGCAAGCGCGTGTCGGCCTCGTCGACCACCGCGCGCTGGCGCGCGGCGAGGCCGGCTTGCGCGAACGCTTCGCGGCGCTGCAGGCCGAAGGCGTGTCGCTGGCGATTGCCGACGCGGTGACCGACGACGACCTGCGCCTCCTCGCCACGGCGGCGAAGGAGCTGCCGCTGCTGGTGGCCGGCTCGGGCCTGGCGATCGGCATCCCGGCGCTGCACGGGCTGGCGCCGAGCGCGGCCGCGGCGCAGCTGCCGGCGCCGCGCGGCGCGCGGGCCATCGTTTCCGGCAGCTGCTCGGCGGCCACCAACGCGCAGGTGGCGGCCTTCGGCGGCGACCGGTTCGCCATCGACCCGCTGCGGTTGGCCGCCGGCGAAGACCTCGTCGCCGACGCGCTGGCCTGGGCGCTGCCGCGGCTCGGTGCGGCGCCGCTGCTGGTCTACGCCACGGCCGAGCCGGCGGCGGTGCTGGCCGTGCAGCAGCAGCTCGGCGCGGCGCGCGCCGGGGCGCTGGTCGAAGACGCGCTGGCGGCGGTCGCGCACGGCCTGGTCGAAGCCGGCGTCGGCCAGCTCGTGGTGGCCGGCGGCGAGACCTCGGGCGCCTGCGTGCAGCGCCTGGGCGTGACGCAACTTCGCATCGGGCCGCAGATCGACCCCGGCGTGCCGTGGTGCCACACTGGCTCGATCCACATCGCGCTGAAGTCGGGCAACTTCGGCGGCCGCGACTTCTTCAGCCGCGCTTTCGAACGGCTGTGAGCCGATCGTGAACGAACACGCGCTGCGCGACGAGATCTGCCGCGTCGGCCGTTCGCTGTTCGAGCGCGGCTACGTACATGCCAGCGCCGGCAACATCAGCGTGCGGCTGGACGACGGCTTCCTGATCACGCCGACCGACGCCTGCCTGGGCACGCTGGACCCGGCGCGGCTGGCGCGCCTGAACGCCGCCGGCGAGCAGACCGGCGGCGATCGCGCCAGCAAGACGCTGGCGCTGCACCGGCGCATCTACGCCAGCGCGGCCGCTGCCGGCTGCGTCATCCACACCCACAGCACGCACCTGGTGGCGCTGACGCTGCAAGGCGTGTGGAGCGAATCCGACATCCTGCCGCCGATCACGCCGTACTACGTGATGAAGGTCGGCCACGTACCGCTGATCCCGTACCACCGGCCCGGCGACCCGGCGGTGGCCGATCTCGTGGCGGCGCGCATCGCCGAGCGGCCGGCGCTGCGCGCCGTGATGCTGGACCGCCTGGGCCCCAACGTCTGGCAGCGCACGCCGGCCGAAGCCAGTGCGGTGCTCGAAGAGCTGGAAGAGACGGCCAAGTTGTGGCTGCTGTGCCAGCCCCGGCCGGCACCGCTGGACGAGGCGCAGATCGACGCGCTGCGGCGCCAGTTCGGCGCCGTCTGGTGAATTGGGGATTGCGCCCGGCCTGAAACACACGAAACACGGCCGCGGCTGCGGCGAAACGGCGTCGATACGCCGCGCGCCCATCCTTCGCAGACACCGAAGGAGAAGAGACCATGAGCGCCGCCCACCTCACCGCCCCGCTTGCCGCCCAGACCCGTGGCAGCGGCCACCGCATCGTCTGCCTGCATTCGAGCACCGGCAGCAGCGCGCAATGGCGCGCGCTGCAGGACCGCCTGGCTGCGCGCTGGGAAGTGCTGGCGCCGGACCTGCATGGCCATGGCCGCAGCCCCGCCTGGCCGGACGCGGTGCGCTCGACCTTGAACGTCGACGCGGCCGCCGTGACGTCGCTGGCCGGCGTCGAAGGCCGTGCCGTGCACCTGGTCGGCCACTCCTACGGTGCCGCCGTGGCGCTGCAGATCGCGCTGCGCCACCCCGAGCGCGTGCGTTCGCTGACGCTGTACGAGCCGGTGGTCTTCGGCATGCTGCGGCGCTCGGCGCCGGGCGACGCGGCGCTGGAAGAGATCGAGGACATCGCCGCTTCGGTGGCTTCGCTGGTGCGCGCCGGCAACCTGGACGACGCGGCGCGGGTCTTCGTCGGCTACTGGGGCGGCCCGCGCGCCTGGGCGGCCTTGGGCCAGGAGCAGCGGCGCGTCGTCGCGGCGCGCATGCCGGCGGTGCCGCAGCACTTCGACGCGCTGTTCGCCGCGCGCTGGGACCGGCGCGTGCTGCAGCGCCTGCGCATGCCGGTGCTGCTGATGCAAGGCAGCGCCACACGCGCCTCGGCCGCGCGCGTCAGCGACCTGCTCGGCGCGGCGCTGCCGCAGGCACAGCGCGTCGAGCTGGCCGGCGCCGGCCATCTGGGGCCACTGACGCATGGCGACACCGTCGTGCGCTGGATGCTGACCCATCTGGACCCGCGCCTGGTGATGCAGGGCGAAGTGGCCTGAGCCGCTGGCCTCGAGCCAACCGGCGTCATCCCGTGTAGCGCAACCGCCGCGGCGCGCCTGCGGCGCCGTGAAATCCTGCCGCTGCGGCGGCGGCCGCCGTCGCTACGCTTCGGTCTCGAATCAAGGGCAAACCCGCTGAAAGGCGGGGACGCAAAGCTTCCGGGCTAAAGAGGCGCCGCCTCCAAGCCAGCGGGGTTGCCGACAGCCGCCGTGCGGCCGTCGTCAGCGGGCTGCCCTTCTCCATCGAACCCACCAGGAGAAGCCGGCATGGCTGCAGCAGACCCCTCCCTTCCGATGCGCCGCGTGACGGCGCTGCTGCGACTGGCTTCGGCCGCCTCGGCACTCGCGGTCGCCGGTTGCGGCGGCGGTGACGGTGATGGCGGCAATGTCGAGGCCGCTTCCGCCCAGGCGGCGACAGCCGCCGATGTCGAAGTCCAACCCAGCTTCCACCGCCAGCCGTTCGCGCTGGCCGAGCCGGATGATGAAGACGCCGATGGCAGCGCCGCTTCGGTTGCCCGCGCGCCGGCCGCGGTGGAGGTGCCGCAGGACTGGCAAGGTCTGGACACGCTGCGCCTCACCGACGAACGCGTGCAGGCCTGGCGCGATGCGTCGCCGAGCACCCGGGCGCTCAGCGCGGTGAAGCCCGCGGCCACCACGGCCAGCAGCGTCGTCTACACGCCGGCGCAGATCCGCGCCGCCTACGGCCTGCCGACGGTGCCGTCGTCGATCGCATCGCTGTCGACGGCCGCCGCTGCCGCGCTGGGCGCCGGCCAGACGATCTTCGTCATCGACGCCTATCACCACCCGAACGCGATCGCCGACCTGGCGGCCTTCAACACCAAGTTCGGCCTGCCGGGCTGTACCACCGTCACCGTCGCCACGGGTGCCACCACGTTGGCGGTGGCGAGCGCGAGCGCCGGCTGCCAGGTGGCCCAGGTCTACGCCGCCAGCGGGGCCAAGACCGGCGGCACGGCACCGGCTTACAACGCCGGCTGGGCGCAGGAGATCGCGCTCGACATGCAATGGGCGCACGCGATCGCGCCGCTGGCACGCATCGTCCTCATCGAAGCCGCCGACGCGACGACGAGCGGGCTGACGAACGCCATCACGCTGGCCAACAAGCTCGGCCCCGGCGTCGTCACGATGAGCTTCGGTGCCAGCGAAGGCTCGTGGGTGACGAACACCGCGTCGCTGTTCCAGACCAGCGGCATGAGCTATCTCGCGGCCACCGGCGACAGCGGTTCGGCCGTCTCCTGGCCTTCGGCGATGCCGACCGTGCTGGCCGTCGGCGGCACGACCCTGCGCTACTCGACCAGCTCGCGCACCGAAACCACCTGGGCCAAGACCGGTGGCGGCATCAGCGCCTACGTGAAGATGCCCAGCTACCAGACTGCGCTGACCATCGCCGGCGAGCCGACGGCCAGCGGCGCGACCAAGTACCGCTCGGTCGGCGACCTCGCGTTCAATGCCGACCCGGCGACCGGCCAGTGGGTTGCCTTCATGGCCAAGGGCGCGAGCGCGCCGAGCTGGTATGCCTTCGGCGGCACCAGCATCTCGGCGCCGCAATGGGCCGGGCTGACGGCGGCGGCGAATGCGCAACGCGCGCTGTCCGGCCGGGCCGTGCTGGGCGCGTTCCACAGCACGCTGTACGGCAGCTTCGCGCCTTCGACGAGCAGCTACGCGTCAGCGTTCTACGACATCACGAGCGGCAGCAACGGCACTTGCAAGGCCTGCTACGCCGGCACCGGCTACGACACGCCTACGGGGCTGGGCACACCGCGCGCGAGCGCGCTGTTGGCGGCGCTGGCCGTGCAGTAGACCGCTGGCCCCAGCGAGTTAGACCCGCGGCACCGGCGTCAGCGCTTCGAAGCCGGCCGGCGTCTTGCTCTTCCAGGCTTCGATCGCGGCGGACATTTCGTCGATGTCGAAGATCGCGCTCTGCAGCAGCGTCATCTGCTCCAGCGCGGCGCCGGTCGGGTGGTCGATGGCGTAGTTCAGCGCCAGCTTGCTGCCGGCAATGGCCAGCGGCGACTTCGCGGCAATCGCGGCGGCCAGCGTCATCGCGTGGTCCAGCGCCGCCGCGGCGTCGGGCAGCACGGTGTTGACGAGGCCGGCGGCCAGCGCGCGCTCGGCCGTCAGCCGCTCGCCGGTGTAGGCCATCTCGCGCGCGATGCCCGGCGGCACGATCTTCGGCAGCCGCTGCAGCACGCCCAGGTCGGCGGCCATGCCGATGGAGATTTCCTGCACGGTGAAGAAGGCGTCCGAGCTGCAGACGCGGATGTCGCAGGCGGCGGCCAGGTCGAGCGCGCCGCCGATGCAGCCGCCCTGGATGGCGGCAATGATGGGGAAGCGCGCTTCTTCCAGCGCGTCGAAGCAGCGCATCAGCTGGCGCAGCGAATCCTGGAACGCCAGCCGCTGGCGCGCGCTGGAGGTGTCGAGCAGCGGCGCGCCGCTGGCGAAGACGTCCAGCGCCATGCCGGCGCTGAAGTGCTTGCCGGTCGACGAGATCACCAGCGCGCGCGTGCGGCCTTCGGCGTTCAATGAACTGACCGTGTCGCGCAGCGCCGGAAAGAACGCCGGCGACATGGTGTTGAAACGCTCGGGGCGGCAGAGCTGCAGGTGCGCCACGCCGTTGTCGGCGAGCTCGAGGCGGAAGAAGTCGGTGGCCATGGCCGCAGCATAGCCGCGCCGTGCTTCAATCTTCTCCATGGACACCCTGAGAACCACCGACGGCTTGACGCTGCAGCTGCGCCGCTGGCCGGCCCCCGGCGCGGCGCGCGGCACGGTGCAGATCGTGCACGGGCTGGGCGAACACATGGGGCGCTACGCCGCCATCGCCGCAGTGTTGAACGCGGCCGGCTGGGCCGTCGTCGGGCACGACCAGCGCGGCCACGGTGAGAGCGGCGGCGCGCGCGGCGCCATCCCCGACAGCCACGCGCTGCTGGCCGACCTGGCGTTGGTTATCGACGCCGTGCGCGGCCCGGGGCCGCATGTGCTGCTCGGCCACAGCCTGGGTGGCTTGATCGCGGCGCGTTTCGCGGCCGAGGCACCGGCGCCGCTGCCGGCGCCGTGGTCACGCGGGCTCGACGGCCTGGTGCTGTCGTCGCCGGCGCTGGCCACCGGCATGGGCGCGGCGCAGAAGGCGCTGCTCGCCGTGCTCGGCCCGCTGGCGCCGAACCTGGCGCTGAACAACGGGCTGAAGCCCGAATGGATCAGCCGCGACGCCGATGTCGTGAAGGCCTACGTCGCCGACCCGCTGGTGCACGACCGCATCACGCCGCGGCTGGTGCGCTTCATCGTCGACGCCGGCGCGCTGGTGCTGGGGCGCGCGCCGCAGTGGGACCTGCCGACGCTGCTGCTGTGGGCGGGTGCGGACCGCTGCGTCGCGCCATCCGGCAGCGCGGCCTTTGCGGCGGCCGCACCGCACCCCGTGCTGACGGCGCAGGACTTCCCGGGCCTGTACCACGAGATCTTCAATGAACCCGAGCGTGCAGCGGTGTTATCGCAACTGCTGGCCTGGCTGGGCCGGTTCTAAACTCTGCGCGATTCCAGGAGACCCGCCATGAACGCACCCGAACGCCACCTGCAACTGGCCGCCTTCGCCGACCGCGCCTGGGACGAGCGCATCGTGCCCGCGCTCACCGACTACATCGCCATCCCGGCCAAGAGCCCGATGTTCGACGCCGACTGGCAGGCGCACGGCTATCTGGAACGGGTGGTGCGCGACGCGGCGGGCTGGGTCGAGAGCCGCAAGGTCGCGGGGTTGAAGCTGGAGATCATCCGCCTCGAAGGCCGCACGCCGCTGATCTTCTTCGAGATCCCGGCCACGAAGGCCGGCAGCAGCGACACGGTGCTGCTCTACGGCCACCTCGACAAGCAGCCCGAGTTCAACGGCTGGCGCAACGACCTCGGGCCGTGGACGCCGAAGTACGAAAACGGCCTGCTCTACGGCCGCGGCGGCGCCGACGACGGTTATGCGATCTATGCCGCCATCACCGCGATCGAGGCGCTGGACGCGCAAGGCATCGCGCGGCCGCGCTGCGTCGGCGTCATCGAAAGCTGCGAAGAAAGCGGCTCGTACGACTTGCCGGCCTACGTCGACGCACTGAAACCGCGGCTCGGCAACGTCAGCCTCGTCGTGTGCCTGGACAGCGGTGCCGCCAACTACGAGCAGCTCTGGCTCACGACCAGCCTGCGCGGCATGGTCAGCGGCGTGCTGAAGGTCGAGATCCTGACCGAAGGCATCCACTCGGGTGACGCCAGCGGCCTGGTGCCGTCTTCGTTCCGCATCCTGCGCCACGTGCTGGACCGGCTCGAAGACTCGAAGACCGGGCGGCTGCTGCCGGAGAGCTTTCACTGCGAGATCCCCGGCTCGCGCATCGAGCAGGCGCAAGCCACCGCGGCGATCCTGAAGGACGAGCTCTGGAAGCGCATGCCCTGGGCCTGCGGCGCCGACGGTGGCCCGACGCTGCCGACCACGACCGACCCCGTCGAAGGCCTGCTGAACCGCACCTGGCGGCCGACGCTCAGCGTCACCGGCGTCGACGGCTTCCCCGAGCTGAAGAGCGCCGGCAACGTGCTGCGTCCGTACACCGCGTTCAAGCTGTCGCTGCGGCTGCCGCCGCTGATCGACGGCAATGAAGCCAGCCTGAAGCTGAAGACCTTGCTCGAAGACAACGCACCGTACAACGCCAAGGTGACTTTCCAGGCCGACGGCCGCGCCGGCGCCCTGGGCGCCACCGGCTGGAACGCGCCCGAGCTGGCGCCGTGGCTGGAGACGGCGCTGAACAGCGCGTCGAACGCGCACTACGGTGCGCCGCTGGGCTACGTCGGTCAGGGCGGCACGATCCCGCTGATGAGCATGCTGCAGCAGGGCTTCCCGCAGGCGCAGATGATGGTCTGCGGCGTGCTCGGCCCGAAGAGCAACGCCCACGGGCCGAACGAGTTCCTGCACGTGCCGTACGGCAAGAAGCTCACCGCGGCGGTGGCGCAGGTGATCGCGGCCTGTCCCTGACCGAGATGTGCTGATGCACTATCATCAGCGCATCATGCGAACGACACTCGACCTGGACGAGGACGTGCTGGCGGCGGCCAAGGAATTGGCGCGCCGGCAGCAGGTGACGGCAGGGCAGCTGATCTCGCGCCTGCTGCGCGAAAAGCTCAGTGGCGTGTCGACCGCCACGGTGTTGGCCGAGCCGGCGCCGAACATCACCGGCTTCAGGCCGTTGCCGAGCCGTGGCGTCCTGGTGACGAACGATCGGGTGAACACGCTGCGCGACGGCGAGGGCGTTTGATGCGAGCGTTGCTCGACGTCAACGTCCTGATTGCGCTGCTCGACCCCGATCACGTCCACCATCGCAGCGCGACCGCCTGGCTGGCTGCGAACCTGCACGACGGTTGGGCCAGCTGTCCGCTGACGCTGAACGGCTGCATCCGCATCATGTCCTTGCCGGCCTATCCGAACGGGGGCGCGCCGGGCTTGATCGCGGGCCGGCTGCGCGAGGCCGTACAGACTCCGGCGCACGACTTCTGGCCCGATGACTTGAACGTCGTCAGCGACCCGGTTCTCGATTGGCGGGTGGTGCTGGGCTCGCGCCAACTCACCGACGCCTACCTGCTGGCGCTGGCCGTGCGTCGCGGCGGACGCTTCGTCACGCTGGACCGGGGCGTGGCGTTGGCCGCGGTGGCCGGTGCCGCCGCCGACGCCTTGGTGGTGATCGATTGAGCACGTGGCCGCTCAGGCCCTGACCGGCGGCGGCTCCGCATCGACGTCGGGCTCGGGCCGCTCCTCGGGCCGCATCTCGTCGAGCGGGCCGTCTTCCTCGACCGCCGCGTCGGGCAGATCTTCGGCCAGGAAGCCGCCCGACTGGTGCTTCCACAGCGCTGCGTAGTGCCCGTCCAGCGCCAGCAGTTCGGCATGCGTGCCTTGTTCGACGACGCGGCCCTGGTCGAGCACGATCAGCCGGTCCATGCGCGCGATGGTGCTGAGCCGGTGCGCGATGGCGATGACCGTCTTGCCCTGCATCAGGTCGAGCAGCTGGTGCTGGATCGCCAGCTCGACCTCGCTGTCCAGCGCCGACGTGGCTTCGTCGAGCACCAGGATCGGCGCGTCCTTCAGGATCACGCGCGCGATGGCGATGCGCTGGCGCTGGCCGCCGCTGAGCTTGACGCCGCGCTCGCCAACCTGGGCTTCGTAGCCGGTGCGGCCTTTCCAGTCCTGCAGGTTCAGGATGAACTCGTGCGCCTCGGCCTTGCGCGCCGCGGCTTCGATCTGCGCCGGCGTCGCGCCGGGCCGGCCATAGCCGATGTTGGCGGCGATCGAGCGGTGCAGCAGCGACGTGTCCTGCGTGACCATGCCCACCGCTGCGCGCAGGCTTTCCTGCGTCAGCTCGCGGATGTCGTGGCCATCGATGCGCACGCTGCCTTGTTCGAGCTCGTGAAAGCGCAGCAGCAGGTTCACCAGCGTGCTCTTGCCCGCCCCCGAACGGCCGACGACACCGACCCGTTCACCCGGGCGGATGACGAGGTTCAGCCCGTCCAGCACCTTGCGCCCGTCGCTGCGGCCGTAGGTGAAGCTGAGCTGCTCGAAGCGGATCTCGCCGCGCGGCGACTGCAGTTCGCGCGCCGTCGGCTTGTCGACCAGCGCGTGCGGCACGGCGATGGTCTGCATGCCTTCCTGCACGACGCCGATGTTCTCGAAGATGCCGGTCACTTCCCAGCTCACCCAGCCGGCGACGTTGGCGATGGTCCAGGCCAGCGGCAGCGCGGTGGCCACCGTGCCGGCCTCGATCTGGCCGCGGCCCCAGAGCACGATGCCGATGGTCGCGGTGCTCACCAGCAGCAGCACGTTCAGCGCCGACAGCGTGGTCATGAAGCGCGTGATCAGCCGCATGTGGGCGGCGATGGCGACGGTGTGCTCTTCGATGACGTCGCGCACGTAGGCGTCTTCGTCGCGGGCGCGCGCGAACAGCTTGACGGTGAGGATGTTGGTGTAGCTGTCCACGACGCGGCCCATGACCATCGAACGCAGTTCGCTGCTGGTCTTGGCCAGGTCGCGCATCTTCGGCACGAAGTGGCGCAGGAAGACGAAGTAGCCGGCAAACCACAGCACGGTCGGGATCGCCAGGCGCCAGTCGGCCTGGCTCATCAGCACCAGCGCGCTGACGCCGTAGACGACAATGTACCAGATGGCGCGGATGCTCGACACCACGCACTCGCGCACCGCGTTGCTGGTCTGCATGACGCGGTTGGCGATGCGGCCGGCGAAGTCGTTCTGGAAGAAGGGCCAGCTCTGCCGCACCACATGCCAGTGGCTCTGCCAGCGGATCAGGCTGGTGACGCCGGGCACGACGGCGTTGTTGCGCACCAGGCTGTCGGCCAGCAGCGTCAGCGGGCGGCCGAACAGCACCAGCGCGCCCATGCCGAGCAGCATCGTCATGTTCTCGGCCAGCGCGGCGGTGCGGTCGGGCGATTGCATCAGCCGCACCAGGCGGCCGATGAAGACCGGGATCACCGTGTCGACCAGCGCCACGCACAGGCCGGTGCCGAACATCGCGATGTAGAGGCCCTTGGTCTGGCGCACGTAGTGCCAGTAGAAAGCCATCAGCCCGGCGGGCGGTGCGCTGCCGGGGAGCGCGGTCGGGCGGATCCGGCGTTCGAAGAAGGCAAACATCAAAAGCGAAAACCGTCCGGCGCCTTGTGGGCGCCGGACGGCGGGCAGTTATTGGGGTTCGCCCATTGTCGCCGCATCGCTGGCGGCGGCAAGGGTGGCGGCCCCCTTCAGGTGGCTTCGCGGTCGCCGAACGAGCGCTGCTGGGCCGGCTTGCGCGCTTCGACGCGCACCTGGTAGCGGCTCAGCGTCGAGATCTCCGCTGCCGGCGCGACGGCGGTGGTTTCGCCGGCCGTTTGCAGCGTGCCGCGGGTGCGTGCCTGGGCCAGTTCGGCCTGCACTTCGGCGCGGCTCTTCTGCGCCACGAAATGCTCGTTGACGGTGGTGATGTCGTCGGCCATCGCGGCGCTGCCGGCGAAGGCGAGGGCGGAAAGGGCGATCAGTTGCTTGACGTTCATGATGAATCTCCAGGGCTTGTCGGTGGGTTCGACGGACCGTCTTACGTCAGCGATTCATCGATGGATGCAACTGTAGGCATTCGCCCTGTGGCAATAAATGGTTTGATGAACAATGCACTATTGCCGCAGGAGGAAGAAACGTGGACCAATTGCGAGCCATGAAGGTCTTTGTCAGGGTCATCGACGAAGGCGGCTTCGCCAAGGCGGCGCGTGCACTGGACATGGCGCCGCCGGTGGTGACGCGTGTCATCGCCGAGCTCGAAGCCCATCTCGGCGCCCGGCTGCTGAACCGCACGACGCGGCGCATCGCGCTTACCGATGTCGGCGAGAGTTATCTCGAACGCGCGCGGCAGATCCTGATCGACGTCGAAGAGACCGAAGCGCTGGCCAGCGAGTCGACGAAGGATCCACGCGGCCAGGTGCGCGTGCTGGCGCCGCCGGCGCTGGCGGTGCACCAGCTGGCCAAGCACCTGCCGGGGTTTCGAGCGCAGTATCCGTTGGTCTCGGTGGAGATCGTCGCGCCGGGCGCGGTGGAGACGGTGGACGAAGACTTCGACATCACGATCCTGTCGGTGCGCACGCCGATCGAGGGCGACTTCGTGGCGCGGCGGCTGGCGCGGTCGGAGGTCATCATGTGCGCGTCGCCCGAGTACCTGGACCGCCGCGGCCGCCCGCTGCATCCGAGCGAGCTGGCCCACCACGAGGTGCTGATCCCGCCGGTTTCGGCGCTGCAGCGCGGCGTGACCTTCTTCACCGGCGCCTGGGGCGACGACGAGCCCGGCGGCGAGTCCTACACCGCCGTGCCGTCGCGCACTTCGGCGCTGCGCACCACGCACGTCGACACCAACTACGCCGCCGCGCTGGCCGGCCTGGGCATCGCCGGGCTGCCGAGCCTGGTGATCGAAGACGCGCTGATCGAAAACGCACTCGAGCGCGTGCTGCCCGAATGGCGCTTGTTCAGCCTGACGATCTGGGCCGCGATGCCCAGCCGCAAGCACGTGCCGGCACGCACGCGCGCCTTCCTCGACTTCCTGATCCGCATCTTCGGCGGCGAAGACCGCGACCCGTGGCTGGCCGCGGCCGGCTGCGAGACGGCTAGAACGTGAAGCCGGCCGCTACCTGCTGCCCCGACAGCGGTTCCAGCAGCGCCAGCAGCGGCCCCAGCGGCCGGTAGCGCAAGGCCACCTTGGTGGCGTAGGCAAAGAAGCGCGGCAGGTCTTCGGCGTACTTCGGCTTGCCGTCGCGGTGCTTCAGGCGGCAGAAGATGCCCAGCACCTTCAGGTGGCGCTGCAGCCCCATCCATTCGAGCGCGCGCCAGAACTCGCCGAAGTCGTGGCCGAAGGTGTCGCCCAGCGGCAGCCCGGCGCGGCGCGCCTGCTCCCACCAGCGCACGGCCCAGTCGATCTCGCAGGCTTCGTCCCACGACACGAAGGCGTCGCGCAGCAGCGAAGCCAGGTCGTAGCTGATGGGGCCGCGCACGGCATCCTGGAAGTCGAGGATGCCGGGGTTCGGGTCGGCGACCATCAGGTTGCGCGGCATCCAGTCGCGGTGCACGGCGAGCGTCGGCTGGGCCAGCGCGCTGGCCACGAGCAGGTCGCAGACGCGTTCCCACGCGGCCCGTTCCTTGTCACTCCACGTGACGCCGAACTCGCGCTGCACGCACCATTCGGGGAACAGCGACAGCTCGCGCCGCAGCAGCGCTTCGTCGTAAGGCGGCAACGCATCGGCCGGCACGTGGGCCTGGAAGTGCACCAGCGCGCGCAAGGCGTCGCGCATCAGTGCGTCGGCCTCGGGCCGGGCGGCGCCGCGCAGGCGGTCGATGAACAGCGTCGTGCCCAGGTCGGTGAGCAGCAGGAAGCCTTGTTCGACGTCGCTCTCCAGCACCTGCGGCGCGTGCAGCCCGGCGCCGTTGATGAGGCCGGCCATGTGCACGAAGGGCCGCACGTTTTCCTGTGGCGGCGGCGCGTCCATGATGATCAGGCTGCCGCCGCTCGATGCCACGCGCAGGTAGCGGCGGAAGCTGGCGTCGGCCGACGCCGGGGCCAGCGTGGCGGCGTCGATGCCGTGGCGCGCTGCGATGCCGGCGAGCCAGCGTTCGAAGGCCTGGTGCCGCGCGGCGTCGGGCCACGCCACGGCGGCGGAGGTGCTGGTGTCGACCCTCATGGATAATCGATTCTACAAATGCCGTTCACATCGCTGACACCGCTGGCCCTGGCGGCGGGCTTGCTGTTCAGCGGCGTCGAGGCCGCGGCCCAGGCCGCCGACGGGCCGATCACGCTCGAGCCCAGCCGCAAGCTGCAAGCCCCGCCGCGCGGCGACGCGGCCAAGCGCCTGCCCATCATCCTGCGCGCGCAGGACATCCGCGCCCGCCCCGACCTCGAAGCCGTGGCCGAAGGCGATGTCGAGTTCCGCCGCGGCGGAACCGTCATCAGCGCCGACCGGCTGAGCTACGAACAGGCCGAAGACCTGGCCGTCGCACGCGGCCACGTGCGCATCGCCCGCGACGGCGCCATCTACCGCGGCCCCGAGCTGCAGCTGCGCGTGCAGCGCTTCGAAGGCTTCTTCCTGGCGCCCGAGTTCGAGTTCACGCAGCTCGGTGCCGGCGGCCGCGCCGAGCGCGTCGACTTCCTCGACAGCTCGCGGGCGCGCGCCACGAACGCGATCTACACCAGCTGTCCGCGCGACGGCTCCGGCGACCCCGACTGGGTGCTGGAGACGCGCCGCGTCAGCCTCGACTTCGACACCAACACCGGCATCGCCGAAGGCGCGGTGCTGCGCTTCCTGGGCACGCCGATCCTGGCCTTGCCGCGGCTGAGCTTTCCGCTCAGCGACGAGCGCAAGTCGGGCTGGCTGCCGCCGAGCGTGAACCTCGACAGCCGCAGCGGCCTGGAGGTCTCGGCGCCGTACTACTGGAACATCGCGCCGAACCGCGACGCGACGATCTCGCCGCGCATCATCACCAAGCGCGGCTTCGGCGCCGACACCGAGTTCCGCTACCTGGAGCCGGCCTTCAACGGCAACCTCAACCTCAGCCTGCTGCCCAACGACCGCGTCGCCGGGCGCTCGCGCGAGTCGCTGCAGTGGCAGCACGAAGGCACGCTGGGCCTGGGCCTGCGCTACTCGGCCGACATCGTGCGTGTCTCCGACGACGGCTGGTGGAAGGACTTCCCCGACGCCGCGCGCAGCCTGACGCCGCGGCTGCTGTCGGCCCGCGCGGCGCTGGAGCGGCCCTTTGCCGGCGGCGGCGGCGAAGGCCTGGTCTATGCCCGCGCCCAGCACTGGCAGGTGCTGCAAGGCAGCGACGCGCTGGTCTCGCCGCCGTACCAGCGCAGCCCGCAGGTCGGCCTGCGCTTCGGCAACGGCACCGCGGGCAGCACGGTCGAATACGCGCTGGAAAGCGAGCTGAACCGCTTCACGCTGCCCGACGGCGAGCCCGACCCGTCGCGGCTGACGGGCACGCGCTGGCACGCGCTGGGCTCGGTGGCCGTGCCCTGGCGCGATCCGGGCTGGTGGCTGGTGCCCAAGCTGTCGTTCAATGCCGCCAGCTACCACACCGACCAGGCTTTCGGCGACGGCCGGCGCAGCGCGTCGCGCGTGATCCCGACCTTCAGCGTCGACCTCGGGCTCGAATTCGAACGCCCGGCCACCGGCTTCGGCCGCGCGCTGCGCCAGACGCTGGAGCCGCGGCTGCTGTACGTCAACACGCCGTTCCGCGCGCAGAGCGGGCTGCCGAACTTCGACGCCGCGGCGAAGGACTTCAACTTCGGCTCGATCTACTCCGAGAACGCCTTCTCCGGCGTCGACCGCGTTTCTGACGCGCACCAGATCACCGCCGGCGTGACGACGCGGCTGGTCGACGCCACCACCGGCGCCGAAGCGCTCCGCCTGGGCCTGGTGCAGCGCTACCTGTTCCGCGACCAGCGCGTCGCACCGAAGGCCGACGGCACCGCCGACGGCGACCCGCTGCAGCAGAACCTGTCCGACATGCTGCTGCTCGGCTCGACCAACCTGCTGCCGAGCTGGAATCTCGACGCGTCGCTGCAGTACAGCCCGGACGTGTCGCGCGCGGTGCGTTCGATCCTCGGCGCGCGCTACTCGCCGGGGCCGTTTCGCACCGTTAGCGCCACCTACCGCTTCACGCGCGGCCTGAGCGAACAGCTCGAGGTCGGCTGGCAGTGGCCGCTGTCGGTGACGCCGGCGCAGACCCCGGCGTCGCTGGCGGCGGCCAGCGGCGTGGGCGCTGCCACCGCGCAGCGCAGCGGCAGCGGCTGTGGCGGCACCTGGTACACCGTGGGCCGCTTCAACTACAGCATGAAGGACAGCCGCATCACCGATTCGATCGTCGGCGCCGAGTACGACGCCGGCTGCTGGATCGGCCGCATCGTCGCCGAGCGCCTGTCCACCGGCCGCAGCGAAGCCACGACACGTTTGTTACTGCAGCTGGAGCTGGTGGGGCTGTCGCGCATCGGGTCGAACCCGCTGAAGGTCTTGAAGGACAATATCCCAGGATACCGCCTGCTGCGTGAAGACCGCCGCGTTTCGACCCCGACCGACGAATGACCGACTCAATCACTCCCTGGCATCGCCTTGCCGTCGCCGTCGCGCTGGCGGCAACGGTCGGCGTTGCCGCCGCACAGCGGCTGCGCAACGGCGACTACATCGTGGCCATCATCAACCAGGAGCTCGTCACCGCCGGCGAGATCGACAGCCGGCTGCTGCGTGCGCAGCAGGACGCGTCGCGCGCCGGCGCCCGGCTGCCGCCGGCCGACGAACTGCGCAAGCAGGTGCTCGATTCGCTGATCGACGAACGCGTCATCGTGACCTACGCGCGCGACAGCGGCGTGCGCATCGAAGAGCCCGAGGTCGACCGCGCGGTGCAGAACGTGGCGGCACAGAACCAGCTGACGCCGACGCAGCTGCGCGAGCGCCTGCGCGCCGAAGGCATGGACTACTCGCGCTTTCGCGCCAACCTGCGCGACCAGATGCTGATCGAGCGCATCCGCGAGCGCGAGGTCTACCAGCGCATCAAGATCAGCGACGCCGACATCGACGCCTACCTCGACAAGCAGCGCGCCGCGGCGCAGGTCGACGCCGAACTGAACCTGGCGCAGATCCTCGTCACCGTGCCGGAAGGCGCCGACACCGCGACGGTGGCGGCGCGCCAGGCCCGTGCCGAAGCGGCGCTGGCGCGCGTGCGCGGCGGCGAAAACTTCGCGGCGGTGGCGCGCGAGATCTCCGAAGACGGCAACAAGGAGCGCGGCGGCGAGATTGGCGCGCGCCCGGCGTCGCGGCTGCCGGACGTGTTCGTCGCCGCGGTGCGCGGGCTGGCTTCGGGCGAGATCTCGCCGACGCTGCTGCGCTCCGGCGCCGGGTTCCACGTGCTGAAGGTGATCGACCGCAAGGACAGCGGTGCGCTGCAGGTGACGCAGACGCGCGCGCGGCACATCCTGCTGCGCACGTCGGCGCAGCTCAGCGCCGAGGTCGCGGCGCGGCGGCTGGCCGACTACCGGCGCCAGATCGAACAGGGCAAGGCGAGCTTCGAGGATCTGGCGCGCCAGTACTCCGAAGACGGCTCGGCCCCGGCCGGCGGCGAACTCGGCTGGTCGGGGCCGGGCACGATGGTGCCGGAGTTCGAAGAGGCGATGAACAAGCTGGCGCTGGGCGGCGTGTCGGGGCCGGTGGTGTCGCGTTTCGGCGTGCACCTGATCCAGGTGCTGGAGCGGCGCCAGGTGGCGCAGGACATCAAGCAGGCGCGTGAACAGGCGCGCAATGTGCTGCGCGAGCTGAAGTTCGAAGACGCGTTCAACGAATGGGCCAAGGATCTGCGCGCGCGGGCTTACGTCGAGATGCGCGAGCCGCCTCAATGAGGCAGGCCTTCGGCGTTCTGCCGCCTCGGTGATGGCGCATCAGGCGCGCAAGCGCTTCGGGCAGCACTTCCTGACCGATCAATCGGTCATCGAGGCGATCGTCGATGCCATCGCCCCGCAGCCCGGCCAGGCCCTGGTCGAGATCGGTCCCGGCCTCGGCGCGATGACCGGCCCGCTGCTGGCGCGCTGCGGGCGTCTGACCGTCATCGAACTCGACCGCGACCTGGCCGTGCGCCTGCGCCGCGAGCCGCGGCTGGACGTGATCGAGGCCGACGTGCTGAAGGTCGACTTCGCGGCGCTGGGCCGCGCGGCGGGCCGGCCGCTGCGAGTGGTCGGCAACCTGCCGTACAACATCTCGACGCCGATCCTGTTCCACCTGCTCGGCGCGGTGGACCACGTCGCCGACCAGCACTTCATGCTGCAGAAGGAAGTCGTCGACCGCATGGCCGCGGCGCCCGGCGGCAAGGATTACGGCCGCCTGTCGGTGATGCTGCAATGGCGCTACGACATCGAGAACGTGCTCGACGTGCCGCCCGAGGCCTTCGACCCGCCGCCGCGCGTCGATTCGGCGGTGGTGCGCATGCAGCCGCTGCCGGCGCCCGAAGGCGTCGAGCCGAAGCTGTTGTCCGAGCTGGTGACGGTGGCGTTTTCGCAGCGCCGCAAGGTGCTGCGCAACACGCTCGGCCGCTGGATGGACGAACGCGGCGCGAAGGTCGATTTCGACCTTCAGCGCCGCGCTGAAGAGGTGCCGGTCGCCGAGTACCTGGCGTTGACGCGCGCGCTTACGCTGCGTTGAGCCAGGCCGCGGTATCGAACGCGCTGCACATCATCGGCATGTTGGTGCCGAAGTTGGGGTTGGCGCCTGTCTTGGTGACAGACACCTTTTGCGCCGGCTTGACGGCAGCGTTGCTGGGGGCCACTTCAGTAGCCCGCTCCCATGACCCGTTTTCCTGGGAGCGGGCTACTGAAAAGAATAGAAACACCTGAACGGTATTCGTCGGTCCGCCCAGAAGTCGGCCGCGTCGCGGAACACGTCGAGCAGCTGCTCGCGCGCCTCGCGGTCGAAGCGCGGGTTGTCCGGCAGCTGCTCGAGCACGACCACGAAGCCCGGCTGCTGGCCGGCCTTGTGGACGAGGTCGGTCATGCAGTCGTACAGCGCGTCGAGGTTCTTGCCGAAGTGCGCCGGAAAGGTGAATGCCGTGGCAATGCCTTCGAGCACGTCCTGCTTGGTCAGCGCGTTGGACAGGTTGGCGTAGAGGAAATGCTGGCCGGCGTCGCCGGCGGCCTGCATCAGATCCTCGACGCGGTAGGCGCGTATCGATTGGACGATATTCGTGCGGACGGTCTGCAACTCCATGGTCGCGTGCCTCCTTCTTCTATCAACAAGAAACGGGGGCCGCCGGGGTTCACTGGGCGATACGTCTGAAGCTCGCATAGTGGTCGGCAGTGTAGAAACAAGCATCGGGCTCGGCCGGCCGCTCGCCGCCGCAGACGATTCTGCGAGCGCCCCGATCGGCCGACTGGGGTGTGTTGACGGTGTACTCGCGGTAGTAGCCGCGGGCCTTGCCCGGCAACAGCCGTTCGCGATTGGCGAACACCGTGCCGTCTTTTCGGTAGGGGAACGGACCGCCGCTCAGCACCCGCCGGTATGTCTGCTGGGCTTGCTCGGGCAGGGCCGCCACGGCGACCGTGGGCAACGCTGCGTCGGGCTTCTCGGGTGCCGTCCGGGCCTGGGCTGCAGAGCCGCCGGCCAGCAAGCCCGAGGCCAGCGCGACAGCGAGCCCCCACTTGCGAAATGCCTGCTGGAGCTTGAAGCCCCCCGCGGCCGGACCGAACGAAAGCACGGGTTAACCCTGGAAGAACAAACCAAGATGGTACCGGAACCCCCCTAAAAACTCAAGCCGCTGCCCAATAATGGGGCAGCGGCCGCGGGATATGAGTGTGCGCTCACATGCGCCTACATGCGCATCTGGTGCCGGGTTTGGTTGGTTCTAACGCGTGGCGTTGGCGTCGGCAACCGTCAAGGCGGTCATGTTGACGATGCGCCGCACCGTGGCCGACGGCGTCAGCACATGGACCGGCTTGGCCGCGCCGAGCAGCACCGGCCCGATCGCGATGCCGCCGCCGGCAGCGGTCTTCAGCAGGTTGTAGGCGATGTTGGCGGCGTCGATGTTCGGCAGCACCAGCAGGTTGGCTTCGCCGGTCAGCGTGCTGCGCGGCATCTGCGTGTGGCGCGTCGCGGCGTCGAGCGCCACGTCGCCGTGCATTTCACCGTCGACCTCGAGCCACGGCGCCTGTTCGCGCAGCAGTGCCAGCGTGTTGCGCATCTTCACCGCGCTCGGGTGGTTGCTGGTGCCGAAGTTCGAGTGGCTGAGCAGCGCTGCCTTCGGCTGCACGCCGAAACGCATCATCTCCTCGGCCGCCATCACCGTGATCTCGCACAGCTCTTCCGGCGTCGGGTCGGCGTTGACGTGGGTGTCGACGAGGAACAGCTGGCGTCCGGGCAGCAGCAGCCCGTTCATGCAGGCGTAGACGCGCACGTCTTGCGGCGTGCTCAGGCAGCCGCCTTCGCGCTTGCCGATGACCTGGTCGATGTAGTGCAGGTGGTTGTCGGTCGTGCCCCAGGTGCCGCACAGCATGCCGTCGACTTCGCCCTTGTGCAGCAGCATCGAGCCGATCAGCGTCAGCCGCCGCCGCATCTCGATCTTGGCCACCTGCACCGTGATGCCCTTGCGCTCGGTCATGCGGTGGTAGGTCTGCCAGAAGTCGCGGTAGCGGTGGTCCTGCTCGACGTTGACGACGTCGTAGTCGGTGCCTTCCTTCAGCCGCAGGCCGAACTTCTCGCAGCGCTGGGCGATGACCGCCGGCCGGCCGATCAGCGTCGGCCGCGCCAGGCCTTCGTCGACCACGACCTGCACCGCACGCAGCACGCGCTCTTCTTCGCCCTCGGCGAAGGCGACGCGCTTGTTCGGGGCGCGCTTGGCGATGTTGAAGATCGGCCGCATCGTCTGCCCGGAGGCGTAGACGAAGGTCTGCAGCTTCTCGCGGTAGGCGTCCAGGTCCTTGATCGGCCGCTGCGCGACGCCGGACTCGAAGGCGGCCTGGGCCACAGCCGGCGCGATCTTCATCATCAACCGCGGGTCGAACGGCTTCGGGATCAGGTATTCGGGGCCGAAGCTCAAAGTCGCGCCGGCATAGGCCGCGGCGACCACCTCGCTCTGCTCGGCCTGCGCCAGCTCGGCGATGGCCCGCACCGTGGCGATCTCCATCGCGTCGGTCACCGTCGTCGCGCCGGAGTCGAGCGCGCCGCGGAAGATGTACGGGAAGCACAGGACGTTGTTGACCTGGTTCGGGTAGTCGCTGCGGCCGGTGGCCATGATGGCGTCGTCGCGCACCGCCTTCACTTCCTCGGGCAGGATCTCCGGGGTCGGGTTGGCCAGCGCCAGGATGATCGGGGCGCGGGCCATCTTCGCCACCATCGCCGGCTTCAGCACGCCGCCGGCCGACAGGCCGAGGAAGATGTCGGCACCTTCGATGACGTCGGACAAGTTGCGTGCGCTGGTCTTCTGCGCGAACACCACCTTGTCTTCGTCCATCAGCTCCTTGCGGCCTTCGTAGACGACGCCGGCCAGGTCGGTCACCCAGATGTTCTCGCGCCGGATGCCGATCTTGACCAGCAGCCCCAGGCAGGCCAGCGCCGCGGCGCCGGCGCCGCTGGTCACGAGCTTGACCTCGGACAGGTCCTTGCCGACCACCTTCACCGCATTCAGGATCGCTGCGCCGACGACGATGGCCGTGCCGTGCTGGTCGTCGTGGAAGACGGGGATCTTCATGCGCTCGCGCAGCGCGCGCTCGACGTAGAAGCAGTCCGGCGCCTTGATGTCCTCGAGGTTGATGCCGCCGAAGGTGGGCTCCAGCGCGGCGATCACGTCGATCAGCTTGTCGAGGTTCTTCTCGTTGATCTCGATGTCGAAGACGTCGATGCCGGCGAACTTCTTGAACAGCACCGCCTTGCCTTCCATCACCGGCTTGGCGGCCAGCGGCCCGATGTCGCCCAGGCCCAGCACCGCGGTGCCGTTGGTGACGACGGCGACGAGGTTGCCGCGCGCGGTGTAGCGGAAGGCGTTCGCCGGGTCGGCGACGATCTCTTCACAGGCCGCAGCGACGCCCGGCGAATAGGCCAGCGCCAGGTCGTGCTGGTTGACCATCTGCTTGGTCGCCGCGATGGCGATCTTGCCGGGGATCGGGAACTCGTGGTATTCGAGGGCGGCGCGACGCAACTCGGCCTGTTTGTCTTCTTGAGTCGACATCGCGCGGGTCTCCTGAGGGCTGCCTGGCCGCCGACGGGCGGGGGTGCGGATTGTAGGGTTCGCAGTGTCCGCCATGCGCACCGATCCACCCATGCGCGAAACTGCGTATCAGCCCTGACGCCGCTGCAGCGAATACTGTGCACTGGCCCCGCCATGAACGCCTCCACCGAAACCCCGAGCCCGAACCGACCGCGCCGCACCCGCCGCGCGCTGTTGTGGGCGGCGCTGGTGGGGCTGCTGCTGGTGGCGCAGACGCTGCTGGTGGCGCTGACGCTGAGCTACGAGTCGTCGCGGGCGCAGGACGAAGCCGACGCGGTGGCCGGCGAAGCGGCGGCCGAGATCAAGCGCGACCTGCTGCGCACGATGCAGGCGCTGCAGGCGCTGATGTGGGGCGAGCCGCTGCTGCAGCACTGGGCCGACAGCGCCACCGAGCTGATGCGCGGCCACCGCGAGCTGATGCGCGTGGAGCGGCGCGACCGGCAGCTGGCCGTGACGGAAGCGGTGGACACGCCGCTCGGCCAGCCGCTGTTCAAACAGATGGCGCGCAGCGACCTGCAGGTCGACACCGAAGTCGCCTGCGCCGCGGCGCTGCGGATGGCCGCGCCGACGTTTTCGCGCAGCTACTTCGTGCCGCTGACCGGCGGCCATGGCCACGAGGTGGTCGACCTGTGCGTGCCGGTCAAGAACGCCGGCCAGGATGCCGGCTACCTGGTCGGCACCTTCGCTCTAAGCCAGCTGCTCGATGCGGCGATGTCGCAGCGCCAGGGGCGGCAGCACGAGCTGAGCTTCGTCGAAGGCGACGGCACGCGGCTGGCACGCGCCGGGCTGGCGCGCGGCGTCGGCGTCTACCAGGCCGAGCGCCTGGTCGACCTGCCGGGCGTGTCGCTGCAGCTGCGTGCCGACAGCATCAAAGGGCGGCCGAGCCTGATCCCGAACCTGGCCACGGCCCTGGTGCTGGGCCTGTCGATCGCGCTGTTCGCGGTGGTGCTGCTGCTGGCGCGCGATGTGCGCCGCCGCGCGCGCGCCGAAAGCGCGCTGGCCGAGGCGCTGGCCTTCCGCAAGGCGATGGAGGATTCGCTGATCACCGGCCTGCGCGCCCGCGACCTGGGCGGCCGCATCACCTACGTCAACCCGGCGTTCTGCGCGATGGTCGGATTCAGCGTCGAAGAGATGGCCCAGGAGCCGCCGCCGTACTGGCCGCCCGAGCATGCCGAGTTCTACGCCGAGCGCCAGCGCAACCGCCTGCTCGGCGTCGGGCGCGAAACGAGCGAAGCGCGCGAAGGTTTCGAGTCCGTCTTCGTGCGCAAGAACGGCGAGCGCTTTCCGGTCATGATCTACGAAGCGCCGCTCGTCGACGGCCAGGGCCGGCACACCGGCTGGATGAGTGCGGTGCTCGACGTCAGCGCGCAGCACCGCATCGAAGAGTTCTCGCGCCAGCAGCAGGACCGGCTGCAAGCCACGGCGCGGCTGGCGACGGTGGGCGAGATGGCCTCGCTGCTCAGCCACGAGCTGAACCAGCCGCTGGCGGCCATTGCCAGCTATGCCAGCGGCTCGCTGAACCTGCTGGACGACGGCGACGAGGCCACGCCGGAGATGCTGCGCCAGGCGCTGGACCGCATCGCCGAGCAGGCCGACCGCGCCGGCCGCATCATCAAGAGCGTGCACCACTTCGTGCGCCGGCGCGAACAACAGCGCGAGACCATCGCCGCCGACCTGCTGATCGACGCCGTGCTGCCGCTGGTGCGGCTGCAGGCGCGCAAGAGCGGCACGCGCATCGAGATCGACATTGCCAGTGCGGCCCCGCGAGCCGAATCGCCCCCGACGACGCGCGTCCCGCGAGTCGTGTGCGACCGCACCATGCTCGAACAGGTGCTGCTGAACCTGACGCGCAACGGCATCCAGGCGATGGAGACCGAGACGCCGCTGGACGAGCGCGTGCTGCACATTCGCGTGCGCCAGAGCCATGCGCGCTGGGTCACCTTCATCGTGGCCGATGCCGGGCCGGGCATCGCGCCGGAGGTCGCGGCGCAGCTGTTCACGCCGTTCTACACGACGCGCAGCGAAGGCATGGGGCTGGGCCTGAGCCTGTGCCGCACGGTGATCGAACAGCACGGTGGCGCGCTCGACTTCGGCCCCGGCCCGCATGGGCGCGGCACCGAATTCCGTTTCACGCTGCCGGCGCCGAAAACCGCCGATTCAGGCGAAACTTCGGTTTCCTTGAATGCGTGAAACCCATGGCTCTGGATCCAGCTCTCGGCATCCCGGTCGTCTACCTGGTCGACGACGAAGACGTCGTGCGCGACGCGCTGGCCTGGCTGCTGCGCTCGCGCCGGCTGCTGTCCGAAGGCTTCGGCAGCGCCGAGGCCTTCGAAGCCTTCCTGGCCGAGCGGCGCGAGCCGTGGCCCGGCTCGCCGTCGTGCCTGCTGCTCGACGTGCGCATGCCGGGCACCAGCGGCCTGGTGCTGTTCGAGCGCCTGGTCGAACGGCCATGGCCGGCGACGCTGCCGGTCATCTTCCTGACCGGCCACGGTGACGTGCCCACCGCGGTGGCGGCGGTCAAGCGCGGTGCCTTCGACTTCGTCGAGAAGCCGTTCTCGAACAACACGCTGGTCGACCGCGTCGAGCTGGCGCTGCAGGCCAGCGCCGAAGCCATCGTGCGCCGCCGTGCCGCTGCGGCGGTGGGCCAGGCGCTGGCCGAGCTGACCGAGCGCGAGCGCGAGGTCATGCAACTCGTCATCGACGGCCGGCCGAACAAGTCGATCGCCGACGTGCTGGCGATCAGCGTGCGCACGGTCGAAGTCCACCGCGCGCGCGTGTTCGAGAAGATGAACGTCAAGTCGGCCGTGGAGCTGGCCAACCTGCTGCGAGAATCGAACGCCTGATGTTGGGCGAATTCGAACTCATAGAGAAGTACTTCACGCGGCCGGCGCACCGCGCCGCGCTGGGCATCGGCGATGACTGCGCGCTGCTCGACATCGAGCCCGGCATGCGGCTGGCGGTGTCCAGCGACATGCTCGTCGAAGGCCGGCACTTCCTGTCCACCGTCGCGCCCGACCGGCTCGGCCACAAGGCGCTGGCGGTGAACCTGTCGGACCTGGCCGCCTGCGGCGCGGAGCCGCTGGCCTTCACGCTGGCGCTGGCCATGCCGCGCGCCGACGAAAGCTTCATCGCACCGTTCGCGCAAGGCCTGTTCGCGCTGGCTGACGAGCATGGCATCGAACTCGTCGGCGGCGACACCACGGCCGGCCCGCTGAACCTGTGCCTCACCGTCTTCGGCCAGGTGCCGATCGACGAAGCCCTGCTGCGCAGCGGCGCGCGGCCCGGCCACGACATCTGGGTCAGCGGCCGGCTCGGCGACGCGCGGCTGGCACTCGAAGTCTTCCGCGGCACCATCACCTTGCCCGGCAGCGCCTTCGAAGAAGTGCGGCGCGCGATGGAGTGCCCGCAGCCGCGGGTGGCGCTGGGCCTGGCCTTGCGCGGCGTCGCGACCAGCGCCATCGACCTCAGCGACGGCCTCGTCGGCGACCTGGCGCACGTGATGCGGCAGTCGGGCGTCGGTGCGACGATCGACGTCGACGCCTTGCCGCGCAGCGCCGTACTGGCGGCGCAACCGATGCCGCTGCAACTCGAATGCCTGCTCGCCGGCGGCGACGATTACGAGCTGCTGTTCACCGCGCCGCCCTCGCGCCGCGAAGCCGTGCTCGAAGCGGCGCAAACGGCGGGCGTGGCCGTCACGCGCTGCGGCGCCATCGAGGCCGGCGAAGCGCTGCGCGTCGTCGACGGCACCGGCCACCCGGTGACGCTGGCCGTGCGCGGCTTCGACCACTTCAAGTGATGGCGGGCAGGCAGGCCACGGCGGCGTTCATGTTGCGCCATCCGGCGCGCTGGTTCGCGCTCGGTTTCGGCAGCGGCCTGGCGCCGCGCGCGCCGGGCACGGTCGGCACGCTGTGGGGCTGGGTGGCCTTTCTCGTGCTCGACCGCTGGCTCGGCAACATTCAGTGGGCGGCACTCATCGCCGCCAGCCTGCTGTTCGGCGTCTGGGCCTGCACGCGCACCGCGCAAGACCTCGGCGTGTCCGACCCCGGTGCCATCGTCTGGGACGAGATCGTCGCCTTCTGGATCGTACTCTGGCTGCTGATGCCGGCGGGCCTGTGGGCCCAGCTCGCGGCCTTCGCGCTGTTCCGCTTCTTCGACGCCGTCAAGCCCGGCCCGGTGGGCTGGGCCGACCGCCGCTTCAAGCTGCGGCCGGGCCAGGCCATCGGCTGGCGGCAAGGCTGGGGCATCCTGTTCGACGACCTGGTGGCGGCCGCCTGCACGCTGCTCGTCATGGCCTTGTGGGTGCGGCTGTGGCACTGGTGAGCTTCGAGCCGGCGGTGCTGGCCTTGGGCGACGCGCTGCGGGCACGCGGCTGGCGGCTGGCCGCGGCCGAAAGCTGCACCGGCGGGCTCATCGCCGCGGCATGCACCGCGGTGGCCGGGTCCAGCGACTGGTTCGAACGCGGCTTCGTGACCTACAGCAACGAAGCCAAGACCGAGCAGCTCGGTGTCGACGCGGCGCTGATCGCGGCGCACGGCGCCGTCAGCGAAGCAGTCGCGCGGGCGATGGCCGCCGGCGCCTTGCAGCATTCGCACGCGCAACTGGCCGTCGCCGTCACCGGCATCGCCGGCCCCGGCGGCGCGGTGCCGGGCAAGCCCGTCGGCACGGTCTGGCTGGCCTGGGGCACGGTGCAGGGCGTGCAGGCCGAGCGCCTGCAGCTCGGCGGCGACCGCACGGCGGTGCGCGAGGTGACGGTCGAGCAGGCCTTGCGCCGGCTGCTCGAAGCGGCATGAACATCGTGCTGCTCGGCGACATGCCGGCGCCGGAATGGACGCTCTGGCGCGCCGCGCTGGCTGCTGCGATGCCCGAGGCGCACTGGTTCGACGCCGATGCGGCCGCTGCCGTCCCCGAGACGATCGAAGCCGCCGTGGTGGCGAACCCGCCGCCGGGCAGCCTGCGGCCGTATCCGGGATTGCGCCTGGTGCAGTCGTTGTGGGCCGGCGTCGACCGGCTGCTGGTCGATAAGACGATCCCGCCGACGCTGCCGCTGGCGCGCATGGTCGACCCGGCGATGAACGCCGCGATGGCCGAGACCGCGCTCTGGGCCACGCTGTCACTGCACCGGGGCTTCTTCGCCTACGCACGCCGCCAGCGCGAAGGCCGCTGGCACGCGCATGCCCAGCGCCGCGCCGACGAAGTGGGCGTTCTCGTGCTCGGCCAGGGCCAGATGGGGCGGACCGCGGCCGAGCGCATCGCGCAACAGGGTTACCGCGTCGAAGGCTGGCGGCGCAGCGCCGCGCTGGCGCCGCTGCTGGCGCGCAGCGACATCGTCGTCAACCTGCTGCCGCTAACCGCTGAAACGAGTGGCCTGCTGAATGCGGACTTCTTCGCCACGCTGCCACCGAAGGCCGCGATCGTGAACCTCGGCCGCGGCGGCCATGTCGTCGACGCCGATCTGCTGGCCGCACTCGACAGCGGCCGCCTGCGCCACGCCGTGCTCGATGTCTTCCACACCGAGCCGCTGCCGCCCGGCCATGCGTTCTGGGCTCACCCGCGCGTGACGATGCTGCCGCACGCGGCCGCGCAGACCGACCCGCGCAGCGCGGCGCAGGTGGCGGCCGCGAACCTGCGCGCGGTGCGCGACGGGCGGCCGATCGAACACCTCGTCGACCGCGCGCGAGGCTACTGACGGTCAGGCGGCCAGCGCCAGCCGCGCCTTGCCCATCGTCTGCAACATCATCAGCACCAGCCGGCGCAAGCCGTCCCAGGCATCGTCGGGCCACTCGGGGTGGCGCAGGCCTTTGACCAGGCCGTCGCAGATGCTCGCCGCTTCGACCAGGTGCTGCGCCTGATGCCCTGACAGCAGCGGCACCGCGCGTTCGAAGAGCTTTTCCTTCATGCCCCAGACGCGCGCTTCACGCAGGGCCAGCGGCAGCGGCTTGCCGTCGTCGAGCGCGGCGCGCGCACGCGCCAGTGCGCGGATGTCCTCGGCCAGCGTCCAGTGCACCAGCACCGCGGCTTCGCCTTCGGCGCGCAGGCCGTCGAGCATGCGCAAGGCGCGCGCCACCTGGCCGGCGAGGATGGCTTCACCGAGCTTGAAGACGTCGTAGCGCGCAACGTCCAGCACCGCGGCCTCGACCTGCTCGAAGCTCAGCTCGCCGGGCGGGTACAGCAGCGCCAGCTTCTGCAGCTCCTGGTGCGCGGCAAGCAGGTTGCCTTCGACGCGGTCGGCGAAGAAGGCCAGCGTCTGTTGCCCAGCATCGCCGGCAAGCACACGCTGGCCCTGGCGCGACAGCCGCTGCGCGATCCACGCCGGCAGCGCCTTGCGTTCGACCGGCTCGACGCGCAGCACCACGCCGGCGGCGTCGAGCGCACTGAACCAGGCGGCCTTGGTCTGCTGGAAGTCGAGCTTGGGTAGCTGCACCAGCGTGACGACATCGTCGTTCAGGTGCTGGCAGTAGCGCTGCAGCGCTTCCGAGCCGTCCTTGCCCGGCTTGCCCGACGGGATGCGGATCTCGATCAGCTGCCGGTCGGCGAACAGGCTCATCGCCTGCGCCGCGCCGAGCACGCCGCTCCAGTCGAAGTGGTTGCCGCTGACGCTGAAGACCTTGCGCTCGGTGTAGCCGGCGGCACGCGCGGCGGCGCGGATCGTGTCGCCGGCTTCCTGCGCCAGCAGCGGCTCGTCGCCATGCACCGTGTACAGCGGCTTGATGCCGCGCGCGAGCTGGGCTTCGAGTTGCTCGGGGCGAACTTGCATGTCAGTTACGGCCCATTGAAGTCATTCACCGCAGAGGAGCGGAGGACGCGGAGTTTGCGCAGAGAACTTCAAGGTCTTCCTCTGCGTTTCCTCTGCGTTCTCCGCCCCTCTGCGGTGAAGGCTGTTCCGGCTGCAACGGGCCGTGAGCGGCCGTTCGAACATGCGTGCGTTTCATTTCAGAGGTGGATCGCCGCCAGCCGGCGCATCACTTGCGACACCACGTCGGTCTGCATTTCGCGGTACAGCTCGGACTCTTCCTGTTCCTTGGCCAGCGCCACGGTTTCGCTGTAGCTCAGGTCGCGCGACAGCAGCAGCTCGGCCGGCGCGATGAGTTCGCGGCCGGCTGGCGTGTGGGCGCGGAAGTTGAACTTCAGCCGCAGCTGGAATTCACGCACCTGCGCGGCCGACGTCGATGCGACGACGCTCTTCTCGCGCTGGTCGAGCAGCGCGTGCAGCACGACCTCGGCCTGCACCGGCGTGTCGACGACCTGCACGCTCCTGGCCAGGCTGCGCTTGAACTCCTCGGCCAGCGGCGAATGCGGCGCAAAGCCGGTCAGCGTGATGCTGCGAAAGGCCAGCGTCGACGCGCCGCGCAGCTGGAAGCCGCAGCCGGCAAGGCCCAGCGCCGCCAGCGCGGCGACGGCGCGGCGGCGTTCAGACGACCACATTCACCAGCCGGCCCGGCACGACGATGACCTTCTTCGCCGGCTTACCGTCGGCAAATCGTGCGAACTCGGGTGCCGCCAGCGCCGCGGCTTCGATGGCTGCGCGGTCGGCATCGGCGGGCACGCGGATCGCGCCGCGCAGCTTGCCGCCGACCTGCAGCACGAGTTCGATCTCGGCCTGCACCAGCGCAGCCTCGTCGACCTGCGGCCAGGGCGCCGTGATCAGCGCGCCGAAAGCGTTGACGAAGCCCAGCTCGACCCACAGCCCGTGCGTGATGTGCGGCGCCGCCGGGTACAGCGCGCGCAGCAGGATGCTGAAGGCCTCGCGCAGCGTCGCGTCGTCGGCCGCCGCCGCGCCGTCTTCCAGCGCGTTGAGCAGCTTCATCGCGCCCGAGATGACGGTGTTGTATTGCAGCCGGTCGTAGTCGTGGCTGACCTGCTTCAGCAGCGTGTGGACTTCGAAACGCAGCGCATTCGTGCCATGCGCCGCGCCGCCGCCGGCCAGCCGCGGCGCGTGCTTGGCGCCGAAGGCCCAGAGCCGGCGCAGGAAGCGGAAGACGCCTTCGGCGCCCGAGTCGGACCAGGCAGCGCTCTGGTCCGGCGGGCCGGCGAACATCGTGAACACGCGCGCCGTGTCGGCGCCGAACTTGGCGATGATGTCGCGCGGCTCGACGACGTTGTTCTTGCTCTTGGACATCTTCTCGATGCCGCCCAGCAGCACCGGCGCGCCGTCGCTCTTCGCGGTGGCGCCGACCGGGTGGCCGCGTTCGTCGTACTTGACCTCGACTTCGCTCGGGTAGAACCAGCGCTTCTTGCCGGAATCGTCTTCGCGGTAGAACGACTCGTTGAGCAGCATGCCCTGCGTGAACAGGTTGCGGAACGGCTCGCTGAACGTGACCAGGCCGAGGTCGCGCATGGCCTTGGTCCAGAAGCGAGCGTACAGCAGGTGCAGCACCGCGTGCTCGATGCCGCCGATGTACTGGTCCATCGGCATCCAGTACTCGTTGCGCGAGTCGACCATCGCGTCGTCGCTGTCCGGGCAGCAGTAGCGCATGTAGTACCACGACGAATCGACGAAGGTGTCCATCGTGTCGGTCTCGCGCCGCGCCGGCTTGCCGCACTGCGGGCAGGCGACGTTCAGGAAGGCCGCGCAATGTTGCAGCGGGCTGCCGCTGCCGTCGGGCACCAGATCTTCGGGCAGCAGCACCGGCAGGTCTTTCTCAGGCACCGGCACCGAGCCACACCCGGGATCGGCAGAGCCCGGACCACCGGTTCCGTCGCAGTGGATGATGGGGATCGGCGTGCCCCAGTAGCGCTGGCGGCTGATGCCCCAGTCGCGCAGCCGCCAGGTCGTCTTCTTGTCGCCCAGGCCCTTGGCATGCAGCGCCGCCGCGATGGCGTCGACCGCCGGCTTGTAGTGCAGGCCGCTGTAGTTGCCCGAGTTGACGGTGATGCCGCTGCTCTTGTCGGCGTACCAGTCCTGCCAGTGGTCGTAGCTGAAGTGTTCGCCGTCGATGTGCACGACCTGCAGGATGTCCAGGCCGTACTTCTTCGCGAACGCGAAGTCGCGCTCGTCGTGCGCCGGTACGCCCATCACGGCGCCGTCGCCGTAGCCGATGAGCACGTAGTTGCCCACCCACAGCGGCACCTTGGCGCCGGTCAGCGGGTGCGTGACAAACAGGCCCGTGAACCGGCCTTCCTTCTCGCGCAGCGCCAGTTCGGCTTCGGTCGTGCCGCCCTTTTTGCACTCTTCGATGAAGGTGGCCAGCGGCGGGTTGTGCCTGGCCGCCTGCGTGGCCAGCGGATGTTCAGGTGCGACGGCGCAGAAGGTCACGCCCTTGATCGTGTCGGCGCGCGTCGTGAAGACGTACATCCGCCCGTCCTGGATCAGCGCGCCGTGTTCGTCGCGGATGTCGTGCGTGAAGGCGAAGCGCACGCCTTCGCTCTTGCCGATCCAGTGCTCCTGCATCAGGCGCACGCGCTCGGGCCAGCCTTCCAGGTAGTGCGGGCTGGTGCTGTCGTTGACGCCGGCCAGCAACTCGTCGGCGTACTGCGTGATGGCGAAGTAGTAGCCCGGGATCTCGCGCTTCTCGACGATGGCGTTGCTGCGCCAGCCACGGCCGTCGACGACCTGTTCGTTGGCCAGCACGGTCTGGTCGACCGGGTCCCAGTTGACGATCTGCGTCTTCTTGTACGCGATGCCCTTTTCGAGCAGCTTCAGGAAGAACCACTGGTTCCACTTGTAGTAGCTGGGGTCGCAGGTGGCGACCTCGCGCTGCCAGTCGTACGCCAGGCCCAGCGGCTGCATCTGGCTCTTCATGTCGGCGATGTTCTGCCGCGTCCACTGCGCCGGCGGCACGTTGTTGTCCATGGCGGCGTTCTCGGCCGGCAGGCCGAAGGCGTCCCAGCCCATCGGCATCAGCACGTTCATGCCCTTCATGCGCAGGTGGCGCGCCATCATGTCGTTGATGGTGTAGTTGCGCACGTGCCCCATGT
>Ga0307515_10001321_pt1 | contig 56310 bp, 35 predicted proteins | sample 17_EM_MG_FD_194513 | JGI IMG/M metagenome (GOLD analysis project Ga0307515, IMG submission 194513) | Populus trichocarpa ectomycorrhiza microbial communities from riparian zone in the Pacific Northwest, United States - 17_EM | ecosystem: Host-associated > Plants > Roots > Unclassified | place...
TAGCAAAAAAGAACAAAGTTCAATAAAAACAATTTAAAAAAAAAAACAAACTAACCTAGGTTAACTTGAAAAACTCGCACTTAGAATAACCTCATAGAAAGAAAAACAAAACAAAAATAACAAAGGTCTATGACCAGTAATCTAATAATGCCAATTGATGAAAGTGAAAAAAAATCATTTAAAAAAAGGTCAAGAAAACAAATTGAGTTAACTTAGTTTAACTCAACTAACCCACCACCAGTGATATAAGATTGAGATAAAAATATTTAGACTTTCAAAAGAAGAACCTGCCAAAAAAGATCGAAGCTAAATAAAAAAAATGCTAAAAAAACCAATATAACAAGGTTAACTTGATTAATCCGCACTTGAGATAGAGAAAAACAAAAAAAAAAGCATAGAGCTCAAGTGTCAAAAATGTAATGCCAAATGATAAAATGGCAAAAACAAATTATTTATATATAAAAAAATCCAGGAAAAAACTTGAGTCAATCCGAGTTCACTTAACTAACATATCACTCGAGATAAGAGATTAGAATAACTCAATAAAAAGGAAAGTGAAACAAATGTCAAAGTTCATGGCCCAATAACCAAAATGTCAAATGGTGAATTTGAAAGAAAAAAATTAATTTATAATAAAAGGGAAAAAAAGAACTTAAATTGGACACAAGTCATGAGATTGGGATTACCATGTAGAAAGGCAAATATGTAAAAATAACAAAGTAAAATTTCCAATTACAAAACAATCTAAACACATAAATAATATAGATCAAATCTCGTATAAAAACTATATCAAAGAAAATAATTAGATACTAAATTGAAAAACAAAATAAATTAATAAAACGACAAGAAAATAAAAAAAATGAGAACCCAAATTAGATTTAAAAAACTAAATAAAATAAGAAATTAAAGGGAAATTGAAAAATAAAGATAAAAAAATAGTAATCAATAGAAAGAGGACCAAAATTGGATAAAAAAATAAATGCAATAAAATGATCGAGGATGAAATTGAAAAACTAATAAATCAAGGAAATGATAAAACACAAAAAAAAATAGCAATCAAAAGAATGAGGATCAAATTAGATACAAAAATTAAATAAAATTCTCAAGGATGAAATTGAAAACAAAATCTAAACTTAAAAAAACATCAAAAGCAAACTAGATAGTAATCAAAAGAATGATAGACAAAATTGATAGAAATACAATCCGGAGGACACGATTGTTTTTTGGATGGGCTTGCGTGAATTTCTAGGTTAGGAGAGAAAAAAGATACGAGGAGAGAGAAAAAAGCTTGTTTGAGGCCAACCGTGCCTCCCCATAAACACGTGCCACCCCGCCGGAAAAAAGATGATACATCACTCCTAACACCGTCTTGGCTAGTGAAATCTAGTAAGTTGACGGCCTCGCCCACGCCTACTACATAGCACGGGAACTGTCACATGTTGATGCGTGCTGCAACTATTTTTAATAAGATTTAATCTTTTAAAATGACTAAATAGCCCCTTGATCAACCAAAAATTAAAAAAAAAACTATAAGTAAAAAAAAAACCCTTGCAACCATGCATATAATTTTTTTTTTTTTAAAGGTAATACCATAACTTCATTGTTCAAAAAAATTAAAAATATAAAAAGCCTCATATAGAAGTTAATGGTTATTATCTCTAAAGGGTATAACCATAGTTTTACTATACAAATTGTTGTGCCCTCCTCGCGGGGGTGCGGCGACACTTTCTAAGCGGTGTCCTGGAATGGTCTTTTATTAGAAAAAGAGAGTCGTCACCTGGTATTATGGTTACTAAGAACCATAACTGGTCTCTTAAAGATTCTAAGCAAGGGACTAATGGTCTTTTTATTAGAAAAAGAGAGTCGTCATCTAGTTTTTTCTCTGTGTTTGCTATGGTCTGATGATGTTTCTATTCTTATTATGACGGGTTTGCTATGATAAACAAACTCTGGTTTTCTAGGTCAAGGATTTGGTCTATAATGGTTAAATGTTTTCAATTATCATTGAGGCTTTTTTCAGGGTGAATTTGGAATTTTTTGCTATTGTGTCATTCCAAATAATATTTCAGGTAAAATTCCTTACAATGTTTTTTTATCCTTATATCATAAGTGAATGAGTTGTATTCTTCAAATAATATTTTGGATATTAACCTCATATAAGTTTTATATCATTGTTTTAAAATGAGTAATAATAAATTATTATCCGTAATAATATTTTGGATAGTAGCCCCCTTTAGGTTTTTTTATCCTTATATTAGAAGTGAATAATATATTCTTATTGGCAGAAATAATTTTTTAATATTTTCAAAATATAAGTCAAAATCCTTTGGAATTTTACAAACTTGTTGTAAAATCCATGCAATATCTTTTTTTTTTAAATGCCAAAGTATTTTAGATTTTTAAAAAAAATGCTCAAATAGTTTAAAGGATTTTTGGCCATATGCAATAAAAAAAATAAAGAAATTTTTTAATTAAATTTAAACTTTGTTTGGTAAAAACCTTTTTTTTATCATAAAACTACCAAAACAAGCCTGAGAGGGTGTTTGCCAAGTACACCTTTTAAAAAATAAACTTTTAGCAAAAACATTGCTAGCCAAACAAAGCCTTGGCCATTTGACCTCATTTTGACCTAACCGGGTTAGCTCAAAATCCTTGGTTCGACCATAAACCAAACCAAAGATTTGGGTTTGACTAAAAAAACTAGAAAAAAAAAAGGCTAAAAACATATTAAACACACAAAAACTCATAATTTCTTAGCCAAATTGGATCAAACACAAAATAAATGAGGAACATGAAGAACACTAAGAACATTCAAACATGAATCTAGCAACGTGAAACTCAACCCAAGCTAGATATAATTGAACCAAGTCCATGAACATGTTAGAAATCATGTAAGGATCTATAATCTAGCATCCATTCACTTTTATTATCAAAGAATCAACATAATTTTGTCAAAATGGGTTTCGGTTTTATCCATTCACTTTTATTATCAAATAATCAATATAATTTTGTCCTAGGATTAAAACCCCCCCAAAACTTGTTATTGATGAAAAAAAAAACCCTAAATTATTAATTAATAAAGTCCAACGAAGTGTTTAATGCAAAAGAATACACCAAAACTGGTATAAACCGTAGAGCTAAGACAATGTTCTTTCCAAGAGCACAAAGAACATTGCCTTAGAAAACCCAGCCATTGTCAAGCCTCCAAAACTAACATTTAAAGCCTGTAAACACACTGCTTTTAGTCCTTACAAACCACATTACTATAACCAAATATGTTTGAATAAAAAAAAACTAACAAATAACATCAAAATCATGCAAGAAGTTCCAAATTTCAAAACCGCCAACTTAAAACAACATACATATTCAACAATGTGGGATTCAAAATTGACATTTTGACACTCAAAATAACTTAACCAAAATTTCAGGAACCCAAAACATGCACCTACAAGCCTTAACAAGACATTAAACACCTCATACTATATTTGACATAATATAAAAACCATTTTATTTTATCAAAATTTGTCGCAAACATATTGTCTTAACATCTAGTAGCATCAATAACAGCTTCAAGCAAGAATTAAATAATAATGTCAACATTTTATATACTAATTGAAATCAAAACCCCAATTATTGTGATATAAAAAAATGCTTTGAAACATCATTAAAAATGCATAAACAAGCTAAAGATGTGCTTTATGGACATCATCTACTAGACTAAGTTAAGGTTTTATACCCTTCAAGCTCTAATAATGGTTGTTGCCCTTTCTTTTTCAAGATTGGTACTTTCTCTCAAAGTTGAGGATACCTAGTGCTATGCTCTTGAGCCTTCACACTTAGGGGTCTATTATCAATATTTTCCTCCCTTTTTTGTTCCTCTTTCTCCTTTTTTTTCATTATTTTTGTTTTCTAGTTGATTTCTAAGGGCTGGTTATAGGGTTTCAAACTAGGATTTTTATGGATTTAATTAAAGATTGATCTCTTTCATTAAAGCCTGGCCTTCTGATCAAAATAAAAGAGTTTTGGGTATATTTTATAGTTGTGAGCTTTGTACCTATATTGGTTTTACAATGGTGTTTTTGCAATAAACTTGGTTTCTGAAGATTGTTATGGTTTTTCCACATTTGGAGACCAAAAAGCTTGTTCTTGGCCTTTTAATTTTGAAAGAAACGTGGTCAACCTTTCATAAGAATCCACTAAGAAGGCTTGAAGTGTGAACACAAGAAAACGATTAGTGATTTTGCAAAATAGGGATCACAACCATCGATGACTAAGTTACCTATTTTTTAGGCTCCGTCTGAGAAACTTCGATGTCATTGTCATTGAAGACCATTTGAAGTTGGTAAAGGGGGTGCAAACCTTTTGTTTGGATCTAACCTGGCTAAATTCAAAGGTTTGTAACTTCACATTCATTTGTTTGAAAGTGTCAACTTGATCGGCCCATAATATGAAAATATAGTAATGGCTGATCGGGACAAAATGTTGTTAAGTTCATTAAAGAAAATATGATGTAAATGTTTGATGAGAGTAGTTGATCTTTGTAGAGGGGGTGTTTCTCAATTGAATGGTGATGATTATAGCTTACAGGTGGTAAAAAACGTCACTTTTATTCGCTTGAAGGTGCCTCCTCGATCAGTCAAAACTGTCAAAGAAGAAGCTAAATAGTGGCCAAATGATGCATCTTATTTTTTAATTTAGGATTGACAAACTTCAATTTAGTCTCTATTCTTCTAATTTTTTTAATTGCACCCATAATCGCCTTCTAAACTTTTAATTTCATGTAATTTCACCCCTGTCAAACTCAATTATCAGCCTTAAAGTTCAACGCCTTTTTCATCTTGATCCTTAGTTTCTAATTTGTTCAAACTTTCAAATATCTTCAATTTTGGCCGCCGATTTGATCAATTTCAAACCATGCATTTACACACTTTTTCGTTTTGGTTCTTGGTTTTGGATTTCTCCAATCAAGTCTCTAATTGTTTATCAAACCTCAATATTTATGCAATTAAGCCCCTAATTTGACCAAATTAACCCTTCAAATTTACAATTTAACCCCTGGAGTTTAATTTCTTCCAATAAAAGCCTAAATTGACTGCAAAAATAAGTTTTTCTTGTAATTAAGCCCTCAATAAATTAAATTAAACCCTGTAAAATTCCAATTGAGTTCTTAAATATCCAATTTTAAAGTTTCCTTCACAAATTGAATTTTCCTTGTTAATAAGGCTTTCATTAGTCAAAATTAAATTGTCAATTTTTCAACCTTGGATATTTAGATCTTCAACCAGTCTTTAGCAATTTTTTGAGCGTTCTTCATATTTTCTCCATTGATCATTTTTTTAGTTTTTCAATTTTTTTTATTTTTTCTGGGCAACATCACAAATAATAATAAAAAAGACAAAAAAAAACCCTTGCACCAAAGATGTATATTTTTTTTGCTTTTAAAGGCAACAAAGTAAATCAACTATGAAAAAAAGTGTACTAGCCAATTTGTCTCCTACTAATGTTGCAATGCCCAATGGATCGCTTGAAAAATATGATTCTACCCCTACTAGCAAGGCTTTTAGTTTGTTTGAAAAATGGTAAAAAAGATAATTCACTCTGCTAATTCAGTACTAATGTTGCAATGCCCAATGGATCGCTTGAAAAATATGATTCTACCCCTACTAGCAAGGCTTTTAGTTTGTTTGAAAAAGGGTAAAAAAGATAATTCACTCTGCTAATTCAGAGTGAATTGCCTCAGAGTCTATAATAAATGACTGATATCCTTTAGGTTTTTTTTATAATGTTGAGAGTGGAAAGAGATAGCTGCTATAAAATTTTATGGAAAGAGAGAGTGATCAGAAGGTCAAGTTTCAACCACCAAAAAGGATCATAGTGTCAACAAGTTTATATTTGTGAGAGGAATTCAATAGAGGTGGTGTTACTCTTTAACCATGTGAAACAATTTGATAGGAGTCTATAAAGTTTTTTTATTCGTTTAATTTTCAATTTTAGAGTGATTAGAGGGTGTTGGAGTTTACTGAGGTTCTAAGGGTAATTTTGAGGTATATTTAGGTGAAAATGAGTTAAAAAATAGGATTTTAAGGTCTAAAAACTTTGATCCTGAATTTTTTAGTGATCATATATTTGTCTAGTAGATGACATGTCGTATGTTATGGCAAACAACATGTCATCCAATTATAAAAAAATGGCTTAAAAATAAAATTAATTTGGCGTGCTAGCTTGGCCTAGCGGTCCAAGAGCATCTGACTTTTTTTCCCTACTTTTCATTATTTGTTTTAGTTTTTTATTATACTTTAAGGAGATATTGTAATTTTTCTCTTAATTTTTTCCTTGTATATTATATATAAGTAAGTTGTATTTGGATGATGCATTTATAAAAAAAAAAAAATTCTGAACAACTAAAATTAACCTCTATAATAAAATAAATGAAAAACTATAAAATAAAAATGATAGAAAAAGTAAATTATTTATCTACATATCTATCTTTTACTTTTACTATAAATATAACTTCATGCTTTAGTATTTAATTATATTTTATAAATTTTTTTTATTAATTTATATATTTTTGAATTTTTTTTATTATATATAAATACAATCTCGTAGTTTATCAACTAGATTGGTGGCTTGATCGAAGCCACGGGTTAAGGCAATTTTTTTTAACTGCGAAAAAAGCTTAAGAGACGTTTATGTTTTTAAAGAAGTAAGAGAAATTCGATAACTGGGTTAAAAAAAACCAGAAATTAAAAAAAATTATCGAACGACTATGTTTAAAGAAAAATATAAGACAAAAAAAGACTTTCAAAGCTTATTAACTTTTCAAACCATGACCTAGGTCATTAGATCGGAAGCAGTATAGATTAAATAATTGTGATGGCTAAAATTACACCAAAAAACTACACAAAAATGCAAAATAAAAAACAACAATAAAAAAAGGGTTAACATTGCAAAAAAATAAAAATAAATCATAGGGCAATAATAAATTTTCAATTTGAGAGTTAAATTGAAAAGAATAAAAACATTAAAAAACATGACAAAAATAGAAAGAATGAAGAATAAAATAAAAAAAATACACTATAAACTTTAATTGAAGGGTGAAATTAAAAATAATGAACTTTTTATTAAAAAAAAGAGTCAAAGAGAAAAAAAGAAATAATAGGAATAAGGATCAAATAAAAAACTTCAAAACATAATAAACAAATATGATCTTGCATAAATTTTCAACATGTTTTTTTATATAAAACAATTCTAATATGTAATTCGAAAAAGTTATGCACACATCTAACTAAACAAATCAATAAGCATTGCATAAAAAAATGAAAAAAAAGACTCATCAACAATAAATACAAACAAAATTGAAAAAACTAAAAGATAAATATAGATCAAGATAATTAATATCGCAACACGGGTAATTTATGTGGTCGTGTTTAATGAATTTGTTTATCAAAATAAATTTATATTAGAAACTAACACACACATAAAATTTATTAAATAAAATAAAAGAGAAAAAAATACTATGCAAAACCGGATGTATTAAAAATCTTAAAAAAGAATCAATATTTACAAAAAAACAAATTTAATATATATAAAATTTTAGAAAAATTATAGATGAATCATACCAAGTTCTTTAAAAATTAAACACACACAATATCGCTAAAAAATAATCACAATCTAAAAATGGCCAAATAAGAGAAAAAAATCACAAAGAAAAAATATTAATTAAATCATAAACCCAAAAAGTTATTTAAAAAAATACATGTAAAATAAGACAGTAATTAAGAAAAAAATTATTATATTTTAAAAGAGAAGAATTTGGCCAAATGTGTAGCTGAGCTTGCTAAGCTAAGCTTAGCACATGGCCTATCAAGCAACAGCCGCACACACGTCTTTATTTTCTTTTTAGAGTTAATGGGGGAGGACGACATCCACCCCAACCATTTCAAAAAAAAAAAAAAATATGGAATTGTCATCATATAGGACCCAAAAAAACCTAACATTAACCCGAAACCTAAATATTCCCGAGTTCAAATATGTTTTTTAAGACACTTTGAAGGTAAAAAAAAACTAATCTGAACTCTCCTTATCATATAGAATCATTGCATAAAATTCGATCGTTTAAGTGGCCAAAATCATCATCAACGACAACTTTCTCTTTCTACGCTAGAATCCAACGACTCCCTCTCACTCCTCCCACCAAAAAAGAATTGAAAAATAAGGAAAATAAAATTTGGTACTAAAATTGAATTTTTTAAAATTACGCGGACTAGTTACTTAATAACTCAAAAAGATGGGGGACTAAAATGAACTTTTGAAACAAATTTTAAATCCGCCACCTATTTTACCCATCTTTTTCACTACAGTCCCCTATCTTTTAATTTAACAATTTCTCCTATTAAAATATGTAATTGGGTGCTAATTTATGTTTAAAGAGTTAAATTGCGCCAAATAAAATTTTGAAGATCAAATACAAAATTAAAAAAATACTGCTCCAATCCATAATATCGTGTGAGGAGGTGAACAATAATAACAAAAGGCCTTATTTTAGTATTTTTTTTAATTAAAAGAATTTTACAATAATCTAAAATGCATTTATATTAATGTCTTTTTTTCTTGCATTAGAAATTAACTTGGAATGCTATCCATACTGGAGCGCGGGTTAAATGATGGTTGGTATGAGCTGTTTAAAAGTGTAGTGTCGATTGTTTTTTAAAGTGTTTTTAGTTTGAAAATACATCAAAATAATATTTTTTTAAAAATTATTTTTGATATCAACACAACACAATAATCTAAAAATATTCATAAAATTAATTATAAGCAAAATAAATTTTTCAAAATTTTAAAAATGCAATTTCAATCGTGTTCTTAAACACACAAGTCGTTTGAGAATATGATTGAGAATACTTTTTAAAATAATTTTTGCTTCAAAATATATATTATTTTTTATAACTTATTTTTTAATATCATTATATACCAAAAAAAAATACTAAAATAAATTAATTTAAAAATAAAATTCAATTTTTAACCAAAAAATAAAAACAGGTTGAAACTTAATGCGAAACATCTCTTGCATCCAAGTTTCAAACGCAGCGTTTTAACTTTTACGCTCACAGCTGAATCATACACGAGGACTGAGACAAGCACCCTCTGTTCTATCATTTCATCGTCTCATTTAGGGTTTACTTCACTCCCCCTCCCCCCTCTCTTCCTCCACAAAGCTATGTCATGATCCCATTGAATTGAATTGAATTCTCCAAACCCTAAAAGAAATCATAACTCTTTTTAAAATATAAAATAAAGACTGAAAAAAAAAAAACATGTCAACAACTCTCCCTCCCATGGAGTGTTTGTATGTAACTGAAGAATTTCTCCGTGAATTGAAGGGCGGAAACCATAGCTTCCGTCTCCCTCACCCTGTGCCTATTCTTCGATTTCTCTACGAGCTCTCCTGGAACTTGGTACTACTATTATTTATACTTGCTTTCCAATTTGAGTTTATTTTTACTTGAATATGTCTCGATTGATTGTTTTAGGTTCGAGGAGAACTGCCGTTTCAAAAGTGCAAAGCGGCTCTGGATTCTGTGGAGTTTGTTGATAAAGTGTCTGCCGTAGGGCTGGGTTCGAATTTCGCTGATATTATTACTCAAATGGCTCAAGATGTTGGTTTTTTTTGGTCCCTCTCCTTTTATGATCGAGTATATCAGAGTTAACGTGAATTTGACTTATTTGTCTTCACATAGTTATAACTATCATCATTATTGTCTGATATGCTATTTTGTATTGCTTAATCTACACTGTGGCTTTGGAACCTAAGTTTTTGATCTCTTATTATCTGTGGTAATCAATGATTTTTATTATAAACTCATGTGCTTGACTGATTTTGCAGCTAACAATGTCTGGAGAGTACCGTTCTCGTCTCATAAAGTTGGTTAGTATTGATAATTTTTAAGGGCTTTATTTGTATGTTTGATGCTCAAATTTCTGATTGTTTTTGTTGCGTGGAAATAACTGCTCTATGCTGCTGCTGCTATTTATTTTGATGTTTCCAGTTATCTGCTTTATACTTGTGAATCTCACATTGCTTAGTGCAGAACATGCTCTTTAATTTTGTGTTCATTTTATCAGTTCAACCATAGCATTCGTGTTTGGAAACCCTCCAAATTTAGTCTTACAACATATGTGAATTTCACTACTAAATGTTTCCCTCTTATTCTAAAGCATCATCTGCTATATACTGATAGTGCCATGCTATGATGTGTATTTGGTTACCTGTTCTTGTCCATGCATCATTTTTTGGTTTGGATGGAACATATATGAGAATCCTAAAGGAAACATAAGTATTGCTTGGATTGTCCTTTTTCAGTATGATGCCGTGGGGCTTGTAGGGTGGTGCCTTTTGCATTTAGTATAACTTGTGAGTCAAATGCTTTGTTTGTCTAGTCTCTTCTGTTTGTTCAGTGTCTGTATGCCATTTATTTGTTAACATAAACATGCAATATACCTTGCACAGTACTGAATTATTTATTAATGTGTGGGATAACCTATATCTTCTTCATTTTTTGATATTTGGCTTTCCATGCTTCTCCCCCATTTGAGTGTTACTATGCAGTCATTATTTAATATAAAGTCCTTTCCTTCTTTTCAGGCAAAATGGCTGGTCGAATCTGCATTGGTCCCATTGAGGTTTTTCCAAGAGCGTTGTGAGGTGGATCTTTTGTTCGTTTAAAATGTTTTAGCTGCTCATCATCTCATAACACTTATTTGGTCTCTCATTAGACCTTAGTAAAATTTTTTTTTTTTAAGTACATGTTTTCTGTTTGCAGGAGGAATTTCTGTGGGAAGCTGAAATGATAAAGATAAAGGCTCAAGACTTGAAGGGCAAAGAGGTGAATTAATTAAAATGTTCACTAACACAAAACTATTGTTTTGAATTTGGAGCTATTACTTTCATCAACTTTGGGTATATCCAGCCTGGTTTCTTCAGTAAACTTAATCCCCTGCACATCCTCTGGACTTTGTTTCCGAACGCCTGATCTGATCATTGAATGTTGATTAGCATATAGCTTTTTGCTTTTCATAAATAACAAGAAATTATGTCAATGTTTGGATGAGTTAATTGATCTTGCACTCGTTCAAATGAAATTTGAGGAAGACATGGAAGATCTGTTTTTGCAGCTGATGAGTTAATCATTTTATTTTTTTCGACCATGATAATCACTTGAAGCAGTTTGCATTAGAGTTCTATGAGACTACTTAATCCTGCATGCAATTGATATATTTTTCTATTGCTTTCAGGTCAGGGTAAACACACGTCTTCTTTATCAGCAAACAAAATTTAACCTTCTCCGCGAAGAGAGTGAGGGCTATGCCAAACTGGTATGCTAAATATTTGATTCTTTCTTTGCTCTTTGTAAAGTTTTCAAGTTAATTTGTTGATCACCCTTTTATAAATGTATGCCAATGGAGGGAACATTTGTTGCAATTAGTCATATCACTATATGATTTTTTGTTTGATTCTTCTCTCATCATATAAAATATTGGAGGCTTTCAAGTAGAGGTTTGCTTTCTTTAATTTTAATCTGTATACCTATATTGGGAGGTACATTATTGCTTCGACCCAATAGATTTTTCTACGCAAGGCACATTTGGCTCTAAAACTGTTTGCTCTTGGGTTCTTTGATAACTGTATTTTTAATAGTGCAATAGTTCATCATCAGAACTGCGTTTTATGTTTCTAATAACCAAATGGTTTGCTTGCATGAGAACAAATCATGTTCTTACTGCTGATAGTGTATCCCATAAAGTTCTTTAATTTAATCCTGTATGCCACCTTGGAATTGGAGTGACAAAGCAATTGCAACTTGGCAATTTGGACAGTCTAGATTGTGCATTGAACACAGTGAAAAATCATGTTTGTGTGAAAGTTGTCCAACTGAAGAATGGTCAAAATATGGCTGTTATTAGATGAATGAAAAATGCACAGGCTCCATTTTTTTCCTTGATAGAGGACTGCTGTTTGAAAACAAAGAATTAAAAAAATAACATTTCATTATTTTACTTGTGCTTCACCGTTTATGTTTATTTTGCTTTGGGACATTTCTCAAGATGTGTTTGTGTCTACGTCCACAAAATATTAATAGATATCTGAATTAAAAGTGTAGCCTATGTTTGCATGTATATATTTTTGGAGTTATAGCAAACAGTTCCATGTGGTTAATGTTGAAACTTGAGATTTTGTTTGTGTCTGTAAAACCTAGGTGCAAAGGAAATATTTCTTAGCATCTGTTTATTCAGTCAGTCCTAGCTTAGGTAATGCGCCTTATCATGTTACCGACAATTAGTTGCAGCCAATCAGCTACCCTTTAGCTATATTTATGGTAACAAGATCTTAATTTTCTCTTAGTCTCTTCCACCCCGTTTTTCCCTCTGTTTATTTCTGTTTAACAAGTGGGCTCTCTTGTGCACTTTTTTTGTACTAGCTATTTTTGAGGGGATTATTTTCTTGGTCTCTATCTCTTATGTAATAAATGATTGGAGCATTTTCTTGAGCTGTATGGATATTTTGTTTTGCTTGGAATGTAGCTTTTTATTTGTGATTTTCTTTTGAGCAATGTTTGTATATATATTACATCAAACGTTAAATTACTTTTGTAAAATTGTATCTTGACATGATCAAATCGGGGTGTCCTTTTTTTTTTTCCTGATCAAGTAAATGAAAAATATTATGAAAGTAGATGAGGCTGTAATGCTGCATCCCTGATGAGACTACTCTATGCAATAGAAACAATTTTTATGCATCATATTCTTGCTGTTTTTGGTCAGGTTTGCATGATTTGCTGCTTAGTTATAATGCTTTGCTTGGTCATGCTTAGAATTGGAGTCTTATATCAAGTGGAAGTCTGCAAGGGGCAAATCTTATTGGGTCAGAGCTGAATTTTAAGATTAGATTATTTTTTACCACCTATATGATTGATAGAAGCTGGGATGGCTTATCTTTAGTTTTGGTTTGGTTTGTTGAAGTTTGTCTTTTTGTCTTCCATTATAAAGCACATGCACTTGTCGAGTTATTCTCTACATGCCAAGTATGTTCCCTAAGTGATGCAGACAACAAAAAAAATCATGATTGATGTCCTTTTGTATAAAAGGGTATTTCTGTAATTTTCAGATTTGCTGGAAAATCTGGAAAAAATGTCTAGGCCTAGGTTATTTTCTATTTAGTATTTTATTAGTTCTAAAGTAATTAGCTTTATTAGGTTTTTCCTCTTCTAAATAGATTTCTTATATAGGAAAATAAGTTCTTGTTGGACCAGGAGTAGGCATCTCTATATAAGGTTTATGTAGTCTAAAATAAGCCTTTTAATATTTCAATGACAGTTGATGAATAAAATTCCAGAAATATGCTTTTGATTGTGTGACTTAACCTCCCCTTAGGTGTGACTCCTAAGAACCTAGGTGAAAAGCATAGGTTTTTCTATCCTCTAGGTGTTACTCTGATAATCAATCTACATCCTTCTTATATTCCAGCATAAATTCACAACGTTACAGCCCTAAACAACCTCTAAAAAGTCAGATTCAGAACAGCCTCCTAGGCTGCCCTACATTAGTTGGTATCAGAGCTTCAAGATCCTAGGATGCGTTCTACTTCAATTATGGTGACTGTCTGTCAACGAATTGAATTCTAAGTTTGAGAGCATTATGCAAGCAGTTGGGCAAGAGTTAAGTCTACAAATGATAGGATGGATGCAATGGAAACATCTCACAATGCTAGGTTTGGTAGGGTGCAAGTAGCATTAGATAGTTTGACAAAGGCTGTTCTAAGCAAGTATCCTGTTGAAACAACCCCTAAACCTAGCACTGAAATTGGAAATCGAGGTTTGCAAGGGTTGGCTAATGATCAAGCAACAGATCCCAATGGCATGCTGAATCATGGAAGAAGGTACTGAAAATCTTAATCAGCAACTTGAGAAGCAAAATCAGCAAGCTGAAACTACAAAATGGCATGCAAAAGAGATAGAGCAACCTGCTTTTGCTGACAAGACAAAATTGGAATTATTTTCCGAAGGGTAGATTCTACAAGAAACAAATGTATTTCAGATTGACAATGACTTGGAGAGTGAACGAGAAAAGGCATTCTCTAATCAGTTTATTACAAAGCTTAAAGAAATAGGTGTTGCATTTGATGTAGCCAAACAAAAGAAAAATGTTGATGAGCAGAATGTTAATGAAAGCAATGATAGCAAGGACAAAGTGCAACTGGCAATGCAAATGGAGTCATTGTTCATGATTTTGATTTTGAAATTTATAGCACAAAATTCATATTATCATTACTGTCTCCTACAAAGTGGTTCATATTTAATGGAGGTCACTGCACATTATGTGGGTTTTGCTACATCGACACTTCAAAACTCGAGGTTGAGTTTTTGCCAAGCAAGGGCGCAGACTGCAAAAGAAGGAAGAATAATATCTTTTTGTATAGAAGGGTATTTCTGTAATTTTCAGATTTTCTGGAAAGTCTTGGAAAATTTTCTAGGTCTAGGCTATTTTCTGTTTAGTATTATATTAGTTCTAAAGTAATTAGCTTATTTAGTTTTTTCTTATTCTAAATAGATTTCTTATATAGGAAAACGAGTCCTTGTTGGATTAGGAGTATAAAGGTTATCTAGTATTTTAATAATTTACTGACAGTTGATGAATAAAATTCCAGCAATTTGCTTTAGATTGTGTGACTCAATCTCCCCTTGTGTTTCTATCCTCTAGGTGTTAATCCTAGAATCCATCCACTTCCTTCCTCATATTCGAGCTTAAATTCACAACATAACAGCCCTAAACAACCTCTAAAAAGTCAGATTCAGAATAGCACAGTAGGCTGTCCTGCATCACTAAGCTTTTGGCTAGCTGTTTTCACTTGAATTCTCTTTTACTCAATCTATTTAGGTATGGTATGGTCAGATAACTTTATTGGTCCATGTAGAACAATGTAATAGCAAAGATACTCAGATTATGAATCATCCTTATGAAATATTACCTTTTAACAAAAAATAAATTCTAGAAAGCTATCAAATAATAATAAAATTTTAAATGTACTAAACTAGCAACGAATGAGTGAGCTTTCTTGTGCCTATACTGCATAATTGGTCTCGCATGTACAGTAGGTTTCGTTATGATATTTATTGTTCAAGTGGATGTGCAGGTTACTCTTCTCTATCAAGGTTCTGAAGATACAACTGAAAATACATCAGCAGCGACAATAGGCATCATTAAGGTTTTGACTTGGGCTTGCATTTTTTGACTTATAATTTAGCTTGGACTGACCCTCATTTTTCTCACATCTTATTAATGCAATCTCTGCAGTCATTGATTGGTCATTTTGATTTGGACCCAAATCGTGTTTTTGACATTGTAAGTTGTTCCTATTTGTTACTTTCATACAGTTCACTTTGTTGTACTGATGCAGAAATTGATAATCAGAGGTTAATTGTTGGATTGCAATTATTTCATGATCTTCAGGTTTTAGAGTATTTTGAACTTCAGCCTGATAGCAATGTCTTTTTGGAATTGATACCCATCTTTCCTAAGGTATGAATCATTGTTGTTAAGGTTGGCATAAATGTTCAAAATTTAAATTATGATTAAATAACACACAAGTTCAGGTTGCTCATACCATTGATTTTTTTTTCTTCAGTCGCATGCATCGCAAATTCTTGGTTTTAAGTTTCAATATTATCAGCGAATTGAATTAAATAGCCATGTCCCATTTGGGCTCTATAAGCTTACAGCTTTGCTGGTGAAGGAAGAGTTCATTGATCTTGATAGCATGTAAGTGGCTTGCCCAAGCTTTTATTCTATAGCACAGTGATTCCTTAAAGTTCTGTGATCATTGATTACTTTAATTCTTAATACTTGTAATGTTTCAAGAACTGTTAGTTGTCAGAAGTTCTTTAGCTGATCATCTAAATTCCATCAATATACTTATTTTGCTAGTTTCCAAAAAGAGAAACTTAACCTGTTATTTTTATGTGAATTGATTAAATGGAAATAATGTATCCATTTAATGATTAGAATTCATTGGGTGTGAGATTGGAATTAATTTGCAGATAGCATTGATGCTTTTTTAATCATTTTTAATTTTATTTCAAGTGCTTTCATGGTTACCAGCTGATTGTAATTTCATGGTTCCTTATGCTTAGCTGTGTTTTTTTTTTGTGTGTGGCATAGGATAGTGTTCCTTCTAGTCTAATGAGTGGATAATCAACAAGAAAATGAGTGCGCTTTATCTTGAAGGGTATTTTATTTTCAATTATGAGGATGATTTATTTCTTGCTGAGTATCATGCATTTTTTTTATCTACAGGATACTAGACTAGGGTCTTTATAGTCTTGCAATACACCAAAAAAAATCGATTGCAACGGGTACCCATGGTTTTGGATAGTAGGATGACCATAACCTATCCAGTACCCATCAGTTAAGGAACTTGGATAACAATATCCAAACCATTGGATTTCAAATATCCATTTGGTTAACCGTTATCCATACACTTATTTTTTCAAAAAGACTTAATTGAGTGCGTGATTTTTTATTTTTTAATTCAATAATTTTAATAAATTGGTCAAAAATATTATTAACATATAATCATATTATTAACAACAACTAAATAAGTTAAAAAACAGAAAGCAGAGAGCTAGAGATTGTTCTAGATTTAGAGCTTGTGAGCAGAGTTAGTGAGTATTTATAAGTAATGAAAAAAAATGTATTACAACACATGCACGCACACATGAACGTGGGAGCTTGTGTGTGTGTGTTTTCTGTGTTTTAGATCGGATATGGTTCTCATAACTGCAAATATTTTCCAGTTATAATTATATTTGTACTTAATGTGTGTGTGTGTGTCTGTGTTTCAGATTGGATATGGTTCGGGTTTCGGTTTTAATAGCATGAAAACCATAAGCACAAATATTTTTTCAGATTTTATCCAAATCCAAACCAAAACCATTTTTTACCTAAAAAACCTATCCATTTGGATCGGATTGGATGGATGCCCATCAAATTGCCACTTATCAACAAGGCATTTTAATACGCATTGCTTAGCCAACCTTTCATTAGATATTGCTTGTAGATCACTCAAGGATCCCTACTTCTAAGAAAAGATTCGTAAATTGAATGTACATGTGTTCACTTGGGATTCCTTCATTCATTAGATTTTCTAGGCTGTTCCTAGGAGGCAGTTGTGAGTCATGTGATGGTCAATTGAGGTTGGTTATGGTATTGTGCCTGACAAAATAAGAGCCAAAATGTTCAAGTAGTAACTAATCAGGCTTATCCTAATTGATAAATCAACCTGAACAGGATCACATTCATTTACCTATATTAAGACATGTACTTAATAATTTGTTCCTATTATGATGAAAAAAACCCTTCACTGATCAAACAACTGATTTCAGCTGCTAACTTTGGCAATGCGCATCAGATTTTTGCTGTGAGAAAATATTGTTGTGTTTGTGATATGTTACCTGTTTCTTCTTTATACAGCGTTCTGAAGTTTATGCTGCGCTATGCCTTAGTTCATGCCTCTATTTTGTGCTGCAGCTTTTTTTTTTTTATGTTTTGTATTTTGTAATTTGATCATTCTTTTATTTTGCTTTGTTGTATCAATTGGTTATTTGATTGTTCTTTTTATCTTTTGAACTAATTTAATTTGCTCATCATTGCAGATGTGCACATTTACTTCCCAAGGATGACGAGGCTTTTGAGCATTATAATACATTTTCTTCTAAACGGCTGGATGAGGTATATTGCCATATTCTTATTGTTCCTTGTTACAGTATTCCACTATGTCTTTCTGCTTTCAGTTTTGTTTTCGTTTTTAATATTTTTTACCATCATGTTCAATGTATTTGTGTATATCAATGGTTTGTAGTGAAGGCTTTACATGTTCCTTTTCTGTTTGTTTGAAGTGCTTATGTGCTTTGTTTTATTCAGAGTATGCTTAGTCTTAATCCTGTAATCTGTGCATTCTTGATTTGATTTTCTATGCAAATTTTTGCAGGCTAACAAAATTGGAAAAATAAATCTGGCTGCTACTGGAAAAGACCTCATGGATGATGAGAAACAAGGAGATGTGACCGTAGATCTTTTTGCTGCCTTAGACATGGAAGCTGAGGCAGTAGCCGAACGATTCTCTGAGCTTGAAAACAATCAAACTTTAGGCTTGCTAACTGGTTTCCTTTCTGTGGATGACTGGTAGGTTTAATCTTGACATTCTGCTCTAAGGAAAATATAATCCGAGTAAACTATAAATGGTGCTTTTTTTGGGGAGAACATTTTAGCCTCATGGAGGAGGACAAAATATTTTCATAGGACTGCCAATTCTGAATATGTTTATCACAATCAACAGACCAATTTAACTACCACTGTCACCACATCACCACCACCACACAACAACAACCTCTCCCTTGCCACCAGCAGCAGCACCACCCTGTTACAATCATAACTACCATTGCAACCACTTCTTTAACACCTATACCTTTATACCAATGCAACCATGCCCAGACTACTACAATCACCCCACTATCACCATGTTACCACCATTACTTCACAACTACCAATGAAAATAATATATTATTCAAGAAATTGTTTTCCCTAATATAGTCAAACAATAGAAAACAGCTCTTTCTCCAAGATCCAGGAAAATATTTTCAGCAAAACAGATGCACTATAAATATCCTGAATTACTTAGCTAATTCCCATTCATAAAAAGTTTTTGCTTTGAATTGATTGCATCACACCTAATTGGACATGTAACAAGAGGAACTCTAGATATCATAGCTCAATGAGAAAAACAAAGGTACATGAACATGAAAGTTCTCTAGTGATGTTGCAAGATTACATTTGAACTTGAAATTGGATGATGCAGTTCACTGGACTGTCACCTATCCCTCCAAGAAAATGTCATGAAACATATTCAACAAAGTGAAAAGTAAAGCTTTAAAGGTCCAAATGGATAGGTCTTGTCCACCTGGTTTCTTCTCTTCATGCATGTCCATCCATGTCTACCATTGATCTGCCACTGTTTTCTCTGGATACCATTGTCATCATTGTCAGTTGGCAACTGCTTTGATGTTTTCCACAAATGACATTGCATTGCTGAGGAACTTTTTCATGTTCATGTACTTTTGTTTTTCTCTGAGTGATTTCCAGAGTTGCTCCTGTTTCTCACTCTCTTCTAATCGAATCGATGCAGTATGATGAAGAGATGGCTCTCTGAATGTCTATCATATTTTCTTTTATTAACATTCTGTTTTGTTATTATTTATGGAAATAACTCCTGCTTGGCTTTGCTATTCTCTGCTTATGATGTCTCTTGGTCTCCATTCTATTGATTTAGTCTTCGTTTTGTAATTACCTAGAAGACTTTTCCACTGCCTTTTCTCTTGAATGGTGGTTCTCATCTGAGAATATACTAAACCTTTGATTTAATATTGTCTGCAGATTGTAATGTTAACATCGTTTTCCTTCTGTCTTTCTTTTTGTTTGGTCTTCTCCCCTTTTGCACCATGATTCTTATTGATTGAATAAATTTTGGACTCTACTTTTAGATATTTGGTAGATATTCTTGATTTCAAATATACCATGTCAGTTATTTTTGCCGATGTTTGTTCCTGTAACCTACTTTGCTATTTAAAACTTATGGTAAAATTAAATGTCAAGTGATGTTCTTTGGTTTCTTTCCTTTAGTATTGAAAATAATTATTTTCATCCATGATGTGATCCCTCCTTTTTATTCATTGTTTAACTATCTAGGACTTTTCATTTATATAATTGAGTTTGGGGGAATGGATGAAAAGAAGGAAAAGAACATGAGATAATATATTTTCATCCATTGTTTCTATGTTTTTTCTACTAGGAGTTATCTTAGCCGCCGAGGTTGCGTTTTGACTCTAGGGTTATGAGATGAGATTATATTGTTTGGTGTGAAACTGTATGTGTAGTTTTGGGAGTTTTGTTTTGGTAAACTGTTTCCAGCTTTTGATGCATTTCAACTTTTTTGTTTTTCAACAGAGATATTTTGGTTTTTAAAAATGGTCTCACTAGTAGAATGCCACTAAGTTCATTTTTTTCCTTTTCTTCTTATTTTGCAATAATTATTGCTTCAAATGAGTGTCATTTTTATACTCCATAAAAAGATGATTTCTTCCAGCTCAAACATATGGATATTTTTGTTATGTGCCACAGAAATGTACTGGTAGAACACTAGTTTAATTGTAATGCATAGCTTTTTTCCCAAGGTATCATATTCATGTGGCTTCTGTTTTGTCAGGTATCATGCCCATGTACTTTTTGAACGTCTCTCTCCTCTCAATCCAGTTGCACATACTCAAATATGTAACGGCTTATTTAGGTAAAGTTTTGAATTTATTTTTATATCTGCGTTCATTGTAAAACAGGCACACACACACACACCTTATAGTCTTTGTGAATGTGCACTGAAGTTACTATGTAAATTTTTAGAATCTAAACAAAGAAGTCTCTTTCTCTGTTCCAATTATTTCTGCCACCCATCAGCATGGAAAATTAATGAAATTTTATTGTTTGTATTTGATGTGATATATTTTCAGGCTCATTGAAAAGTTGGTCTCATCAGCATATAATATTATTCGTCAAACACATATTCAAAGTTGTGGGTCACCAAGAATTGCTGGTATTGATGCTATGGGCGTGACAAGTTCTTCAGGCCATGTCTCTTTCATTGATCTTCCCAAAGAGTTTTTTCAGATGCTTGTCACTGTTGGACCTTATCTTTACCGTGATACATTATTGCTGCACAAGGTGCATGGTTTAATTTTTAATATTTGGTGAATTTTTTCATCTACATTGTATTTGTTTTATTTTAATTTTTTTTTGGTTTCTTTATGGATAGGTGTGTAGAGTGTTAAGAGGTTACTATATGTCTGCACTTGAGCTTGTAGATAGTGGTGATGGAGCTCTAAATGGTGAACTTCTTATTCCTGGAAATCGAGTTCCTCGTTTGCACCTAAGGGAAGCTAGGTCAAGGGTTGAGGAAGCCCTTGGAGCATGTTTACTTCCTTCTTTACAGTTGGTACCTGCAAATCCAGCTGTTGGGCAGGAGATCTGGGAAGTAATGAGTCTCCTTCCTTACGAGGTTGGCCTTTCATTATAACCGTCTTTTGATACTTCCAGTTTTGATGTTGGTTAAGTTTGACAGATAAATTTCTTCTGTTTTTACCAGGTGCGATATCGTTTATATGGTGAATGGGAAAAAGATGATGAGCGGAATCCAGTGATTTTGGCTGCTAGACAAACAGCCAAGGTACCATATGCATATCCTAATTTACTGTTGCAAGCTTGGTGTTTTAAGATAATCATACTCTATTCATTGTTATTTACTGGTGTTTGTTGTATGTTTCTCTTTGTTATCATGCAGTTGGATACTAGAAGGATATTGAAAAGGCTTGCGAAGGAAAATTTGAAGCAGCTGGGTAGGATGGTTGCAAAATTAGCTCATGCTAACCCGATGACTGTCCTTAGAACAATTGTTCACCAGGTGCTTTTTTTTTTTAAAGAAAATGCTGCATTTGTTGTCATTGATCTGTATTTCATAAATCAAATCTAAGGTAAAGTTATTTGCTGGATTTTTGGCATGCAGATTGAGTCGTACAGGGATATGATCTCTCCTGTTGTAGATGCTTTCAAGTATTTGACTCAGGTTTGAATTCTCTCTTAATTTACAATGACTTCTCCTTGAGCATTTGAAATATGAAGTCATACTTAGCCATAAAAGCTTCTTGCATTGGACCTAATGATCTTCTCTACTTTTACACGTCCACAAACTTTTTCACTGTAATCTTACAGTTTCATGTGATTTTAGCTGGAAAAAAAAATATTTAATTTATGTTCCAATAACATGATTTCTTTTAATTATTGACATTTCAAATCTAATTTTTGAATCTGTTAATCAATTAAGAACTAGAAATGTTGGAATCATCTATCACTGGTTTAGCATGTCTTCCTAGCTGTAGTTGGTGTGTGAATGTATCTGTACTTGCAGCCTTTCGAAGTTGAGAATCTTTTTTGGCTTTGTCATTTCATTTTCCAAAATAATGCTTCCTCTCTCTTCAATTGATATTCATGTTTCTAGTTTTCATTCTCTAATTTTTCCACTGCAATTTATCATCTCTATTTCTTGAAAACAGTCCATGTGAAAGACGGACCTTCGTTTCCTTTTGCATGTAATTCAGGATTGGAATTTCATTGTTTCATCAAAGCTATATCAGAGTAGTTGCTAAGGCAATTGAAATTGAAGTTATTTACTTTCTTTCAGATAGGAAACAGACATAGCTGATTGAAATTGTGCTCTTAAAACTGACCAGTAGCTTTCTCTATTTTAATGTTAAATTAGAAGTAGAAGATTGGTAATACTGTAATTGACAAAAATGGCATGAGTTATGATGCCATCAAAGTAATAAAAAAGAAAAGAAAGAAAGAGGTATTGATAAAAGAAAAGGAGGTCTTTGGTATATTAAAAAAAAAGAGGTTTCTGAAGTTGATCGTTTTGGTTTTGAAGACAACAGTGATGATATTTTGTTTTGAGGAGGAAAAGATTCACTTCTTGCTGAAGAGACAGAGAGATGTAACATCCATTTAAATAGGAGGGAAAGATTTGCAGATGTTTTCTTGTGACTGCACAGACCACAGAGTGTATGCAAAGTGTTTGATGAAAATTACATATTTAGCCTTGATTAAAATTGTTTACAAAATAAGAGACTAAGAATATTTGTATGTATAAAAAATGCAGGCACAATGCTAACTTGCCTAAACTAAATTCAGCTATGGATGTGTTTGGATTTGGCATCTATGGGACCACCACCCAATTTGTACATCCACAACTTCACATAGAACAATTGTGTTCCTGGTCATTAATCTGAACAGCAAGAACACTGACAAAAAAGCCTGAGTCCTGATCTGTTGACCCTTCCAACAATGTTTGCAAAATTAATGAACAATTTGCATATCCTTGTGTATACAATTATTTAGGGATGCTTATTGACAGTCATTTCAATATATCTCTTTATCCGTGCAGCTCGAGTATGATATTTTGGAATATGTTGTTATTGAGCGGTTAGCGCAAGGTGGCCGTGATAAGCTGAAAGATGATGGCCTTAATTTGTCAGACTGGCTTCAATCACTGGCTTCATTCTGGGGTCACCTGTATGTTTACATTTCCTCTTTTCCAAAACACTGCTTTTTTTTTTTTGTGTGTTTTTCTACTTGTAGAATTTATATTGCCCCTGTATCAAAACTAGAGCCTTTAACAAATATGGTTGCTTAGCAGATGAGAATTCAATGTTGAGAGTCTTTTAATCTATTGTAAAGGTTGGATGTCTTGCTGAACTTTGATATGCACAATCATAAGTATGTGTTTGGTGTTTTCCCTTTTGGTTTCTGGTTTTTGTATCTGCTTGTCAACTTTGTTTTATTATATTTTGCATGAGTTATATTGGAGTCTATCCTTGGAGTCTATCTGTGTGTTAAACTATTCTATTAAGAGTTTTAGGTGTATCTTGGGAAGCTTTTCATCAGTTTCCAGGTTTCAGATTTAACTCAGCAAAAGCAGGATAACTGGAGCTGAGGTTGTTGTGGACATTGCAGATTTTCTGAGTCCCTGATTTAGGAGGTTAGCACAATTCCAACATGACTTGGCATTGAATAGGCACTAATCAGAGAAATCTATGGGATTTGGAGATGGAAACAGTCGAAGGTTGTTGGAATGGGAAATGATATCTGAGTAAGAGAGTTAGTTGGCAGATAAAAAACAAAAAAAAGAAGAAAAGTGAAGGGTAGTTGGGATTACATTATTCAAACTTGAAAATAATGTTATTTCTTTGACAACTTTTCAAGTTTGACGTACTTGAGATTGGAGGTGAAAAAGACTATTCTTACTTTGATCATTGAGATTCATGAGTGACCTTGTTGGTGGTTATTTTATGAATCAACAGTGGAAATTTACAATAAAGCTGGCTTTGTGCTTGGGGGTTGGTCGCCTGGTTCATTGGGATTGCATTATTCAAACTTCCATTTGGTTCTATTTCTTCTATGTCTCTTCAAGATAAATATTCAGATAAGATTGATGACTTAACCTGTTCAAAGAAGGGCTGTTTCTGTGTCAGAGGTGGATTTTTCAGTAAAACTTGCCGTTAGAGTTTCTAATGCAACTTGGAATATTGGTGACTGTAATGAAGACATTATTGGAAAATGGTAGCAAGCTAGTACCCTGAAGTAAGAAAAGGGACGGAGATATACGGTTCATTGTTGAAAGGTACTTGTTGTTGAAATACTCTTTAAGTTGCAGATTTTGATTGATGGTGGAATGTATGGAAAGTCTCTTGCATGCATAATTGTGCTATTTGGTGGGGTTTTCTCAGCGAACATGTAAATGGCTAGGAATTGGTGTTTAATTTACTGTCCTCCTGAAGAGCTTATGTTTAGGTATGGTCTGAAATTTGAAGGCAGTTTGGTTCTGGATATTTCAGATTATTGTCAGACTTGTCTTTCTCCTTGATGCTTCTTTCAATGAGTGTTTCCAATAATGTAACGTGGAAGCAGTATATGTTTTTGTCAGAACTGATGTTCACTACATCCTACCAATGTGAGTCCTGCAGAAGTGTATTGTTGTTTTATGAGACGAGTGTTCTGAACAAGGGGAGAGAGCACTCTGTTTTGATTGTGGCTGCATTAGCTTGTATTGGCGATGACATTAATGTTCTCCAGGGCTCCACAATTTCTTCATGATTATGGAAGGCGTGCATAGCTAATTTGGAATGCCATGCGTGGCATGAAGGCTTTTGAAGTAAAATCAAACTCTGTGGAGGTGACACTCAGAAATATGTCAGAGCTCTCAATGTTGCCTGGCTGTTCAGTAAGACATTGAATGGGGGTAGTTCACTTTAGTCCACAAAACTTTGCTTTTCTTTTTGTTGATTATAGTGCATGTGCATAGGCTGCTGGATATCTTTAATATGCAAAACATTTTTTATTCTGGAAAAAGAGTGTCATATCAACACATGCATGTTCAGAAATATTAGGCTGGCAATTTTTGGGGTTGCATAACTGTCTTGACTCCCTTTCCTTTATAGAAGTTCTGGCGATTAGAACCTGTAGTTTATTCTTTATTCTTTTTCCTTTTAATTTCTTTTGTTGTGTCTTTGTCTAGTCATCCAACTAGGTTGGTGGGGAATACTGTATGGGGGTTTACTGACATGTCTCAGAGAAGTTTTCTGTGCCTCTTTTTAAATTCCGTGCTTTGCATAGTCACTGGATAATCATCAAGGACCACTGTCATAAAATTGGGTTGCACATGCTTAATATTCCTCATGTTATTTTCTTAATACTGTGCTAAACCTATTTCAGACAGAGAGATGGGAGCAGGGAAGGTAATGCTGCTTTGGCTGCTTTTTGATAGACTTCTTGTCTAGGTTTCAACTAAGGGAGATCAATTTTTTTTTTTTATTTCCTGATAGCTGCTATAAAGGATGTGTTGAATGCTAATGAAGTGTCATTGCTACCTCTGGACATCTTAGCTATAGGAGCATAGTTTGCTAAGAAAAAATCAAACCTCTTGAGCAGTGGGGACAATTCATCTGTTTATATCAGACTTATCAATTGCTTTTCTGTACTTTTCTAATGATTGGTGGTTCTGGTCTGTGATTGTGATCCTTATCCTCTTCAGTCGTCTTTACTGTGCCAAATTAACAAACTTTTCGAGGGATTTAAGTGGTTCTGTTCATTTTTTCACATTGACCTTTTCTCCCCTTTTATTCCTCTCCCTCTTTTCATGGTTTGCCTCCTTATCCTGTCTGAGCATTTCGTTCTCAAAGCTCTTCTTCTTGATGTTATTGTGGCCAATTACATGGCTTAAATAAGCTTATAAGCACAAATCTGTTCAGGGATACTAAAATTTTTTCCTCCTGTGTGGTCATGGTCAATATCATTCATTCTAGTTGCATGCTTTCATTCATACACATATATACCAAGCATCCAAATCCACATGTTCCAAATTTGTATTTTTAGAATGCCCTCAATTTGTTGTTAAATGTACACCATGTTTATTTCCATCCTTTTGGAATCCTGTTTTAATAGATAAGCCCTCATCCAAGGTGCGTATACACTACATCCATCACCTCTTTTCTTATTCTTGCATATATCCTATGCAATCCAGAAGGCTGATTCTTTTACCGAGTAGCATTTTATGAGTTTGGATAAGGTCTGAGTGAAGTGATTGGTGTGGCCTTTTGGGTTTGGTTCCAATTCCTTATGAACAGAAATTTCACTATAGTCTGGCAGTTGGCAAGCTTAGTTATCTGTAGCAGATAGAGGAACTGGGGGAGGTAGGATGTAAATGATTTGGTTGACTGTGAGAATAATCTTTAGGATCTTGAGGTGAAGTCCACAGAGATTTTGGTCATAGAATCAGAGTTTGAATCAGGTGACTGGTCTGCGGGATATGTTTGTGGTACATAAGGATTTTCTTTAAAGTTATGTATATTGTGTCCGTGGATCAATAGGAGGTTTGATTTTGGCCGTGTTGATTTGGCAATCTACCTTTTAGCAAGGTTATATCATATTTAGTGTAGATGTATTTATTCACAGCTGATGTTTCCTTAATTAACTCATGATTCTATTGTTGTTTCATTTTGTTCCCATTCTTCATTACTGTGCGTGCCTAGGCATCCTCAATATTCACTTCTATTGTAATGAAATATTGTTTCAGTATCAAAGTTAATTGGCGACTTCGGCCTTTACTAGATTGTGATGGGAGCTAATTACAAGAATCCTGTTGATCTACAATGCTCTTATCAGTTAGGCGTGTATCACATGTTAGAGTGTCTGAATGTTGTTTGTCAGAACATATCTTAATGATAGCAGTGCTGCATAATAATAATTTGGTAACTATCTTGGATAATTTATATTAATAAAGCAAAGAGTAGAGATGTAATAAGATACAAGACAAGCAAACAGTTACATGGTCACTGGTAAAGATGAGATTGTTGGTTGACCATCTGGGGCTTGTAGCATCGATATGGATAAATGGCTTTGATGATTGTCTTAGTTTATTACGCTCATGTATGCTGAATGTGCCATCTCTTCAAGCTTCAAAAACACCAAGTTCAACACCTGCTGAAGTTATGTGACAGTTGATTTCCCGTTTTAGTAGCTTTTGAATTTATTTGAACTGCTATGATACTACACTTATTTGAAATAGTTTCATTAATAAATTAAAGATCAATTCCACTTGACTATTTCCCACCTCAGCTATGTGCAATGTAAAATCATCAAAGCCTTTCATAATTTCTTAAGATGATTGCTTTTGCTAATTTCCTAGTCCACTTATTTTATTTGCACTTAAAAATTCATCAAGTTTAATTGGTGGAATTATTTTATCTGGGCTTTCTCTTGTTGAGATCACTTGTGGCTGCTTCTACTAATTTGGTCTCTTATATATTAGCTGTTATGCATTTAAGAGATGCTCAATCTGTTGTATGATGCATTAATTTCCATACTTGTTCATAACGTGTTATGAAGTTCTGGTGTTCTTGTAGTGATTTGATGAAATGCTATCCCTTCCTCTCCATGGATCATGATGATGATATAATTTTTTTTTCTTTGATTTCTTTTACGTTATACAAATAATATTGTTGATGAACTTGGAACTTTATGTAAAGAACTACCTCTTCTTCTTCTCCTTTTTTTTTTGTTTTTGATTACTTGAAATTGCATGAAGAGAGTTTGTTTATTCTCAGGTGTAAGAAGTATCCATCTATGGAATTGAGAGGCCTTTTCCAGTATCTAGGAAATCAGTTGAAAAAGGGCCAGGGGATTGAGCTTGTTCTTCTGCAGGTATCATTCAGATCTAGAAGTTACAAAATTTATAACTTATAATTAGACGTCCAGTTGCCTATTAATAGTGGAGTCTTATGATTATGTCAGGAGCTTCTTCAACAAATGGCAAATGTTCAATACACAGAGAACCTAACAGAGGAACAGTTGGATGCAATGGCAGGGAGTGAGACTCTTCGGTATCAAGCTACTTCTTTTGGTGTAACCCGAACTAACAAGGTCTCATTGCTCCCTTTAAGTGTTCCATGCAACTGTAGCAAGTTATGTTTCAATAAGTTGATTATTTCAATGGAGGCACATGCCCGAGTAAAATAGTGGTTTAGTTTCTTCCTGAATTTGGATTTCATGGTGGAAAACTCATTTGTTTTTTCCTTTTCACTGAGATTTATTTTTTAATTAAGACAATGATCTAGCTTTTCTCTGTGCACTAAAATCAACTAAGTAAATCATACTTTAGTAAACGGTATTTCATTATATACTACCTCTATATTCTTATATATTATCTGGAAACATTTATGTGATAGACAAACAAAAGTGAATGATATAGATCCCTGTAGTCAAACCCTCTAGTTTGGGATTGAGGATTCTGAAGCTTATTCTAATGTTACACATCCAAGGTTATGTGATGTCAAAATACCCTGATGTTGGGCTAAAAGCGTTTCTTGTGACCTGGTGATTTCATCAACACCGTTGCGGAAACTAGTTTATTGAAATACAAGTTCCATTTGGAAATGTAGGATTTTCTTATTTGGGCTTTGGGGATTCCATTTGTTGATGCTTGAAAATCATGACAGATTCTTCAGTTGTCTAAACTTGCTCAAAGAGCAAATATATGCTATTAGATTAAGCTAGGCATCCTAGGGTTCCCTCGTTTGCCCTTGCTTGCTACATATTCCTGTAGTTAGTGTACTGTGGTTATGATTTAGTTTACATTTCCTATTGTTGCTGAACTTGAGCATATATCTGCAAGCTACTTGAGCATGAGATTGTTATTGCTAAGTATGGAAGTTTTGACTCTGCAATATTCCTTTTCACTTTTACACCACAGACATTCCCAGACCGAATTTCCAACACATCAGGGCAACTTACAAGCTATGTCTAATTTATTCTCTGTGCAGGCACTGTTCAAATCTGCTAACAGGCTACGAGACTCATTGCTTCCTAAGGATGAACCGAAGCCAGCGATCCCCCTTTTGTTACTTATTGCTCAACATCGTTCTGTGTAAGCAGTACAACTTTATTTCTTATATATTTGCTTAAAATAATAGATTTTTTTTCTAAAGGATATTTTCTGAGAAGAAAACATGGAAATGGTGTAGGTTGTGAAGGACGTTTATTTTTTAAACATGGATGATTTTTTACTTTATCCTCTGTATACAAATCCTTTTCCACCAAGTGCAACATGTATCTGAATATTCTTGTGTGCATATTTGAAATGGGTATATGTCCCTAATTATTTCTTTTTGCATCTATTCATGAATGTTTACGCAATTTGGTCCTCTTTCTTATTTAAATCTTTTTCTGTTTTAATGTTAAAATTCTGGAGTAATTTTTGCTGTCTGTCTTAACTTTTGACATGCTCTTTTCCATGGGATGTGCTTGATGTTGGTTGGAGTGCTGACTTATCATATATTTTTTTCCTCTAGGGTTGTCATAAATGCGGATGCACCTTACATTAAAATGGTCAGTGAGCAGTTCGATAGGTGTCATGGAACCCTTCTTCAATATGTGGAATTCCTCTGTAGTGCTGTGACGCCACCCTCAGCATATGCTCAGTTGATTCCCTCTCTTGATGATCTTGTCCACCTGTACCACCTTGATCCTGAGGTCTCTCCTTCCTTTCTCTCTGTGTGTGTTTGTATTGTTCAAGCCTCTAATTTTTCTGTATTTTGGTCATTGATTTATCCTATTATGTCTGCTTGATCATTTATAAATTACATTTAGAGTGTTGTTTACTGTGCAGTATTATTTAGTTTTTATGACAGGTATCCTTATGCTTGTACATAACTTTAATCTTCATTTCTCTGTGCATTTTAGGTTGCATTTTTAATATATCGCCCAGTCATGAGGCTTTTCAAGTGCGCTGGCAGTTTAGATGTTTTCTGGCCCTTGGAAAACAATAAAACAGTAACTAATACAAGTGCAATCCTGGAGCCTGAAGCCATAGAATGTTCTGGCGGAGTGATTCTGGATCTTGGCTCTTCCCATAAGTCTGTAACGTAATAATCTTGTCTTTTACTTTGTTTTATTCTGTAGCATTTCTTGGCCTGTGATTCTTTTTCTTATACACTAACTTGTGTGTGGAATACCTAATAAGAAACAACGATTTTATGAAGAAAGTTACTTTTATAGTAAAGAATAATCATATATCAATGGTATGTAGGTGGTCGGATCTTCTTGAGACTGTGAAAACCATGTTGCCTTCAAAAGCCTGGAATAGTCTCTCACCTGATCTCTATGCAACTTTTTGGGGACTCACACTTTATGATCTCTATGTTCCTAGAAACCGTTACGAGTCTGAAATTGCCAAGCAGCATGCTGCTCTTAAAGCTCTGGAAGAGCTTTCTGATAATTCTAGTTCAGCAATTACTAAAAGGAAGAAAGAGAAGGAAAGGATTCAAGAATCTCTTGATCGTTTGACTAGTGAGCTCCGTAAACATGAAGATAATGTTTCATCTGTTCGTAGACGACTCTCTTGTGAAAAGGACAAATGGCTGACTTCCTGTCCTGATACTTTGAAAATCAATATGGAGTTCCTTCAGCGTTGTATTTTTCCCCGTTGTACTTTCAGCATGCCAGATGCTGTTTATTGTGCCATGTTTGTACATACTCTTCATTCACTTGGCACTCCGTTTTTCAACACAGTAAACCATGTTGATGTTCTGATATGTAAGACATTACAACCTATGATATGCTGCTGTACTGAATATGAAGCAGGTAGACTTGGAAGGTTTTTGTATGAGACATTAAAGATTGCTTACTACTGGAAGGTATTGACAACTTCATGGTCCTTTCTGTTATTCAGATTTATTTTTGCTTTCACTAATTGGAGTTTGTTTCATAAAGTAAAAGAAATTATTTTTTTGCTAAATTAAATTATATGCAAGTGCACACGGGAGTGTGCTTGTTTGAATTTAGCACTTGTGTTTGATTGAAATAACCATTTGTTTGCTTTTCTTTTTGCCTGCACCCTAACTCAATGCTCTTCTTTTCTTTTATTGAATGCTTTGCTACCAGAGTGATGAATCTATATATGAACATGAGTGTGGAAATATGCCTGGATTTGCTGTGTATTATAGATTTCCAAACAGCCAACGGGTTACATATGGTCAATTCATCAAGGTTAGTTCTTGAGATGGAAGTTGTATTTATTTTTTTCAACTGGTTGTCATTTTCACAAACTGAAATCTCTTTCTGAATATTTCGTCATCTGGATGACTTTGCATCAAGTGTTGATTCTTTATCTACCTTTCTGCATTTAATTCTATTCATCTACATAATGCATTGTTCAGCCTTTAATGTACTTTTCAAACTGAGCTTATTGGTCTTACTTTTCTTAAGTTCATATCTGGACATGTGTTAAATTGGGGACTAATTTTTATGTAGGATCCCCATATTGAAACTAGTCATGCTCAGGAAATCCTGAAGTCATCTTTAAGTATCCACTAGTGCTAATATGTGGCATTAGTTGAAATCTAGAAGTCTTACGGTCTTCTAAATGATATTGATTCTGGTTGCAAATCCTCTTGGGAACCGGAAAAAGTTTAAGCTTTAAATTAATTTCTTGAGATTTTTTTTTATGAATGGTCACTATAGTTTTTATATTTTCTTCATTGATAATATTACATTGAAGATCATTTTTGTTTTTATTCCACTTGACCCATTGCTGCCTCTTACTTTTCCCTTCTTTGCTGGCTTTTTCTTACTCTCGTCTTTTCTTGATCATTTTCCTTTGGCCAAGTTCAACCTTTTGGTCAGTCACTACTGATATTTAAGGCACAGAGATATGTGATTTATTGAATCATCTGTTAAAACCAGATATTATGTGTTTACTTTTATACCATAATTGGGTATTGGTCATATTAGTGGTAATTGTTTATTCATTTTATCTGCTCTTTTGGTGATAGGTACACTGGAAATGGAGTCAGAGAATGTCTCGGCTATTGATTCAGTGTCTGGAATCATCTGAGTACATGGAAATTCGAAACGCTCTTATTTTGTTGACAAAAATTTCAGGAGTTTTTCCAGTTACTAAAAGGAGTGGTATTAACCTTGAAAAACGAGTAAGAGACGTCAAGAAAGGAGACCTTTATTTATCTTAATTTTATGGTTTCAAACCATAACTTCAGTTCTTTTCCTTTGTCTCCTTTTCTATACAGGTAACTAGAATCAAAAGTGATGAAAGGGAGGATCTCAAAGTTTTGGCAACAGGTGTCGCTGCAGCTTTGGCTGCTAGAAAGGTTGGTGGGATTCACTAGTGAATTTAGCTTCCCTTGCTACATATTTAAAAAATTTCTTGTTATTTGCAGCCTTCGTGGATTACAGATGAAGAATTTGGCATGGGATATCTTGAAATAAAGCCTCCATCTGCTGCATCAAAATCTTTATCTGGAAATGCAGCTGCAGCACAAAATAGTTCTGCTCTTAATGTTTCTCAAGGTGAACCTGCTGAGGGAAGAGCACCTCACACTGGAAGCCAACATGGAGATCCTGGGAATTCAACCAGAGAGCAGATATCCAGGGCAAAACATGCTGATGGGAGGTCAGATAGAACAGACAATGTCTCACATTCGAAATTTGATCAAGGGCATCAAAAATCCAAAGGTGGTTCATCAACCAATGGGTCAAATGCCCAGTCAGCTGGTTCTGCAGCTGCTGTTCATGTAGGAGCATCAAGATCAGAAAATCGAAAGGGGGTGGATGATTCATCAAATAGAACATTGGAGGATGGCACTGTCAGAGCTGCTCCAAAGAACTTAGCGGAGTCTGAGGTATTGTCTAGATTGTGTTCAATATGGTACATAGACAATTTTATATAGTGCGTCAATGAAGGCAATGTTAAACATTCTTATTGAACAGCGGTAGTGAGATTTTTTTTTCCTTGTGTCGAGGGAAAGAAACAATACCTTTTTTCTGTTGAAATAGACACGAGGTAGTGATTTTACAATTTGGGACCCACAAGATATTTATTATTTCTTGAATCCTTAAAAGGATATATTATAATTTACCTTTGGCTGATTTTCTTTTTCCTTCTCTTTATTGACAGATGAAAATTTCCACAAAGCGGCTGGTTTCCAAAACACCAAAGCAAGATGTTGTAAAAGATGATAATAAATCTGGAAAAGCTGTTGGCCGAACTCCATCCTCATCCACAAGTGACAAAGACATCCAGGTTCATTTATCAGAGGGCAGGCAAGGGGGTGCTGCTAATGTTTCTTCTGCACTCACATTGAATGGTAATGCAGTTTCAACATCCGGAAAAATATCTACCCTGTCTACAAGAGCATCTGATTCTTATGGTGCTGAATCAAAGTCAGATAGTGGACTTAACAAACCTATGCCAAAAGCTGAAGCAACTGAAGTTGCTGATGTGCAGAAGCCACCTCAACTTGTTCATTCTCCTAGGCATGATAACTCTGTTGCTGCTTCAAAGTCCAGTGATAAGTTGCAAAAAAGAGCGAGTCCTGCTGAAGAACCTGACAGATCAAGTAAACGGCGAAAAGGGGATGGTGAATTGAGAGATTTAGAGGGTGAAGTTAAATTCTCTGAAAGAGAGAGGTCCACAGATACTCGATCTGCGGATCTTGATAAAGTGGGAAATGATGAACAGAATAAGCATAGGAGTACGGATAAACCTTTGGATAGGTCAAAAGATAAAGGTAATGATAGATATGATAGGGATCATCGGGAAAGATCGGAGCGTCCTGATAAATCCCATGGGGATGATAGTTTAGCTGACAGATCGAGAGACAAATCAATGGAAAGATATGGAAGAGAGCGTTCGGATGAGAGAGGGATGGATAGGGGTACTGATAGGAGTTTCGATAGACTAGCTGACAAAGCCAAAGATGACAGAAGCAAGTTACGGTACAATGATACATCTGCTGAAAAATCTCAGGGTGATGATCGTTTTCATGGGCAAAACTTGCCTCCACCACCACCTTTACCTCCTCACATGGTTCCCCAGTCAGTTACTTCTGGTAGAAGAGATGAAGATGCTGACCGAAGGTTTGGAACTACCAGACATGCCCAGAGGCTTTCTCCTAGGCATGACGAGAAAGAACGAAGACGATCAGAAGAAAATTCCTTGGTTTCACAAGATGATACAAAACGAAGAAAAGAAGATGATGTTCGTGAGAGAAAGCGAGAAGAGCGAGAGGGGTTGTCAATTAAGGTATGAATTAGCCGCTAACTCGTTGATTCCATTTTGATTCTTAATTAAGTGGCCATTCAGCACTTAATACATGCAAGATTGGACTGAGTATGAAACAGTTGAATCTGATTTATCATTTCTAGGAATGGCAATGACATTTAATAGAGGACAACATATACCTGTATAACTGATATTTGTACTTTTGTTTTCTTTAGTTTCTTATAGTCGCTTGCTCTCCTTTGTGATAGGAGGTTTGTTTTATTTGCCACCTGCATAATTTAACTGTTGCTGTCATATGGTATTTGTTCCTCCATGTTTTGGCATATTGATAGAATGCTATCTTTTATGGTCATATGGACTCTGAGCATGAGTGCATAAAAGTGAGCTGTTTTAATGTCATAGTTTCACTTGTAATTCATAATTGTTTTAGTTTGCTTGTCAAGCAAATTTTTCTCATTGGGGCCGTGTTGATGTATGATATTTCTTGTGGTCTTGATAACATACCCATTGTTGGACTCCATAGTTTTTGGTGTTTGGCTCTCTTTGTAGCCCAATGGCTTCAGTCATCTGTATCATGAATAATTTCTTTTGTCCTGGATATTTAGCACTTTTTGCAGAGGGCAACACTCTGCTTAACATGTTCTACCTTGTTTGAGTAGAGACAATATAAATTACAAGTTCATCTGATCGCTTCTTGGCATGGATCATGTTTTGCATTTTGGTGCTTGTTGGTTTGAATTGGAACTGTTACCGACTTAGACAAGCAAGAGATTCTCCCCTGGATATTTATACAGCCGTGCTCTGATTCATCCATTATGTGCAAATGCTTTGACATCATAAATTTGTGAGAGTCTGAGTCTGGAATGATTTACACTGTACGAACTACAATTGTCAATTTGGATATTGTACCATTTAAAGATGAAATCATCCAAGAAAAATAAGCCTTGAATATTATCCAAACTATTAAAGAGAAATAGATGATGGTCTATTTTTATTTTTTTAGAACAACTAGATGCTGTTATTCTTTTATTGGTCTCTTTGTGTTTAGAAGAAGAGAGGTTTTTGCTTATATCTCTGAGTTGGTAATTTGTAGGTGGAAGAGAGGGAAAGAGAAAGGGAGAGGGAGAAAACCCATCTCTTGAAGGAGGAAATGGATGCTGGTGCAGCTGCTAAGAGACGGAAAATTAAAAGAGATCATCTGCCAACTGGGGAAGCTGGTGAATATTCTCCTGTTGCCCCACCACCTCCTCCCCTTGGTAGTGGCATGTCACAATCATATGATGGTAGGGATAGGGGAGATCGGAAGGGGGGCACGATTCAGCGTACAAGTTACTTGGAGGAACCTTCCATAAGGATTCATGGTAAAGACGTAGCTGGCAAGATGGCTCGTCGTGATGCTGATCCGTATCCTTAAAATCCATTCTTTAGTAATTAATAATGCATGCCATCATGTGCATATTCAATTGAGGGATCTGGAAGCCAGTAAAATTGTTTAAATCCCTGTTCCCTGTCCGCTGCAAATTGTAATTTGTGATGGGGTAATTTTTCAACATTAAGCTGTACACCTTGCATTTTGCGTTTAGTTGTGTACTGGCTTGTGGACATGATGTGCATTAGGCATGCAGCATTACAATGTTGTAGTTTTGCCGTCAAGCTAGCTTGTGATGCGAATACAATGCATGCTTCGCTATTTCTTTGAAGATCGTTGTTTTATATTGCAAGTCCTTAATCAGCTTTTAGAATGTATGACCGGGAATGGGATGAGGACAAGAGGCAGAGAGCTGAACAAAAGCGGAGGCACCGCAAGTAGTGGATGGGCCATAGCTTGAGATGTATTTTCTGGATGGGCCATAGCTTGAGCGGGAATGGATGTGCTTGATTGTGTGAGTTCCTGTTCTTAATTCTTTTATCCATTTAATTCTACCACAGTTCAAGATTTTTGCCAGTTGTCTAAAGTTTCAGGAATGGCAAGTTAGATTTATGCCCTTTTTGTATGCTATTGTAAAAGTGTGAGCTATGTAGTACAGTGAAACTTGCCAATTCTCTCCTAAACTAAGTGTAAAAATAAATTTTGAGATAGATTTTCTTGCCTCCTATCCCTTCTATGTTTGGTGATGCATCCAATATACTCGAAGAATGACAAGAGCTGCTGTTATAATGGTAGTCTATGTTTGCTTCTAGCTGCTATAATTGGTAAAAAGGGAGAGACTTTTACTTCATGATTGCTGGTGGGACATGATTAGTGAGTCATATTGTTTTTTCCATGCAAGTAGCACTTCCCGGTAAAAGGGTTCCAGCGCCATAATCAGTCACCTCTCTATCCATCAGTTCCTTGTGCCACCAAATTGAGCTGCTTTTGTCTGAATGCATAATTAGCGTGTTTTAGGGCTTTATTCTTCTTTTTTTTCGTAAAAAGAAAGAAGAATACAAGGGGAGATTGGCGCTTCTGTAATCAATAATGTTAAAAGATTGTGGAAAGTAGCGGCCATAAAGAGAACCTGATTCGTCTTAAAGAAAACCTGATATCAGAGATAGTTTTATATTCTTTTGGTTTTTATACGAGATCCCATAGGTGTTTCCTTGTTCTTGAAGAGATGAAAGACATGAAGCAATCTACATGAAATATTCCGCAAAACAAAGAAAGATTATGGATAACTTGTTCTTATGGAAGAGTGCTTCTGCCACCTCCCTATGCAAGTCATTTTATTCACCTAGAAAGCTGAGGCTATTTTTCTCTTTGATCGACAGTTGGCGTGCCCATCAAAAAACTCCAGCACTGGCTCTGGATTTACCTCCCAACAAAGGCAGGGCAAGCGTGACACAAGTTAATGCCATGCGATTCACAACAATGAGTGTGGTAACATTTCGCACCTCAAAAATCCTTACAGCACAATACGCCACCTAATTTATGCACTATTTAATACATGAAATGCTGTTACCTACCACGAACAAATCATATTAAATGTAATTTACCCTTGGTACTTGGATTATTATGTATGCATGGGCTGCTCCAGAGAAACGACATTAGAGGAAAAGAAAAACAAAAATCCATCACAGGCAGTTTCTTTAACTGTAGGTTTAAACCATTTCATTTCCACCCGTACAACATTAAATAAGTACACACAGAGGAAGAGTAATTATTTCGAAGCAGAATGGTTTACACGAGAGGGAATAGTAGAAAGGAGATTCAGCTGGCGGATCTGACACTCTCAATGGCAATAACTAAATTATCGAATTTGGCCCCGGTGACTTCCTTTACGATCTTGCCTTGCTTGAGAATCTTGAAGGTCGGTACTACCTTTATGCCAAGCTCTTTTGCCAACGGCTGCCAACAATTATCAAATTCAGAGGGTGGTCTCCCAGGTGGTGTTTCTCGTGTGTGCATGTCATTAAGCTTCGATCAATAAGGTATGGCAGCTACTTACCTTGTTTTCTTGGTTGCAATCAAGTTTTAAGAACACAACATCATCATACTTCTGGGATAATTCCTTGTACTTTGGAGCTATTAACTTGCAAGGGCCACACCTAAAAATCACAAGGAACAAACACAGTCAACACTAGTAATGGGAACTGAAATGGAAGGATTGAAGCAAGTATCAATCCAGAGATGTGGTCGGATTATGCAATCAGTATGAAACACGCGATAGTTTTTCTTATAGCTAGTGAAATTGCTTGACAAGCACTACGTCCCATGAGATGTAGCTAGCTCAACGGGGAAAGGATGAATGAGCATGGTGAGGGTAAAACGCCGATGTTTAATTGCATTGAAACACATGCTATATCCAATTAAAACTCGATTCATTTTCATACCAGTCAAACGGCGAGCTGTTCTTGACTCTCAGAATCAAGCTCAATCTTAAAGCCAGAGAGTTGAATTCTTGACAAGGAGTAGTATAATCTGTATGAACATCTAGATGGGCAACCCGTAGGTGTACATACTACTATTATCCAATCCAATGAAGAGTCGAAGAGCAAATTGATTTTAAAAGAAGAGATAAGAAAAACAAACATAACATACGTATTACCATTGGGTGTACATGTCGAGGACGACAGTCTTATCCCCGGCTGAGTTAACGATGGGCCAGAAGGTGTCCTTGGTGACCTCAGTGACCTGTCCAACAGCGGAAGTGGGACCCGCCGTGTCCAAGCTCGACCTCACTGTAGAAACCAGGTTTCTGCTGCCATTCCTCTTGATCACATTCTTTTGCCTTGACGATAGCTTGCAGTAGGAGGAGAGATCCTTTGTGGGGGTAGAGGAGTATTGGGGCGTGATGGGGTTTGCAGGAGAACCGGCAAAGGATGGTGAGGAGCGGATGGAGGAAGTAGGAGACAGTGAGAACTGGATCGAAGCCATTGTTGATCAGCAAATGACTCTGTGCTGTGCGACTGTATGTAAGTGATCTAATAATAGCTTGTGGACTGCTGCCGGTGGTGGAAATTTCTATGAGCTGCAGAAGAAAGATGGGAGGGAGATTGACGGAAATATGATTTTGGGATTCCTTTAGACAATATCTTGGGGGTGTTTATGTCAGTTTAAGGCAAGAAAAGAGAGGCTGGAGACAGTTTGACTGAGACACGCCAGGAAAGAAAAAAAAATAGTCTTATTCTCGATTTTGAATGACAGAATTAACCTCCCAGTTTCCAGCTCCATGCCATTTCATTGAGAGACGGGGAGCGGGTAAGTTGGTCATCTTGCAAGTAAGTGCAAGAGACTAGTGGCCGTTAATTGAATTCGAGAAAAGACAGAAAAATGGGGATATTTTAGTCATTAGACTCCGGATAGTTGCTGGAGATAATTAGGGTAAAAGAAAACGTATGGATGATGATAAAAGGAAAATCTGATTTTTGTTTAAATATATGATTTTGGAAAAACTTGTGATTCTGAGAAATCTTAATTTTTCTCCAGTCTTTTAACAGATGAAAATTTAGTTTTATCTTTATCCATAACCTCATAAGTATTAAGTCGTTGATATTTTAAGATGTGAGTATCTTTCAGTTGGTTCAATTTATATAAGAAATTCAACTAAATTATTTTTTTTAAAAAAAACTTATATTGAAATATAAAAAAACTAGTACAAACCAAATAATTTGGTATAGTTTGGCTTTCTATTTAAAAAAATTGAATTTATCCATGAAACTTTTAATTGAGTTTTTTTTTTAAAGGCTTTGATGTAATGAGCCTAAACTTTTATTTTTTTTATTAAAAAAATCAGTTCAATTCTATTACCTATTTAAAAATGGAAATTTTTTCGTGGATTTTTTTAATTAGGCTTTTTCTAGGCTTTAATGTAATTGGCCTAAGCTTCTTTTTTTTTCAATTTAAAAGAAAATTAGTTTGATTTTTTGGTTTGTCAAATCTAAAACTAAAATCAAATGATTTTTTTATGTTTTCTATTCACCTTTTCTTTTGTTAATTTGATTTCTCACGGTTATTTTACTTATCCTTGATCATCTCTTTATGTCATGGCATGGTAATCAATTATAAGGTCATGACATGGTAATCTAATGTTCATTTTATAGCCATTCACTATCTGTATTATAAATATATATTTTTAAAATGCGCGCAAATTAACCCGAACATTAATATTTATATATATATTTTCAAAATTTAAAAATATCTTCGAGTTAGCTTATACAACAACAAAGTCTAAATTGCCATCTCAACAATGTTATGAATGCATCCTCCAAATACGTCTAGTGCTTTTAGAAAGCTATAATCCCTTGGATGCTATCCAAATTAATTTCGAATAGAAGAAGTCGAAGAACGCTATGAAATCTTTATATTCATGAATAAATGATTGAATAGATACGAATAGAAAAATGTCCTTAATTGGTACAGTACTAATTAGTATGGCTATGCCAGTACTGATGCTTCCTTTAGTCCCTTGCATCGTGTGGCCGACCTCCAGCTATCAAGCACAAAGAGAGTATAGCTAACGAAATCCAAAATGTTTCTCGTATTTATACCTTGCAGTCTCAAGTGTTGTAAAGTTTTTCACTTTTATATACATGTCATATGTTGACAAGTGGGAGCATTGTTTTAAAGCCTACATGGGTACATGGGACCTAACTAATTTGAGGTGGTTTGAGTTGAAAAAAAAATAAAGAAACAACTTGGACTGACCCAGTTAAAATCCAGGTCGACCCATGACCTAATCAACCCAAAATAAATCTAGTTCCCAACCTGACTTGGTTATCCTCAAACACGTAAATCAACTCCAAGCTTCACATTCATAATATTTTCTACTTTCTCTAAATATCTTGGTAACAAAGCATGATCAACTTGATCCTTTTTCTACTTCATAACTTCACGAAATCAATTCTTGTTGCATTGCTTCACCTCCATTCTTAGAAGAAAAAAAAATAGAGAGAGAAAGAAAACCAAGTTAGTGAGTTGATACTCGGGCTAGTGAACATAAATTATAATTTGTGGGAGGCTCTAATCTTTGATGGTGTCGTATGGAGAAGTTACACACAAAAATTTAATGATGAAAATCAATTGTCACAATGAGAAACGAAGAAGAGAGAGTCAAGATTATATGGGATGAGATTTTATAATTTTAAAGTTAATCTGATTAATGAGCACAAGAAGTAGATCTATTAGAAATTATATCCATTGCCACTTGAAATAACAACTAAAGCTAAAAGAAAAAGAGAAAGGAGTGAAGGGTGGTTATTACTTGAACATGGGCTAATAAAGGATAATGAAAAACTTTTACCTAAAAATTATGATGTTATAGGAGGTTGGGTTTTAAATTTGATTTTGGGTTAAGGTTCAAGTGTAGAAATAATATTTATTAAAAAGTAAATTAAATCAATTTAGATTAATCTAAATTGATTTTCTTAATTCGTGACTTGAGTTTTATCAGAATAAATTTTATAATTATGAATGAGAGAGAGAAGATATTGGTTAGTTGATAGCTTTCTTAAGTAACATTAAATTGTCAATCTTAACCCAAATTTTTTCTTAAATGGTATTTTCAGGCTAACAATAAGCAATAATATGATGAGCTATATAATACACAAGTAAAAATCTTTATCCAAAACCAAGAAATGTTCTTTACTTTTTTATTTTATTTTATAAGAGTTGACCTCTTTTCTTTATGAATAACAATCACTTGCATATATTTATTTATGAGAAAATCAACATATTTAATTCTTATTGAACTTATGTTTAATATTTTTAAAATCTATTTTTAATAAATTTATTATCTTATGCCTTTGTTTAATAAATAGTTTAGGATATTAATAAGAATTTTAATGTGATTAATTTTCTTATTAAATTTTGAAAAAATATTTGTGGAATTTATGTTAAATAAAATTTGTTTTTTTGGGAAATAATCAAATTAGATTTGATTCAATATTCTAAGTGTTAGAAATATTATTTTATAGTAGCCAATAACTAGAATTGAAGCATGCAATATTATATCGAATGTCTGCCGTTTCATTTCCTTGATTAATATAACATATAACAGAATCAAACATAACATTCTTTATATAAGATAACTTAAGTGATCTCAAGTCTAAGGATCACTTATACAACTGTCATGTGAACCTTTCTATAGACATAGATGATCTTACCATATGAAATTCTCATGCGACTCAATTCAGTGTACATGTCTTATGACAAACACCTACATATTAGTTCTAAGTATCCCCTATATCTTTATTTATGAGAACAAATGCATCATTTCACAAAGAAAAGAACATAATATAGATTTTAAATGATATGAATATTAAAGATAAATTAATTCTTTATTAATAATGAATATATATTTACCTGAATATAATAATACCACGTATAACCAACCGATTGACTACAAAACATATTAAACTAACATGACACGTGTTTTATTTTTGCATGTTTGTAGATTTAAAATTGAATGCACTTCAGGCTTTTCTTAACCAACTTGTTTTGTTAGAATCTTAAAGTTTATCACTTAGGTTTTGCATGGAATAGAAGTAAGAAAAGAAATATAGGAGCATGTGCTTTCGGGCTAATGTGTTTCTTCACCGGAATTCCAAGGAATTTAGATGAACAGCCACTTGATTTTGTTTTCCAGTTACGAACGTTGGCATGTCAATATACATGCAAGATCAGTAGATAGTTGCTTTCCTTCTAAAAGAATCGTTTCTAAACCCAGTTTTCAAAATCTGCAGAAAGTAGAGAATGTTAGGCTGCTAGTTCTTCCTTTAAGTAACATGCTGATCCAATGCTAACCTTTTTTTGCAACCCAGTTTTTTAATTTTTGCCCTTCTAAATGCTTAGGCTTATCAGTTCAGCTTATGTTGTGAAAAGAAATAGAAAGATAACCCAATTAAAAAACCGAGAGAGTTCATCATGTGGTTAATAATTGTCAGTGGCTAAAGTTTAGGGTTTCTTAGTATATTTTCTGCGTTTATTACTTTACTGTCATGAGTTTTGATAAGCCAGCATGTACTTTCATGATCTGTAAAATAATAATAATAATAATAAATGTTTATTCCTTGAAATTATGAGAGGCAAATAAAATGCAGGTCATTAATTTAAAGTCACATAAAAATCACATAATATTGATATCAATGGTGAGCCAGAGTTTTTTAAACAAGTAGGCAAATTATTAACAAATATTATATTATATTATATTATATTATATAGATATGTGTTAGAAATCAATTCAAAACATATATACTAATTCATATTAAGTAAAATTAATTTAAAAATACTTTAAAATAAAAAAAATTTACATTATAATTGTTCTTTTCGAGTTTTTATATTTTAAAACCGCTTCATAATATAACTTCATTATTAATCTTATCGAAGATATCTTTCTCAATGTATATAATCAAACTGTCATTCATCCACGTATCTCTCATCTTATTCTACAATTTACTTTTGACAATATGCATAGCAGAAAAAAACTCTTGTCACTGTAGCAGTTGCAACTGGTAAAAGTATTGACAATTTGATATATACTAATGGAAATATCAAATTCTTCTTTATTTTTATCATTTTCTCTGCAAGACTAACAATACCTTCAATACCAGAGAACTCATCATCACCACGTAGATCAATAATATACGTATCAAGTCGGTCACCAAGTACCATAAGGTCCACTATAGAGAATTCATTGGGATAAAAATGAGCAATGCGAATAAACTTTTCTTTGTTGAAAGTAGAGAAAGAGTCATTTGGGTTTAAACATGCCACACAAAGAAGTAACTTCATACTCGTCTCAGTAAAACGATCATCTAACTCAGTAAGTTGCATGTCAATGATATTGTTAAACAATTCATAACAGAAATGGTGTAGGTTTGTAATCCCTTGAGATTTTCACCTTGAACGCCCACAAAGCTTGTACTCGTAATCTATGTTTAGAATATTAATATCATGTTTGATGCAAAAAGATACACTTCTTCTAATAAATATTCTCAATCATTCTCTCTCATTATTTTGAATTGTTTTTTTTTTATGTTTTCAATAAACTCATAGCATTTTCTATGTCTTGATCTTTTCTTTGTAATGCTTTTGAGAACTCATTAGTAACTGCTAGTATCATTCTCAAATAATAAAGCATGAACACAAAATTAAATGATTCCATAATATCAAAACCCTTAAATTATCATAAACCCTAATATTTTTAATAACTAATTATAAAAGAATAAAATTAAAATTAGACAATGAAACAAATAGAAAAAATGAAGGAAATTTACGTAAAGCATAAAGCAAAAAGCAAAAAGCAAAAAGCAAAAAGCAAAAAGCAAAAGAGGTTAATTGTTTAACTGTACTTGAAGAGAAATTTGCATATGGAAGAGAGACAGGAAACAACAGCTCAAAAAAAAAAAGACTCTCGGTTAGTTAGGGTAAGAAAAAGAAAGAAAAGGAAAAAATTTAGGGTAAAGAGCTGGACATATATATTATATATATTCTATTAAGATATAAGTCAACAATAACAACTTTCCTTCCGTGTATCAACCATTCACTAAACTATTATATTAATATTTTAATATAAAAATATTAAAAAATATTAAAGGGGCAATTGCCCCTTTTCATCTCTATGTGGCTCCACCACTTATTGATATGCATTAAAATTTATTTTCTGCGATCCAATATTTTTACAATCTTAGATGTGCTCTAGAAAAATGGAAGGAAAGACATAAAATCATAAGTATCTTAGAGTTTGTATAAAAAAACATGCTCAAATTGCTTATATGATGAATTATTTATTTCGTAAATAAAATTCAAGGTTTTTAGATGTTAATCTAGAAATTGGAGGATTAGAACTTTTTAAATGGCTTTTTATTATAAGTCCTTTTTTTTACATGTTATTTCCATATTATCTTTTCTAAAAAAAAGAAATTTTTTTTCATGACATTACAAGTTTTTATATTGAGTTCTTATAACTTCTTTATAAAAATCCATTAAGATTTGACCTACGTTAAAAGGTTTATTGGACCGACATTCTAAATCTTTCATAAACCCATTTCTTTTTCTATTAAAATAACATCATGTCTAAAATGTTTTGCTAATCACTCTTGGTATGTATAAGATAAATGAAATATAAGTTGTTATCTTGGATATTAAGAAGTGTAGCCCATCTATTTATTTCAAATAATACAACAAGTCTTTAATCAAGTACACTTATCGACCTAGCTATTAAAACCAACTTTAATCAAAACATCACCGACTAGACAAAAACTTGATGAAAACTCATCAAAGCATTTTGGTACTCATTTTAGGGTTAAAAACCATGTGTTAGATCTACATCAATTTCTAAAACTATGATACTCTTTGACCTAACAATTAAAGATAAATTGAACCAAAACATCGCCAACTTGATGAAAACTTGACAGAAACTCATTGGAAACTTGTTAATGCATTTTCAAACTCATTTTAAGGTTGAAAATAATGTATTAAGTATATGTCAATCCCTAAAACCAGGAGACTTATCATCTTTACCATTGAAAATCAAGTTTAATCAAAATATAGCCAACTTGACTAAAACTCGATGAAAGCTCATCGATGCATTTTGAACTCATTTTAGGGTTAGAAACCATTTGTTAGGTCTACATCGATCTTTATAACTAAGAAACTTATTAACCTGAATATTTAGAAAGTTTAAACAAAGAATAGTAAGGGGGAATACAAAAACACAAACTATATAGGGAAAATACATTAGGTTTCACCTAGACTCATAATATTTAAAATCATGGTATTATGATGCATATCAAAAGCTAGGTATAACTTGAGCATCTCAGAAGGTCTGAAATGAAATATTAAACATAGACCAAAATATTTATTCTAAATAGGGCATGGGTTTATACCTTGATGAAGGTTGTTGCTGCTATTACAAAAAGGATGCAACTGTTTCTAGATTTAGAGACTTAAAATAACAATATTTATAGTTGGGCTCCTACAAAAGTTTTAGATCTCATTCTCATCTTTACAAATAACTTAAACTTGATTTATTATGAATATAACTCTAGATGTAGGTTAAAAACCAAATAGGGTTTGAGTTGTAGTAAGCTTCTAGACAGATTTAGACTTCTTCATTTCTTTTATGTTTAGAACTTTAAAATGATAGGATTGAGTTTTTGACTCTTTATAAAAGTTTTAGCCCTATGTATTAACTTTCTAAAAGATAAAGAATGCTTGAAAAGAAGGTGTTAAGCTCTAACTAGAACTAAAAAAACAAATAGTGTTTTGATTTGATTGGATCAGTCTGCCTTTTCCAAATCAAACCTTTCTTGGTGTATATCTTTTTTTTCAGCCTCTTTATCGTTCTTTCCCCTCTTTTTTCCAATATTTTTGCCCTTTTATAAGCCTTAAATAAGGATCTAGAACCTCTCATTCAACACTTAGTCTTGTCCCTTAACTTTGTAAAATTAATGTTCTCCATCCAGCTCTCTTTACTAGTTGTCTTTATTAAAGATGAAATAATGTGTCTTTTATGGTAATGGTGTTGTTGGTTTTGAAAGACAAATAGGGGTATCTTTTGCTTGGTTTGGTTGTAAGAAAAATAGGATGAAGAGCTATGTTTTTTATGGTTTGATCATACAACATTTACAGCTAAAAAAAGATGCTATAATGAGGTGTTATTTTGTGGAGAATGTATAGCAGTTGCATGAATTATGATGGTATATTTTTTGGCATGCTTTTATAGCATAAAAATAAGGTGCAAAGATTGAAGTTTTGGAAGAATATGCAACACAAAAAAAAAGGTGTAAGGATTCATTTTTTTACTTGATTATACAAAGTATGCAGCAACAAAATAGGATGAAGACTATGACAACAAGTACAAGGATTGTATTATTGGCACAATTGCAAGATAAAAAATGGTTTCAAAAGGTGGGCTTTTGGTTGATTTTATAACTGGAATAAGAGACAAAATGGTGTGGTTTTTTTACTCTTTTCTCAATTGTAATTAGGGATGAAATGGTGTGGTTTTTGGCCTTTTTTATAGCAATAATAAAGGGTATATGAGTTGTATTTTCATGATAAATTGTACAATATTTAAAGAATGAAAAGAGGTTTGAAAAGGTGTCATTTTAGCTCTTTTTGTAGGTAGAACATGGATGGAAATGTGAGTTTTTATGGCTTAACTTTGAAACAAATAACAAAAGGATGGAAAGGGTGCCTCTTGACATGATTTATAACAGATTATGTGAGCTTTAAAGGTGAATTTATGGCTGCAATTAGCCATACAATAGTAGAGAGAGAGAGAGAGATAAAGCATGAGTTTTGGTTTGTTCTTATGAGAAAATAAAAATGAGGTTTTTATTATGGATATGAAAAAGAAAAATAGAAAAACATTGTCGTTTGTTCTTAAAAAATGGTAACAAAAGGATTAAAAATGTGAAATAGCTAAAAATTGTTCAAATTGTGTCAAGAATGCATTTTCCATGGAAACTTTGTATTTTTTTTTTCTATTTTGGAACAAAGTAGAAAAAAATGATTGAAACAAGGGATTAAAATTGAGATATTACATCCATGATATTGAGTGAACTGCTCAACCACATTAACTATATTAGATAAATCACTACAACACTAAAGAATCTAGTCCCGCTACCATATCCACATGGATACAAACCTAAGTATAAATATGATGACCATGCAAGGTTAGTAGGATATAATATTTAGTAGTGTCAAACTTTTAAAGTTTAAATACTGACTAAACATAGTTGGATTTCATTTGAAGGGAACCTAGTTTTGCCTATCACAAGAACAAATCCTCTTCCAAACTATATAATTGCCAACATAGATCATGTGAAGATTAATGGGCATGGAATGAGATGGTTTTATAAATATGTAATGAGATGGGGTCAAACTTTTAAAATGTTGCTTTCAGAAACAATTTATTTTCTTTTTTATTTCATATGGGATAAACAACACTTTTTAATGATATCATTTTCTATATGACATTGTCATTTATTATAAATCAAGAAATATAGCTTAAAAGTATTATTTGACATTTTATTTTATCTATAAGAGGATCATATATAAATGAAAAATGCATTTATAAAATCTTATAAAATTGGTCCATTTCCAAAATTGTTTGGGTCACTAATGAATTATTGTTTTTATTTGAATGTTTTTATTTTGTTTTATTTTAATGCCACTAATGAATTTCTCATGGTAGATTTGTTTTATGGAGAAAAATAGAATTGAGCCTTGAACTAGATTTTATTTTTAAATTATATAATTTGGCAGGTTTATATAGCTTAAGGCACGTATCTTTATTATCTTGGATTTTTTGTTAATAGTTTTTGAACTTGTATTTTGTTTATATGGTTTGACATATGGATTTGGGCCTAAAATTCCAAATCCAAATTCACTTTGTGTTTTATTAGATATGGACTCACAACTGAGTCACATTTAACACCTATACGAACTACAATTGAGTCAACCCTAACACCTAAATAAACCAATAATCATTGACCACCTAAATGAACTAGCCACAAATCAGCATCAATCACGAGTAACCTCTAAATGCATCACTAAAACAGTAGTAACAACAACACATAATCACATGCATTAACGACCTTTTTTCTCTTTCTTTCTCTCTCTCCCCCTCTCCATAATGCAACACTTTAACCTCTAGACGTATGGATCCATGTATTGATAATAGTAGGCTTTACATGCCACCATGTCAATAGCCAAGTTTAGCATGCTTTGAGGGTAGTTTTATCCTTTTTTATACTTTATGGTATCTCTATATTTGTATGTATTTGTGATATTTCAAAGACTTTTATTGTACCAGTGCATGAGGTCTCAGAAGTTGGAAATTATTGAGAACTAATTTAGAGGTTAGGGCAGAGATCATCGAGGACTTGTAAGGAGTAATAATGTAAGGTTCAACATCTCATAATAAGGCTGAAAAGATTGAGTGTTGATATTTGAATTATACAAGGCATTATAATTTGCTCTCAGTGTGATTTTTTTTATTAAGTTTTTTTGTGCTTGATTGGTTTAGCTTTAAAATATATTTTTATAAAGTTATTATTGGATTTGAGCTATGTACATGACCTTTACTACACCAATTTTGATATTGATATAAAAATCATATTATTTTATTTTAAATTTTTGCTTAAAATATATGTTTGTTGTCATGTTATTTTCATTGTTATTGCTTGATTGCTTTCATGTTATGTTAAGTTTTTTTGTGTAAAATCCATGACACAACCAATTTTAGGTTGATGTAGTTATAATTAAAATTGTGTGCATGTTTGTCATTGTATTAGTTTTTTTTTACATGAAAATCCTTTCCCCTAAAAAATTCTAACTTTAAAATTACTTTCATGTAAAGTTGTTTATATTCATTTGTTGCAAGTGTGGTTTGTATTCATTTGGTTTTTGTGCCATATTTTGTCGAGTAATTTTTATGCTAAATTTCTTGCATTTTTTATGCTAAAAATATATATTCATGTGCCAACTCAATAAGAACAATAGTTGTTCATTACCAAACATGAACAAGAAGGCTAAAATCAATCATAAAAAGTAAAAGTGATCAAGAAGAGTTCTTATTATTGTAACCACTTTATAATTTTCTTTGCAAAATATTTTTGTTACAAGAATTTTATCTTTACTCTGTATTCATTACTAAAATATCAGCTTCATTAATTAATGAATATTAAAGATAAATAAAAGTATTTGTTAATTATTAATATATTTTGCATGAATAAAGTTAGCATCACATATAATCAACTGATTGGTTAGATGACATATACACTAACAGGAATTGATTCTTAAATTGTCAAAAAAAGGTCTTGTAAAAGGCCTTCCACATCTTATGTATAAAAAAAGTGATATGTTATGCATGTTAATGGGAAACAAGTCAAGAGCTCTTTCAAGGTTAATAATCAATTTTTCACAAATCATGCACTTCAACTTCTTTATATGGACTTATTTGGTCCTATGCGTGTTTCAAGTCTTGGTGGTAAAATTTTGCATTTGTTATATTCGATGATTATACTAGATTTAAATGGGTTTTATTTCTTTTTCACAAGGATGAAGCAATTCAAGTTTTCTCAAAGTTTTGCAAAAGAGTTCAAAATGAAAAAGATTGTTTTATTTCCAAAATTAAAAGTGATCATGGTAGAGAATTTGACAATCTTGCTTTTAAAAACTAGTTATAACCATGACTTTTCTACTCCTGAAACTCCACAATAAGATGGGGTTATGTAAAGAAAGAATCATTATCTTCAAGAAATGGAAAGAACTATGCTAAATGAGTATAGTTTGCCTCAGTATTTTTAGGAGGAAGCCATAAACGCTTTTTATTATATTTCAAATCGAGTTTTCCTTCGATCTATTTTACATAAAACTTCATATGAGTTTTAGTTTAAAATAGAATCCAATATTTCTTATTTTCATGTATTTGGATCAAAATGCTTCATAACCATAAAAATAATTTGGGAAAGTTTGATGTCAAATCCTATAAAGGTATATTTCTTGGTCATTCCTCTACTAGTAAAGCTTATAGAGCATATAATCAAAGAACTCTAGTAATTGAAGAATCTATATATGATGTGTTTAATCGAATATGTTGGTATAGAAGTTATTTTTGATAGGTTAAACCTAAATGAATCACAAGAAGACACATCTAAAAGGAATGGTTAAAAGAAATAACCTCAATTCCATCCTCAAGAACATGATCAACACGACATAGAGCAAGCTTCACAAAGTTTTTCCATATCAATTTGAAAACTAAGAGGACTTTCGCAAGATTCAATAATTAATGACCTATCAAATGGAGTTAGGACATGATCTTCCATGATAAATCAAGTCGGTAATGTTACTTTCATCTCTAAACTTGAACCTAAAAGTTATGATGAAGCCTTGTAAGATAAGTATTGGATACTCTCCAAGCAAGATGAGCTTAATGAATTTGAAAAAAAAAAGTATGGGAATTAGTTCCTAGGCTCAAAGGTCATTCAATTATTGAAACCAAATGAGAGTGTTTCACAACAAACTTTATGAATTCAGAGTTGTTTGAAACAAGGCTCACTTCATTACCCGAAGATTAAACCAAGAGGATGGAATAAATTATGATGAAACTTATGCTCTAGAGCAAGAATAAAATCTATTTGTATGTTACTTGCATTTGCATGTTTTAAAATCTTCAAGCTTTTTTAATTGAATGTGAAAAGCGTGTTGAATGGAATCTATTTGTATGTTGCTTGCATTTGCATGTTTTAAAATTTTCAAGCTTTTTTCAATTGGATATGAAAAGTACTTTCTTAAATGTTATATCCTGGAAGAATTTTATGTAGAACAACCTTTTAGTTTTGAAAGCCATAATTTTTCAAACTATGTTTTTAAGCTTAAGCAAGCTCCTCAAGCTTCGTATGAGAGACTAAGTAAACTCTTAATTTTAAAAGGTTTTAACATAGGTTAGATTGATTCAACATTATTTCTAAAATACAAAAATCATAATTTAATTATCATATAAATTTATGTTGATGGTATTTTATTTGGTGCTATTAACAAATCCTTGTGTAAGGAATTTGAACATTGTATGCGTAAGGAATTTGAGATGACCATAATGGGAGAATTAGCTTTCCTCCTCAGACTTCAAATCAAATAATAAAATGATGGTATATTCACCATGCAAGCTAAATATAACAAGGAGCTAATAAAAAAAAGTTTGACTTGGATTCCCTATGTTCAAGTCCTACACTAATGAGCACAACCACGAAACTTGACAAACACGAAGGTAAAAAGATGGACATCAAAGGATATCAAGGTATGATTGATATCTTACTCTATTTAACAACTTGTAAACCCGATATCATGTTTAGTGTCGGTTTATGTGCTAGATTTAAAACTAGTCATAGAGAGTCTCACCTTCGTGTTGTTAAATGTATTTTTAGATATCTAAAGGAACAATTAGATTGGGTTTTTGGTACCCTCGTATGAATAATTTCTATTTAATTAGTTATTCAGACTCTAACTTTGCTGGTTGCACAGTCAATAAAAAAAACTAATAAGACTTGCCAATTCCTACGACATGCATTAGTATCATGGTATAAATTTGATCAAAACCCCCTATCCAATACTCTCAGACCAAGCATATAGAAATTAACATTATTGCATGGTTGCATGCTTACGTAAAATTTTTGAATTGTTTGCACATCTATGCAAAATAAACTACATGATAAAAGCAAGACAAGAAGGAAAGGTCATTTTCTTTTGGTCTTTTAGAAATGTTACTACTAAAGACAAAACATTGGGGTATGACCAAAAGTTTGTCCAGCTGAATGAAGAGTAATAAATTGGACATAGAAAAACATAAGTGGCTTTAATTAAAAAACTAATAAAATAGCCTCTAATTAAAATAAAATTGAGACCATTATAGAGAAACGGGTAGCCTTTAAAACACAAAAGAAAAACTCGAGTTGCTACGAGTAGCAAAGCATACAATAATTTAAAATTTTCAAGGTTAGAGCCCGAAAACTTGTTTTAAACATAAATCAAACCAATACAACTAGAAATATATTTTTTTTCTAAAACAAAGATGATGCACATAAAAAAATAAAACATTTGAACAACTCTAAAATCATGGATTGAGCTTGAAAGCCTCACTAGAAAATCATATATTCTAAAAGTAAATTTTAGAGTAAATGACCTTTACTTCAATAGAATTGTAAATAGAAAAATCATATACAGATTGTGTGAGGTTAGAGAAGAAAGAAAACAAAATAGAGAAAGCAAAGGAAAAGGAGCAATTAGAATTTTGTCTATTTCTATGATTAAAAAAAAGATGCTAGATGTAGCGTGATAAAGATAAAATGTGTTATTAATGATTCTCATATCTTGGTTTACTAAATGAAATACGTTTAATGAGAAACTATTTATATAAGTGAGAAATATGATCGTTTTTTTAATTTTTTTGAAAAATATATGAATTCTCTAAAACACTAACAAAATCAAGAGATGTTCAGATCCAAAATAAACACAACTATAAGAATTAATAAAGAAAAACTCTAGAAAGAGAACTACGTGAATATTATTGTCTTAGTTTACACAAAGAAAATAATCATTATACCATGTTCACTAATTAGCCAAGTAAATTTGATAGCACTTTTATAAGGAAGGTTCACAACCAAAAGCTATCTATTCTAATATAGTGATCGTTCAATTCATATTCTTCCTATGATTTATTACATCTTGGTATACTGGTTAATAATTTTCATTTACTACGTGGAGGATTGGTGAGAAAAATTATTTTAGCATTGTATTTATATATTGTCTAAAACTTTTTCTTGTGAATGTGAAATTTATTGATCACTATATTATTCTGATATAGTGATCGTCCAATTAATTTTCTTCCTATGATTCATTAAATCTTGGTATACTGATTAATAATTTTCATTCATGTGGAGGATTGTTGAAAAAAATAATTTTAACATTGTATTTATATATTGTCTAAAACCTTTCTTTGTGAATATGAAATTTATTGATTACTATATTATTCTGATATAGTGATTGTCCAATTCATTTTCTTCCTATGATTCATTACATCTTGGTATATTGGTTAATAATTTTCATTCACGTGGAGAATTGTTGAAAAAATTAATTTTGACATGGTATTTATGTAAATAGAAATTTTTTATTTTTTCTCTCTGCCTTGTTTGTTATTGTGCTCCCCTTACTGAAATCCTAAAAGGCAACTTGTAATGAGACTATGGGTAACTTAGCCTTAATTATAAAAAAAAGTATAATCTTTGACATTAACTTTTTTTTATTGTCATGATTTTGGTTTTGATTCGAAAGTCTACCATTTTACAAGTACTTTTTTTTAATTTAATATTTAATATTTTTATTTTTATTATCCTGTAAATATATTTAATTGTTTTTACCAAACAATTTCCGCAACAACAAATTCAATGGTATATGAATCATTGAATATAAAAAGGACCGTCATTAATTCTAGATGATTCCATATATAATATGCCTCATCCGTTGAATACAGGAAAAGCCGTGATTAATCTTAAATGATATACACATACATACATAAATATATACATACAATATGTATACATATGCATTCCACTATAGTTTAAATTAAAGGATATTAATCGATATAATGAGTTAAATGCTTTCAATAGAAAATATACATACTTGTATTTAGTTTATTAAAATATCAATAAAGTGTTTGATATATTTGATAACGTAAAAATAAATTAAAACCGAAAATATTAGTAAAATAAAAGATAAATTATCAAGAGGATAAAATGATTTAAGTGAACGTGAAGTGAAATTTCATATTTATAATTTTAAATATAAATATTGAATAAATTAAAAGTAAGATTGAGACAGACAATATATTTTTACCATCCCATTTTGTTATTGAAGAGTAGAGTAACGAAACCAAGTTGAATTTTCCTTTATAGACCACAAACTCATGCAGACCCATCCTGCATTAAACAAAATACATGTAATTTAATATTGACGTATGAGATTTTTTCTACCACGCAACCTCATGTTAATAAGCATAACTCTTTATCTAATTATTGGCTCTTCTCAAATTTTTATAGAAGATTCTAAATGTTATATTTTTTATAAAATTAAAATTTCATATTGGAATGTTTTCAAATAAGTTCTAGAAGTTATTATTTGGAATTTACAATATTTTTCTATTTGACTTGGGATTTTTTTTCTTATTTGGTTTAGATATCTTTTATTATTATTTTTTAAATCTTTGTTTAAGACTTTTTCCTACTACATAACTAGCCTAGAAGAAATGTAGTATTGAGTTTTGATTAAAAAATATTGAATTAGGATCTTTGTTAGGTGGCCCTATTTGACATAATTCTATGTTGATTGTGCTTGCTGTTTTTTTTTTTTTTTTTCCATCGGTGTTAGTTGTTATCAAAGACCAATAATTCCTAATGATTAGTTATAAAAAAGAGGTTCTCTCTTGGGAATAAAATATTCAAAAACTAGTTATAAAATATATGCAAAGGAAAATTACATATTTAACTCGTCAACTAGCAGTGATAAAGTTGTAAAGACAAGTTGAAAAATTATCTTATCAATTGACGAAGAATAAGATGAAAAAATTAGAGAAACCAACAGAAGTCTTGTTAATGATAATATAAACGATAATTGAAAGAGATTGTTTGGTCCTTAGAATTGTTGTGCATGGTCTTCATCGTAACTCTAAAATTAATAATGTTGCTAGGGAGGATAAGTATGATACTGGTAGCTTTGATATTTCTAACAAAAACATGTAAAAGATTGAAAACTTTTGATTTGACATTTATAAGATCGTAGGAAGAGTAATTTGAACTAAAGAACGAGTTTTTTATAATATGAAGAGACTGATGCATGATATCTTTTTCTATCTTGCAAACCTGATGTTAATGAGCATAACTTTTAATACAACTATTAAATTAATTTAAAATCATGTCAAAAGATTCTAGAGATCATGTTTTGCATTAGATATAATTTTGCAATAATCTAGAAAAAAAAACTTTCAAATAAGGTTAAAAAGTTACTATTCGAGGTTTAATATTTTCAAAGTTAATTTCATATTATTATTTTTATTTGATTTAAATCTCTTTTATTAATTTTTAATCTTTGTTTATGTTGTTTTGCCTGCATGTTACAAGGACTGTAATATAGAGTATTTTATCCTAGAAAATGTGATTGCTCCATTCGGCAGCTTATAGATACATATACATTATTTTACTAGTGAACATTATTATTATTATTATTATTATTATCAAAATCAATGTTTTAAATTACTATAACCAATATTTTTTTGCCATCATTTCATGATTCTTAGAATTATATACAATAAAAATATGCCATTTGGTTATTGATTCTTATATTTTTTAGTTTATAATATAGTTTTATATTTTGAGACTGATTCTATATAATAATTTTTCTCTTCACATATTTTGTCAAAATAATAAATAAATAATTTTCATCAAACCAAGGAACAATTCTAGTTTTAATGTTATTATATAGTTTTTATATAAATTTTAAAAACTAAAAAAATATTACTTTTAAAGGAAAAAACAATATATACCGTACCAGAGTACAAACACTAACGACCAAAGAGAAACGGCGGTTCTTAAAATAGATAGAAGTCCAGATGGTCGAGACAAACGAAAGTCAAGACCCTGTCGGGTTTTCTATTGAACTAAAAAAAATTCCATCTTTATAAAAGGCCTTTTCAGACTCCACAAAGGAGAAGCACGCCAATGAGAGGACACGTCGAAAAGAAATTATACATTTCTATATTTATTAATTCATATATTTTCTTCCAGATTTTCTAGGCAGTTTAATGTCTCCTATCTCCTGTTGACGAGTTTAAATAAGGCATAGAAATGATGAAAACATTAGGTTAGATTAAAATAAATTAAACAATATGGTATTTAGACCTGTTTGTGATTTTTTTAATTTTTTTTATTTTAAATTAATTTTTTTATATTTTTAAATCGTTTTGATGTTATTTTGATATTAAAAATAATTTTTAAAAAATAAAAAATATATTTTAAAAAATAATAATTATTAAATTTTTAAATAAAATACCTAACAA
>Ga0307515_10001322_pt1 | contig 56149 bp, 4 predicted proteins | sample 17_EM_MG_FD_194513 | JGI IMG/M metagenome (GOLD analysis project Ga0307515, IMG submission 194513) | Populus trichocarpa ectomycorrhiza microbial communities from riparian zone in the Pacific Northwest, United States - 17_EM | ecosystem: Host-associated > Plants > Roots > Unclassified | place...
GCTAGGGCCTTTAAAGAAATTGCAAAGGTGCCTATAAGCGTCTTTAAATAAGAGATTACTAAGTCCGCTGTTAAAGTACTAGTTTAAGGCTAGACCTATTAACATAATTAGTAAAGCTTTATTATAAGCCTCTTATAGAATATTAGATTGGTTATAAATATTATAAAAAATAGTAAGTTTATAATTAAAGCTGCCATTTATACTATTATATTTAAGTTTCTCTGTATATATCTTTACTGCATTAAAAATCTTTTTACCCTATCCTAGTATAGTTAGCATCTATAAAAGGGGAGCGGTTTAAGGTTATAGGGTTACGTACAGTAAAGGTCCTACTAGTATTCCTTTAGATAGTAGTAGGGTTATAGTCTAGACACTTAATAGTTATTATAATTAAAATAGGGTTATATAAACTGTTAGGTCTTATAATACTTTATAGTTAAGACTATACTTAAGTATATTATTTATTTTATTTAACTAAAACCCGTTTTTATTTAGCTTATTATACACCTTATCTAAGTTCTCTTAAGTCTAGGAATATTAGCGTTCTTCCTGGGTTAATTTAAATAAGAGTTACGCATATATTATACGTTTCTCCTTTATACGTATGTATACTCCTCCGTATTATAGAAAGGTATATATACTTTAAAGGTGCTATATATTTACTTTTAAAAATATATTAATACTAAATGTTTTAAAATCGTCTTAGAAGGAGGACTAAAGTCTATTATCTATTAACTTATACTTATTATATTCCTATAACTTAAATAGTATAAAGTCTATAAGGTCTTTACTAGTTGCCGTTTATATATTAATCCCGTTTCTTTATTATTCTATTTCTACCTTCTAGTCTATAGGTATAGCCATCTTAAAAGAAATAAGAAAGGTGTATAGAATAGTTTAGGGAATAGTTTAAGTAGTAGTTAGGGTAGTCGCGTTTTTAGTGTAGTCGCGTTCTTAACGTAGTTACGTTAACTATTAGTATAGTAGTCTGTCTCTGGTTAAGGTAGAGCATTAAATGTCTTCCAAATCTAGGGTAGATTTAAGGTATTTTTGGGTAAGGTAGAGCGTTAAACGTCTTCCAAATCTAGAGTACTTTAATTCTCTTTAACTAAAATAAGGCCTTTATAAGGTAGAGCGTAAATATCTTTTAAATAAGTATATATCTTCTAATTTATGCGCGTTTACTAATTAGTATTAGTATAACTTTTATAATGTGTAAAATATATATATTATAATAATATATACTATACGGTGTTATAGATAGATAGATAATTTTTCTCTAAGATCTACGTGTTATAAGAGGTAAGGCTTATCGCGTGTTCTCCTATAACCTCTATTAACCAATTATAATTTTCTATACCTAGTATAAAAAATCGCTATTAGCTTGCTTACTACTAGCGCCTTAGCCGCCCTTATAATATATCTAATACTTCTAGCTACAAATAAGAAGTTATAATATTATTTATTTATCTATTAGTTAGTTAATTAGTTAGTTAATTAATTAATTATTAGTTATAATTAATTAATAAAAAAATAATTAGTAAGAAAAAAGAAAAAAGAAAAAATCCCTAATAGGGTTTAATAAAAAAAAGAAAAAAAGTTAAAGGCTTAATATTATTGGTTATATAGGGTGACTTACTAATAATAACTACTTAAGTAGGTTATAGTAATATTAGTTAATAAAGCTTAATTTATTAAAATAAGGGAGGGTAAGGAGCTTAAGACTTCTTATTATACTAGTGCTATAGTATTATATAATAACCGCTTACCTTATTCCTAATACTAGCAACTCTTTTTTTATAGTTACTATTTATATATAAATACTGCTTAACTAGCGTAATAAATACTAATCCTTTTTATTTACTATTACTATTATAATATAAGTCTTACTATTCTAAAATTTACCTCTTAGTATATAGTGCTTTCTTATTTAGAGTTATAAGTATATATTATATTAGGGCCATTAAGGCGCTAGTTATAAGCGAGCTAATAGCAATTTTTTATCTTAGGGATAGAAAATCCTAATTAGCTAGGTTAAGTTAAGGTTTATAAAATCTAGCTAATTAGATAACTTTAACTAGTGGTTAAAGTTTCTAGATATCTTAAGACCTTATATAACTAAGAAATTTCTAAAAACTTTCTTTTAACCTAACCTTTAACTTATATATATAGAGTATTTATATTAATAAATATCTCTAGTACCTTATTTAGGTTCGCCTTTATTATTATATCTACTAGGTTATCTTAGCTATTAATTTATTAAATTTTAAAGAGTTTTTAACGCTTATAGGATTGCTAAAATACTATAATATTAATTATAAGGCGCTTCTCCTTTATAGTATTAAGCTTAACTAAATACTTATAAAGGGAATATAAGTTAGTATATATAATTATAGGGATAATAGGAAGTTTAAGTTAATCTATAATTATCTTTAGGGTAGTTCTAATTATAATTACTATATTAACTCCGCTAACTATTCTATATATCTCTAATACTAAAACGCTTTAAGTAATATACTTACTCTTAGTTAAGCTTTAATAAATAAGGTTGTTATAGTGTAACGGAACCTTATAGCAAGTACTACGGTAGGTTCGTTATTAGGCTAGGTGTGTAGGTAATACGTAAAGTTAATAACGTAATAACAACTAGTAGAGTGGTTGCCCAACAGATTAACTCTAATTATATTCTAAAAATCACTATAAGGAAGGAACTATCTAGGTAGGGACTAAGGGTCCTTAAATACACAACCGTACTCCTATGAAATCCTTCTTGTACGTAAGGTATGTATACTCTATCTACTCTATTATATAGATTATATAGATTATATAGATTACACAGATTACATTATATAACTTAGTTACTATTCCTTATTATATAGTTCTACCAGATCTATCCTAGACTATACTTATATTAACTAACTAGCTTCCTCTAACTCTTCTCTAAGTAGTTATAATATTGTACTTAAAGCGTCTGTAATACTATCTCCCTTCTCTTTATCTTTATCCTTAAAGATTCCTAATATCTCTAAGTTGTTTACTAGAGGTGTAATATCCATCTAATTAATTTGGTTAATATCGTTACTTATAATACCTTTAAAGGTTTCTAAGCCTCCGCCTTCTTCTTCTACAGCTTATTAGTCTCGTACTATTACTACAATTTTATCTCTAGGTGGAATAATACTATCTCTATGTTCTTATTATTCGAAAGAGGGGTTAGTTTACGTTACGCTAGCGAGTCCTTTATCTTAGTAACCCTCTTCTTATTCGGAGTGTACTAAAGCGAATATTTATTTGTCTTACGACGTTCGCTCTATATCTAATACTAAGTATACGTATTCTATAACTCTTAATAGTTATTAAGTTCCCTAAGTAATTTGTTATAGGGTCTTGTGTTTAATCTGCCGCTATAAAGCTTAATAGTAAACTTACGGGTACCCTAGGCGAGATTTATTGCCTTTAATGCGAAGATTAAGCTCGCGTTAAGCGGGTAAAAGAAGAGGATCGTTAAGCCCTTAAAGCCCGTACCTCTGCTTATACTCAGCTTCTTCATCTTAAGAAGGTTCGTAAAAAGGTCCGTTCTAAAGAGTAGAAACTTATAAAATAAGGTCTATAGGAACTTAGTAATAAAAAAACGGATTCTCTTCTAATAGCAAAGGAAACAACTCTAAGTAATTCGGCAATTACTCTTCCTAGGTCCCCCTTAGGTAACTCGTTTTTTAGTAATCCTTTTTTAATATTACCTAACCTGTTTTCTTCCGATACTCCTATACCTTTCTTATAGCGTTCTTTAAATTTTCTAGTGGTTCCTAGGTAGTCTTATTATAGCCTATCCACTTAACCTTGTACTATATTTTATTGTCAACGTCCTTATAACTAACGATCTTTAAAACTTACTATTTATCTTCCTCTTGTCCTCTATATATGTCTGCTTTATAAACCGGTGGCTTAACTTTTCTATATACTGGCTCTAGCATTGCAATATACTGTATAGGGTAGATCTTTATCTTAGCTAGTAGGTTTAACTTAAACATAACCGGTAAAATCCTCTAACTAATTTTGAAAGGTCCTAGCCTAATGTGGTCTAACTTCTTACTTAGTTATTAACTCTTAAAATTTTTATATAGTAGCCACACTTTATCTCCCTCCTTAAGATCTAGTCCCTTAGATCTCTTAGCATCATAGTATTTCTTTATTCTTTACTGTACTACCTTAACTGTTTCCATAAGATTCTTATAAAGATTTATTAATATCTCTATCCTTTACTTAGCTGTGCTACTTGTCTTCTTTACTTAATATAGCAATAGCGATGTTCTTAGCTTATATCCATAATTCGCCTTAAATAGTAACATACCTATTCCTTCTTATGGTATTATATTATATATAAACTATATAACTGGTAACAGTAATACCTAATTATTCTATACGTAATTAATATAATATCTTAGATACTGCTCTAGTGTCTAATTTAACCTTTCTATTTAACCGTCTGTCTGCGGATAATATGCGGTAGAAGTTACTACTTAAACTCCTTACTCTGCTAAGAATACCTCCTAAAATGCTATTACGAATCTTAGATCTCTATCCAATATAATTTTACTTAGTGCTTTATGCCTTGCAAACACTTCTTTAATATAGATTCTAGCAATATCTTCCGCTAATATTTCTTCTGTATATGCTATAAAGTATCCCCACTTTATAAGCTTATCTACTATTACTAAGATCGCATTGTAATCTTATCCAGTAATAGGATCTCTTAACTTTAGCAACTTAACGATAAAGTCCTATAATATAACCTCCTATAGTCTCTCTAGTATTTTAACAGGTTATAGCCCTCTATATGGCTTATACCTTATTAGTTTATTTCTTTAGTAATCTAGATACTCCTTAGTAACCTTTCTAGCTATCCTCTAGATTCTATTAATAATATACTCCTCCTAGAGTCTTAACACTAAGCCTATAGCTCCGTTATATTCTTAAGTTAGTCCTTTATAGAAATCTTCTATAAATTAATCTGCTATGCTTCTTGGGATGTACTTTACTTCTTAGTTTTTGTATATATCCGTCTATAGATCTTCTAGCTATGCTTTTAAAATTCTCTATACCTAAAAGCTTTTTAGTAACTTATAGATTTTCTCTAACTCTTCCTAAGTTACTATAATTTTTAGATAATTGTACCTAATTAATCCATCTATATCTTTTCGCAATAAAGCCCCTAATGGCTTTTTATTATTCTACAGTTTAGCTTTTCGACTTAGAGTATCTGCTCTTATGTTGTCTGTACCCTTAGTATACTAAATCTTAAAATAGTACTCTATAAGCATCTCTGCCTATCTAACCTATCTTTAGTTAAGTTCCTTTATTATTAGAAATCCTATTAGGTTCTTATAATCCGTCTTAACTCTAAATAGTTTCTCTGTGCCTTATAAGAATGCTCTTTATTCCTTTAACGCTGTAACTATACCTAATAACTCCTTATTATAGATATTATAGTTCAGTTCTAGTAGTGTTATCTTTTAACTATAATATACCACTAGGTGCCATCTATCTAGATACTTTTACATAAAGTATGCCCCTAGTATAAAGTCTAATATATTTGTCTTAATAACCATCTCTAGTCCTGGTTAATAGATCTTAAGAACTAGCTCCTGGGTAAACAACCTTTTAACTTCCTTAAACAGTTCTTATTATTCTTCTCCCTATACCCATAGTTCTTCTTTCTTTATTAACCGCGTAAATAGCTTAATATCCTTTAACTATTACGCTATAAACCTTCTATAGTAATTACAAAACCCTAGAAACGATCTTAACTGTGTGACATTCTCTAGTTCTTACCAATTCACTATAGCCTTAATCTTTTTTAGATCTATGCTAAGTTGGCCTAGTTTAATAATAAATCCAACGAAATCGGTCTTCCTAGTAAAGAACTCGTATTTCTCGATTGCTACTAGCATCTGTTCTTTTTATAGTCTCTTTAAGACCCACTTAACGTGTTCCCCGTGTTCTTCCTTAGTTATTAAGTAGATAATAATGTCGTTAAGGTATACCATAACAAATTTATCTAAGTGTTCCCCTAATACATTGTTAATTCGCTTCTAGAACATTATTAGTGCGTTTATAAGCCCGAATTGTATAACTAATGGTTTATATAGTCCTTCCTTTAACCTAAAGGCTGCCTTCTATTTATCGCCTTCCTTAATTCTAATCTAATGGTACGCCCATCTTAGATCTATCTTCGTAAAGATTTGCGCGTTGCCTATCCTGTCTTAGATCTCGCTAATTAAGGGTAAAGGATACCTATCCTTCCTAGTGATGCTGTTTAACTATCTATAGTCGATACATAGCCTTAGCTTACTATTCTTCTTTAGGACGAACAATACTAGATAACCCGCTAATAATTGCAATGGTCTAATATATCCCTTTCATAAGTTCTCCTAGATAAACTCTTTTAGTGCTCTACCTTCTTCTTTAGTAAGCTTATAGATTGGAAAGAACCTTAAACTTGTTCCTAGTTCTAATTCTATTTTATAGTCCCATGCTACGTACTCTAATAGCTTTTTACTTTCTAGTAACCATAGTTTCTTGCTATACTTATGGTATCTTTTTAGTATATAGCTTAGTCCTTTTTCCGTTTCCTTATAGGTCGCTCCTACTTAGTACTATACTAACTTAGCTTATTATTACATCTTACGGCGTTAAGTATCTCTAATATTGACCTGACCTATAACCCAATCGATCTTTAAATTATACTCCTGTAACCAAGGTATCCCTAGTATTGCCTCGTCCTTCCCTAATAGTAGAATATTAAAAGACATCCAAATCTGTCTTCCTTTAATAGTTAACTAAATAGGTCCTGTTTTGAGATTAATAATGCCGTCTCTATAGGCTATCGGATCTTCTAAAATTGTTACTAATAAATATAGGTGCTCCTTTCTCCTATGTGGTAGTCCCATTCTTTTAACTGCTACTAGTAAGATATGGTTCCTTATTGCTCTACTATCTATTAGTACCTCAAACTGTTAATCTTGCCATTTAACTTATAAATTTAGGTATCTTCCTTAAATTCCTTTAAGGGTCTAAGGCTCTACTACTAGTTCCCTCTGGTCCCGTAGGCCTCTACTTTTCCTAACTATTAGCTACTAGATCCTGTTTATACTTAGTTTACTTTTAACCAATACTTAGTTCGCTTTTTATCTTTAATATACTATAGACAGGTATTCTCTAGACATTCCTACTATTATCGTCCATCTAGGCATTCTTCCGTAAGGAATCTTCCTAGTTAAAGTATTAAGTCCCCTTATTCTTAAACTTCTACTAGGTACCAACTATGTATATACTTAGCGTTTTGGTATTTCGCCTCGTCCGTTATCTAATATATCCTTATTAAATACTTTCGATTTTTGTCCTTAGGTGCTTTATGCATATTACACGCATTATCCACGTATGCTATCTATAATAGTGTATAATGTGCTTAGTGTCTTAGGTTAACTCTTAGCTCGTTTTTATCCTTAAGTTTAAACCTTTCTCGTGTTAATCTAAGCGTCGCGACTTTATTTATAGGTACTAAAATTCGTCTCTTGCTTCTCTAGTCCTCTAATTACTCCTCTAGATCTTTTAACGTTATAATTAAGGCTCCTTTAATATGAGTTATAGCCTTTTCCGTAATCGGGTGGTCTTAGATAACTTTTTTATCTAACTATATATAGAAATCTTCCCACTTATTATTATATCGCTGCCTATACCACTTTTAGTATAGCTGCTTAAGTATATACGCTCTGTCCGTAAGGAAGTATCTTCTTATTACTACGTCGTAACAGCCCTTTATATATCGTTCTTTGAATCTAGTTAAAATCCCTAGATCCTCTTCTTATTCTAGTTTAGTAAGCCACTTAGCTCTTAGTGTGCCTACTTTTAGCCTATTAGTAATTCTTTATACTAGCGCTCTGTCCCTTATATAACCTAGCAAACTAGATCTCTTATTTAGTTTCTGCTCTTGCTATAAGGTAATTCTCGCTCTAAATTCCTCTATGGTTTCTTTTTTTTTACGTCTTATAAGTGGATCCTTAAAGTCTTCATACTTCTTAATCTTAGTATTAACTTTTTAATCTTTAGGCTGAACACTGTATTTAATTAGTAAGTCCTCTAGGTCTATATATCTATCTCCTAGTCTAACCGCTGCCTGGATTATAGATTCTCTAATCTATAAAGAAGCTCCTTGCCTCTTACCTATAGGTGTCCTTATTTATACTCCGAATTCTTAGTCCCTTAGATTCTTTAATCCTAAACTCGCTTCTAACTTAAGCTTAGCTCCCGCCTTAGTCTAACTAGGCGTCTATAGTGTTCTCATCTCGTCTTAAGAGTCTTAAATCTTATCTATCTCGTCTTAAGAATTTAATACCTGTGGGAAACTCTGTCCTAAGCTTATTCGTATATTCCTAAACTAAGCTATTGCCCTACTCTATTGGTTTTCATCCGTTATAGGTCCTTAGGTGTGCCTTATCTCGTCTTAAGAATCTTAGTTATCTCTTATCTCATCTTAAGAATCTTAAGCCTTTGGCCTTTTGCCTTTATCGAGTAGTAAATTAGCACTAGCAGTCGTCTGCTTACTTAGTTTCTATAAGACGCTCTTCCTACCGTCTCGTAAAGCAATAGATGCCGTATCCAACGGTGTTATAATGCCCGTTACTAAACCTTACTCTATGGCGGTCTTAGTCTCTGCCTCTAATGCTAATGTCTTAAGATCTTCTTTCTTGACATCGCTAAATGGATTTTTTTCAAAGTCCCTTTCTAAGTACTGCCTTATTAACACTGTACTAAAAGTTGCTATTAGATCTTCGTCGCATTTGTAAAGCCTATCTTGCTCTTTATAGTCTTAGGTAGCTCTTAGTTTTTCTAAACTAGGTTCCTATGGCCAATAGCTTACGCCGTACTTAGCGTCTTTATAAATTCGGCACGCGTTGTTATAGTAAAACGTGAAGTGGTTAATTAAACAATCTTTTATTCCTCGTAGTGCATTATCGTCCCTCTGTATGTATATGCCGTCTGCTAGTCCGGTTCCCTTTATTGCATAGTAACTCTAACTATTTTTATAATCTCTAGCGAAATAACCCTGTTTTCCGTAATTTATATAAGCTCCCTCTTTAAACTATCTTTCTTATTATGGAGTCCGCCTAAATGTCTTCTGCTACTAAGATCCCTAATTCGGCCTTTGCTCCTTAGACCTTTAATTACTTAATCTTTGTCCTCTTAGTTTCTATAGTGTCTTACTCCATCTCTTATAGGCTTCTTTAGTACTACTTAGGTCTATTGGCTCTGCGCTATACCATAGTTTCTAACTTAGCTTTAGTTAATGTGTACTCTGCGCCTTATACAACTATAAAACTCTATCCTAACCTCTCTTGGTCTGTTCCCTTTGGTAGATCCTATTATTAATCTTTATCGCTTAATCTATTAATTCCCTTAGGGTGTCTATATCTTCCATCAGAATAATTACGTCCTAAACTTTAGCCTTAAGTCCCTGTTTATACTATACCATAAGCGCCCTATTATTCTACTTAACTTATATTGCTAGTATTTAAAACTGCGTTATATACTTAATAGCTAAGGTTTATTGCGTAATGTCTTAAAGCTTTCTTTCCGCCGTAGTTGTCGCCTCTAGGTCTCTAAATATCTATATAAGTCGCTCTACAAATCCATTCTAGCTTAAGAACATAAACCGTACTTCTTAGTTTGTTGTTATTATTCTATTTACTTATATCTCTGTAAGGTAAGGCTTAAACTACTTAAGTGCTCTTCCTAATAAGAACAATCCTGCATACGCTATTTAATCCATAGGTATTACTAGCTTTGCTCCCTCTTACGTAACCTTAAAATGCATTTGCGTAAGGAATCCTTTAAGCTTTAATCTCTCTCCTAAGAATTTTTTAATTAATAGTAACTTAACCTTTACTGCTCCTATCCCATTAATCCTTTATTTAAGTGCCGTATTATTTTCTATTAACTAGTTAACTATTTCCTATAGTTGTTTAACCGTTATAGGTTGTTATAAGTTAGTATCTGCCATACTGGTGTCACCTCCTAACCTTAAAGTAGTTGCCGCCGTCAATAGCGTCGTAGTGGCTGCTTTTAGTGGCATATTATTTAACTTTTAATACTATAACTAGGTAGTAATTATATAACGGAACCTTATAGTAAGTACTACGGTGGGTTCGTTATTGGGCTAGGTGTGTAGGTAATATGTAAAGTTAACAACGTAATAATAACTGGTGGAGTGGTTGCCTAACAGATTAACTCTAATTGTATTCTAAGAATCACTATAAGGAAGGAACTATCTAGGTAGGGACTAAGGGTCCTTAAATACACAACCGTACTTCTATAAAATCCTTCTTGTATATAAGGTACGTGTGCTCTATTTACTCTATTATATAGATTACACAGATTATACAGATTACACAGATCACATCACGTGACTTGGTTACTATTCCTCGTTATATAGTTCTACCAGATCCATCCTAGACCGTACTTGTATTAACTAACTAGCTTCCTTTAACTCTTCTCCAAGTAGTCGTAATATTGTACTTAAAGCGTCCGTAACATATAGATTATAAAGTTATTCTCTCTAGTAGATTTATTTATAATAATAATCTTATATCCTAACTAGGAGCTAAAATCTTTATTATTTATAAATAATCTATTAATAAATATAAAGAGCTTAGTAGTAAGAAGATTAATAGGCATATAGAGTAATCCCTAATTAAGATAGTTTATTTACTAAGAAAGACGTTTATTTAGGGTAAGAGTATTATTCTTAGTTAGTTCTTAGTATTAAGTAGTAATAAAGAGATTAAATAAAGCCTTAGGTTAATATATAGAAGTAATATAAGCTTTATAAACGCGTTACTCTATATATTCTTACTTAGCCGTTAAAAACGGACTCTATATCTGTATATAGTAACAGCTATAAACCTAAGTTTTTAAAGTTTAGACTTAAAGCCAACGCAAAGATATTATATAGCGTGTGATACAACCTAGTAGTAGTAGTAGGTATTATAGGCGGTAGTAAAAAGTTTTTATATAGAATAGTAAGATCTTAAAAACTACTACTAAGTGCCCCTTATAAACAACAGCAACACTATTTTCCTATTAAGGCACCTATACGATTTAATATAGATATATAGCATTTAATAATATCCCTTAACCCCTAGTAAAGAGTATTAATAACCTTTTATATTAACGAATAAGCGATTATAAATAAATAAGCAATAAGTAAATATACGGCCCCTTTTAACCCCTAGGGCGATCACTCGCGGAGTATACGGTTACTTACTATTAACTATTAAATACTACCTAGTAGCTTAAATAATACCGTACGGTTTTCCTATCTCCTCTTAAGGAGTAGTAACCCTTAGCGAGGGCCTAGTGACTAGGGCCTAGGCATAAAAGATACTTAGGTATATACGTCCCGCTCGCCTTTTAGTATAGTAATAGTTTATAAATAAATCCCCCTTACGCCTTTAATAGGCCTTAGGGGGGGGAAGGTATGGCGTATATAGTAATAGTTAATAAGAGATAGTATATAGGGGGTAGTTAAAATACGGAACATAACTATAAGTGTATAGTAATTAAACGGTAAAGCTTAGCTAGGACGTAATAAACCCTAGCTAGAATAAGCTAGAGAAGGAAGTAGTAGTTCCTAAGGAGTTTAAATATTTAAGGAGGATAGGACGTAGCCGTAGGCCCATAGGGCCGCCGCTATAGATAAATATAGTAAACTAAGGTTTTTTATCCTACTAAGGTAGCTTATAGGGTTTTTCCTCCCCTAAACTACAGGGTTTTCTTCCTATAAATTATAAGTTTTCCCCCTATAACGGAGTAGTCTGCATAGGCCTAGATAGGATCCGTATTAGATATTAATTAAGAATTACTACTATATATTCTTACTTTAAAGAATTAACGTTAATAACGTTAATCTTCTTACCTTAACCCTTCTAGCGTAAAGTAATAGAATCCTTATTTAGGGAGAGAATGTATTTATTAAAGAGTAATAGTGTTATTAAATTAAGCTTTTCCTTTAGCTTTATTATAAGATTTATCTTTATTAGTTTATCTTCTTTAAGAGCTAAGAACTGGTTATCTCTTAAGATAATTATATTATTAGTTTATATACTAATAATTCTAAATAGAGTTCCTATAGTTATAATAAGGAAGTAGGGGTTAAATATAAAAGTAGTTATTAAAAGCTTCTCTTTATAGTGCTTACTATAGGTAGCCTACTAGTAAGTTTCTACCTTTATAATTTTATATAATGGCTTAAGCATAACTATAATTATATCTTTAGGATACTAGTAGTAAATTTACTCTAAAAGGTATGCTAATATTAAGCGCTAAAGGTATATCTTTAATTAGGTATAGGCTTAAGTAATATTTTATAAATAAACTACTATTCTATTTTTTATTAAGGAGGGAGCTAGTATAATAATAACTTGCTAACTAGCTTATTAAATTATAGAAGATTACATAAGAATTACCTCCTTATTATTATTATTATAACCTTGGATAATAAGCCTTAATTTCTTAAATAGGGCGTTAATAGCCTTGCCCTTAATCTTATTAACTATTCTTAACTTAAAAATATAAACTCTATTAAACTTAGTAGGGTTATACTTCTTAAATTTAAAGACTCCTTTTATAATAAGACTATCGATCTCCTACTTATTAGATACTTAAAAAGGAGCTTCTAAAGTTATAATACAACCTTCCTTTTAAAGCTATTTTATAAGTTTAAAGTTAGCCTTCTCCTTAGCTGTTATAAAGGCTATTAATAGCTTAACTTTATTCTTAATAGCGGCAATAAATTGCTCTTTAAAATTAATAAGATATTAGCCATTTTATAATCCCTTTAGGCGGCCTCTACCGCGTTATAGTTGCGGTATATCTACTATAATTAGTAATTATATTAAACTAGGGTAATATTAGAGCTTTATATAGATCTAGGGGTTATATTAAAGCTAGATTTAGTAATTTTAGATATAGAGTAAAGTGGATTTAGTTAAACTAGGGCTCCTAAAGCTTTAGTTCTATACTTAAATAGAAAGAGTTCTATACCTAAATTAGAAGGAGGTTAAAGGGGGAAGAATTAAAATATATTAATACGGATATTAAGGACTAGTAGAGCCAATTATTAGCTTTAGCAGTAAGCGTCTATCCTAAAAAAACGCGTGTATTATTAGTATAGAATTAAGAACAGCTTATTATTATTGCGTTATTACTACTACTTCTACTATTTAACCTTATTTTCTCTTACCTACCTACTACCGCTATAGAGCAATTTTATTCTTAACTTTATACCTCTATTATATTTAATAACGTTATCCTTATACTAGAGTAGCTTAATAAAAAGGCTAAGGGCTAGGCGGAGGTTAAAGAGTTTAAGCTATAGGGTAAGCTATATATTCGCTATAAGGCCTTAATAAAGGGACTAAAGAATACTAAGCCGCAATTGTTACTAATTTAGAAGTAGGGGGAGGATATATAGGAGAAGGATAATACTACTAAGATATAGTACTTCTATTACTACCTATATAAGAAGGTAAAGCGTTAGTAGGAGCTTATAGTTATATTATTTAGAAGAACTACTACTCTAAATTACCTTAAATTTAACTACTATATATACCGTATTTCTAGTAAGCTTTAACTAAAAGAACCTTTACTAAATTAGCTAATAATTAAGGAATATCTATAGGCAAAGTTTCTTAATCTATAACAAAACTTTAAGGCCTTTAAACACCTATTAATTTAATAGATTATTAGCTACTATATTACCTTTTTTTAATTTAAAAATAAGTATTTTTAAACGCTCCTATTTTATATTTATCTAGGGCTTATAAAGTTCTTACTAAAGACTAGAAAGATAATATATGGTTAAATTATTATAGCTTTTAAATAAAGGAAAATAGAACTAAGGAGGGAATTTTACGCAGCTTATAGTTCTATATTAATATCCTTTAATCTTTAGATCTTACTAAATAGGTATATAATTTTGGGTATTGCTACCTATTTTATTAACTAGTATAGTAAGCGTTAGTATATAATACTAGGCCTTTATAAAGTAATTAGTAAATATAGTAGTAAGAATATAGTAGTTGTCCTACTTACTCTATTTAAGGAGTATTAAATTAGTAGCAATATTGGGTATTTTATAGCTAATAATGCTAAGTTAAACGATACCTGTATTAACGTAATCCTTTAAGTCCTTTATTTAAAGATATTGGTAAAGAAGCAAAAAGAATAATAATTATACTACTTTAGTTATATTATAAATCTCTACGCATAGGCCTTTATTATTAAAAAGGATACTAAGAAAATCTATAAGGAGCTAGTAATTGCCTATTATAAATAGGACTTTAAGAAGGTATATAAGCTCTAGAGAAAGCGTAGAGTAGTTAGTCTACTTTATAATATTATTTAGTATATTTATATAACTCCCTAGCATTATAGCTTCTTTAAAAAGATTTAAATTAGTGGTAATTTAGTAGAATTTAATAGCTTAAAGGTACGTAATAGACTTATAGTGTTAAGTATTTATACTATTTGCTAACTAGTAGAATGCTAAAGGCAATAATATTAGCTTCCTAATTAGCTATAGCTTCGGATTTTTATATCTACCGCTTTACGGTCGTAATATTCTACCTATAGTTATAATATTTTACCTATAGTCGCAATATTTAAAAGTTATACTAACGATCTACTAGCTTATTTAAAATAACTAAACGCGTTAGAACTCCTTCTTTATAGCTATTAGTCGCTTTCTAAACTATAAAAAGCGTATTATTAAGTTTTATAATAACTATTTGCCGTTTACTAGCTTAAAGGCGCTTATATATAATAACTTTCTCTAACTACGTTAATAGAAAGAACTTAAATATCTATATAACTACCTTAAGACGTTCTATAAGGCTACTATTATAATAGAAAGTAATTATATAGGTCTTACTAACTACTTTTAAACTTTAAATTAGCTTATAATAGAGCTTAATTAAATAAAGCGGAAGTTTTTTAAGCTAGTAGCTGAAAAACAAAAGTAAGCTAAGGCTTAAAACTATAAGATCTTATCTAGCTGCGCTAATATAGTATAGGAGAAGTGTGAAAAGTACTATAAGTACGCCGATAATACGCTAGCTTATTATACTATAATTATTCTTAATCTAATACTTAAGATATAGTAGTTTAAAGAGAAATAGAATAACTATAAGGTTAAAAAGTACTAAATTCTATAAGTAAGGAAGCTAGTAAAGGATCTCTTCCTTAAATATAAAGGCAGGCGCGGGCTTAATTAAGAATTATTATTTAAGTAGGTACTATAGTGGAGGTAGTTAAAGGTTTATATATCTACTTAAGCTTATAAACACTTAAAGACTATTTATTAAGAAGATAATACGTTATTAATAGAAATAGATAACCTCTAGAAGTACCTTAATACGAATATTAAGGTCGTTAAAGATAATAAAGACTTTAATATAATTTAATACTAGTAGGATTGCTATACTAGCTAACCTAACCTTATTTAGTTCGCCCTTAATATCCTTATAGTGCCTCCTATAAGTAATAAATATAAACGCCTATTTAGTAGTTATAAGATCCTCCTTAAAGACTAATAATCTTAACTTTAAATAGATATAATTAAGGTAAATAAGGTCCTTTAGTACTTATTTAGGCCTCTATAGAAAAATATATTTAATAATAAAAATATTAGCAAAATAGAAGGCGAATTATAGGCTTTATTAGGAATACTACTAATAGAAGCTGTAAAGGCTTATACTGCTATAGATATTACTATAATTACTACTACGTAGGTAGAACTTCCTAATAATAGTATAAAGGGCTCTAAGGAGGCCCTAGCTTTAATTAAGGGTAATGGTGATAATATTACTAAGGTTAATATAGTAGATAAGCTCGATTAGATATAATATAGGCTATTTTTATATTAGATTTAGTACATTTACTTACCTACCTATTTTAATATTAATACTAAAATTGTGCTAAGACTTACTATTTATAGTATATATTTACATTAGATTCCTTTAAAGCTTTAAAAGCTAAATTCTAAAAGAATTAAATAGATTAGATTTAAGCTTAAATCTAGTCTAGTTTAGTTTAATATAATTACTAACTATAATTATATTAGGAATGTAGTCGCCTTCTAAAGCACGTTAATTATAGTTCTCCTTTAAGGTATTTTCTATAGCATCCTATAAAGGCTTAAAACTATTATCTTTATAGTAAAGCTTAATAATAGTTAAATAGAATTAAGTGGGTCTATAAGGCATTTAAATAGTATAAGTTTAACTATTAATTATAATAAGTTAATATAGGCCTAACTATCCTCCTTTTTTACGCTATATATATACCTTAAACTAGAGTAATAGATTAAGCGTAATTAAGGTATTTATATTATTTCTTATTTTTAGTATATTATTAACCTAGTGTATAGTATAGAGACGTTATACCTCCTTTATTGCCTTATAAATAGCCTTAACTTATTATATAATAGAGGGAGATAGTAAAGAATTATTAGTTATTTAAGGGTAGGCGCTAAAGACTAGTAATATGGGTATAAGTCTATTTAGGCTAGCGGAATTATTAACGGCTTTAATAGCTATTTATAAGGTAAGTTCTTTACTAGTATTTTTTAGTTTTAAAGAGATAATCTTATATACGCTATTACGGCACTAGCAGAACTTGGTAAAACTTAGTTAGTAAAACTTAGTAGAACTTTACGGTTACGTAACTAGAGAACTATATAAAAGAACCCTACTTTAACTAGCACTGCTCTTCTTTTCCTTTTCTTTCTTTAGCTTTAGATCCTTATTTATAGACTACTAATTATATAGGTTTACGCGTCCCTCTTACCGTGCTTATGCCTTAATTAACTAAATTACTAATATTATTTAAAGCTTAACTACCCTTTTTTTAAAAGAAGGAACTTAAATATATCTACGGACTATAAACTAAAATAAAATATAGAAAAGAATAATAAGACCTATAGAATACGTATAGACTAGAACCCCTGCAGAATCCTACTAAAGGTTACCTTAATAACTATACTATAATGCTAAGAAATATAGCAGCCGGTAAAATAGCTATAGGACCCTTAAATACCTCTAATAGTAAAATAGCAACTAACTTAAACTCCTAAGTAGAGCTCGTAGCAGCTAATACTAAAATTAAATAACTTTAAGAGCTGCTTAAAGCTAGAGAACCCCCTATACCTAGTAAAAAATTATTAGATACCTAGAGACTTGCTATAGTCCTTAAGGCTCTAGCCTAACGTATAGTATTAGTATTATTATAGTCCGTAAAGGTTACGGACCCCCTGTTGCTTATAGACGGAATTAACCCTATATTTAATAATTAGAAGCTTTAATTATAGGATAAGCTTAAAGTTAATATAGACTACTTCCCTACTACTTAGGCTAAAATGGCTTATATTTTCGGCTATACTAGTGGGGATATATAGACGTACTTACGTCCGCGGTACGTATAGGACTTAGTAAAGCCCTTCCTCTCTAAAGAAGAGATAATTATCTACCTATCTTCTATTTATAAGGACCCCTTTAAAGTATAAAACGCCTAACTTAATTATAAAAGCCTAAACATAAAAATAATAAAGACCTTTTTAGCCTTTTAGACCCGCTTTCTACACCTAGCTGGCTAGGCTTAAATTCCCTAGGAAGATTTAATACTAGACCTATTTAATAAGCTTACCCTAAACTTATAGTAAGCTATACTGCTAGTTTTTACTATTATATAGACGCTAAAGGAACTTATAGACTAGTGCTTGGCTATTAACTAAGGCCTTTACTGAATTAAGGTACGTGCCAAACGGTATAAAGCTAGAAACCCTTTAAATTAGACTATAAGTAATATAAAAACGGCCTGTAATGCCCTAGCATAATTAGTAACCCCTATAGTACTACCCATACAGCCTATTACTAATTTAATAGCTAGCTATATAGCTAGCCCTACTATAGGTCTAGTGAATGCTTAGCCTATATACAGCAACCCCTATATATAGGCCCTTAGTGATTAAGGAGCTTACTTCTTTTATAGATAGAAAGGTTACTATATAAAGGATTATTTAATAAACGTAAAAGTAGATAAGGTTTTATTAATCTAGGAGGATAGTACGGAGTTAGGAAAAGAGGAACTTTAAAGAAAGACTCCTCTCTAGGGTTAAAAGGGATTAATATATTAGATGTTAATTTAGGTTAGCTAGTTAGTAGAAGAAGCTGCACTATCCCTTATACTTTATTCCGTAATAAATACTAAGTTTTAACCTCTGCTTTAGCTAACTTTAAAGTAAATGCCTTTACCTTAATAGATACCTAGTATATTATAAAGCTAGCTAACTTTTTAAATATACCTATTAAAGAACTGCCTAAACTAATTCCTATTTATGGGTATAACGGGCGGATAGAACTACCTATTATAACTATCTTATAAATTTACCTCCGTGTTAATAAATAAAGGTAGTATAATACCCCCTTCCTTATTACAGACCTAGGTAGCTATAATATAATCTTAAGGCGAAAATAGCTAGCCTATTTAGGCTTATAGCTTAATATATAGAGTAAACGGCTTACCTAGCCTAAAAATTTACCCCTAACCCCTTCCTTTATAAAAGAAATTAGTATTATAATAGAAAACCTTATATAGCCCTAGATTAATACTATTTACTAGGCCGATGCTATATGTAGGGACTAGGCCTTTAAGAAAGATATATAGCTTAATTCGCAACGGATTAGTATACTATATTGCCCCTAGACTACCTATATTACGCCACCCGTATTAAAGACCTAGGAAGTTAATAGTAACCTAAAAAAGCCCCCTATAGAGAGCCTAGGCCCTATATAGCTATAAAGAATAGTAAAGGATATTAGATATTACACTAAACTAATAAATTAGAGAGATAACCTATAGAAGATAGAATAGGAGCTAAGAAAGATTATAAACCCTAAACTATAAAATACGGTCCGGAAAACAGCTATAAGGAAATTAGCGGACCTTCTACTAGTTAATGTCTGCTATATTAGTGCCGTAGGATTCTACTAAAACTTGGTTTAGCCTAATACCATTACCTTTATAACGAGCTTATATAAAATTAATTAAATAATTAAGGAAAAGGGAAATAAGCTTAGTGGATAAAAAAGCGAGCTTATAGATAAGGAACTAGTAGAATAAAAGCTGCCCTATTAACACTAAAAATTTAAGGATGTATTCTTTAAAGTAGTATCTAATATACTTCTACCTTACCGACCGTATAACTATAAAATTAAGATTAAGTAGGGTAAAGAAAATACCTTTAGCTTTAGCCCCCTTTATAAGTAGTTTATTACTAAATTATAGGCTATAAAGTAGTATCTTATTAATAACTTAAATAAGGGCTTTATTAAGCCTAGCTAAGCCCCTTTTATCTTACCTATTTTCTTTATTAAAAAGTTAAATAGAGGACTTTGCTTCTATATTAACTACTATAAGCTAAATAATATAACCCGTAAGAATTGCTATTTGCTACCCCTACTTAATAAGACTTTAGCCTAAATAAGTAGAGCTAAGGTTTTTATAAAGCTTAATATCCGCTAGGCCTTTTACTAAATTAGGATAAACCCTAGGTCTAAAGATCTTACTATATTTTAGACCTATTACGGAATATATAAATATAAAGTACTTCCTTTTAGACTAACTAATGGACTAGCTACGTACTAGCGGTATATAAATAATATACTCTTTAACTACCTTAACGATTTCTATACGGCCTATTTAGATAATATTATAATCTACTCTAAGAATAAGCTAGAATACGAGGAGTATATCTATAAAGTCCTATAACAGCTCTATAAGGCTAGCCTCTAGGTTAATATTAAGAAGTTAGAGTTTAGTGTTAAGTATATAAAATACCTAGGTTTTATTATTAATATAGACGGAATTAAAACTAACCTAAAGAAGACGGCCGTAATTAACTAGTAGGCACCCCTACGGACCGTAAAGTGGGTATAATTATTTTTAGGGTTTTATAACTTTTACTAACGCTTTATTAAGAACTATAGTAGGATTACCTAGCCTCTTAACTATCTTACTAAAAAGGACTAGCTCTTCCACTTTAACGCTATATATAGGCAGGCCTTTAATAAGCTTAAGAAACGGCTGATATTAGCTCCCCTACTTGCCTATTTTAACCTAAAATAGCCCTTAATGCTAGAAATTAATACCTTAGACAGTATAATAGCTAGTGTTTTTTCTTAGAAGTAACCGGATAAAGAATAGCACCCTATTATATACTATTTAAAGACTATAATAGATGCCGAGCTAAATTACCATATCTATAATAAAGAAATGCTAGCTATTATCTCTAGCTTCTAGTACTGGCGTATATAGCTAGAGGGGACCCCTAAGCTAATTAAGGTAGTTTTAGATTATAAGGCCCTAGAATACGTTATAATAACTAAGGCCCTTACGGCCCAGTAGGTACGCTAAGCAGATACCCTATTTTAGTTTAACTTCTTAATTATATATAGACTAGGCGCTATAAACCGTATAGACGCTCTTATAAGGCGTAAGTAAGACCTAAATAACTAGACGGCTATAAAGATCTTATTATAGACCTAGACACTACTATAACTAGAATACCTTAACCCCTAAATATAGGTAGAACTAAATATAGACTCCTTAGGCGCTAAGATATATCCTATTAACTTTTCTAAACTTAACCTTATTAATAAACTACTATAGGCTAACCGAACGACCCCCTCTCTATAGGAATACCGTAAAAAGGTAAAGAACGTTACTAGCCTATAATCCCTTAAAAATAGACTACTTAAGCACTAGAAACGGCTAGTAGTAGCTAAGAAATAGAACTTATAGACCCGGCTTATTGCTAAAGCTTATACCTAGGTCTTTATAGCCTACCCTAGAAAAAATAAAACCCGTAAGATTATTAGTAACCGCTATTACTAGCCCAGAATAGTTATAGATATTAACTATTATATACAGAACTACAATAGCTGCCGTAGATTTATAATCCTATAAGATAAGACCCTAGAACTATTAAAACCACTTCTAATACTAAAACGCCTATAGTAATATATTTTTATAGACTTTTATAAGCTACCTTTAGACCGTAATAGATATAATATAGTTATAATTTTAGTTAACCGCTTTAGTAAGCGCCTATTCTTAATCCTATATTATAAGAATATTAATACTAAAGAAGCGGCCTAACTATATATCTACTACGTCTACTAAATTTATAGACTACTAGATACTATTATATCCAATTATAGGCTATAATTTATATTAGCTTTCTGGAATAAGTTTACTTAGATTTTAGGTATTAAGCTAAAGCTTTTTACCGTATACTATCCTTAGATAGATAGTTAGACGGAAATTATAAATTAATACCTAGATTAGAGACTTTAGCCCTTTATTAACTACTTTTAAGATAACTAGGCTAAACTACTACCCCTAATAAACTATACCCAAGCGACCCTACCCTATAACTCCACAGGATTTGCCCCTATTTAACTAGAAATAGGTTATTTACCCTATATAAGCTTTAACTAGAAAAGACTAAAAGGACCCTAAACCGTACGCGAAAAACTATCTTATAAGGAAGTATAGTAATATACTAAGCGCTTAAAAGAAGCCTAGATGGTAGCCTATATAAATCTAGAAAAGGCCTAGAAATTAATGTAATAATAGGCAAATAAGTATAGGCGAGAGCCTGACTTTGCCGTAGGAGATATAATCTAGGTTATAATAAAGAACTAGAAGATAGAACGGCCTAGCTATAAGCTAGACTATTAAATAGCGGGACTATATAAGGTCCTTAAGAAGATAGGTAACTTATATAAAGTAAAGCTCCCAGATTTAATTAAGGTTTACCCTATTTTCTTACCGGATAAGCTATAAAAAGCTATAAATAACCTATTACCTAGATAAAAGAATAAACCTCCCCTACTAATTTAAGTTAATAGCGACAATAAATAGGAAATTAAAGAAGTACTAGCCTGTAAACTAGTAAGGAAAACGCTAAAGTACTATATTAGTTGGAAAGGCTATAACCTAGACCCTACCTAGTACCCTATATAGAACTTTATTAGCAGTCCCTATAAGCTTTAAAATTTTTATAGCTATTACCCTAATAAACCAGGACCCTTAAAGTACCTAGACAAGTAGATAAAATGCTAGTATAGTAAAGATAATAGGCTACTAGAAGAATATAAAGATAAGAACGCCTTATAGAAGTAATACAAATATATAAAGCCTAAGGGCAGGCTTTACTAAAGGGGGGGGGGGGGTAATGTTACGGCACTAGTAGAAAATGGCAGAACTTAGTTAGCAGAACTTAGCAGAACTTCGCATTGGCAAGTTGCCACAGATTGCCGCATATTGCGGTCACGTGACGCGAAGATCTTATAAAACATCAAGCGGCGCTACTCTTCTTCTCCTTTCCTTTCTCTAGCTTTAGATTCTTGTTTATAGACAATCTAATCGTATAGGCTTACGCGTCCCTCTTACCGTGCTTATATCTCGATTGACTAAGTCGCTAATAAATATTATAGTTTAACTCTAGTAGTGTTATCTTCTAACTATAGTATGCTACTAAATACTATATATTCTTATACTTTTATAGTAAATGTACTCTTAATATAAAGTCTAATATATCTATTTTTATAATTATCTCTAACCCTAATTAGTAAATTTTAAGAATTAGCTCCTAGGTAAATTTTATTTTAAGTTTCTAAAATAACTCCCTTTATTTGTTTCCCTATACTTATAGTTTCTCTTTTTTAGTTATTCTTATAAATAGCTTAATATTTATTAACTACTATACTATAAATCTCCTATAGTAGTTATAAAACCCTAAAAATAACCTTAACTACGTTACGTTCTCTAATTCTTACTAACTTACTATAGCTTTAATTTTCTTTAGGTCTATACTAATATAACCTAGTTTAATAATAAATTTAATAAAATTAGTCTTCCTAGTAAAGAACTTATATTTTTTAATTATTACTAGTATCTATTCTTCCTATAGTTTCTTTAAGACCTATTTAATGTATTCTCTATACTCTTCTTTAGTTATTAAGTAGATAATAATATCGTTAAGGTATACTATAATAAACTTATTAAGGGGTTCTTCTAATATACTATTAATTCGTTTTTAAAACGTTACTAATGCGTTTATAAGTCCAAATTATATAACTAATAGTTTATATAGTCCTTCCTTTAATCTAAAGGCTGCCTTTTATTTAATACCTTCCTTAATTCTAATCTAATAGTACGCCTATTTTAGATATATTTTTATAAAGATTTATACATTACCTATTTTATTCTAAATTTTACTAATTAAGGGTAAAGGATAGTTATCCTTTTTAGTAATACTGTTTAACTGCCTGTAGTTAATACATAGTTTAAGTTTTCTATTTTTCTTTAATATGAATAGTACTGGATAACCTACTAATAACTGTAATAATCTAATATATCCCTTTTATAAGTTCTCTTAAACAAACTCCTTAAGTGCTCTTAACTCTTCTTTAGTTAGTTTATAAATTAGAAAGAACTTTAGACTTATTTCTAGTTCTAATTCTATTTTATAGTCTATATATTCTAACAGCTTTTTACTTTTTAGACTCTATAGCTTTTTACTATATTTATAGTATCTCTTTAGTATATAGGATAACCCTTACTTAGTTTCCTTATATATCGCTCTAACTTAGTACTATACTATCTTAGTTACTATACGTATTTTATATTATTATATATCTCTAATATTAACTTAACCTATTGTTATAGACCTTATATTAGCAGTAGTAGAACTACTAAGGAGAGATATAAACGGACTAGTAGTGGAAATACAGGAGGTACTAGAACTAGTTAAACTATAGGATAAGGGGTAACTGAGTTACGTAGTTAGTCACGTTATAAGTTTAGAACGTAGGAACGTAGAAACGCGACGTACCGACGTACTGATGTACTAACGTACTTAGTACATTTCTTAAGCACAGTATTGTGTATTTAAAGGACTACAGTCCCTACCTAAATAGTTTTCTTCTTTATAGTAAATCTTAGAATATAATTGGAGTTAATTTATTAGGTAACTACTCTACTAGTTATTATTACGTTATTAACTTCTTATTTACCTATATACCTAGCCTATTAATAAGCCCACTATAGTTTTTACTATAAGGCTTTGTTATATATTTACTACTATGGTTACGGTATTAATAAAGTTAAATAATATGCTACTAAAAGTAGCAGTTATAATAGCGTTAACGGCAGCAACTATATTGGGATTAGGTAATAATACTAGTATAGTAAATACTAGCTCTTAGCTAGTTACGGTTAAACAGCTATAGGAAATAGTTAATTAATTAATAGATAATAATAGGATACTTAAAGAAAGGATTAACGGGATAGGAGTAGCTAAGGTTAAGCTACTATCTATTAAGTAATTCTTAGGGGAGAAGTTAAAGCTTAAGGGATTCCTTATATAAATATACTTTAAAGTTATATAAAATGTAGCGAAGCTAGTAACGCCTATAGATTAAGTTACTTACGTAGAATTATTCTTAACAGGAAGAGCACTTAAATAGTTTAAGCCGTACTTAATAGAAGTATAGGAAAACGGTATAGTAATTATTAACTAGGAGGTATGGTATATATTTATAAGTTAAAATAGGTTTATAGAATACCTAATATAAATATTTAAAGACTTAGAGGCAACTACTATAGTAGAAAAAAAGCTTTAGAATCTAGTATAGAGAACTTTAGCAATTAAATACATAATATAGTTTTAAATATTAGCGATATAGGTTAAAAAGAATAATAAGGCGCTTATGGCATAGTATAAATAGGGACTTAAAGCGAAAGTTTAGGATATAATTATCCTAATAAAAGATGCGGATACCCTTAGAGAACTAATTAACTAAGTAATTAAGATTAATAATAGGATCTACTAGAGGGAATAGACTAAGAAGAGTTAGAATAGAGTTTTATAGTTATATAAGGCGCAAATTACGTATTAACTAAGTTAAAAACTATAATATAGCGTAGAGCTAATAGACCTAAGTAGTACTAAAAAAGCCTATAAGAGATAAATAAAGCGACTATAGAAACCTAATAGGTAAGAATTAAGTAATTATAGAACTAAGGAGCAGAGGCTAAACTAAAAATCTTAATAGTAGAAGATGTTTAGGTAGACTCTATAGCAATAAAAATAGTTTAAAGAAGAAGCTTATATAAATTATAGAAAATAAGGTTATTTTATTAGGAACTATAAAGATAGTTAAAGTAACTATACGGTAAAGAGAACTAGACTAATAGAAGATATATATATATATATATAGAGGGATAATAGTGTACTATAAGGGATAAAAGAGTGTTTAATTAAGAGTTTTGCGTTTTATTATAATAACGCATACTAAATTTATAAAGACGCTAAGTATAGCGTAAGCTATTAGCCGTAGGAGCTAAAATTATTAAAGTTTAGAGAAACTAAGGAACTATCTTATAGATTGGATATTAAGGACGATAAATTTAATATATGCGAAATATTTAGTAATAATAAAGTAATAAAGATAGCTTACTAGGAACGTATAAACCTTAGAATAGTTATATTAGAAGTAAAGACTAAAACCTTTATATAATAAGGATTAGTAATAGAAATTATAACGCTATTAGATATAGTATCTATCGCTTTATAAGATAAAAGGAGAAATATTTAATAGTAAGGATTAAGTAAGCAGATAACTGCTAGTCTTAGCTTACTACTTAATAAAGGCAAAAGGCCATAGGCTTAAGATTCTTAAGAAGAGATAAGAGATAATTAAGATTCCTAAAATGGGATAAGATATGCTTAAGGACCTATAATAGATAATAACCGATAAAGTAGAGCAGTAGCTTAGTTTAAAGATATATAAATAAGCTTAGGATAGAGTTTCTTAAAGGTATAAGATTTTTAAAGCAAGGCGAGTAAGATTTAAGACTTTTAAGACGAGATAAGAATACTATAGAAGCCTAGTTAGACTAAGGCTAGAGTATAGCTTAAGAAAGAAGTAAGCTTAGGACTAAGGATCCTATAAAACTAAGATTTTAGTAATAGAATAAGGACTATTAAAGAAATTGCGAGTAAGGCTTAGCAATAGGATTAAAGGGTTAATACTATAATTAAGAAGTAAGAGGACTTTAAGGATTTACTTATAAGGTAAACAAATAAAGAAACTATAGAAGAGTTTAGGTAAAGAATTATTGTATAATAAGAATAGAAACTAGATAAAAAATCTAGTATATTAGGTTATATAAGAGATAAAGTATATATATAAAGAATTACTAATAGGCTAAGGGTAGGTATACTAAGAGTAAAATAGTTAAATAAACTAGAATAGGAAGAAAACTTAGGAATTTTAACTAGATTTAAAGAATAATATATAAAGGGCTATTATAATATAGTAATAAGAAGATACTTCCTTATAGACAAGCTGTATATACTTAGGGAGCTATACTAAAAGCAGTATAGGTAGCGACATAATAATAAGTAGGAAGATTTCTATATATAGCTAAATAAATAAGTTATTTAAGACTACCTAATTGTAAAAAAGGTTATAACTTATATTAAGGGAGCCTTAATTATAACATTAAAGGATTTAGAGAAATAATTAGAGAACTAGAGGAGTAAGAGATGTATTTTAGTACCTATAAATAAAAACGTAATATTTAAATTAGATAAATAGAGGTTTAAACTTAGGGATAAAGATAAGCCTAGGGTTAACCTAAAGCACCTAACATATTATATATTGGCGTAAATTATATACGTAAACGATATATATGGAATATATAAAAATCTAAAAAAAAATAAAAATTAGAAGTACCCTATAAGAATATATTAGGTACTAAAGAAGTAATAATACTAGAATGCTAAGTATATATATAAATAGCATTTAATAGAAGTTTAGGAGTTAGGTAACTTAATACTTTAACTAAAAGGATTTCTTATAGAAGAATGCTTAGATAGATAATAGTAGTAGAAGTGCTTAAAGAATATATATCTATAGTATATAGAGGATAAAAAGCAAACTAGGTATTAGCTAAAGAGTAAGCTAAGTATATAAGGATTAAGTAGCTAATAGTTAGGAAAAGTAGAGGCCTATAGAACTAAAGGGAGCTAGTAGTAAAGCCTTAGGCCCTTAAAGGAATTTAAAAACAATACCTAAATTTACAAGTTAATTAGCAAGATTAATAGTTTAAAGTATTAGTAGATAGTAGAATAATAAGAAACTATATTTTACTAGTAGTAGTTAAATAAATAGGATTACCTTATAGATAGAAAAAGCACCCTTATCTATTAGTTATAATTTTAGGAGATCTAATAGCCTATAAAGGAGGTATTATTAACCTTAAAATAGGACCTATTTAAATAACTATTAAAGGAAAATAAATTAAGATATCTTTTAATATCCTACTATTAGTACGGGATAAGGTAGGATTAGGAATGCCTTAGTTATAAAAATATAATTTAAAGATTAATTAGGTTATAAGTTAGGTTAATATTAAAAATACTTAATAACGCTAGAGGCGTATAGTAACTAAGTTAGTATAGTACTAGGTTAGAGCGATATATAAAGAAACTAAAAAATAGTTATCTTATATACTAAAGAGATACTATAAGTATAGTAAAAAACTATAAAGCCTAAAAAGTAAAAAGCTGTTAAAGTATATAGTATAGAACTATAAGATAGAATTAAAACCAGAAATAAGTTTAAAGTTTTTTTTAATCTATAAGCTAACTAAAGAAGAGTTAAGAGCATTTAAGGAGTTTATCTAAAAAAACCTATAAAAGGGATATATTAGACTATTATAGTTATTAGTAGGTTATCTAGTATTATTTATACTAAAGAAGAATAGAAAGCTTAGGCTATATATTAACTATAAATAGTTAAATAGTATTACTAGAAAGGATAGGTATTCTTTACCCTTAATTAGCGAAATTTAAGACTAGATAGGTAATACGCGAATCTTTATAAAGATAGATTTAAGATAGGTATACTATTAGATTAGGATTAAGGAAGGCAATAAATAAAAGGCAGCTTTTAGATTAAAGGAAGAACTATATAAGCTATTAGTTATATAATTTAGACATATAAATATACTAGTAATATTTTAGAAGTAAATTAATAGCGTATTAGAAGAACATCTTAATAAGTTTATTATAGTATACCTTAATAATATTATTATCTACTTAATAACTAAGAAAGAGTATAGAGAATACGTTAAATAGGTCTTAAAGAGACTATAAGAAGAATAGATACTAATAGTAATTAAAAAATATATGTTTTTTTACTAAAAAGACTAATTTTATTAAATTTATTATTAAACTAGGTTATATTAATATAGACCTATAAAAAATAGAAGCTATAGTAAATTAATAAGAACTAGAGAATATAATATAATTAAGGTTATTTTTAGGGTTTTATAATTACTATAGGAGGTTTATAGTATAATAGTTAAAGAATATTAAACTCTTTACTAGGCTTATAAAGAAAGAGGAATTATAAGTTTAGGGAAATAAGTAAAAAAGGTTATTTAAGGAACTTAAAAGTTATTTACTTAGGAACTAATCTTTAAAATCTATTAATTAGGATTAAAAATAGTTATAAAAATAGATATATTAGACTTTATACTAGGAGTATATTTACTATAAAAGTATAAGAATGCATAGCATCTAGTAGTATACTATAATTAAAAAATACTACTACTAGAGTTAAACTATAATATCTATAATAAGGAGTTATTAGTTATAGTTATAGTACTTAAAGAATAAAAAGTATTCTTATAAGGTATTGTTTATATCAATTTAATAATACAAGTGAGCCATATCTAGGGGCACGAAATACGTATAGTATCGTATGCTCTTTTAGATAGTGGTAACTGTCAATTCTATTAAGGTAGACTACGTGGTCTATATACTGACGCGCCCTCCCCCCTAATTAGTTATAAGTAAGTGGTTAGTGCACCAAACGCGTAGACACGCGTTTAGTATACTAGCTGCTGTAATTATATACTGGCGACACTTAAAGATAGACCTACTTATATATAGCCTCTGTAATTGCCTTATTAGAACCGTAAAATATAAAAGAAATATATAGGAAATCCCTCCCGAAGTGCCTTTTAGGCTGCCTTCTAAATAGTGCTTTAAGCTGGCTGTAAGTCCTATTTACGGTCCGTAAAATGAACCGTAAGGCCTTCTAATAGGTTGTAAATGAACCATAAGTGCTCCGTAAAGCTAGGTGGGCTCGCTTAATAAGCCTGATAGACTAATACGCCTTAATAATCTAGAGTGTTTAAGGACTCTATACAGCTTTTTAGCTAATAGGTGGCCGAAACAGCGGTGTAGGCGGTGGGTTTTGGTACTGCTGGCGGTAGCGGTGGTTAGTGAAGAAGGTAGTATATGCTTTTTAGCTAGGGTGTTCCTTCTCCTATATAACGGCTAAAGACTAGGTAGTAAAGGGTAGATTAAATAAGGCCTTTAGTTGGTAAATAGACGCGATATGCGCCCTTAGGGATGGTGTATTAACTATAGGTTGCTTACGCTCCTTAGCCATAGGCTTTGCCTTATGTAGCTCATTTTGCTCCGCCTTTATAAAGGTCTTATTTTGGGGAAGGTAGGGGTTATATATAGGTTAGTCCATATACAGCTGCATATTAGGGTCGGTGTTAGCAGTACTAGGGTGAAGATACTGGGTGGGAGGAAGACTAGGTGGGGTAGGAGCAGTTACTAGGGGGAAGGTAAAGGCAGTTGCCGTAGGTAGTGATTGCTAGGTAGGTTGCGGAGGTTTATATAAGCTTAGCTACCGTGGCTCCTTAGCTTTAGTTAATAAAGAGGGTGAAGCTAGCGAAGCTTGCGCTAACGGAGCTTATAGGGACGGAGCTTATATAGACGGAGCTTGTGGAGATAGAGCTTATAAAGACGGAGCTTGTGCGGACGGAGCTTATACGGACGGAGTAGTTATAATATTTGATTAAGGCTCTGGTGACTAAGCTGGGGTAGGTTACTGGGTAGGTTGGGAATGTAATATTATATATAGTAAAGGTCCTGCTAGTGTTCCTCTAGGTAATAGTGGATTTATATATATTAAAGGTCCTATAAAACCAGAGATCCTATTAAGTTTAAAGGAGGCAAAGAATCTGCTAGTTTTAATATGATCTAGGATTTGCTCTTTAGTCTATTCCGTTTGGTTCTCCTTATATAGTATATTGTACAGAGACCGTATAATAGTAACTCGCCTATTCTTTTTAACCTATACACCTTAGTTATATAAGAGGGTTTGTAGGTTGCGGGTAGCTATAAGGTTATAAGCCTTAAAGATAGCTTCCGTAAAGTCCGTAAAGTCTTCCTTATATTATTCCTATAGATCGTCGTTTAGAAGCTTAAAGTGTCTATATTTAAGGATTTTGAAATTAATATAGTCGTTAATGGTATTTACAGACGTAAGGTCGACTCCCTAACTCCACTTCTTTTGACCTTTGTTGATTTGCTTGCTTATATCTGCTATATTATATAGCGTAGTATATTTATATAAGCTGTAACGGGTAGTAGTAGCTTGTAGTGGGTGGAGGAGGTCTTATAACGGTCCGTAAAATTAATTAATGGGTCTATAATAGTTTAAGAGGTCTTATAATAGTCCGTAGAGGCGATTAATAGATATGTAATGGTTTATAGGAGGATAGGGGGTTCTGTAGAGGTCTATATTTGCGTTTATAAACTTCTAGTAAACCGTACTAAGACTTAAATAAGTATATAGAGATGGTGATATTCCGTAATCCCTAACTTCCGACCTTCTAGTAGGTTGTACTAGGATATAAACGGGTGGTTGCTGTCGCATATCGCTTGGGGGAGGTATTAAGTAATTGCTGATCTGTGCGCGCTTACTAATTAGTATTTATATTAATTTAATAATATAAGTGAGCTATATCTAGGGGCACGAAATACGTATAGTATCGTATGCTCTTTTGGATGGTGGTGACTGTCGATTCTATTAAGGTAGACTACGTAGTCTATATACTAACGCGCCCTCCCCCCTAATTAGTTATAAGTAAGTGGTTGGTGCACTAAACGCGTAGACACGCGTTTGGTATACCAGCTGCTGTAATTATATAGGTATAAAAAACTATTTATAGTTAAAACGGATTATAAAAACCTAATAGGGTTCCTAATAATAAAGGAACTTAATTAAAGATAAGTTAAATAGGTAGAGATACTTATAGAATACTGTTTTAAGATTTAGTATACTAAGGGCACTAAAAATATAAAAGCAGATATATTAAGTAGAAAGGCTAAACTATAAAATAATAAGAAGCTATTAGGGGCTATATTATAAAAGAATAAAGACAGATTAATTAGGTATAATTATCTAAAAATTATAGCAATTTAGGAAATATAAAAATCTAGGAAGTATAATTTAAGAATTTAGACTTAGAGTAATATAAGAATAGGGAAGTAACCTATATTTTAAGAGCAATTACAAAGTAATTTATAAGAGAATTCTATAGAGGATTAATATAGGGATATAGTAGAGCTATAGGCTTAATATTAAGACTTTAAGAGGAATATATTATTAATAGAATTTAGGGATTAGTAAGATAAGTTATAAAGGAATATTTAAATTACTAAAAAAAAGCTAATAAGGTATAAGCTATAAAGGAAGCTATAGCCTATTAAAATACTAGAAAGACTATAGAAAGTTATATTATAGAACTTTATTATACAGTTACTAAAGTTAAAAACCCTTATTATCTAATAGAAGTATAATATAATCCTTATAATAGTAGACAAGTTAACTAAATAGGGCTACTTTATAGCATATATAGAAGAAATCTTAGTAAAAGATATTGCTAGAATTTATATTAAAGAAGTGTTTATAAGGTATAGAGTACTAAGTAAAATTATATTAGATAAAGATCTAAGATTTATAATAGTATTTTAAAAAGTATTCTTAGCAGAATAGGGGATTAAAGTAGTAACTTTTACTATATATTACCTGCAGACGGATAAATAAATAGAAAGATTAAATTAAATACTAGAATAGTATTTAAGATATTATATTAATTACGTATAGAATAATTAGGTATTGTTATAACTAGTTATATAGTTTATATATAATATAACACCATAAAAAGTAATAAGGATATTACTATTTAAAGTAAATTATAGGTATAAGTTAAGAATATTATTATTACTAAAATAAGTAAGGAAAATAAGTAAAATAGCTAAAGAAAGAATAAAGATATTATTAGATCTTTATATAAACCTTATAAAATTAGTAACACTAGTATAGGAAAAAAATAAAAAGGTACTATAACGCTAGGAGATCTAAGGGACTAGATTTTAAGGAGGGGGGTAAAGTATAGCTATTATACAAAAAATTTACAAGTTAATAACTAAGTAAGAAGTTAGACTACGTTAAACTAAGACTATTTAAAATCATAGCTAAGATTTTAGAAGTTATATATAGACTTTACTTACTAGCTAAGATAAAAATCTACCTTATATAGTATATTATAATACTAAAACTAGCGTACGGAGACGTAGAGCTACTAGTCTATAAGGCAGATATATATAGAGGATAAGAAGAAGATAAATAGTAGGTTTTAAAGATTATTAGTTATAAGGATAATAATAATAAAATGTAATATAAAGTAAAGTAGATAGGCTGTAATAAGACTACTTAGGAATTATTATAGAACCTAAAGAATGCTATAGAAAAGGTATAGGAGTATTAAAAAAATAAGCTAGGTAATATTAAGAAGAAGCTAAAGATAAAGGGATTAGTTAAAGGTAATAGATAAGCTAGGTTATCTAGGGGATCTATTACTAGTATATTAGTTATTTCCGCCTCAGCCTAATTAGAATTCTTTTTAGCCTCCTTAGCCTTAAGCTTACAGAGACTTTATTTTACTAAGTAGAACTTTTTAAAACAGTCCTTCTTATAAACCCTTAATAAGCGAGATAGTTAAGTATAAGTATTAAGTTAAGCCTTTAGAGCCTAAGACGCTTTATTAAAACGGCATTAAACTTTAATAAAGGCCTTAGCCAGCTTACTCTTTAGTTTTTTAGCTATTACTAATATATAAGACTCTAAGATAAATTAAATAAAGAACTAGATAATTATAAAGAGTAACTAAATATATATACTTGGCGTTAAAGACAAATTATATATTATAAGATAATTATATATTCGCTTATGTATACTCTGTGTATAAAAAAAGTTGGCGACTAGATAAAGCTGCAATTATAATATATACTAACTTCTTCTTTATATAATTAGAATAGGACAGTATAACTTTACTAAAAGAAAAAATAAATATTACTAGCTAGTTATAATAATTAGACGTAGACGATCTAATAAAAGGTATTAGGAATAATAAAGGTTATTAAATTAAAGATAGAAATGCTATACCTTTAATAAATAACTTAAAGATAAGGGATATCTTTAAAAACGAAGATAAAGAGGAGGGGGATAGTAGTAGTAGAACTATTAAGGAGAGATATAAATGGACTAGTGGTAGAAGTATAAGAGGTATTAAAACTAGTTAAACTATAGAATAAGGGGTAACTGAGTTACGTAGTTAGTTACGTTATAAGTTTAAAATATAGAAACGTAGAAACGTAGAAACGTAATATACTAATGTACTAATATACTAATATACTTAGTACATTTCTTAGGCGCAGTATTATATATTTAATGGACTATAGTCCCTACCTAAATAGTTCTCTTCTTTATAGTAAATCTTAGAATATAATTAGAGTTAATCTATTAGGTAAATACTCCACTAGTTATTATTACGTTATTAACTTCCTATTTACCTATATACCTAGCCTATTAATAAGTTTACCGTAGTTCCTATTATAAGGCTTTATTACACCTACAACCTAATTAATCTTTAGATTATACTTCTATAACTAAGGTATTCCTAATACTGCCTTATCCCGTCCTAATAGTAGGATATTAAAAGACATCTTAATTTATCTTCCTTTAATAGTTATCTAAATAGGTTCTATTTTAAGATTAATAATACCTCTTTTATAAGCTATTAGATCTCCTAAAATCGTAACTAATAAATAAGGGTGCTTTTTCTATTTATAAGGTAGTCCTATCTGCTTAACTACTATTAGTAAAATATAGTTTCTTATTACTCTACTATCTATTAACGCTTTAAACTATTAATTTTGCTAATTAACTTATAAATTTAGGTGTTATTCTTAAATTTCTTTAAGGGTCTAAGGCTTTACTACTAGCTCCCTTTAGTTTTATAGGTCTCTACTTTTCTTAACTATTAGCTGCTTAATCCTATTATACTTAGCTTACTCTTTAGCTAATATCTAGTTTACTTTTTATCCTTAATATACTATAGATATATATATATTTTTGGTATTTTTACTACTATTATCCGTTTAAGTATTTTTCTATAAAAAATCTTCCTAATTAAATTATTAAGTCTTTTAACTTCTAAACTTCTATTAGATGCTATCTGTATATATATTTAATATTCTAATATTATTGCTTCTCTAGCGCCTAATATATCCTTATAGGGTACTTTTAATTATTATTTTTTAGATTCTTATATATGTTGTATATATTATTTATATATATAATCTATACTAATATATAATACGCTAGGTGCTTTAGGTTAACTCTTAACTTATCTTTATCCTTAAGTTTAAACCTTTATCTAGCTAATCTAAACGTTACGACTTTATTCGCAGGTACTAAGATACGCCTTTTACTTCTTTAGTCCTCTAATTATTCCTCTAGATCCTTTAATATTATAATTAAGGCTTCTTTAATATAAGTTATAGCTTTTTCTATAATTAGATGGTCTTAAATAACTTATTTATCTAACACTATATAAAAATCTTCCTACTTATTATTATATCGTTACCTATACTACCTTTAGTATAGCTCCCTTAGTGTATACAGTCTATTTATAAGGAAGTATCTTCTTATTACTGTATTATAATAACCCTTTATATATCGTTCTTTAAATCTAGTTAAAATTCCTAAGTCTTCTTCCTATTCTAGTTTGTTTAGCTATTTTACTTTTAGTATTTCTGCCTTTAGCCTATTAGTGATTCTTTATATAGGTGCTCTATCTCTTATACGGCCTAGTATACTAAATCTCTTATCTAGTTTCTATTTTTACTATACGAGGATTCTTTATCTAAACTCCTTTATAGTCTTTTTATTTACTCGCCTTATAAGTAAATCCTTAAAGTTTTCTTACTTCTTAATTATAGTATTAGCTTTTTAATCATATTCCTAAGCCTTATTTATAATTTCCTTAATAGTTCTTATTCTATTGCTAAAATCTTAGTTTTATAGAATTCTTAGTTCTAAGCTTACTTCTTTCTTAAGCTATACTCTAGCCTTAGTTTAACTAGGCTTTTATAGTATTCTTATCTTATCTTAAAAGTCTTATATCTTACTTATCTTACTTATCTTACTTTAAGAATCTTATACCTCTAGGAAACTCTATCTTGTGCTTATTTATATATCTTTAAATTAAGCTACTACTCTACTCTATTAGTTATTGTCCATTATAGATCCTTAAGCTTATCTTATTTTATCTTAAGAGTCTTAATCTTATAGCCTTTTGCCTTTATTAAGTAGTAAGTTAACACTAGCAGTTATTTACTTACTTAATCCCTTTTATTAGATATTTCTCCTTTTATTTATAAAGTAATAGATGCCGTATCTAATAGTGTTATAATTTCTATTACTAATCCCTATTCTATAAAGGTTTTAGTTTTTACTTTTAAGATAACTATTTTAAGGTCTATACGCTCCTAGTACGCTACCTTTATTACCTTATTATTGTTAAATATTTCACCTATATTAAATTTATCGTTCTTAATATCTAATCTATAAGATAGTTTATTAGTTTCTCTAAACTCTAATAACTTTAGCTCTTATAGCTAATAGCTTACGCCGTACTTAGCGTTCTTATAAATTTAGAATATATTATTATAATAAAACGCAAAACTTCTAATTAAATATTGTTTTATTCCTTGTAGTATACTATTATCCCTCTACATATATATATTATTTACTAGTCTAGTTCCCCTTATTATATAGTTACTTTAAATATCTTTATAGTTTCCAGTAAAATAACCCCATTTTCCGTAATTTATATAAACTTCTTTTTTAATCTATTTCTCTTATTATAAAGTCCGCCTAAACGTCTTCTGCTACTAAGATCCTTAGTTTAACCTCTGCTTTTAAGGTCTATAATTACCTAATTCTTACCTTTTAGGTTTTTATAATTGCTTTATCCATATCTTATAGGCTTCTTTAGTACTACTTAGGTCTATTAGCTCTGCTCTATACTATAGTTTTTAACTTAGTTAATACGTGCTTTATGCCTTATACGACTATAAAACTCTATTTTAACCTTTCTTGGTTTATTCTCTCTAGTAGATCCTATTATTAATCTTAATTACTTAATTTATTAGTTCCCTTAGGGTTTCCATATCTTCTATTAGGATAATTATATTCTAAACTTTTACTTTAAGTCCCTATTTATACTATACTATAAGCGCCTTATTATTTTATTTAAAGCCTTTATAACTTATCGCGTTTTTATATATTTATATTAAGCTATTATACTATTTAAGAAAACGGAGCTCTTGCTGCACCTGGCCCAAAAAGACTAAAACCAACTAAAAGAACCCTGCAAAACACCTAGAGAATCCCCCTAAGATGTATGTATTGCAGGGGAGGCACACGTCAAACGACGGTGGTTTGTACATGCGCGCAACCACCAGAACCACGCCTAGCAATAGCCCTCCATAATAAAGACGGGCGAATACTATACCATAAAGCGGAAATACCCTTATTAAGAAGGCATTTAACAAAATATAAAGCCTACTAGACGCGTTTAGTACCTAGAATTGTAGGGGAGTTACCGTTAGCCATAACGATCTAACGCAGCTAGTAGAATGGCTCCGCCAGTCTAGCGAACCTTAGGCTTCCCTTTAGTAAATGCTTAACTAAATCCTCTAATAGCTAAGTAAAATTAAAAATAAATAAAAACCCCTTTTACCGGCGAACTGTACCTAGGCCGCCGTAGCTACGCTATTATAGTATAGGGATCTTACTCCCCTTAAGATAATAACTAGGTATATAATTATAATATAACTAAATATAGAAAAAGTAGAGGGGCTTAGGGGATAATTAGAAATAGAAGTCCTTATAGAGATCTATAAAGAGGTTTATAACGCTGTTGCGGTCTAATACCTTAGGAGTGGAAATATTAGAGTTACCCTAAAGGACTAATAGGTAAAGGAACGAGCCGTAAGGGCAGGGGATAGGCTAGGAGAACGTATTAGTATAAAAGTACTCTATAAGGACTACCTAGTTAAAGTCCTAGTGGTTCCTATAAGCCTTAGGGTAGAAAAGGGATGCTAGGCGGACAATATAGTAACTATATGGGAGATAGTAAGATAAACGGAACGCCTTATACTAGGACTTAAGATTACCTAAATCTAATAGCTTTAATAGGAAAATGTAAACTAAGTAAATAATAAGAATAATAAGAGGATATAAGGGTTGCTAGAGACTTGTTAAGGAGACGCCGGATAAATATATGGCTCCCTTATCGTTAGCATATATATACTAGAAATGCAAAAACTCCTTATCTAAAAAGGAATAATTATAAATGGCCTTATATATAGTATAAGGCTCTATAACTATAGACTACGCCTAGAATAATGCTATTACTATATATAATAGGGACACACCTAATCCACATGCGTAGCATAGGTGTGCTGCGGCTACTATACAGGCCCTATAATATAAAATACTGCTTAAATTAAGACTAAATAAAATGTGTAAACTGCCACCGAAGTATATATAAGGCGTAGGAGAGAGAAGACTGTATTAAATACAGGAGACGGAAGGTAAGGGCTTAATAGCTGCGGGAATAACTGTACGCTAGGTTATATAAATGAAAACAATAGGCAATAAGCTAGGGGGGCGCAGATACCTTTTTAGCATTTCCTACCTTTAATACTAGGGGGCTAAGCTAGCTATTTTAAGCCTTAACGGGCCAGAAGTGACGCCGCGCGATATTACTAGACTATATAGGGATATAAGGGTTATAGGGGATATAAGGGAGAGGACGCCTTATAGGAAGACCCTTATAGACAGCTATAGTAAGCTTAAGACTAGGATAATTAAGAATTAGACTTAACGCGGCAAATATAATATTTATAGCCAACTCTTAAAGGGTATATAGCTAATTAGCAAGAATAGGGGAGGAACTAAAGATAATAATAGATTTAGATATAGAAGCGCTAGTAGGAACATAAGATATAGGAATAGAAAGCTCTATATAAAATAAGTAGTAACTAGGGTGTAGATATAAGAGATAGAAGTTCTAAATATCCTAGAGAAAGTAGAAATAAAAGAAGTAAGGAATAATGGAGAGGCGAAGGACCCTCGCTGGGGTCTATTACCTATCCATTATATAGTATAACTATAGCAATATAAACCACCGTCTTGCAAGGCCCTTACTAGACAGTCTAGACTTAGAGAAATACTATATCCTTACTATATAAGAGCTATACTATAATACCTATATACAATTAACATACTGCCCCTAAGGATTTTAGCTCCTATATAAACCGAAAGCAGCTATACGCGTATGCTTTATAATTAGTAAGACTATTAGCCTATTCTTATAGTTATAGCAGGCAGTTAATCTAAATATTATAGTTATAATAATCCAGATATATAGGGGACCGGTATAAATTATTAATGTATATAACCCTAGGGTTAAAGGGGTCCCATAAACGGAGAATATTATATTAGTAATAAGCTTACTTAAAACTAAAGGCATAGAGTCTATCCTATTAGGAGACATAAACCTCTACTACCCGCGGTAGGGGGGTATCTACGTCGCTGCTAAATAATAGGCAGAGTGCCTACTAAAAGCGATAGATACCTAAGGCCTTAAGCTAGCCACCCCCCCTAGAGCAATTATATAGCAACAAGGATCCGCTAGAAGTATAACCGACCTTATATTTATGGATAAAGGCCTATACTAGAGACTTAAAAGGTGCAACCCTAAAGAAGAATAGGTACTTACCTTAGACTATATCCCTATCTAGATATAGCTAGATTTAGACATTAAGGCGCAATTAAATAGTAAAAGATATATAATAAGGATACTTAAGGCAGACAGTTTCCTTAATATAGTTAAATAACAATTTTAAAACCTAGAAGAAATCCACCTAATACTAAATAAGCGAGGCTTATTAGCTACCCCTAAGGAAATTAACTAAAGATTAGAAAGGATCTAGGCAGCGATTAAGAATGGGTTAGAAAAGCACTGCCCGGTCTTAAGACTGGGCCCCTATACATAACACGCATGGTCCGTATAATGCGCGGTACTTATAGCTAGCTAATAATAAGCAAAAAGGAAATATATAAGTAGCCATAACCCTAAAGATAAGAGATAATATAAAGATATAAGAAACCAGTTAAAGAATACCCTAAAAAAAGAAGTAAGGAATAACTGGAGACGGTTTATAAATAAGCATACTTTTAATTTAAGCCTCCCCTATAATAAGGGCCTGTGGGCTATAGTAAAATAGGTAAAGAAAAAGGTAGGGCGATTAATAGAAGACTTATACCTACTACCCCTATAAAGAGCAGGGGAATTATAGGCCACTAATAACAATAATAAGAAGGCAAAGATCCTTATAAAAAGGTTCTTCCCCTAACTGGCTTTAGTAGACCTTAGTGACATTACGGGTAAAATACCGGTGACTCGCCTATGGGTTGACAGCGATATAATAATAGAGGAAATGGCCAGAACTATTAGCCGCCTTTTAAATAATATAGTACTAGGACTAGATGGGATTCTAAATAAGGCCTTAAAGACCTATAGACCACTTATAGCACCTTAGCTTATAGATGTAGCTAGAGTATGCTTTGCTATAGGCTACTACCTATAACTTAGAAGATTTATAATAACGGTTATTCTATAAAAAGAAGGTAAAGTAAATTACTTAATCCTAGGAAGCTATCGCCCTATTACCCTAGAAAACACCCTTAGTAAGATCTTAGAAAAGGTAATAGCAGACCATATAGTAGATATGGCTAAGGAATACGCCCTACTACTACAGAGCTAAATAGGGGCAAGAAAGAACTGCTTAACACTATTAGCACTTACGCTACTTACTACTACTATTAAATCTATATAGGCGATGCGAAGGGACTTTATAGTATTAATACTTAGCCTAAATATTAGTGGCGCCTACAATAACGTACCCTATAAGCGTCTCCTATATATCTTTAGGGTAAAAGGCTTCCTAGAATAGATTATATAATTTGTTTAAGGGTTTATAGGTTAGAAAGAAATATTACTAGTCTTTAGCGGATACTAGAGCCCCCTTATTGCAGTTACAACAGGAATACTATAAGGATTACCCCTCTTGCCTATACTCTTTCTATTCTTTATAAGCAACCTACTTAACTCCTTTAAAAAAGGGGCAACCTAAGGGATAGGCTTTATTAATAATATAAACCTAATTATATACGGGCTAATAGCCATAAAGAATTGCAGAATACTAGAGAAAGCTTATAACACCTATATAGAATAGGTAAGACAATATAGAGTTTAATTCTTACTAGAGAAATACCAGCTAATTTATTTTATAAGAAAACGCAACTAATCTATAGATCTCTAGTATATAATTTATATTTAAGGCTTTAGGGGTTAACTAGTTTAGGGCCTAAGGGTATTAGGAGTATAGGTAGATAGTAAGCTTTAGTAGAGCGTATATGCAGCGTAAGTAGTGTTAGACTATAGAGACGCACTAGCCGCAACCGGCTTAGCGTAGGCGAGGCGCAGGCGAGGCGCCTACAAAACTTAGTTGCCCCGCATTAGAGAATAGCAGAATTTAGTTCTATAGTTCTACTTTATTAAGAACTAGATACTCTTTACATCCCGTTACTATTATTACGTTACTATATACCCTAAGGATCTTGGCGTCCTAATAGTACTAAATTCTTATCCCTTTTTAAGGGTAGTAGCCCGACAATATAGCGGTCTACAAAGGCCACGACTATATAGCGGCAACCCTCTGTTAAGAAGACGACCTATATTTATTAATTATATTACAGCCTATTAACCTAATGGCGAGACGCGGGCGTACTAGCGCAATGCGTACTACTAAGTCTGGGGATTAGCCCTAGGATAACATAGGCGAACCTATATCGTCCTAGATAGAACTAAAAGCTATAGGCGAAGGGGATATATAGGAAGAAATATAACGGCTAGAGAATGAGAAGCTATAACTCCTAGAGTAAAGAAAACTATACTTACTTAGGGAAGAGGTGGAAGTGCTAAGACGGCGTTAACGCGGTAAGGTAATGTTAACTCCTGTTCCTAACCTATCTTTATAACCTTAAATAATCCTATTAAAGTACTTAGGGGGTAGCCTAATGTATTTAAATCTTAAGCAGAGGGCTACTAACACGTTAGGCGCTCTATTAAAACGGGCCGTTAAAATAAAGAAGATTGCTCCGTATTATAGCAAGTCTATATAAAAGTACTAAGACTTCCGCGATAGCTTAAAGCTAGCATTCCGCCTAGAGCGCAACGGCTTTATAGATAAGGATATTAAAGTTGCGTTTACTATATAATATATAAAGGGGACTAACCAAACCCTTTGGCTATAGTACAAAGATGACTATCTAGACACGTAGTTCACCTAGAAGGAGCTTATAGAATTCCTACTTAACTAAATTAAAAGTCCTATTAATTAAGAACTCTATATAGCCCTAACCTACGCGAAGGCAATATAGCGAACTAATTAACTAGTAAACGAGTTTACTGCTTACCTAACCTCCTTAGAAGTGTAAATTAATCCTCCTTATAATGCAAAGTATTTAATAATATATCTATTTGTAAAGCTGCGGCTAGAGCTATAGGTTACTATTACTAACTATTAAGAATTCCCTTAAACTTAAGACCAGCTAGTTTCCTTAGCTACCCTATTAGAGGAAAACTAGAAGAGCGTAAGCGCCCCATAGGGTAGAAGTAATAGGCGCGCCGTAAACTTAAATATAAAGACCACCTAATTAGGTAATTTAGGGAAAGCGGACTCTAAAACCACCGCCGGCGACTTAACGGTAGGGCGAAGTAATACCGCTGGGGGTTTAACTTAACCTAAAGGAAACTGCTTAAAATGTAGGCAGCTAGGATATTAGTGGCAATAATAGTAGTAGTAGATTTAATTTACCGTCTGACCCGGTCCCCCTAATGGGTCCACGCAGACTAATTCCTATGGTAAAACCCCAATATACACTAAGAAAAACCCATTTTTGGGTAAATAAAAAACCCCCAAGGGAAATATAAGAGGTAATACTCCAGATAGCCTCCGTACTACATTAACGGGAGGAAAAACACCGTTAGGTTACTGCTTTAAGACTCCTTACAGGAGTGTCTAAATACCTATCTTGCCCTTATCTGTTATTTAAACTATCTTTACCACGTCTGTATATTGCCTATCTAAAGTCGTATACCTGTCCCTAGCTCCTTTTCCAAGTCTTTTATAAATATCTCTTAATAAATAACACTTGCGTTCCGCCTGGGCCTGTATACTAAGGTCTCTTATCTACTCCTTTATTAAAGGGTTTCTATAATAGGGTGTATATAACTTAGTATCGCTTTTGCCCTAGGGCCCAAACCTAGGCCCTTATACCTATTTATAAGGTATAAGAGGATAATCTAGTATTTAATAGGGGGCCCAATCCCTATAACTAGATACCTAGGTTACCGGATAATATTAAAATAGGGGGCCTCTACTACGCTTAGGGCGCAGATTACGTATATATGTATATATAGATGCTATGCGGTGTATATAGTATTTATAGGAGGGAGGGGGTACGCCGAAGGAATGGTACTTATCAATTTGATGTCCAAATATATACGTTAAAGACGTAATAGTGGTGTTCAAACTTTTTGGCTGAGGCTCACCCCTTAGTGAAAAGTCTTTACACCACCACTACGTCGCTGCGTAGGCGCTGCGCAGCCGTATACACGTCTCTGCGTTCGCTCTGGTAGTCTATTAATACGATCTAAACGGAATATTAATAGTAGCTGCTAGGTTTCCGGGCTCCACCGCATGGGGGTATAGAAGCCGCTTTTATGGAGTTGTCTTTTTGACTGGTTTTTGGCGCTAAGGCCTGTGAAAACTCTGCTGTTCTGACGGCGTTAAGGGTTAAGTATTTAAAGGCCCCCTCTAGCCACAACGTAACGCTGCTGCATTAGTAGCAGACGAGATCCTCACTCTTAGCTTGACTATGCGGACAAGATAAGACGGAAAGGAACCCCTATAGGACCGTATGGGTCGGATCTCGATTTTGGTGTTCCCTCTCTTAGTGGCAATAATATAAAGAGCTGTAACAGAATTAACTACCGCTAAGTAGCGTAAATGCTACCTCTATACTAGGAAAAGATAAGCGCCCTTAGACCTCCTTATAGCTATAGGGTATAAGCTCCTACTAAATTATAAGGAAGCTATTACTATCTTAAGTAAAGTCCTTTCTAAGCAGATCTAAAAGGAGACCTTAGTAATGCTTAATATTAGTGCCGAAGTAAATATAATCAACTAGCGATTCGCAATAGAGTGTAACTTTAAAACACTAGACGTAAAATTGCCTACCTACTCCTAGTTAAATAAAACTTAGGCATATTGCTATAAAGCCTATAAGGTACTATTATAAATAAAGGACAGCTAGGGCAGGATTAGGGAAGTAACCCTTATCTGCTATAGAATGGCTAACGCATTCCCCCCTATTACCCTAGGTATACTAGAGTTAAAGAAGGCCTAACTTCTTATTAACTGTGAGGTAAAGGCATGGTGATAAAAGCTAGACGGCTCGTCCCTATTACTATAAACCCCTAAGGGTTTTACAGAGTCTCTCTAGAGGGAATCTAGGGTCTTCGCCCTAGTAATTGCTAGATTAATGCCTAGCAAATAAGACGATAACAGCTTGCCGGTTTTTCCCCTATAGTTAAAAGAAGCTAGCAATGTCTTCTTATATAAGGAAGTAGGAAAGCTACCCCAATACTACTGGGGCGACTATGCTATTGACCTAGAAGAGGGATAGGAGGTCCTATATAGACCACTCTATAACCTCTTAGTTAAGGAGCTAGAGGTACTAAAGGAGTATTTAGATAACGCCTTAGCTAAAGGCTAGATCTAACTAAGTACTAGTCCTATAAAGGCACCTGTCCTATTTGTACCTAAAAAAAATAGGAAGTTACGGCTCTGTATAGACTATAGAGGCCTTAATAAGGTGATAATTAAGAATTATCTCGCACTACTATTAATTAGTAAGACCTTAGACCGCTTAGTAGGTTCTAAGATCTTTACTAAGTTAGACCTAACAAATGCGTACTACCGCCTTTATATCCGTCGGGGTAATAAATAAAAGACGGCGTTCCGCACGCGTTATAGCCACTTTAAGTATTTAGTTTTACCTTTTAGGTTAACTAATAGACTAGCGACCTTTTAGGGCTATATTAATTAAGCCTTATTAGGACTAGTAGACGTCTTCTATATAGTCTACCTTAATAATATTCTAATTTTCTCGGAAAATCTAGAGGAATACTGGCGCCATGTATTAGAAGTACTACGTAGGTTGCGGTAATATTAACTATATACAAACCTTAAGAAGTATAGGTTTGGCGTATAAGAGGTTAAGTTCCTAGGATATATTATTAGTTTTAAAGGCGTAGCGATAGATCCTAGCCGGGTAAAAGCCATTACTAAGTAAAAGAGCCCTTAATCCTATAGGGATATCTAGGTCTTCTTAGGTTTTACTAACTTCTATTACCGGTTTATCTATAAGTACTCTGCTATTACGAAGCCTATTACTAATCTCCTTAAGGGAGTAAAGAACGGCCGTAAAGCTAGGCCTTTTAGTTAGCTAAAAGAGGCGGAGTAGGTAATACGCCGGCTCTACGACGCCTTTACAACGGCGCCGCTCCTACGACACTATACGCTGGGCTTACTAACCTAATTAGAGACTAATACCTCTATATAAGGCCTAGTAGCAATTATATTATAGCTATTTAAAGATAGCCTTTAGTATCTAATAGCCTTCTAGTCTAGGAAGCTTTCGCTAGTAAAGCGTAATTATAAGACCTATAATTAGAAGCTACTAGCTATTATAGAGGCTTTTAAGTATTAGAGACACTATATTAAGGGGCTATTAAGCCGCCTAGAAGTGCTTATAGATTATAATAATCTAAAGGGTTTTATAAAAGTAAAAGCCCTTAATAGACGGCAAGCTAGATAGGCTATAGTATTAGCTGCCTATAACTTTATAATTAAGTATAGGGCGGGAAAAATGAACCCCGTAGACGCGCCATTAAGGCGACCCCTAGGCGCAGGGGGTCCGCTAGAAGAAGACACTATACTACTACTACTCCAAAGAACTTTAGGAATATAGGGCCACCAACTTAAAATAAAAGTCATATTAGGTGTATAAGAAAGCGAGTTTTCTATAGAGGTATTGTTTCTATAGCTATAAGCCAGCGACCCGACGGCGGTACGCCTGGGCTATGTAGTATTATAGTTTAACTAGGCAACTTACACGTATACCGTCAAGCAGCGTATAATAAGGACCCAAGTTAGAGAAGCTAGTACTTAAGAGAGTGCTTATAAGTCTAGTACGGAAACCGTCGTTAAGCTTATTAAAGGACTTTAGACTAAAGATGACTTTGTGCTATAAAGGCGTAGCAATAGCGTAGATACTACGAGACGCCGTTAACGCGCCCGCTTAAAACTAGTGTGGCAGTTTAATTCCACTAGACTACTTTGTTACTATAGGAGGTTATACATACCCCCGGACCCAGTAGTTCGTATAAAGCTTTTACAGATTTACCACAATAATGCCCTAGCTGGCTACTTCGGTAAGAAAAAGACCCTAGATCTACTCTCGCGTAAGTACTACTAGCCTAGTATAACTACGGACGTTATAAACTACATCTCTACCTATAATCTATACTAGCGTATATATACGCCTTAATATCGCCCTTATAGCGAGCTCTAAGCGCTACCTTGCCCAGACCAGCCGTAGTAGGAGATTATAATAGACTTTATTATAGGCCTACCGCCTAGCAAATAAGGTAATAAGGTGTATAACGCAATATATATAATAGTCGACCGCTATACTAAGATGGCCTTATATCTACCTATAATAAAAACTATTACTATAACTAAACTTACGGATCTCTTTCTTAATAAAGTAGTACGCCGTTTTAGAGCCCCTAGGGGGATTATATCTAATCACGGCAGTATCTTTACTAGTAAGTGCTAATCGGAACTATGCTTTGCTGCGAAGATAAAATATAGGCTAAGTATAGCCTTTTACCCATAAACGGACGGGTAAACAAAACGCCAGAACTAAACCTTAGAGTACTACCTCCGTATATTCTATAACAAAAAGTAGAGTAACTAGGTAGGCCTTTTATTGCTAGCCAAATTCGCCTATAATAATGCTAAATATAGCATAATAGGTATAAGCCCGTTTTATACCTGCTATAGGTTTTACCCGCGTCTAGAATATAACGTCTAGGCGGATAATAGTAGTTCTATTCCAGCAGCCTCTAAGAGGATTAAAAGAATATCCCTTAAACGTAAAGCGCTGGCGAAACGCTAGGAGTACGCCGCTGAGGCGCAGGCAAAATACTATAATCGTCGTTACTAACTGTGACGGCGCTGGAGCGCGTCACCTAGTCAGGGGTTCGCTTAAGACTTGGCATGTGTATATAGACGTGGCCTCACCACCTTCTCTTGCTCCTTAGCTTAATATCTTCGTAATACAGCATTCGTTCGCTTTATCTTGCAAGCATTTATTCAAGTCTCTGTCGAGACATTTATTTAATGGTTCGAGCCGTTACACTAACTATAGGTATATAAAGTAGGGGATCTAGTCTTACTATTAATTAAGAACCTTAAACTAAAAAGGCTAAGTAAGAAACTTATAGTACGCTTTATTAGACCTTTTAGTATAGCTAAACTAGTCGGAAAGTAAGTATACTAACTATATCTACCTACGTCTTACCATATCCACCTAGTGTTTTATATTAGCTTGCTAAAGCTATATAAATAATATAATGGCACGACTAGAGACCCTTTACTAGGGCCTATTAAGCTAGACGATTAAGCGGACTAAGAGGACTAATATAAGGTAGAAGAAGTATATAGAAGGAAGGGATATAACCAGACCCTATAGTACCTAGTTAAGTAAAAAGGCTAGCTAGAAGAATATAATAAATAGGTCCTAGTAGAGGACATTAATAAGGACGTAAAGGAGATGTATAATAGTTACTTTACCCTAAGGGGTAAATAGAAAAGAAAGTAGGTGGGAGAATAAAAAACTTTTAATTATAACCGAGATTACGCCTTACTAGCGGGGCGACGACGGAATGATGGCGGAGTAATAGTAGTACGCTAATAGAAATACAGATACTCTACAGCTCCATTAAATCCTCTCTCTCCTCCCCTCCTTCCTTATCCTCCTCCTCCTCTCCCTCCTCCTTATCCTCCTTACCCTTATCCTCCTCCTTATCCCTTATAATAGGAGGCATATTAGCCTATAGGTACTGTTAGCATACGCTATAACGGCGAAACACCTGCGCTATAATATGTACTAAAGCGCGTATTATATTAAGAATTCCTTTAAGAGTACAACGGATGGCCTATAATTCCTATACTTAGAGCAGAGAAAATTCTTCGCCCTTTAGGCGCTAGCGGAGACTGTACTTAGCGCCAGTGCGTACCAAGGCCTTAATATCCTTCGTAAAGGACTTCTAGGCGGCAGCGACGCGAGCGTTAAGGTCAGCTGTGTCTCCGCTAGTAACCTGCCGGCGCTTAGCCCTATTAATAAGGGCGAGCAGCTTATTTAGGCGGCTATAGAAGGCCTTAGGGACCTAGTCTATTAGCCATCAGAACCTAAACTAACGCACTTAAACTTACTACTTAGCACGACTTATTTAGTTATTGGCAGTACCTATAATTACAGTTAGCCTGCTTACTATAGGTGGCCCGCCTAGTAATAGCTATACGCTTAGCGTAATAGAGGTAGATTAGTTCTAGTAAGGCTAGGGGAGCGGCTTGTAAGTAGCGTAGGAGTTTCAATAGCGCTTAGTAGGGTTATTAATAGCTATAAGCTAGTATAAAGAATACTTACGGAAGGTTTACTAGTAGGCGGACCAGCAGCTTAACGCTTGCGATTTATAGTTAATTGGAAATCGTAAAGAAGGCGAGTTATAGGCTAAACAAATTGAAATGGAATTAGAAGGGAAATCTGATATCCTACCTAGGTAGGAACTCCTACCTTTATAGATCTCTATATAGTCCTAGTATCTTATTATCCTATTATCTAATTTACATAAAAAATTTTAAACATTTTTTATTTAGCGAAGGACAATAATAGCGCTCCTATTGTATAATAGTGTCGGCTAAGAACAGCCGCTTAAGAAGGGGGGGGTAATTGTTAGGCTATAGAGACGCACTGGCCGCAACCGGCTTAGCGCAGGCGAGGCGCCTACAAAACGTAGTCGCCCCGCATTAAAGAACAGCAGAATTTAGTTTTATAGTTCTACTTCATTAAGAACTAGATACTCTTTGCATCCCGTTACTGTTATTACGTTACTACATGCCCTAAGGACCTTGGCGTCCTAACAAGTAGCCTATAAGGGCTAAGTATAGTATATTATATTATCTAGGATTGTTAATTCTATATAGGGCCTATGCTTTTAGAGGTTACGCCTACTATATATAGCAGTTGTCTGGCTAACTATAATGTATAGGTCTAGTATTTGGGCCATTAGAGAATCTAAAAAAGGCCCCCCTAAGTCGCTCCTTAAACCACTCTAAAAGGTCTAAATAGCCTACTTTTAGAGTATAATAGGTGGATATAAGCAAACAACCACAGTACTACTTAAGAAGGAAGCCAATATTCCCCCCCTATAATTATATATTAAAGCCGCTATAATATAAAGGGCGCAAAATAAATGTAACTCTAATGTTATAAAGTATATTAAGATACGCCTAAATAAACTATAGAGGGACCCTAGGGCGCCCTATAGGAGAATAAACTAATAACCCTAAAATAGGGAAGATGTGTTAGAGAAATAGGTAAAGAAAGTAGAAAAAGAATAGTGTTGCTTTAGGGCCTAGGCCTATATAAAGGAGAAAGGAAGACGTGTAAGAGGCTAGTAAAGATAATAGTAAGAGAGAGAAAGGAGCTAAAGTAGAGTATAAAAGAACGCTAGGAAACTATTTACCGTAATATAATATTAGTTAGACTAACGCTAAAAAGGCGTATAAGAGTTAAAGGTATAGAGGCTAACTAAGGTAAGAGGAACCTAAGCTATAGCATGGTTAACGCTATAGGAGGTAAACACTTTAAGGCTCTAAGAAGGCCTAATTAAGGCAGAAAATATAATAGCAATACTTTTAAGAATAGAAATAATAGGACTAAAAGACTGGCTCTACTAGGTAGGTATCCTAGTAGGTAGCCTAAGATGCGAATGTAGCTGGCTAAAACAGACACTAAAATACGTAATACTGTTATACCCCTTACGCACTAACTAAGAAGCAATGCTCTTAGTAGCTGGCATAGAGAACTATAATATACTACTCTTAATATAAAAAGGCCTTAAGGCGGTTACCTAGTAGCTTATTAGCTAAAATATACTAAACCAGTTTTAGGTTGTAAAGGAAATAGTAATAAAGGGTAGGGGGGCGAGTAACGGGCGCCCCCTAATGACTTTATAGTAGTAGAGTAAAGTTTGCAATACTAGCGCGTCCGTAGGCTTATTACGGCAGCAGTAGTTTCTAAGGAGGTTAAAAAGTAAGGTAGTAGGAGCACTATAGGTGACTCGTAGGCGCCTTATAGGCGCCCTATAAGCGAGTCCTAAATGGCGAGGAGATAGATTATAGGGTTTTCTTAAATAGAGTTTTCTCCCTATATATATATAAGGAGTAGTCCGCGTGGGCCTAATAGGGATCTAAATTAGACGTTAAGCAATAAATTATTATTATTATTTTATTTAACCTATATTACTAATATTTAGAATTATATTATATACTTAATTACTAAAGTTCTTTATACTAGGTTTTAAAGCTTTCTTTCTACTATAGTAGTTACCTCTAGGTTTTTAAATATTTGCGTTAGGCGTTTTGTAAACCCGTTTTAACTAGTAAATATATACTATACCTCCTAATTAATAGTTGCCATACCGTTTTCCTATACTTTTATTAAGTAAGGTTTAAACTACTTAAGTACCTTTCCCGTTAGGAATAATCCTACGTAGGCGACCTAATTTATAGATATTGCTAGCTTTGCTCCCTCTTATATAACCTTAAAGTATATTTATGTAAAGAATCCCTTAAGTTTTAACTTCTCCCCTAAGAATCGCTTAATAGATAGTAGCTTAACCTTTACTACTCTAATTCCATTAATTCTTTCTTTAAGTATCCTATTATTGTCTATTAATTAATTAACTATTTCCTATAGCTGTCTAACCGTAACTAGCTAAGAGTTAGTATTTACTATATTAGTGTCGTTACCTAATCCTAATATAGTTACTGCCATTAACGCCGTTATAACCGCTGCTTTTAGTAGTATATTATTTAACTTTATTAATATTATAACTAGGTAGTAAATATATAATAAAGCCTTGTAGAAAATACTATAGTAAACTCGCTAATAGGTTAGGTATATAGGTAAATAAGAAGTTAATAATATAATAATAACTAGTGGAGTAGTTGCCTAATAGATTAACTCTAATTATATTCTAAGTGTAAGGGGATCTTATAGATAGGAGGCTATAAGGACACAACTGTAGAATAGAATAAATTAGTAAGAGAGATAAATCCTTAAGGAGGTAAGGCCTTTAAAATTGTAAAGATTATATACTACGGGTATGTACCTCTAGTACGTAACCGGCGACTATAAGGGGCGTTTGGGGGATATCCTAAGGGCAACCTAAGGTAACCGCAATAATGTCCCTTGTATTGCCCCCCCCCCCTTCTTATAGTTAGCCCCTAATTACTATTATCTTATAGTAGGGAGATTATAAGGGCTTATCCTAGAAGGGGTTCGGAAAGATATTAGAGAGGTATTAGTATACCACTATATATTATTTATCTATCTAACCCCTACTTTAAACTCCTAAAAAACCTTAATAAGGGAAAAACGTAACTAGAGAAAAGATATAAGGATTACTAGGAACCTACTAAAAGCCTATTAAAAGCCTACTAGTAACTACTTAGGCTAACTTAAGGATTTTTATGCAACTTTATATCTAAGCCTTTATACTAGTCTGTAATTAATTATAAGTATTATAGGCAATTTAGTGTTCCTAATATAGTTCTATAGAACCATTTAGTATATAGCTTAATATATAGGGCCTTAGCTTACCGTTGTCTTTTAACTATTAAAATATAATTTATAATTGTTTTATATAATCCTCTACGTTACTAACACATTATTCCCGTATTTGCCCTTAGGCTATTTAATACGGTTAAGGTATTAATTAGTTAATTAAGGAGACTTATCTCCCAAGATTTAGTGTATATACTTTTAAATCTAGTAGTCCTATACTATATATTTGGTGTAACTCTACTACCTAGTAAATAGGGACATTTTATAATAGCAATTATAGTTATTATACAATTATTAAAAACGTTTATAACGTTAATCTTTAATACTATAGTATTATTTTAGGTATAATTTAACCTATATACGTCTTTAATTAACGTCTTAATTGCCTTGCCCTAGCCGCGTACTTAGTTTTTTATAAGGAAGTAATAATTAGATAATATATACTTATATTTCCTTCCTTTTAAATAACGCTATTATAACAGAGTTATATTAGTAAGGTTGCGGCTATTTACTAAAATGGTATTAGAAGGTAAAGTATAAAGACACTTTACTTATTAAGCTTAATTCTTTTTCTTAATACCTTACTTCCTATTGCCAACCTTCGTCTAATTTTAGACGTATCTTTAATATATTATTAAGATTTTCTTCTTTTCCATTAATAATTTAATATACCTCTTCGTTCTCCTACTAACTACTCTTTTAAGCAGATTCTATAGTGTATCCTAGCCTTATCTTTATATATAGAACCCTAACCTTTACTAACTTATAACTAGTGCTAGTCCTACCTAAATAATTTTACCTATATGTCTTTAAAAGACCAGAAATCTAATAATAGGATTTTAGAGGCTTATAATAAGATATACTGCGTTAGATTTAATACCTTTAGTTTTTATAATTAATACATGCGTACTAAGAGCAGTAGTTACGTTAAGGTAAGCTTTTCTATCCTTAATAAATTCCTATTGCTAACTTTAATAGCCTAGGCCTAAGTAGCAACGTTTCTTTAATATCCTTAACTACTACATTACCCGGGCTTTCTTCTATTTAAGCGCTAATGCTAAACATCTAGGTCGCATTTAAGACTATATTATAGCCATCTATACTACCTATAATTCTTAGTAAGCTAGCTAGTAATGCTTAATATAAGAGTAAGGTTAGTATACTAAGAATAGGGTGTGGGATAAAGGTAATAAGAAGTAGGTTGCCGTCTACTATAGAAAGGAGTTCGCGTATACGCGTTAAGTTTTAAAAAAGTATAATATAATGCGGTATTAAGTAGGTTACCCTTTAGGTACCTAGCAGATAGGTAACTAATAGTTACTATAGTAAGGTCTTAGTAGTTCTAGGTTATACTAGCTAGCTAACGTCTCTATTTATTCTAGACTTAAGCGTATCTTTATTAACTATAAGCTTACGCCATAAGAGCTTTATTAGTATTAGTTTGGACCTAATATTAGTGTTAAGCGTTTAAGAGTCTCTGCTCTAGCTATACCTTATTATCCTACTCCTATTTTTATGCTTACTTATATACCTACTAAGGAATCTCATTCCCATTAGCCATTACTTAGTAACCTAATAGATACTAATCCTACTCCTAATAATAAGGCGTAGTGGCTTTTTAGATTAGGCATTTATGGTTTAGACTTTTAAAATTTATTATATAGTAGTAATTAAGGACCTTAATTAAGTGCTTAGATAGGCCTTGTAAGGCTTTTAAAAAGGGCTTAGAAGCCTTAAGAATAATATTCCTAGTATAGATTAATAAATAGGAATATAATTCTAGCAAAATGCCCTATTAACTCTATACTATATATATAAAAAGGCTCAGAACCAGTCCTGCATTAGGCTATAGCCCTAATTCTTATAGTTTTTAGAGCTTATCCATTCTATATCTAATTTAACCTATTTACTCTTCTTATAAGCTTTCTTTATAGGTCGGTTTCTAATACTATAGTATTAAAGCGCTTTTTATAATTTGTAGATTATAGAACTTAGTCCTAATATTCTTTTAGAATATCTTTATAATAATTAAGGTAATCCTCTGGTTCCTATATAGAGTCCTTAGCGGGCCAGCCTAGCTATTTAACTTTATATTAAAGCTTGTTCTTAACAAACTTATAATATAGTATAACTTTAACCTTATACCACTCGCCTACTACTTTAAGGTGTTTAATTAGGCCTAAATAGAAATTCTTTTCTAGTAGTAGCCTATGCTATAGCTCTAGTAGGTTTATATAAAATACTAGATGTATATAGGCTATAGATAGGGGTAGCTAGTGACGGTAGGCTAGCTTACTAATTTATTCCTTAATTTAAAAGGGACCTAGGTATCTTATATTAAGCTTCTTTAATAGTTAATTGGTCTTAATATTTGTTAAATATAATAAAACCTTATCGCCTACTCTAAAATGCTTATTTTAGTGCTTACAGTTATACCAAAGTCTCTACTACTCTTAGGCATCTTATAGGCTCTACTTTATATGCTTCCATTACTCCTTTTATTCCTAAAGGTATCCTTATACTCTTTAATAGATATTTTTAAACTTCCTAGTAGAATCCTATAACTAATTATCTGGCCTTAGCTAGTAATTATTAGGTATACTATTAAACCCTAATAGTTAAACGCTGTAGGCAATTTAGATTAGTGCAAACTAATATAATAAATATTATTTTAAATTATAAGCGTACTCCGTATATAAAAGTAGCTTATACTAATTATCTTACTAATAGTTTAAATATATTTATAAGTAAGACTCCAGTTCCTAGTTCTAGCGTTCTATTTATCCGTCTATCTATAGATAAAAAGCCGTACTATAATAGTAGTCTATCTTTAAGTGAAAGTATAGGTCTAACTAATATTAGCTTATAAAGACGCTGCCGCTATTAGTAATAATAGAGTATAGCTAATCTACTTTAAAAAAGCATTTCTCCTTAATTAAGTTAGTAAGCGCTTATATATTAATTATTTTATTAACGGGAAGGTATTAAATATACTTTAAAACCCTATTAATAAGTATAAGGACTAAATTATATATTTATTCTTAGCTATCTTTAAATAGCGGGAGATCCGTAATAAAGTCTGTAGTATAATATTACTATAGCTTACTAGTAGGGGGAACTAATTTAAGTAAACCCTATAGCTTGTGCCTGTGGATCTTATATACTTAATACTTCTCGTAATAGCTAATATACTCCTTTACTTCCTAATTAAGCCTTAGCTAATAGTATTTGCGCTAAAGTAATTCTACTATTTTTACTTAACAATAGTGGCCGCCTAGAAGATTATTATAATTCTTTATAAAAAATTTCTATCGTAGATTTGCTTCTTATAGCACCTAAACCTTACTATCTCTATATAATAGGCCTATTAGGTTTAGTTCCTAATAGTAACACCTAATAGCTTTCTTTCTATTACATTTCTAGTCTACTTCCGTATTAAGGATAGCATAAAAAGCGTCCCTCTGTTACACCTTTTAGATAAGGTCTATTAACCTTTTAAATGGTTTTTAAGTAAAAGCTATTTTATCCTATACTACTCTAAATATAAGACTAAATAGTACCATAGATCTTATAACTCTTTAATACGCGTATATTAGGAAGACCGCTATAAGGTTAAAGTTCTTTAGTTATTATAGGACTCCGAGTTCAATTACTCTATAGCTTCGCTATTAGTTTAAGGGGATGGCTTAGTAATTAGAGATAGTATATTACTAGGTTCTAAGAATATATTAGGGACGTCCTATCTAGGTATATTTAGACCCTTATTAGTAATGGACTAGGTACTAGCTAAAACGTTAGTAGAAACTAATAGGGCTTATACTGCCTAAGACTTAGTATATAGAGCTATAAATACTTAAGCATTCTATACCCGGAGCTTATTCTATAATATAGGGAGTAAAATATCTATTATCTATTTTCCTTATCCTATTTTAAAGCCTTTAGTATAGTCTATTAGTAGGGTTATTTTCCCCTAGCTTATATTTAATCTTAATTAAATTATATAAGCTTATCTGCCTATCTAGCTTATTAAGGTATAAGCTTCTTTATAGTTATAAAGTAGCGTAAATTATAATAATTTAAGAGTACACGAGTGGTATAGCTCGCGTACTTAAGGTAATATCGCCACTATTTAAAGTAGTTAACTATAGCCAGTAGTTCCTTATTATGGGTTAAATACCTAACTTTAGGCCCCTGGAATTTTCTGCTATAGAATATTACTAGTCTTTAGTAGAGCTAGGTAGCGTCCAGATACTTATTAGGTTATAGTAGGATACTAATAAGGGCAAAATTTAATATATTAGTAATTATTATTAATAGCTAATTTAGGTTAAAATGCCGTAGTAATAAAGCTTTTATAAACTTTATATAAAGTTTTTAAAAAGCCTTTTAAACCTTTCCGGGCCATAACCATAGTTTATACAATTTAGTTAGTCCCTTCTTAGTTTTCTTCCTTACTACCTTTAAGCTTTTTACTCCTTAGGTTGGGTTTTAGGAAGCTTCTATAATATAGTTAAATAGGTATTAGGTAACGTCTAAGTAGTTATAAATAAAGCGCCTATAGAAATTAGTAAAGTCTAAGAACACTTAAATATCCTAGTAGCTCTCTAGCTCTAGCCACT
>Ga0307515_10001323_pt1 | contig 56132 bp, 61 predicted proteins | sample 17_EM_MG_FD_194513 | JGI IMG/M metagenome (GOLD analysis project Ga0307515, IMG submission 194513) | Populus trichocarpa ectomycorrhiza microbial communities from riparian zone in the Pacific Northwest, United States - 17_EM | ecosystem: Host-associated > Plants > Roots > Unclassified | place...
TGTAGCGCATGTATTGTATACTGCAATTTATGGATAATACTATATATTCAAGAGTTACTTATTTATATACTACTCTGACATGTGTACACTCTGACATACTCGCTACCACTCCAACTCTGACATGCTCACATTCACCACTGATCTGCTCGCTCACACAACTCTGCCACATTCACTTTCCTACCTCACGTATGCTTGGTCTCACTGCTCTGACATGCTCACTCTCACCTCTCTGACAATGTGGCTTCGCTGGGAGCACGCTGGTAGCGGTGGAATGCTCACTCTCACCTCTGACAATCTGGCTTCGCTGGTAGCGGTGGAATGCTCGCTCTCACCTCTGACAATCTGGCTTCGCTGGGAGGCAGCGGTTAGCGGTGGATCTGGCTTCGCTGGGAGCAAGCTGGTAGCAGTGGAATGCTCACTCTCACCTCTCTGACAATCTGGCTTCGCTGGGAGCAAGTTGTTAGCGGTGGATCTGGCTTCGCTGGTAGCAGTGGATCTGGCTTCGCTGGCAGCAGTGGAATGCTCGCTCTCACCTATGACAATCTGGCTTTGCTGGTGGCAGTGGAATGCTCGCTCTCACCTCTGACAATCTCGCTTCGCAGGGAGCAAGCTGTTAGCGGTGGATCTGGTTTCGCTGGGAGCAAGCTCGTAGCGGTGGAATGCTCACTCTCACCTCTCTGACAATCTGGCTTCGCTGGGAGCAAGCTGTTAGCGGTGGATCTGGCTGCGCTGGTAGCAGTGGATCTGGCTTCGCTGGTAGCAGTGGATTGCTCGCTCTCACCTCTGACAATCTCGCTTCGCAGGGAGCAAGCTGTTAGCAGTGGATCTGGCTTCGCTGGAAGCAAGCTGGTAGCGGTGGATTGGGCTTCGCTTGTAGGAGGGTCTTACACGATTTCGTGGAAGAATAATCGAACATTAAAATACCCGATGCTGGTCATTGTGATGGTGGTGATGGTGTTGGTGGTGATGGTGATGGTGATGGTGTTGACGGTGATGGTGGTGATGATGATGGTAGTTGTGGAGATGACGATTGATAAAAGGGGGTGGATCTATTGCATGCAGTATGAGAAATTTGCATCATGCTGTAATTCGATATTACATATGGTAACACCCACATAACATTTTCATAACTCCGCTCTAATGGCCAAAGTACAGGGTAGGCTGTCATATTCTATAGGAAGCAACCATAACACAGTGGTAACAGGGGTAATATATGTCGGTTACGGTTGCACCGAAGGTTTTCCTCACGTATAGCCACATGTCGCAATCAATTTATACCGTAATGAACGCAATCAGGAGGGCGATTGTTCCAATTTTCGCAGCCACTCTTTTTAACCCTTCAGAAAGCGAAATAGTTCCCTTCACAGAAGCCCTGTTGAGGGTCAATAACTTAGTGTATTTTCATCATATGGTAGTATAGTACCGGTACCATACTGAAGACACGACCGAGTACATGGAGAATTATCTGGAGGAGTTTCATTGTCACAAGGATGTTTTCAGTCACTTCCGCGCCAGTAAATCCTCAAGCAGGCCTCGGAAGGCATGAACAAGCAACTCACCTTGTACACACAGGAGGAATGAGAGACAGACGCTGCTTGGAACAATGTTTCTGGCGCTACAAAGCATCATCGCGTTGATCAAGATTCAATGCAGATTGGGTCAGTAATTGCACAACATCTTGTTGACGAATCGGATTTCAACTTTGTGTAGATCCCTCCCCACAACAACTGTTCTCACCATATCTGCCAGCTTGGCAACCTCATAAATGCAAGCTCTGAACTCCGAGAAGGAGCGATGCCGGATCTTGAACATGAATCCCGACAATCGAATCGTGATGAATCTGCCTTCCAGATTTTTCGAACAAACACCCAAAACGAGGTGTTTCAGTATCGACTGCCTAATTCAAATGCTGCAAACAATGTCACCACAATGACATCCCTCTAACCAAAGCGCATATCAAGCCAATCATGAAAAACCACACACCAGAAACCAAGACACTTCCGGACTTGGCTGACTGGTGTGCGATGCCAAAAGGGGAGCTACAGAATCAAATTGCTCGGTGTTTCGAGAGATTTACTGACTTCGCAGACTTTGTCAATTTCAATCAGGATTCGATTGTCTGAACAATGCAAAATACATTTGGTACATTGCAGTAGCAATGCCGGGGACGTCTGTTCAATGTGACGAGCATGAAGTTCAAATGGTTCGTTGCACTGGGTCCACAAGGTGGAGAGAGCATAAGCCACCAAGAACTGATACAGTGCTGCTCTGGATGGGGACGAGTCCGGATAGCCACTTTTAGTTGACTGCTGGATGCAATCCCACATGGTTGCAATGATCTTTGTCGTCAAGGATGCTGAATCGAACGTTAAAGGCCTTGTTGCCTTGCTTCTGACATTTGCAACAACACCAATACATCAGACTGCTGGTATGGTGATTGTCGAGGAGAGAAATCACCCTCCGATGCAACCTTTCCACAATCAAAGCGACCATCATAAGGCTCTGTTCCGCATTGGCACAAGCTATGTCATCCCTATAAGCATGATCCAAGGGGCTGTACACCTTCTTCCGCTGACGCCGCAGCCAGATAGCAGGCGGTGGTATTCGAGCAACATGATCTACTTCAATGCTTTCAATTTGTTTCATATGTAGATTATTCAATTTAATGCTTTTAACTAATCGTCATAGCACTATATTGAAATCTGATGAATGATTGCTCTGAATATTGTTATCGGAGTTGTGCAAGCTTATGTCTAATGGATTTCTCAAGGGATTGAATCGTTAAAAATATTCTTGAAATCAATGGCACAGTTCACAAAACCGTCCAAACAATTAAAATCTCGTGGCCCAACATGACAGAAACAAGTGCAGTAAATTGTCTTAAATGACTAGACAAGTTTTTGAAATGTCGTAACGATGTGATGGCATCATTGAACCCTTTGAAGCATGTTGGAAGATTGCAAATACGTTTTTCGGAATACTTGGGGAGAACGTGGAGAAGGATTCGTACGTGGGGTCCATTTTTGGAATCTAATTTTGGTTTTTGCTGATGAAGCTTTCTGTCTGAGAACAGGTTGAAACCGCAACAGATGGGACAGTGGTGGTGTTTGCAGTGATACTGATCATAGCACCCCCGGAAGTCCGGTTAGCTCGGCTGCTGCAAGTTTGAAATATGTCCCGGTGGCAGTGGTGCAGGATGTAAGGACAAACAATGATGTGCAGAATTCAGCAGTGGAGCAGAAGGTTGGGGATGAGAAGAACAGCCAGGAAAATGGCAATTGTGAGTTGTGATGGAATGTTCTACTACTCAAAATATGATTGGACATACGAAAATGGTGCAGAGTAATGGATTGGCGAAATGCAACGAGGTACACATATGGTATGTGCAATCGTCCATGACCAGCTTGACGGACAATGAGACTTCTGCTCATCATTGTTTACCTCATTCTGACTTACTGCATTTTAACAATTCTGTTTCAACCTCCAATAATAGCATTTGTTCAGCATATTCCTTGTTTGATTGGGGCACCTTTCATTGTTACATCACTACTGCCTATCCTGATTCTTTGAGCTTCAAATATTGACTTGGTAGGCACATGAGCGTCTCTATCATGGTAGAAGAGAAGGCAGAGGAGGATAGATGGCAAGTTTGGCTCAAAGAATCAGGAAGAGGCGTCACTGGCAATCATGTCGATATCTCCAGATGGGATACAATTTTTGATTTGGTCAGCATTTATTGCTTGATTGTGTGTAAACCTTGGATGGCAGCCGATTTGCATATCTGCAATCAGAAATCGAATACTATTCATATGCTGGAGTCCAATTGGACTAATTTGCAGCAAGGCTCCTGCCTTCCCTCAACAATTATCATGACATAACTTGTTGATCTGCGACCTCACCAAGGAGAATTGAGAGAAGTTTGGGCCCATTGCCGAACAGTGGCCGGTATATCAGTGATCAATATGCTCACTGCGTTTTTCGTAGCCAAGTGGAAGTCATTAGAGATCTTCATCATCAATATTCTGGAACATATGGACATGATAAGGGAGGAGGTGGAGGCTACTCCACACAAGCCTGCAGACCCGGAAGCATAGGGGCTATGCATCAGGTAGGCATTTGCAGACATCTTTGAACAGCCAATGGGAGTCCCTCCAGCTTCAAAATATGACTTTCACATCGACACCAACCCAATAGCCAAATGGCCTCATCACCAGCCATACTGGACTTCAGATTTCGAGTACTTGTAGTTCGAAACCCCCATTGCCAAATCACTGGTCAATGGCTGTGTTACTGACAGCCGCTCCCAATTTGTAGCACGAGTGATCATTATTCAAAGACTAGATGCTTCGGGACTTCAGATGGGCATTGATTACAGACGCCTAACTGAAATTACCACCGGAGGCCCTTACTCACCTCCATACATAGAAGATTTCATTAACTGGCTATATTGTTCCACAGTGTTTACAAAGCTTAACCTTGCCAGTTGTTACCACCAGTTGGGCAAACACCCAGATGACAGGTACAATAAAGCAGTTGTTACTCGGGATGTCTTCTATCGATGGATGGTAATGCCATTTGGTTGGGCTCACCCGCTGTCGGCCATCATCGGCACTATGGGACACACCGTGCGCCCGGATAAGAACATTGCAATATTATAACTCGACTGCTCGCTGATCAATTCCCGCAGTCTGACCGATCACACGATACAAGTCGACTCGTGCCTGCCGGCAATCAGGGCAGTACAGCTCCGGTTAAATAAGCGACAATCCGTTTTTGTAGCCACAAAGATGTTGTGCTTTGGTCCCAAGGTTAATGCAAGTGGAATCCACATGGAGGACAGGAAGATTGCAGCCATCAATGACTGGTCAGTCCTGGTGACCACAGCGCAGCTTCGGTCATTGCTGGTGTTGGCAGGCTACTATTGGATCCTGCACAAGTTCACACACTGGACCACTCTGTGATAAGCATTAACAGCGGATAAAAGAACCTTTCGATGACTTCGAAAGCATCATGCAGTATTGGATAAAATTCAGAGTGCTTGGGGATCTGTTCTGGTGCTGGCACTACATGATCTTGCGCATGACTACATCTTGCACACTGATGCTTCTGACTTGGCGATTGGAGACGCTTTGACTCAGACACAACCCTGGGGACCAGAGGACTGGCTTGTGGAATGACCACGGGGCTTCTTGGCAGCAAAATTACATGAGATTGAGATGCGCCATGCAGCATATGACCACAACTTCTTGGTGATCCAAACGATTAATCGACTAGGAGCCTTACCTTAGCAATCGACATATGTTAGTATACACAGACCTCACGCGGCTCTGGCATATGATCAGCCAGCACCAGCATTCGAGCCACCAATGGCAACAGCAGGATAAACTGCAGCAGATTAACAGCTCAATCAAGTCCTTTCCAGGGGCAGCCAATCCGGTAGCGGATATATTGGTCAGTATTCACCATGGTGTTTCAACCACCACAGCCGCCACCATCTGCATACATACCATGGAACTCCAGATCATTAGTGCGGAGGAATCGAAGCAACAGGTGGGTGAGTGACTGGTGGAAGAAACATAATTCAGTCCAATTCTCAAAGTCCGTTTCACCGGAACTCTTTTAACTATGAAGGCAAGGAAGCGCACCTATCAGTGTTCTAAAAAACAACCCAATTGGAAAAACATGGTGCAAGCAAGACTGTGCTGCATCAGCAAAATGTAAAATGGTTCGGAAGTCATAACTCAACCACTCAGCTTTTCTGACTAGCCACACTGATCCTTCCAGAAGCTCCCAGAAGCTCCCAAACAGGCTGAATGCGAAACGATGTGCTTCTCAGGTACTCTGAGAGTACTTTCAGGTGATCCTCAATGCTTCTGAAGTAGCGGAATGGAATACAAGAATATTCTAAAGAGTATGAAGTCGTCTTCATAATGTTACAAGGTCATGCCTTCAAGTTGGTAAAATTTCGGAGGTGCTGGGACTATGACACGGGTCTCCATAGCGATTACGGTGCACCTGGAGCTAGACTCTCCGTGAGTGATACTATATAATGTCTATATCAAATAGTACTATTCAATAAACTATCTCACAGCTATACACCTGAATCAGGCATTCTAATCTAATTAAGAAATAGTCCAGTAGGTATCTAGATCAACATGATGATTTACAAGCCATACGCTATCCATGCCACCCAATGCAGCATTCTCCCGCACCAAATGCACTGGCCAAACTATTGCTCCAATGGGTACAATATGCACCGGTTTCGTTTGTTTGACAACCCGGATGAACCTGTCAACACAATCAGCGCAACCATGACAATCTTTGTACTTTGTTGGAATCACCGCCGCGTATTCTTGAGCTTCAGGACATAAAACCCATTCCTGAGTCATCTTGCACCTCTTCGAAAAGGTCAATATTGCTTTCCTGGCGGGCAAGCGCTCCTGAAATTCGAGGATGTGATTTGGTGGAGTTCAGCTGAGATATAATACAGGAAAAGAAGGAATTCGTCATTGGAAGGTGTTATCAAGGTAATTCTCTTCACTTTGCGTATACTGGACCCAGATGTCATGAGCTTCAGGCATGATCCCTTGGTTGGCATTAGTATATTCTACCTTGCAATCAAGTCCCAGATGCTCAACAGAAGTCGGGTTGTGAAATGGTTGATGGTAATACAACAGCCCATTCTGGAGTTTAATAGATATACTGTCTATGAGTACATTCTGATCATATCCGAGCATGAGTCCACCAACTCTGTGTGCCCAGTCCTCTACGCTGAATAACTGACCAAAGTTGGGAATTCCGAAATCTTCTGATGCCTCTCTGAGTGAGGTTAAATTGATCCTTCTGCACACTCCGTGGAAATGCGATTCTCTCAAATGATATTCCTAGTGTTAGCAACGGTTCCAACCCGCTAGAATGGTTCCGGGTTAAGGTTGGAACTGGAACCGAATGGTGGCAACGGTTTTACCACATGAAAAACCCGGACCGTTGGCATTTGGGCCGGTTTCCACCTCAAAACCCGGCCTTTGCAAGCCCAGATGTTTCGCTCCAATTAAGTATTTGAGTTCTGATTGTATCATGACATGATGTATACGCAGATTGTGCAGTTTTAGCCGCTCTTTCTCCTCCCGCTTTCAGATTTGCGATCTGACCAATATTCATTGAGTCGCTGTCGAAAACCCGCGAATTTCGGTGAAAATATACGCTTATTCGACAGCCACTCAACGAATATCAGTCGGATCTCAATTCTGAAAGCGGGAGGTGAAAGATCGGCTTGAACTGCACAATCTACATATACATCATGTCATGATACAATCAGAACTCAAATAATTAATTGGAGCCAAAATTGTAGGAACCGCAAAATCGACCTGCGGTCCGGGTCTCACCCGGCCAAAAAACACAGGGTTTCGGTTCGGTCCGGGTAACAATCCATCCAAGACATAGCGGTTCGGGGTTTTGGCCGGGTAATAACCCGAACCGAACCAAACCGCCGGCCAAAAACTGGACAGCTGGCGGGTTACCCGGACCCGTTGCTGACACTAGATATACCTGCTGTGATACAGGGCGGTTGAGGGGCTCTTCCTGAATTGTTTCGAGATGTAACAGATGGGCTCTGCATGTACTTCGCTGTTGATCGGCACCAGACAGTAGGTTGAAGACATATTCAGAGTCAATATTGTAACAGCCTTCGAGTGGAAGATATCACAGTGTCTCCTCCATATAGTCAAGACCAGTACACCAGTCATAGTGCTTGAGCATCTGTCGGATGGAATTGACTTTGTTGCTACATCGATATGCCTCTTTCACGTGGGTGATATGTAGCTGTTCAGAAATATCACTGGTAAAATTGTCAACGGAACCCATTCACCAAATTGACTCTCATATATGGCTCAGAAGAAGAATCTTTGGATATCCGAAATGTATCACACGCTGTTCAATGGTTTTCCGGTGCACCTGAATGCCGATTGTTACCCACCAAGCTTCCAACTCAATCAAGTGGATGGAGAACTCCGCCTTGAACCGCTTCTGTTCATTTGAGGTAATGCCATAAATCACTCTCTCCAGCTGGTTAGTGACCCACTCTGTAACGGCCATTCTCCAGGTCTAGGCTTCTGTCTCAGCATCGGATAGATGGATGTGAAATTGCAGTAGTTTCCCAGGGATCATGATTGCCGCCCCGTAAGCCTTGTCTTCGGTGGCTGTTTTCATTAGGGCAAGTTCTTTGGTGAATTTACTTCTAGGACTGGTTGCCTTGGTCCTGACTTCCTGCAATAGTTGTCGCTCATGATGTTGGAATAATTTATCGAAAAGCTTGCGTTTAGCAGGTGTCACTTGATCGATTTTGCGCTCCAATCGCTCAATTGCGTTCTAATGATCAGCAACTGACCAAGTGGTTGCCACTTGTCGGGCTCTGTTCAAGCGCACCTGAATTTGCCTACTTTTCGTTCTGGAAACCTCTTCGGCCCCATACACATGGGCCTCCATTGCAGCACAAATCTTACGAATCTTTTGTTTGCCTAACTGATGGGATTGACTTTCCAACTGGTCATCCACTTTGGCCTTTGCACACTTCGACATTTTCTGTTCTCAAGACATACTCTCCTTCTGGTAAAATCCCTTGAGTGGGTCATCTAGTGCTTTGAGGAATAGATCCGAGTGATTTTGTTGGCTAACAAGTAGAGCGAATGGAGATGATGCCTGCACTACTCCCAATACCAATTCATTGGGGGCGTTTTCCGCCGCTGTTTTCCCGTCATTATTGGAGCAGTCAAGAATTGGAGCGCAATTCACTGCCAGTCTTCTGATCATTCCACAGATCACTTTACCTTGCCCGGTGCCACTTTTCAATGAATCGAAGGGTTTAGAGAAGTGTGGTAGGCAAGGATCTCATGGCACCAATGTGAATCGATTGTCAATTTGATCCTTGACATTTCTAGTATTCAGGTATTTGAGCAGCTAGTGCAATAAGTCTTTAACTGAACGCAGGAGCAGCTGATGCAATTCATCAGGCTGCCACACACGATAGACATTGCAGAGAGGGTATTGCCAGAAATGGTTGCGGATTGTGTGGACACCTAGACTGTGCAGAGCATCAAGATGATCGTCCTCCAGCAGCTCCGAGTAAATATGCCGGTCTCTTGAGTTACCAAGTGGTCAAAAGTTGAATGCCCCATCGGCGCTCCTTCAGGGATTCCACACATCGGGCATGAGCCTTATGAGACTTGTGCTACCATGACCTGTTCCGGATAATCCCTGACCCAGGCAGCCAACAGAGGGTAACATTGTCGCTGGAATCCATCTGCACAATCCCATTTCAAGCCAGGGCCAGTGATGTCAAGATGCCCAGATTGACAACACAGTTCCAACCGCGGAATGCCATGCTTCGTCAATGTTCTTGGCACCTTTCGGGGCACAGGGGATGAAACCAAGAACAATCTGGGCGCACTTTTTAGGTGTGCGGCGGATGTCTTTTTGAATGTTACCAATGATGAGATACATCGGCCAGGCATGCTGATTGCCCGAAAAATCGGTTAAGTGAGTCTAGTCGGATGCACATATAACTGCCACAATTGTCGCTCTGGTAGGAAGTTGATCCTGTGTCTCCCACCACCAATTGCCGGTGTTCGTCTTCCTGTAGATTCGATGACCCTCAGAGTCAGCGAGGCGCACCAGTTCAAAATCAAAGTCCGCCTGAAATTGGAGATGTGCCAAAAGGTACTGGCTACATTTGAAAATATCGCTGTAGTATAATGTTCCGAAGATATGTGAATGATGTTCAATCCAACTATCATCGCCAAGCTTGGAATCGAGTTCAGAGAGGAGCTTTCGCAGGGCATCTGCTGATCGGAATTATTTGATCCTGAAGTTGTCCAGTCCATGCCTGAGATGCTGATCTATCCAGGTTTTTGTTTGCTGGCTGAATGACTGAGCCTGCTGAAAGTCATGTGCGGACCAAAATGGATGCCATGGATTCCATCGTTCTCAGTACTTGCAATGCTGGTTGTACAATCCAGTTGCTTTGCCATATGCTTTCCCCCCTGCATTTTCCACTCCAACTACCTGCCTATGAATCTTTTTCTTTGTTGGATCAGGGGTACAGGTGAGATCAGGCTGCTGAGGGTCAATAGGTTCATCGTTGGGAGTATCTTCAGGTGGTGGTGCACCCAGTACGTGGTCTATGAGTAGATCATGAATTGGCAGCTTGTCGATGGCCATTCAGGTGCACCTACTGTAGTCAAACCATCATGGCTCAGGGTGATCCCAGCCGGCAGGTGGTAGAATCCCATTGGATAATAGCCCTTGATTCATCAATATTGGAGATCAGGTGTCATCAACATCAGAGCATATGACATCTTGAGATATGCAGAGTCATATAAGAGATAAGACGATAACCAATAATCGATATAGCGGAGCCCCCTGTCGACGGAATGGACTTAGACGAATCGACCCTTAGTTCGATCACACTTTCGTGGTCTGAGCAAATGGGACCACAGATTCATATGTCTGTTGTGGCGCGGGATAGTCCCCATTCAATATATGTCAAAACAACTCGGTTGCAGATAACTGTATATTTGGCGCCAATAAAGTATAGTCAAATTAAGGGATCTGTTGTTTGCCGCAATGATTAAGCCGTTATGTACCCGGTCGGTATATGAAAGGGCACTCTCACTGGCTCTCGGTGACCCGAACCGATTCATTGATACATTGCTTCAGATAGGCTCGTATTCATACGAGGTATCGCCAATAGCAATTGTGTCGCAATATGCGTATATTTCCTTGGTGACGTAGTTAGTACTCCTAGGAGTTACAACCTAACTAGCAGTGGTAGAGGCAAAGGATGAAGAGGCTATTACGTATGTGAACTCCAAAACAGGCTTTGGCCGTCTTAGGATTGTTAAGAGTGTGGATCGTTTGATATATATCGGCGATACCGACGTGGAGGAAGAACATCGATTACTTACTATCGAACACGCAATCTACATTATGATATATTCACAGATTCCTATTGGTCTTCTCGACCTGGAGGTTAAGCCTTAACGTTCTACCCATGTATTATGGATCAGTTCTGTATCAAAGTCAACCAGCATACTTCTCTATTGAAATCCACAGTTGTACCTTCATCTTCAGTTCAATATCACAGATAAACCTATCACTGAATATACTCTGTTATTCTTGGTACCTTCGTTGAAGCCAGTCATTGATCAGGAAGAGAGCAAGACGATACTTTCAATTCTGAAGGCAGTCCGAGGATCAGCCCAATAGTGTTGTGATTCGGAGGATACTTCTGTTAGGATACTCTTGAGTTGGCACTACTCCTTCTGTTGAGGCGAAACTATTTTGCTGTTTCTTAAGACAAGTCGATACTTGAAGTCGTTGCATTCTTGGTCAGTCCGTCCTTGAGTGTAAGTGCCAATTGTTGGGACGATACTCTAGCATCCATTAGAAGTCCGAGTATCATCACAATAGTGTGGTGGTTCAGAGGATTCTTCATTCAGGCTCTCCTGGAGTGGTGTACATTAGCATACTAGTAGCTTATGACGATACTCTTTAGTCGATACTATCTATCGGGAACTGAGAACTGAATACTTACATTGATGGTTTGGTGTTAATCCTTATACACATCCTGAGTGAAGCCTTATTCATCTTCTTCTTTATCAGTCCGGAACTCATTAGGGGCTTTGATTGATTAGAACCTACGGTAAATCTCCCGGTGTTACTGGCTGGCTATCCTGGGCATACACATCAAGATTGACAAATTGAGCACTGGAAAGAGGAGCATGTGAATACACATATCCGGGTGGCAAATTGCCAATTTGGGAACTTTCAGCTCCCTCAGTGTCACTGGGTGGTGCAGATGGCGTTCTGGACAGAGATGGTGTCGGTTCTGGTGTTGGCTGTCTGTGTCGGTCATGTTGAAGTGCACCTGTTCCTCTGTGCCACCAGCATGTGTGCAGATGTATTGAGCTGCCATTTGGCACGGAAGGTATTCATTCGTATGATTTTGACGAAGCATAGCCGGGTGTCTATCCAGCGCAGCCTTCCGCAGTTTATGCCCCAGAAGCACAACTCCCGTGCATCTTCACTTCTCGGTCTTCAGCGCGAGATGTCATGATCAGGTATTGCGTTTCCGCTGTTGCGACGCGCGGAAATTCTCCTATCGCCATTGTGGCTATATTCATCGCCAGGCGCAAGTCGGACTGTTCCCACCCGACCTCCTTGCCTTCCCATAGTTCAAGAGATGTTGAACACCCAGAACATATTAGTTGCTGCCTCTAACAATGAGATTCAGCTACTACCTCAATCATATACACTTCAGTAGCCTCCTCTAAAGTGATTAATGCCTGTTTGTTCCACTCTCTGGGACCCTTATCAAGAATGCGTCCGCACATATCCTGGAGCTGACAGCATGATGATGTTCAGTTTCGCAGACTGCATGGAAGTATGCCTCGATTGACCAAGGATGTCTCCCATTACGGGCAGCAATAAATTGATTGCGTAGCTCACTACGTATACCTGCTGTGTGATATATGGCTAGTTGACGGCTGTTTACCTCGACATGGATATACTGACATTCAATGGCATGCTGCTTCTTATTCTTACTGCTTCCGGTTTTATGGACGATTTTTAAATATTCATCCTGAGTCATATCTTTGGTGGGTGCATTGGCTGCTTTGGGGTGGACTAACTGGTGTCTGCGGGGTTGCTGTGTGCCAGTGAGTGCCGCATTGGATGAAGTGTCCATCGATCAGCTAGTTTCGGATCTACTCTCACTATGCTGAGGTGTTTCTGTAGTCATGATTTGCTGTTGTGGAATAGGAGAGAAAGATGATAATGAAAAGAAGTGGGAAGTCCTGAGGAATATATAGTTAGCTTCTAGTCAAAATGGCATAATTAACAGCCAACTTGCACATTCTACTCATGATGAATCCTGCGGTGTATGGCTGCAGGTTGCAGGGGTTTTGCACCATCCCGCAATTTGCAGTAAGTCGGTCCAATGTTGTTTGGATGTTTACAGGCATAAACAGAGGTTTTTGACAGCCAAAATGTCTACATTTTCGGTACTTGACGGCTCATTGCTCGAGCGAAAGGACGTCTGGTGATGTTAGTCTCAAGAAATCCCAGGGATCGTACATGAAACTGAGGCTGAAAATCGTGTCATGTTGTATGGTTAGCATCACAATTCCAATGTTAGTGACGGTCAAAACGCGGACTTTGCTTCGTTCAAGTTGATCACTCATACCAACCTTGACATAACCGAAACAGCTTGCCTACATATCATCCATGTCTGGCAACATCCAACATCTCGCCCTACAACATAGTCAACACAAACTACACCGGTCAATGCTTCAGACATGAACATTTCGCCACGTCAGGCAGGCAAATGTGGCAAATCAACGAAGTCTGCCACACTACAACATCTTCAAGCAAATGAATGCAAGAGGAGCTTGGAAGCAGAAAGAGTCTGAGCCCTTGGGGCATTACGCAGCATGGGATCCAAAAGACTCTTGTGCCTGAGAAACAAAAGGAAAAGTACATTGTGAGGGACGAAGAGAAAGAAAAATCGATCGAGGATTATGTTGACAGAGAAACCGCTGTGGCAAGACAGTGAGTTGAAGATGCAGAGACTGCAATCAAGAAGAAGCTGCAAGAAATGAGAAATGCTGAAAACTCGGGATTGAAAACAAGAGAGCCCGAATGACCATTTGAGGACATGATCATTGCTATTGGAGACATTCTGACTGATCTTGCAAGTTGCAATGATGAGAAGTATGGGGAAGATGAGGATGATGAAGATAGAGAGCTCGGCAAGCTGAGCAAAGATAACGAACAACTCTGGGTGGTGGGCACAATATCTTAAACGGTACAGCAGCACATGAAGCGATGTGGGCAGAACCAGATGAAGTTTAATGAATTGACAGTGCCAGGATGGGGGGACATGGCCGACTACTTCTGTGGAAGAGATATGAAGCCCAGAACAACTGAATTGAAGATTTCGGCAGTCGTTGAGCCACAAATGGATGAAGCAGCCGTGGTGCCTGCTTCAACATCATTTGGAGAGCAAATGAAGTCTCTGGATATCATCCCCGGAAGATCACAAATGCCCCGAGAGACATCTGGACCACAAAGTCCTCATTTGAGGATTGATTCTGGGAAGCCACACAGAAACCAACGCATAATGTCTTGTCCACCGGACAAAAAGCCCGATTCGTCACCATCGAAGAACACGAACCTTGTTGAATGCATACACTTTCACCCCTACATATTGCCTCCCGAGCCAATCGCCATATAGACATCTGCTTCGGATGAAGAGATGGTGATGGCCCAAGCGTCACTGGAGGAATAGATAGGCAAATCGTTACTTTTGACGTCATATCTATTGGAAAAGTTATTCCTGTACCAATTTTGCTACATGTCAGCTATTTCATAATTTCAGTGACCACATTGTGAGACATGATAATTGGTCTTTGGATGTGCAAGGGTAGTACATGCCATGTGAAGATGCCACACTTCAAATCACGCTATAAGACGACCAATGAACTCGATATTTTCTGGCCAATGGGTGTTAAGCGGGAAAGAGAAAACTAAAATAGTCATGAAATTCACTAACAAACTGTAAGTCAGTGATGTCATACAACCTATACAAGGAGTGGTCAGTGCTATATACGAATCTGTCTGAATGGCGACCATCATGGAGCATTCATTCATGTATCCAACTGCATAACTCTCCGCACAGATCTGGTTCACATGGTGGAGATTTTTAAAATTGCTTATGGTACATCATGGAATTTGAGGAGAATGGGCTGGATGAGGACAGGTGAGGATATCAGGCTATATTAATCAAACACTAGTGGAAAGATCTACATGCCATAAATTGCTGACCAAAAGTGTGGGAATGTGATAGACCCACATCATCCATCACTCAGATAACGTGGACAGTAATTGATCAGAAATCGAGAGACCACAAAGCTTCTGGATGCAAATGATAATACAGAGCAACTCTGTATTGGCTCTCAATTATCACTATACAATTCATAGCATACAATTGCTAAGAGTAGGATGACTGTATGGATGTGATTAATGTAAGCATCAACAAAGGGTCAACGATTTGCTGTCTTACACATTCGGCAATCAAAGGGCTGGATTGTCACATCCATCCAAAGTAACTTTATTGGGCGCTGATATACCTAAAAAGGCAAGCAACGCACTCGTTGCCCCATCCTGAAAATGACTGTCAAAGGATCTTCAATGAGTTATAGCCTTGCATCTTGGATAATCCAAGGGCTGTGCAACCAGAGTGATCCATAGATCAACTATCGGCCGCCATTCTGGGCAAAAATACTTGAGACAACATCGCCACAGTGACCCAAACATAGGCATCATTGAACCATCAACAGAGCATCAACCGAGTGTCAACAGAGCGTCAAGAATTTTTCAACTGACACATTTGGCAATGAAAGGGCTGCATTGACACAACCTTCCAAAGTATGTGAATTGGTTGTTGTTATAGCTAGAAAGGCAATTGACACCACATCGCCCGATCTTACAATTGAGCATCAATGGAGCGTGACCAATTTTGGGCATTGCATCATGGATACTCCAAGAACTGTGCGACGTCATCAACCCATAATTGAACTATCGGCCGCTTTTCTAGGCAAAACTGCCTGTGACAGCATCGCTACTATGTCCTAAAAATTAGTGTCAACAGAGCATCAACAGAGTGTCAACGGAGCATCAATGGAGGGTGAACGATTTTTGGTCTTGCAACTTGCATTATCCAATGGCTGTGTATTGACATTAAACCATAATCAAAGTATTGGCTACCTTTATGGGCAATAATGCTAGTAACAATTCTGCTACCACCTCCTAAAAATAAGCGTCAACGGAGCGCCAACAGTTTTTGTGAGGCTCACTAAGCTTCACAGCAACGAACTGCTTTGCATTGTTCCTCAATTGAGTTTGTAATGCTCAGTTATTTCAAAATGTTCTTGTACACAACATCACAACTCTGCATGGAATGTTGCACAGGTCTTACTTTTGTTTTGCATGTAGGTCTAGAGTCGATATTTGAGAACCAGCATTTTACTTATCAATAACGTTACATTTGACAGCCTCTCAACTTCAATTATGCTACTTTCTAATTCCTACCACCATGTCGGCTTCCAAATCTTTAAAAATCCCACTGCTGGAGATTATGAACTCTTCCAAGGATGAATGTGTCTTTATTCGTGATTTGAGCGACCTTGCTTTACCAAACAGATTTGATACATGGTGGGCTTCTACAGATGTGGGCACAAAGGGTGTTATTGTTTAGATTAATTCTAGCCATGGGCTTTCGTGGCAATTCAATTTGCATCGTACAATTGAGGAGTCCTGCTTCTGTGGCATCATTGGTATCATTTGTCATCAAGTTCTTCGCCATCCATCCCAACATTGGACCAGCACAATAGGGAAACAGTTACTGGCAAAAGCGCACATTGCAAAGTTAAACAAATTAACCGAGTCGGACATTTCTGAATTGACATGTCCCACCATTGATGAAACGGCTTTGGCTATACTGAAGAGACAAGGCAGTCGAGAAATTACAATAATAAGATCGCAGAGGAAATTCATTTTCATCAGTTAGATGTTATCTATATTAATCCAATTGGAAGACACAAAGGTTCAAGCTGACAGCAAAGGACTTCCTAACTGCCAAATTTCACTAAGACACCTGGAATTGCTACCTCTTGTTAGGATGTGTTTTGGTTCATCTCCCATGGGATGCTATATCAAACCTGAAGCTACGATGGTCATATAATGCATTAGACAGTGAGTTGATGCTTCCAGCAGCCAGCACCGTTAGTAACAATTGCTGGCGGGAATACTCACTGACAGTGGACGCAATTAAGAAACAATTCCCGTCAGGAAACAACGTTAGCTTAGTGTTGGACGAATGGAGATCAATGAACAAATCGCCCATAACGTCTGTCATAGCCTACTATATTGATCGAAATTGGGAATTGCGAGAAGTACAACTCGCTTTTGACAAGGTTGATAGCATGCTCTCTTCCTATTTCGAATGCTAATTACCAATAATTTGTCAATGGTCAGCATACTGGAGCATGGCTAGCCATACATTTGAAGGAAGGGCTCGGTCTTTTTGAGCATACCAACGGCCATTTACTTCGAATTATGACCGATTGTGCTTCCTCAAATTACTCGATGACTGGGGAACCACAATGAACCCTTGAAGCCTCCGGAATCGAGGGGGCTGCAATGATGAACCACATACCATGCTTGGCGCATGGCATCCAGCTTGCCTTGAGTGCATTCATGAGCAGTCTCACTGTAAAAGGCCGCGCCAAGTCTTGGGAAGCCCATGAGCACGATCCGCAATTTTGAGAGAATGAAAGCACAGTCATTGGGAAGAGTCAAAGACTGCGAAAAGAGGGCAATGCTAGAATGAACAAGGTGTCAGCCATGATGCCAGATGTAACAAAAATAATTGAGAAAGTATGTAATCGAAGACATTTTGAAAGACCTGAAACTGAACTTCATATAGCAGAGAATGCTTGCTGTATTGATTACCCTGATACCCTGTCGTTGAAACGACTTCATTGACTGTCAAAAAGTCAAAGTACAAATCACAGAACTATGTATTATGGATCTGAAGACACAGTAGAATTCGACACTGCTGTTGTTTGAGCGTGCCTACTGAATACGAGAATCCACCCACGAGTGGCTCAAAAATCCAAAATACAGCGATTACTTGCCACTCTTCACTACACAGGCTGAATGGACCATCGTCAAGTACTTCATGAATGATTTAAGGCCATTCCGATAGTGGACCCTGTGGATGTCGAATAGGGCATATGGTAACTCTCCATCAGGTAATCTCTCTCTACAATGACTTGTTCAATCATATGGACGGCTTTATGCGAGTGTTGCGTAAGAAGAAAACTCAATGGAAAGAAAACTTATACTTCAACATGAAGTTTGGGTGACAGAAGCTGTATAAGTATAATGCTGAAGTAACTTCATCAACCAGTATGCTTCTCATTTCCATCGATATTCTTGATTAGTGTTAGCAATATTTCCGGACCGTCACATCGGGTCCGGGTCCAGGTCCAAACCCAACCGTTGCCAACTTTGCGGTGCAGGTCGTCAATCGACCTTAACCTTCAACATGTGTACAGTTCGATGGTAAACTCCCAACCTGTCTGAATTGGGCGGGTTATCAGAGGGTCGCCCAGTGGGTCCATTCATAGATTCATATAAGCCACTTGTTTGTTTAGTCTGTTAATAGTATCTTATCAAAATTGCGTTTTCAACAGCCAATGATATGTTTGTACATGCTTTGCAGCTTGTAATACCAATTAATTCGGAATCAGTGTTTACATTTGATAAATTGTATTTTTGCCTATCAGGGGGGTCAATAATTCCGTTACGAACGCGAAGATCCGCTCGATACATTGATTACCTAATCTTCAACATTTAAAATTGTTGACCATCCATTGACGCTCATTTTCAGGATGTGACAGGGAGAATGTCGCTGTGGTTTTTGCCAGTAAAGGCTGCCAATGTTTGATGAATGGATGTCTGCACCCAATCAGAACATAAATTACCCAAGATGAGAATCTACAAACATTGATGCTCCGTCAACGCTCATTCTCAGGATGCGGCAGGGAGCATGTCGCTGCAGTTTTCCCCAGTAAAGGCTACCAATATCTGATAAATGAATGTCTGCAACCAATCTGAAGATAAATTATCCAAGATGCGAAAAGAAAAATGGTTAACGCTCTGTTGACACTCATTTTCAGAATGGGGCGGTGACCATGTCCCTGTCTCTTTTTCCTATAAAAGCTGCCAATACATCGGTTATGCATAACAGCGACCAAATCACTGTGTAATTACCATACTTACAAAACCACAAATCGTTGACGCTCCGTTGACGCTCATTTTGATTTACTTTCCATCCACCATTTTCTGCCATCGATAATAGTTTTCGTCATGAGTTGAACTTATTGGTAGTCCTTGTGACAGATTGAGACTTGGCCCTGTGGCAAAGCCGAGTGCAGTAACATTCTTGCACTGTTCGCTCTCACAAAACCAAGATTTATGTATCTTGGCAAAAGTTTCATTACGCCTGCTATACATCTGTTTTAACAACCGATATTCACATGCTACTGCTCACCATTTGCCCATGATATATCGCTAACTACAGCTCTCGGTCAAGATACATAAAGAAGCTGGTGAAACATTGACGCATTCTGTCCGACTTGTTCTTCACTCCCTGATTCTTCTTCGTTTCGATTGCATTGACTGTCACCAACATCTTTTCAGCCTGTCCCTTCGATTTCGGTGTTGGCCAAGGCAATCCTTCGACATTTGGCGCGGCACTCATATCCCGCCGCTCTAGTTCCTTCCGGATGCTCGATGCTATTGTCTTCCTCGATATGAGATTCAAAGTCCACCGCGCTCTCATAGTTGCTGTCATTTGGACTAAGCAAGTTCCGATTCGAGTTGAGCCAATCCTCAGTGACCGAGATGATTTCAAGTGCACTATCCTCATCAGTTCCAACTGGATGATGGTTGATTCTTCGGATTCGGCGGACAGTTAATGATTGAGTTCGTCTTCCCTGGAGGTCCTTTGCAGACAAAGGTGGTGGCAAAGGAGATCGTTTTGACAATCTGAATGCAGCCAAACCATCAAGTACAAAGAGTGACCACGATGCTTTGACGATCTGTTCCATATGCAAAATGTATCCCACGGCAGTCATCTGCTTGTTTTGAGTGCGAGATTCCTTCTGGGTAGCACGTAAGTTTTGGCTGCCTTGCCACATCTCCAAAAAGTCGTGAACCTTTGCCATTCTGTCCAAGATCCATTCCACCGCCTCTTTCTTCATTTCCGAGTCGTTTTCTGTGTTTGTTGCATCCAATTATGGGTCAGCGCCTGCCGAAAGTTGGTTATTGGCTCGAGCAAACTGCCTTTCCATGGAGTTTCCGCTGAGGGCCTCGCCTGTGGTTATTGACCGCCTCCCGCTGATCACATCTCGGCCAAGGGAAAAACTGGCCTCCACTCCAACACGATGTGGTATGATAGAGAATATGTCACATGCCACATTGGAGAGATCGGCGTATATTGAGTGCGTTTCCTCCCATTGATGCCACCAGTCAGTTATGTCCAGTATCCAAAATGGACTGCTAATCTCCATTGGGTCGGAGTGGTAATCATTGAGATTTGGATTAATTTGCCCCCAGTTCTTTCGTGCTTCAGGTGACGAATTCAAATAGAGCCTGGCGGCAGTCAATGGACGTGCTTTGCGATTGGTTCATCCGGGTGTCATCTCAGCTACATTGTTAGGTGTTCAGTATTCTTCATCATCGCTGGACAAATCATATGAATCGAGAAATGATTGACAGGATCCTGAAGTGGTTGCAGAGGGGATGAGATTGCTGCTCAGTAAGCTAGCGTGCTTATTGACCAGCACACTTCGATGATTGGCACATTATTCATTCTCCACATAGTTCAGAAAGGCCTCTTGTTATTGAGTAGTATAAGATGTCTCGTCCTCAGGATTAATATCCATTCCCTTGTGCCACTTTCTAAACGATCGCAACTTCCAGAAATGATTGAGGATATGCGTTGAAATGAGAAGCATGCCCCTCGTTGCAGTCACTTCAGTGTAGTATTTGAACCACTTCTGTGGAGCTAACTTCACAGCGAAGAACAAGTGTTCCATCCATGGAGTGTTCTTCTGAGCCCATTCTTGCATCATGCCATCCATATGATCGAACATGTCATTGTACACTGTGATAACATGATGCAATGGGACTGTATGCCTCTTCAACATCCACTGGGTCCAATATTGAAATGGCATCAATACTTCCATGACAAACTTCACAATGGTCAATTCATCTTGAGTTGTGAAAGGTGGCCAGTAATCAGTGTATTTTGGATTTGGGAGCCACTCATGTGTGAATTCCGATAATCGGTAGGCGGGCTCGAACAACCCCAGTGATGAGTTCCTCCATGTCTTCACATCCACAATTGAAAGTACTGCGATGCAAACTTTGGCTTTTTGACAGTCAATGTACCCGTTTCAAGGACCAGGTGTCAGCGTAATCAATACACCAAGCATTCTGTGCTATATGAGGGTCAATTTCAGGACTTTCAAAATATCATAAAATACATACTTTCTCAATGATCTTTGCTCAACATGGATTCGTGCCCGACACCTTATCGATCCGAGCGTTGCCCTCCTTTTGCAGCCTTTGACTTTTCCCAATGTGTACTCTTTGATTTTCTCCAAATTGCTGATTGCACTCATGGGCTTCCCAAGACTTGGTGCGGCCTTTTACACTGAGACTGCTCATGAATGCACCTGAAGCTAGCTGTATGACGTGCGCCATGCATGGTATGTGGTTCCACAAAGCAGGCCACTTCATTGCAGAGGCCTCAAGTATTGATTGCAGCTCGCGTGTCATCCAGTAATTTGAAGAAGCATTATCAGTCATAATACCAAGCAAACAGCGGTCGGCAAGCTCAAAACAATCATGCCCAATTTCGATCCATATAGTAAGCAAAGACCGACGTTATGGCTAGTGTGTTCAGAGATGTCCATCCGTCCAAAGCTAAACCAAATTTATTTCGTGACAGCAATTGCTTCTAAATTGAATCCACGGTCAGTGCTCATTCCCTCCGGCAAATATTGCCACGGGTCGTAGCCGAAGGCAGAAGTAAGGCTTCGCGTAATGCCTTATATGACCGTCGCAGCTCGAGATTTGATATAGCATTCCATGGAATATGAGCCGACACCAATCCCAACATGAGGTAGCATTTCCAAATGTCTTGGTGAAATTCGGAAGTTTCAAAGTCCTTAGCTGCCAGTTTGGTACATTTTGTCTGTCATTTCAGTCAATATGGATCAACCTGGATGTCAAATATGATCTTCCTCTGCGAACTTACTATTGTGATTCCTTGACTTCCTTGCCTCCCCAAGATGGCCACAGCTGTTTCATCAAACCTCAAATTTGTCAATTGGGTAACCTCTGACTCTGTCAATTCGTTTGACTTTGCGATGTGAACTTTTGCCAGCAAGTGATTCCCCATTGAGCTGGTCCCACGATCTGATGGATGGCGAAGAACTTGATGACATACAATACATATGATGCCAGGGCTGCCGGTCCCCGCAATTCCGCATTGTAAATAGAAACGCCACGAAGGCGCATGTGTAGAATTATTCCAAGCAATAGGCTGCTTCGAGCCTACTTTCATTGAAGCCCACCAAGCATCGAAGATGATGTGCAAAGTACGGTCGCTCAAATCACGAATACAGACATGTTCATTTTTGGAAGAGATCATAACCTCGAGCAACGAGGTGTTCAAATATTTTGAATCTGACATGGCGGTAGGTACTAGAAAGCTGGGTAGTCCGACTAGAAAGACTGCCGAAAGTAACGATACAGTAAAGCAGACTGCAGGTGCTTAAATATTGACTCTACAGCTACAAGCAAGTCAATCAGATCTGTAAGACATTGCATGCATATTTGTGAAGTTGTATACAAGGACATATTAAAAAGACTGACTGTGGAAGACTCAATTCAGTAACAATGCGATGCAGTTCATTGCTGTGTAGTTCACTGAGCCCCCACTACAATTATTGACACTCGGTGGGCGTTCAATTGTAGGAAGCAGATGGGATATGCTCATTGGCATAATTGCCCATACAGGCTGCTGATATGTTGATTAGGGGTAACGTCATTCCATAGCCCTTAGATAATCCAAGTTGCATGACCAAAAATTGTGGACTCTGCATCGACGCTCATTTTTAGGAGGCAATAGTGATACCGTCACTACCATATTGCCCCAAAGAGTCGGCCGATGCATTGATGATGGGTCAATGGCGATGCACAGCGCTTTGAGTGTCCATGATGCAAGACCAAAAATTGTTGATGCTTTGTTGACGCAGATTTTTAGGAGGTGGTAGCGATAACCCCACTAGCGTTGTTGCCCATAAAGTCAGCCGATGAGTTGAATATAGGTTAACCCCGTTCCTTAACGCCTTGATTGACTAAGATGCAAGACAAACCATCGTTGAAGCTCCGTCAACGTTAATTTTCAGGAGGTGGTAATGACATCATCACTAGCATTTTTGCTGATAAAGGCTGCCAATTCAATGACTATTGGTTGACGTGGATGCACAGTGCTTTGAGTGTCCATGAAGCAACACCAAAAATTGTTCACCCTCTGTTGGGGCTCATTTTTAGGTGGTGGTAGTGATATCGTCAGTAGCACTTTTGCCAATAGAGGCGGCCAAGTCTATGGTTATGAGTTGACGCGGTAGCATAGCCCTTCGAGTATCCAAGATGCATGGCCAACAATTGTTGACGCTCCGTTCACACTCATTTTCAGATGGCAGCGATATCGTCACTAGCATTTGGCCAAAGAAGGCAGCGGATGCATTGATTATGAATTAACACCGATCCACAGCACTTTGAGTGTGCATGATGCAAGACCAAAAATTGTTGACACTCCATTGATGCTCATTTTTAGGAGGTGGTTGCAATATCATCGCTGCCATTGTTACCCATAAAGGCGGCTAACACTTCAATTATGGCTTAATTTTGTTGCACAGCTGTTTGATTATTCAAGATGCAAGAACAAAAATTGTTGACGCTCCGTTGATGCTCATTTTCAGGACATAGTAGCGATGTCGACGCTAGCAATTTTGGCTTTAAAAGTGGCCAATACTTTGATTATGTGTCACAGCAACCATGTCTTTCTTTGATTATCAGACTCACAAGACCAAAAATCATTAACGCATCATTGACGCTCATTTCCCAGATGGGTCATCACACGTGTCACTATCAATTTTACCTATAAAACCCACCAGTACAATCACTTTCAAAGAATGTGACTATGCAGCTGATTGTGTGCCGAAAATGTAAGACCAAAAATCGTTGATGCTCTGTTGACGCTCCACTTAATGACATACTAACAGTCAGTGGATGCTCACCACTTGTATGTAAAAATGCATATAGTTGTTATTGGCAGCCAATAAATTGTTTCTTTGTATAAACATTTTCATCCAACCAATTCCAAGTGTCTCAATTTCTGATCCACCACCAGACATGTTATCTGACTGATGAATGATGTTGGCCTATCATGTTCCAGAGCATTCGGCCAGCAATAAACCGTATATAAATCCGTACACTTGTTTTTGATATATTTAGCCAGACTTCCTCACCTTTCCTCATCCAGCTCATTCGCCATGATTTCCAGGACCTACCATAAGCAATTTTCAACATCTCAACCATGTGCACCAGGTCTGTGCCGAGAGTTATGCAGTGGGTTGCATGATTGTATGCAGCATGAGAGTCATCATTCATTCCGCAAAGCATTGCGGTTTGACTGCTGCATCGATGACTTGTATGACATCATTGACTTATACTTTGTTAGTGAGTTTCGTCTCTAATGTAGTTGTAATTGTCTAACATAACAATAATGGTCAGCACAATATCACGTTCAGTGGTTGTCAGTCAATCAGATTTGAAGTCTGCAACATTGGCCTGGCCTATCCGACCCTTGCACATGCATAGACGAAGTATCATGTCTCACTATTTGGTCACTGAAAGCGAGTAAACGCTGACACGTAGCAAAATTGGTACACGTATTGCATTTCAAATTGATACATTGTCACTAATGCCAATTCACCTATTGATTCCTCCGGCAATGCAGGAGCCATCATGATGTCCTTGTCGGAATCCAATTTCTATATGCTAATTAGGTTGAAACGCGATATGCAGGGTTCGAACCTTACGGGTTCAACTTAGTTTGATTTGTGATTCTGTGACCAATCGGGCATTGGGGTGGGCGGGAGAGACGGAATGCGTTCGTCTGTCTGTGGTTTCTGTGAAACTGGCCCTGTATGACTACTCCCTGGTCGGGAAGTCACTAGGGGCATTAGCAATTGTGTTGGGATGCTATCAAGAGTCTCCATAGGCTCACCATAGGTAATCGGCGCAGATGACTCCGCATCATCAGGCGTTTGCAGTTGAACGACCGCCGGACCCTTCAATTCCGTAGTCCAGTACTTCCTATCACCATCACGGAAGTAGTCGGCCGAGTCTCCCCTTCCTGGTTGAGTCATTTCGTCAAGCTTCATCTGCTTCTGCCGAAAACACTCCATGTGATACTTTACCGTTTCAGGGATTGTTCCCATCACCCAGCCAGGTTCATCATCGTCGCTAAGCTTGCCCCCCGCAAGATCTTCTTCATCATCATCCTCATCTTCCCCATCCTCCTCATTGTCGGAACTTGAAAAATCGCTCATACAATCTCCGATGGCGTTCAACATCTCCTCCAATGTTGATTCAGGCTTCGTTGTTGTCAATCCCGTCTTTTCAGCATTTCTCAATGCATCCTGCACCTGTTTAATTGTTGTCTCTGCATCTTCAACTCACTTGGTTGCCACAGCGGTCTCTCTTTCCACATAGTCCTCGATCCATTCCTCCTTCTCTTCGTTGCCTAAGAAGTGGGTCTCTCATCGTTTCCCCGCCGCAACAGTCGGTTTAGATCGGAAGCTGCGCAACACTCCAAGGGATCGGACCCGTTCTGGTTCGAAGCCTCTTATGCCATGATACGCTTGATGACGTCGTGGTGTGCAGTGCGTTGTCAATTTCCGTATTTGCGTGCCGGTAGTGGCTAAAGGATCTATTTCGGAGTATTGACCATTGTACTTTGTGTTGATTTTGTTGATGGATGAGATGTTGGATGTCGCAAGTTATGGACCACATGGAGGAAAGCTGCGTCGCTTATGTCGAGGTAGGTATGCTTAATCGACTTGAACAAAGCTAAATCTGCATATTGAGCGTCACTACATTGGGAATAGCAATGCTAACCGTGCATCATGACATGATGTTTAGCATCTGTTTCAAGTGAGATCCCGGGGATTTCTTGAGACAAACATCAGGAGACATTCTTTCCGTCAAAGAATGTCACATTTGTATCTCACAAACACGAGATTTTGGCGATCAGTCACCGTGATTCATCCCTGTGAACACATACCCAACATCAGACCCACTTGGTCCAAATCGCAGGATGGTTGGCAACCGATGCAACTGGCAGCTATGCGCAACAAGATTCATCTTGTGTAGAACCAGCAAGTTGGCTGTTACTCATGCCATTTTGACTTCGAGCTAACTATATGTTCCTCAGGACTTCCCTCTTCTGTTTGTTGTCTTCTTCCTCAGGACTTCCCCCTTCGTTTAGTTATCATCATCTCTTCAATTCCACAGCAGCAAATCATGGCTCCACAAACACCTCAGCAAGGTGAGACTGGAAGAGAATCGAGCAGAACGACGGGCGCTTCATCCAATATGGCACCTGCTGAGACCCAACTACAATGCAGACACTACTTAGTTCACCGCAACGCTGCAAATGCAGCCACCGAAAATATGACCCTGGACAGACAGTTTAAAATTATCCGCAAACCCAGAAGCAGCAACGATAAGAAGTAGCATTTGATTGGATGTAAGTGTTGTCGTATCGAGGTACACGGCTGTCAACAAATGATATAACATACAGCTGCAGTACATAGAGAGCTGCGTGACCAATTTAAAGCCGCCCGTAAGGGGAAACCTCCATGGTCGACCAAGGCATTTGTCCGCATAGTCCGTGAAATTGGACATCATGATGTTGTCAGGTCTGGGATTTTCACGGACAAATTTAGTGATCAGAATCCCCAAGACTGGACCAACCATACTTTACCTACCTTAGAGGATGCTACGGAAGCGTATATGGTGGAGGTAATTGCCCAATCTAATATGTATATGAAGCAACTAATATCTTGTAGGTTTTTAACATGTGAGCAACTATGGCATGGCAAGGATGTCGGGTACAGCTAGAACAGTCTGACATGCGCCTAGCCTTGAATATGGCCATTATGGCCACAGGAGGGTTTTCACGTGCCTCAGAAGAGGACACGCAATTCCTAATCAAGAAACCCTGGGCTGGAGTCCGAGACGAGAAGATGTGGGGTGTTCAGTTTCCTGGGTATAAAAATGTGAAATCTGCGATGGAAAGACACCTTGCTATGCTTCGGGAAAGTCAGACAGATGGTTGCCTTCCTTGCCACGATGGCACAGCACAGAATCCCCAGACATGCTGGAGACGCAAAGGCATGGGTGCACCTCCACTAGAGCGACTCAGACAGCTGACACCCGGAGAACCAACGCCACATCCACCCAAAATGCCACCTGTTTCTCTCGGTAAAAATGAGGCAGCTCACGTATCTGTAATTGAAGGTGTGCTACCCAGATATGTGGATATTCATACTCCTCTTCCCGGTGCTCAATTTTTCAATCTTGATGCATATGCCAAGGATCGCAAGCGTGATGAAGATTTTAATCCAGATTTGCTGACTGATGCAGGAACATCCACTATTTAGTACACTATCTGCTGCGTGGTAATGCAGCTGACATCCATTTTGCAGACAACAGCAGCCTATTGAGCAAACCTGATGGTGAAGATGAGCATTGATCAAATGGAACGGGATTTTTGAGTGTATTATTATCTACAATTAGTGGACACTTTAAAGTATATCTTAAAGGATATATTTATATGTATTATTAAAGATCAATGTATTGATGAAGGAGAAAGTACATGAAGATGGTACAAAGGCTGCCAAAACACCAGTAATGATATATTGGGCCAAATTAAATGATAACATATTGTGGATAGGCCCGTGGCAGAATGAGCGTCAACAGAGTGTCAACGATCTTAGGTCTTGCATCATTGGTAATCTGCGTGGCAATCGGTTGTGGCCATTCATAAATGTTGTATTGGCTGGCTTTTCAGGCACAAGAGAGAGCCACACTCTCCCTGCCCCATTCTGAATATGAGCATCAATGGAGTGTCAACAATTTTTGGTCTTATAAGTCAGGTAATTCAGAAGCAATTTGGTCGTTACTATGCATAATCAAAGTATTGGCTGCCTATATTGGGAAGAGAGATAGAGCCACATTCTCTGCCCCATCATGAAAATGGGCGTCAACAGAGCATGAACGATTTTTGGCCTTTCATCATTGTTCATCAAAGCGCGATGCATCGGTTATTGTGTATATACCATGTTCTGACAGTTTGCCTATGCTAAATGGTCATGAACTCTTCATTGCATCATTGGAAATAAAATTAGTTGTTACTGTCCAGGAGGCTGTCGCGGGAACGTCACTTGCTTATCTGCCTAGAGAGGCTGCCAATTCCACCTTAATAGAGGTGTGCAATCATGCACCACTCAGATTACGCAAGATGCGAGACCTTAAATCGTTGACACTCAGTTCACGCTGATTTGCCAGATGGGGCAGGGTGCGTGTCGCTTCTTCTTCTGCCTATAAAAGAGGCCAATACCTCCATTATGACTATCAGCAATCAATGCCGGCTCTGATTAGGCAGGATGCCAGACCTAAAATCATTGACACTCTGTTGACGCTCATTTCGAGGATGGGGCAGGGAGCGTTTGTCTACATAGTTTGATCACAGAGGCGGCAAGTACATCCAAAAAAAACAACAATGTACCATCGTTCATATTGTACTATTACCAGTAGGATATCTGAAGGCGACGATCAACTGAACAACGTGGAATGCAAAACCGGAGATCTGACCAGACGAGTTTAGCCACACACAGTAAAACCAGCCGGCTGATGGGTGCAGGGCCGGGTTTGGACCGCCAAGAAGCAGTGGGTCGGATTCCTGGATGGTTCTGGAAACAAACCAAACCCTTTTTCCGGTCCAAACACAGACTGCTGCCGGGTTACCCGGACCCGTTGGTAACACTATCCTTGATGCATTCTGAAGGTTGCAATCATTTCGGAAGTGGGACAAGTGAATGCATATTAATCTCGAGGACCAGACTTCAGATACTACCCAATACCAAGACACGTTTCTGAAGAATGTGGAGAATGAATTCTATGCCAAACATCAACCAATGTCCATCAGTATACCCGAACAGGTTGCAGGTAACATTATTTTCCCCTCTCTTAAGGCTTCCGGATTTGGTCAATCTTCTTATGATCCATATGATTCGTCCAGCGATGATCAAGAATACATAACCCCTAAAAGCATGGTTGAAATGACACCTAGAGGAAGTGATCACCCAGCACACTTATTGACCGCCTCAAGGCTCTATTTCAATTCACAGCCTGAAGCACCAAAGAACTGGGGGCAAGTTAATCCATATCTTGATGACTACCACTCTAACTGCATGGAGATTAGCAATGCATTTTGTATCCCGGATGTCACCGATTGGTGGCAACAACAAGAGCAAACGCACTTGAAGTACACCTATCTCTCCAATGTGGCATGCCACATATTCTCCATGGTACCACAGGGTGTTGGAGTGGAGGCCAGTTTGTCCCTTGGGCCAGACGTTATCGGCTCCAGACAGTCTACAACCACTGGCTATACTCATTGACGAAAAGTTGTAGTAAGGCAGTGTGTCCGAGCCAATCACAGAAAATTGGCAGGCGATTACCCAGGATCGGATACCACGGACACTGATTTTGACTTGGAATTGAAGAAAGATGTGGAGGCAATGAAATTGCACAGAATGGCCAACGTCCATGACTTTTTGGAGATGTGCCAGGGCAGCCAAAATCTACTTGCTACACAGACAGAATCTCGCACTCAAAACGAGCAAATGACAGCGGTTGGATACATTTCAGATACCGAAGAGATCATCAAAGCATCCTGGTCAAACTTGCAACATGATCGTGCGGCTGCATCCAATTTGTCAGAAAGCTCACTGTTGCCACCCACATTGTCTGCAGAGGTCCTCCCTGGAGGACGAATTCAACTATTGAATGTCCCCCGAATAAAAAGAATCAACCATCATCGAGCAGAACGTGACGAAGATAGTGCATCTGAACGCACTTCCATCACCAAAAATTGGATTGACTGGAATCGTGACTTGGATAATCCAAACGCGAGTGATCAGGACTGGGAGGTAGATGATGAATCCGATATCAAGCTGGCGAATGTCATTTAGGCTCCAGAAAGCCCGGAGCAGCAGTATGTTAGTGCCACACCCAATGTTCCAGGATTGATTCAGCCAACATGGACGTCAATGAAACAGGTTCAAAAAGGGTTGATGATGCTCACTGCAATGGAAACAAGTAGGAATAAAGGAAACAAGAAAAAGTAGGACAGAATGGGTCAATATGGTTTCACCAGGTTCTATATGTTGCTTGACAGAGAATTTCACTTAGAGAAATATTATAGGAAAAGATTGAGCAGTCGCCTGTGGATATTTGTTCATAAACAGAAGTATAGTGGGCAAAATGAATCATTTAGCTCAGTATCTCAATTTTTGTATAATGAGAGCAACCCGTGCAAGAAGATTACTGGGCTCGGCTTTGCCAAAGTGCTGGGTCTCAATCTTGCTCAAAGGCAATCAATAAGTTCAAATATTTATTCATACAATGATCGATGGCTGCAGATATCGACTTGACAGTACATTAAAATGAGCGTCAACGGAGCATCAACAATTCTTGGGGTTGTAAGCAAGGTATGTGTAAAGTGAATTGGTCGCTGTGTAGCATAACCGATGTATTGGCGGCCTTTAAAGGCAAAGCGGCAAGCGACACAGTCACCACCCCATTCTGAAAATGAGCATCAACCAAGCGTCAATGATTTTTGGCTTTGCATCTTGGGTTATCTATTTGTTGATTTGTGGTAATAATTCATATACAATGAATTAGAGGCCTTTTCAGGTAAAACAATGTGTGAAATGTTCGTTACCCCATCAAGAAAATGAGTGTCAACAGAGTGTCAGCGATTTTGCATCATTTATGTCAGGTCATTGCCAAGTCGTCTGGTAGTAGTTAGGCATAATGAATGAGATGGCAGTCTTTATAGGCAATGCAGCAAGCGACACAGTCACTGACCCATTCTGAAAATGAGCATCAACCAAGAGTCAACGATTTTGTGGCTTTGCATCTTGGGTTATCGAAGTGTTGATTTGTGGAAATAATTCAGATACGATGTATTGGAGGCCTTTTCAGGTACAACAATGTGTGATATCTTCGTTACCCCATCATGAAAATGAGGGTCAACAGAGTGCCACCGATTTCTCATCTTCTAAGTCCGGTAATTGCCAAGTGATCTGATAGTAGTTAGCCATAATGAATGAGATGGCAGTCTTTATAGGCAAAAGTGAAATCGAGATGGTCATTGCCCCATTCTGAAAATGAACGTCAATGGAGCATCGATGATTTTACTTAGCATCTTGGGTTATCTAAGTGGCAATTGGTTGCAGACATCCATAAGTGAGGCATTGGCCACCTTTAGGGGCAAACACAACAGCGGCATGCTCCCTGACCCATCCTGAAAATGAGCGTCAATGGAGCCTCAATGATTTTTGGTGTTGCATCTTTCGCAATCTAAGTGTCGCTTTGTGGCAATAACTGATATACAATGGACTGGGGGCCTTTTCAGCCAAAACAGTGCACAATATCTTTGTTACCCCATCTTGAAAATGAATGTCAAAGGAGTGTCAACAATTTTTAGTCTTGTACATTGGGTACTCAAGGGATCGTGTGGATATTATAGCTCATCACCGAACCAATGACCACCTTTGTAGTCAAAAATCACAAATCACAAAAGGAAATACATTGATTCCAAAATAATCGATATTGCAACCAGTAAAGCATTCAAAACGCAATCGCTGGATGTTGAATAAGTGATTTTGATCAAATACTATTATTGGACAGCTAAATCAAAAGCATTATATGAATCTACAGACGGATCCGCTGGACAACCAACCGAGAACCCACTGAATTCCGAGGGATTGGGAGATTTCCATTGAACTGTACCTGAATTGACAGTTTGGCTGTATTGGCGACCCGGACCGCCAATTTGGCAATGGCTTTGTTCGAACCGCCACTCTGACCTGAAGCGACAGTCCTGGACAGTTGCTAACACCACAAGGGATACACTATCTTAATGATATCATACAGTGTTGCGGAATTCTCCAGTCTCTCAGTACACCAGCTGTGGGCAAGTTGAGCAATCATTCAGACTGTCTCCTCATATTGATCAACATGGTGTTGGAATATAAGTTACAGTGGCATTCAGATTATCACAAGCGTCTCCAGTCGATGGTATTGGGTGATCATTGAAACCATGTAATCTTGGCGAAAATTGTCTTCGACTTCCGGTTAGGTGCGATTGTATTCATGGCAATCATGATCGTCATCGTCCAGATGGCAGGCATCCTTTTAAAGATGTGTTTCAACAAGATGGTGGTTATTGATTCCATCAGGTTGTATTACTGAAATGAGCCTTGATGGAATAAGCATGATTTGGTTCAATGTTGTTCAAAGGGATTCCATGCTTGGACTTGCTTTAGCCAGAAGCAATTGTGTTCCTTTGATTTGCTTTGGAGGCACGGAGGGTACCTGACTGTAACTGCTTCATTGTGTGTATGTCGCGACAAGTCAAGTTAGGGGTAAATTCGCATCATTGTTGTGAGCAATGTATTTCTGTTTCCTGGAAACTGCATATGGTGTGATGGAACATATGCTGGTGCTCAGCTGTGTTAGGATATGGTTTAATGTATATGGTTACACACAGACAAAAGTGAAATTAAGTGTAGAAGAAAATGGTAAACTATTTAGTACATAGTTAAGTTTCCATGGCAATGACAACATAAGTTTTGTGGTTTCTTCACACGGCAGACCTCACCTCACCTCCCGGCCACCCTAACAGCTGATATTTCATAATGCCTTCACACCGTATTGAATAAATGAAGATAGAAGTTGGGGAATATAGAACGGCAGTATATAAGCATATATAAACTATTAAGTGAAATATAATAATGTGGAAATAGTGTACAGAAATAACATTAGCTTTAGGATAGTGCAATTCAAGGTGAGCTTTAAAAGAGTTTAAATGTAATGATTTCTGTTGTTCATATTGATATTTAGAATGGCAGTCCATTGATATGATTTTGGAAATATCAAACAAATCAAAATAGATGAATTAATATTATCCAGTGCTGAATATTTGCAGTCCTATCAACAATGCTATTGAGGTATGATCAGGAGGTTATCCAAGCCAAAGCACCTAGAATTGAATCAGATGCACCAGATGAGCTCCAGATAGTAATATTATGATAACATTAACTAACTCTTGGGGCCAGCCAAATAAAACAATAAAATGTAAAATAAAAACAAGTCACCTTGGATATAACACATCTGGAGATGGTAATGATCCCTGTTGTGTGAACACTTGTGGTGATGGTGTGGGATACAATTGTAACCATACTGAGAATCAGCTAAACTGGAGTAATTTGGAATGTTATTAGTTGTGATAGTTGTGTACCATGATTTCAAACAGAGTGTGTCATTAATAGCAAAGAAATATGAATTTCCAGGTATAGATTATTGATCAGAAGGACATGCTGCTGTCATGAGATTCTGTTGAAATCGAATTCTACACCAAATATCAGTGGTCAATAAGAGAATATCTTGGGAACAACTCTCTTATGGTATCATTTGAGTAGTATCTGTAGGATATGTTACCAACAATATCGCAGTTAATATAAAGGAGAGAATATGGGTACACAAAGGCCAGACACAATACTAAGACAGAATGGAAAGGTACAATGATGATTCCAGTGCATTCCAATTGATTTATGTAATTTCCAATGCCAACATTGCTTGTAAATAGGTCATAATTACTCACTCATTCAGATTTTGTACCTAATAGTGAATAAATTGCAAGTTGTTTAATTACAAATTTATTATCAGTCCCAATACTACACTGTTAACTTAAATCAAATATTTGGATTATAAGCTAGATATATGCATATTGATGTATATCTAGATGTTATCTCATGGAAGTCATTGGAATGATTTCAAGACCTTTGGAGTAGTTAAGATATACCAAGGCTTGAATTGGTATTCAGGATTCAGTTAAATGGCCGGGATTGCAAAAGCCCCGTGATTGGACAGTTAATTGCACTTCTGAAGTGACCATTTCTTAATATCACACTATTGAACAGCAGGATTTTTATGCAATCTTGTATCAAGAAAAGATGTACCAATCTGATAGGTAATTACTGATTAATCTTGAAGTGAAGCGTTGTGAAGTATATGGCGGGCAGAAGTTTCTGGTTTTACCTGGAGTTGCTAAACAGAAACTGTCATGCCACATTTCTCTCTTCAAGCTCTCTTGATTGAAATTGAATCCCATAATCTGTTGTAAGTTTTGGTTAGTAGTTGCCCACCCATACAATGCAGTCAGAATCCAGTTAAATTCACATTAAAACCAGTTGAAAGTTGCACCTCTTAGAGGAAATGTGTAATACAGGGTGAGTGGGAGTTGCCAGCCATCTGCAAAGTTGTTAAGCAGAAACTGTAATGTATGTTTCACTCTTTCAAGCTTGAGCTCCATTGATGAATCATGAACTACTGAGAATATTGCAGAATCTGGAAGGGCAAGTCAAATATTATAGTTGCCAAATTTCCAGTGAAGTTAAGTAATGGATGTTCCTTGGCTGTATATTGATGGCTCTGAATTCAGTGGCTATGTTGCTCCAATGGACAGTTTATTTCGAGCTTGACCATTAAGGCAGTTTCGCACCAGACTGCTCATGAGAATTACACATATATGTAGATATGTGCCGCAGCTGAGCAGGATATGCCATCTGAATATAAATACACAGTGTCCAATAGATGAAGTTCGGTGTGTGCTGCCACCACTAACCCAATAGCATTCCAGTTGAACAAAACATGCTGGGGATGAAGCAATTAGAACATTCACAGTGCACTACAAACAGAGTGCACACACTGACATTGTTGATTTGGGGCTGTAAGTTGTGCATGGGCTGGAACGATATTTCAATAATAAATACCAGCTTGTTAACATCGGTGTAACAGACATTCAAGAACATTATACACAACTGAATCGATATTCTGAAATGTACTTTAACCTAAATTAGAAGCCACAATATTCCCTGCTGCACACGCTTTGGTTTTCCAATTAATAACCAACCTATATCTGATATTCAGAAACTTGAACTGGATACAGGCTCAACAGACTCCATTTTCAAGTGAGATCGGACTATGCAGCCCTCAATCTGTCTTACCTAGACTAAGTATGTAGGAGAGATTGGCCTCTGAATCTTACAGCAATTGAGTTAACCCAATTGAATGTTTGGAACTGGAAATTCGTATCTTTTCACAACTTTCCAGCTTATTTGAAATATGCCATTAATAAATTATTCAAATTCCTCTGTGGAATAATATATTATAATTCCACCCTGACCAATACCATTATAATCATAAGAGTGTGAAACATGCAACATTGGCCGCAGGCTTGGTGTATGTTCACCATTCTGATAACAAGACATATGTATTCTAGCAGAGGACACCTCTATGAATCACTGCTTGCCAATCTTATTTCCAATGACTCTCCCCCAATAGGCCAGTGCCTCTACTACAATACCAAATTGATTATCAAAATAGGGCTTTATTTTGATTTACAAAACAATTCAAAATGAATTAACTTCATATGATATTCATTACTAATTATCTAGAACCTCAATGATATCTCACTGCAACCAATGCTAATTTATAAAAACACAAATCCTATTAGCAACTTGTTTTGTTTCAAAATCTCTGAGGGAAATAATATACTTGCACACTACTGTACTTGACACAGAACCGTTGTTGACTATATGTATTGGTTGATAAAATGGGATTGGATGGGTGGCTAAAGAGGAATGTCTTGTTTATACCATCATAATGATGTAAGTTTGTTTTCATAGATTTGATCTGACTGCAATGTGCCTTCTCACTCTTCCAACTTGTTCATAGTGTTCTTACATGAGTCAAGAAGCAGCAAAGGCCTCATCATGTTATTGTTTGGTCGGTTTATCAGGCTGTACCAGATGACCATTTACATCACTGTTGAATGATACTGGAGATATGTTGCTAAGTAATAAGATCCACCAGAACTGGTAGTTAGAAGTGATATGTGTGATACTCTTTTCCACTCTAGTTATTCAACATATGCAAATCCCTGGCAGTTTTCACTAAATACCCAGAACTTTTGTTTGATTATTACATTGTTTGCTGCTGTAAAATCAGGGCTTCTCCCACCCACATTGGGTATAGTTTCAAACAAAGAGGGCATTTTTAAATCTTGGAATATGAGATGCATTTCTGTCTGACCATTGTAACCCATTTCTTCAAAAAGGTAGACCATGTCCACAAAATCCACTACAAACTATATTAGCCAGCTCGTAACTAGCAGTATATCAACATATATGTATTTTGTTGTATTCCACTCTCTATGAAGTGCATATACCCCAAACTTCCGACTGAGATTTCAAGGTGCTCCCCAGATTGTAACTAGTATTGCTGTAGTATTGTGAATGTGTCACCATCACATTCCAGTACAGCTGAAGGCCATGGAATCATTTGTTCATCTCTGGGATTTGTCTTTTGCAAGATGTTGGTCTGACAACTCACTCATACTAGCAAAGACTCCGGATGACACACATATATTGTGCTGATCCACACTGAATGAAAAGTTGGCATTAGAATTTCCTCAAATACAAGAATCAATAATTCATAAATTTGTATGACTTAGAAAGTTTCTTCAATTCCAATAGAAATTATTAGTACAATGAAATGGAACCATATCTACTATACCTAAGTAGAGCCTAAATCACATTCCCAATTTCATAGAGACTAATTAACTGAATACAAAAAGGCAATTGCAGCAAGAAATAAATCAGATAATAAAGGTTCAATCAATATATCTTTACAGCGTAGTGTGGAATCCAGTGTCATAATCAACACTGGTTGTAGGAAGTTGTGCGAAAAAACAACAGAACTCAGAATCACATTCATCCAAACTGGTACTAAGATAAATCATTTATCACAGACAAAGTTACCAAAGGCAGCTAATGTATCCTCTCACAAGTGTACAAAGTTTCAAGTTGATCAATATCATGATGAAACTGAATGTACAAACAGGAGCTGAGCAAATACGATATACATCGATGACTACATGGCCAGAGAAATCAATATCATTACTTTAAATAAATATATGTCATTAATAAACACAAGACATATTCCTTCTATCGAATTTGATATTTTGTGGAACGCAAGCTGTATGCATGAACTCTGATTCACCATCGAACAAGTATTTATATACAGAAGATATTCAATTATATATTTGTTGAGTGATATAACATTGTTAATTTGGTAGATAGATTGCAGTAACAATTATATTACCAATATTTCTAAACCACTACACATGGGCAACTGAAAGTAGATATATAATTCTAGCAAGAGAGTTAATTACATTCAACAAATACTCAAGTCTAGTAACTGCTGTACAAGTTTTGACTAGGTGGAAAACATACTGTTCTATATTATATGTCAAAGGTGGTAACTCAATGGCACTACTAACATTCTTGATTAGTTCTCTGCAATTAACAAACTGCAATGTTAATTAATAGTCAATTATTGGCATCTCTAGTAAAACTAGAATCAGCCAGTTTTGCATATGCATTAAAGCTGTGATATTGTTTAAGGGAAATGCATTTTTTAAAGAGTTTAAACAAGTATTAAAGTTCTATTACTAAGCATTGCATTAGTAGATTTTGAAATCCCCACCTTCAAATTAAACAGAACTGAGGATACAATCATATCAAACTGGTCTTCTTTAGTAATAGGAATACACTCATGGATAGTATATTTATTCACATCCAGAATAGGCAGTTGGGCCACTAACAAGTATTTGACTGCCCTACACCTATTGAATATGTGAGGCTTGATAGCAATATACATTAAGCCAATACCAATTAAGGAATCGTATATAAAACACAAATCATCTTGTGTTTATATGGGTAATTCAAAGAGAATAACCATGATAATACCTTTAAAGAATATGTTTTATTCATTTTGATAATATACTTCAGCATGACTTTACCATCATTGGTCATTCAATTTCAGATAGATCTGTTTCCTATATACATTGTATTTGCCTATGCATGTGATGAACAATAACACAATATTGGCTATTTCATCCTCAACCTCAAAAATGTACGGTGGAAAATCCAATACAGTTTACAGTTCTATCAAGCCGAACAATTTTTATTGATTTGTACATTCAACATTTTTAAAAAAAACTAAGAAACTCCATATTAAACTGAAAATTTCATCAATACGATGTGTACATATTATTAAAGACAATTCTGCAACAGAGAACCTTAGGAGTAGAATCCTTGTAAATACTGATGCAGCTTTAGATAGCAGGTACTGACTGTAAATTAATTAGAATGTCTGAATCAGATATACAAGAGTAAGAGAGGTTAGCAAATTATACAATTCAATATTGAAATATAATCATCACTCCCATAGAGTATTGAAATTGATAGAATTTACACCTCAAGGAATCTGGGATGTAGATTGTAGTCTGCATAGCCTTCAAGATTGATCAATCTACAAGTTTGACTGTATAGTATACTAAAAACAACTTCACACTCTTTATAATATGCTTGTATGCTGTTCCATAAATTCACAAGTATCAAAGAGTACATGAAAGCACTTACAGAGTAACAAAAGGTACTTCTCTTTGTATTCAGCATATCTGAAAGTATCTAAGGTCACATGAATGGTTTGTGGTTGCTGTTCAAAGTGGCTGAATTTTGTAGTCATAACTTCTAAACCATTTTACATTTTGCTTGATGTAAGTAATGTTTTCAATGAAATATCGGCTCTCGAGTAATGGTGATTGATTAATGCTGACATAATAGCTCTGTAGCCAGCATGTTTCGATACATGTAGTATTTTTAATATTCACAACAACTCTAGTTCTGACTTGGCTCGAGATTCATTTTTATTTATTCTAACTGCCAGTAAGCTAGAATCGACCATTCAATTCAAATCATACCCCCAGTCTACTCGTTACCTATTTTTCGAATATTTGTATCGTCAAAATTTGAGTCTTACATATTCTTCCTCGAAAGTATTTTTTAGTTATATTTAAAAAACAAACCCCTTCGGATAACGCAAAATTTAGCATAGCAGGTTCCTTGCAGTTATTTATTTATGACATCGCGTTTACTGGGAAGACACAATAACATTGATGATATTTCACAATTGGACACTGACAAAATTCTCCTCGCTCTTCTGAGAAATTTCCCCATTTCGCCCCTGTCGAACATTTGACCTAATCCAACTGAGGTCTCCACTTTTGCGGCCATCATCTTCTGAGGCGTCCAAGCTCGAGCTTCCATCTCGTACTGGTCTTTCTGATGGCGGCAAATACTTTTCAGTGTTGGACTGAACCGAATCGTCGTTGTCCGATCCTCGACGCTCCCCATGGGTCGAACTACGTGCTGGTAGGATGCTTGTGAAGTGCGGACTTGTCGGGGTAACTTGTGAGGGTGATTGTACAGGAGGAATGTTTTGCCTTATCTTCGATATTTCCACTCCAAGGTAGTAATTCCTGGCGACTACAATTCTTCCCTCTCGTTCACAGGCTTCAATCCACTCCGGTCTAACAACAGGAATATTCATATCCAGTGCCTTCTCCCATGCTTGTCCTCGTCCCTCAGTACAAACAAAATGGGTCGTATCGATCCGGACTGAATCTTGAAGCGATTTGGCCCCAATCCTTTGCAATGCGGCTTCGAGAGTTTCTCGATGCTCGGTTGGCATGACACCGGGACATACCGTGATACCAGACAGATCTGTCATTTTATGCGTCTTTACAGTAACCTTGTCGCTCGAGTAGGTCCCAGCACTTGTTCTTAGGACAAGGTGAAAAGAATATTCTTCACCAACTGCGAGACCAGAGATTTTGGTAGAGGTATGGGCCGTGGGGTTTGGGATCATGCCAGCTTTTCCATTATTCCGATAAAGGGTGAGGCTTCTGAGTGTAGCCGTAGCTAACTCCACAGGGTCCCATTCAAGCACGATTGAGGTCTGTGTAGCATTACGTAGGCGTAGGGTAGGCTTTTTAGGAGAATGAAGGCCGTAGTGCTGGTAGATTTCATTCTGCAAGGAGATAAATGCATCTTTTGTAACTCCCTCTGCTTGCGTATTTCGAGAGACTTGTATATCGACAATAGACCCCGACGCAATTCCAGGGGGGAGTAAAATGGAAGGGAACTCGATCTAAGCTTGTTAGCTAATAAAGACACATTACAACCGATTACATTTACCAGGCGTTTATCTTCAGTCAGAAGGATCGCAAGACCAGCGTCAAGTTTCCCGACAGTTAGAGACATCAGCATTGTTTTAAGGTCTAAGGATCATAAAGAGTACTCTGGAGCGTACCTTGTTCTAATCCAAACTTCCGGGTAGTTACCGCATACTTAGTACACACACCTTCAGATAACACATCCGAACGGCTGGTTTTGCCAAGCTTTCCCCGCTGTGGGGGAAGCAAGGTTTTACTTTGGCTTCGTTTTCGAATACCTGTGTCCACTCCATTGTGCAGTGTACCTTAATATTACAAAGTTTAATACTACTTGTTATGGGGGTTCTTAATCCCACTAATCAATACAATATTTATTACAACTAAGTACAGCCACCTATTTACAAATACTCTGCTCTTTTTTCCTTGTCTTTCCCAAGACTCAACTCCTTGAAATCTTTTCCAAGAACAAACTAATACCTGCAATCATCTGGAGATAGATCATGAGAATTAATACTGTTCTCAAAATCTTCATCTGGTCCAAGACTTGTGGTAATGAGCCTGTGGACTGCATAATGAAAACGAGGGACTACTGCAATATGCAGTATGAATCTGGCAAGCAGATTCTATTGGCACTGTATGTGATGAACATATATGTCTCACACATGGGGATCGTATGATTGAATGAGGTTGGTGATACTTGTAATGGTTAAGAAGACATACAGTTGCATTGAAAGTAAGTGGAGAGGTTTGATTTTCTTCGTGAGGTTTATAAAGGCGAATTCTTCGCATGGTAGTAAGCGCTTAAGCACTAATTGTAAATAGATTTCTGAATATTATTTTAAGGTATTCTTCACTGCTAGAGCTTGATTCTTCTCATTGCCAGAATAATGTGAACTCTTTACAGTCAAGTCTTTAGGATAGTCCCCATCAGAATTCTTCCTATGACACCATGTCTGTCTACTAGCATATCATTGAGAACATTTGAAAATATGTCATTGATGTCGCCTTTAGTTCCCTCTTGGTTATTGTGTTCATGTATCAGAGGTTTTAAACTGCTGTGCTTCCGACTAGGGCCATTCGCATATAAGATATCATATACACATAAGCCACAGCTCATAACTTCATATTGGACATCTAGCTTTCATATGTTCAGTAGTTGGAACATCTGCCAACTCATAGTCTAACAGTGTTTATTGCACTTATATTAATGCTTCACCATAATCTAGCTACTTGGCAATTGTGTCAGAACTTTAATCGGTGACCCACCAATACTCTGCCAATGTAGATCATGATTCCTCTTCAGGTTGAGATGCATGCTGACTCAAACCAATAAGCAGATTCACTTCAGGCCTCTTATTTTCAGCCTATGTCATAAATGCCTCAGACACTGCATGCTTAGGTCTTGACTATTGGATAACTGGGAAGTATTGTGAAGTGCTTGTACTCATCAGGAGATTGTCTTGAAGGTTTCGCTTACTCGCATATTGTGTAATGTCTACTGCACATATAATTCTGGTTGATTGCAACTTAACTGCGTATTGTCCTGCTAGATAAGATATAGTAGGTGTGGTTGATATTTATGTGCACCACTGACATTAATAAATTAACATCTCAGCTATGATAACATAATTGTGTCATCATAGATGAATCAGCTAGGGCCTACATAGAATGTCATAATCAATTGCCATGTGGCACAAGTGTAATCTCACTAAAGATCACTTGACTGGCAGCCATAAGTTGTATTACAAAGAAGTATTAAGTAATGTTGGTCATGTGACTGGCATTATGTTTGCAAATCATTCATTGTTTATTGTTACCGCTGCTAAGAGTGAACGCCTAATACAACTCAAGATTAATAATGACTGGTAGTTACTTCAGGATGACTTATATTGGCGGATTATCCTCATGAGATATCAGTAAGGAGACCATTCTGCTATATAAAAGTACATCAATATCTAGAAAGTATTATCAAAGGATTACAATAGTCTGTACAAATACTTTGAATGGCTATAATGTATAAGTCCTGATTCTTTATTACTGTAAACACCATTAGAAGTGTAACATTATAACCAATCATAGCTTCATTTACTATAGTATCATTCTTTGATAGACAAAATGTATAACACAGTGAGTATTCAGTTCTAGATTTCCAAATTTGAACCAAAGAAATTTTAGCAATTGGGGCATTCTACTGTAATTACATTATTTAGCATTGTATAGAGTAACAGTGAGGTACTTAAACTATATATGAGTTGACCAGGTGAGTCAAGTAGATATAAGAAATAATAATAGCACACAATTCAATTTTTCACTAAAGGTTAACTGGAAGACAGCTAGCTATGGCAACACTTTCAAATAAAAGCCAGATAGTAATCTGAGTGGCATAACTAAATTGCAATTATTGAAAGAGGATTGAAAAGTACTCAGAGATAGTACAGGGGACTACATTTACACTTCTAACATGAAACAGATATACCTAATAAAGCAATTGAAATCCAGAGATAGGGAATAATCAAAGCAACATAGTTATACCATGTCTACAGTGGCCAAATACAATATAATTGCAAATAAAGAAACAAATTTTTGTATACTGTATTATACTCTACAGAATAATCAATATAAGCCTGCCAGTTATATGTAGAAATGCTCACATGTACACTGATAGAAGCACTGGATATGAAAGCTTCAATATTTTTCAAAAATTAGAGTTAGTAAATGTTCACTTATACATATTGGCATATCTGTAACCTATTAGTTTGTACTATCCTTAATGAACTTGTAGGAAGTAACTATTTGTGCAGTCTATTAAGTATACAAAACTATAAATTATGTTATATTAATTAACATGAATTACAAGTTAACTATTCTAAACATTAATATTTTTTCACAACATAGAGAGTTGACATTTGCCAAATAACTGAAAGTGATACTAATTGATATTTATCATAGTAAGTAGTTTCATTCATGGAACCAATATCAGGACTGTGTACTTCCAATGTAGTATATATTAATGTTTCTTCGCATTCCAACAGTAGTTTGTCAATTTGTTCCAATTGTTTCAGTGTTGAAAGTATTGCGTTTCAGATTCACATAACTGGATATATTGCTTTTCAGTATTTATGAGGGTTATGATATAAACATACACAATATCAAATATATTCAAGAAGTGTTAGTACATAAACATTGACAAAATACTAATCAGTAGAATAAAATTGAAAATCAGATCAATTTGAATTCCCTTCCAATTGGAATATACATTTGAAAATTGCACTCTACTATATGTAAATTGTTGACTATTTTCATCTAATATTCAATTTCCTCTATAATTTTTTTGCTCCATCCTTCAAAAGAACATTTGAACAATATTTCCTTCTAGATAATCTTCTCAAACTCCTTCATCTCTTAGTATCATTGCCATAAAATGTAGTTTGCATATATATTGTCCAATTATATTGTACTTATTCAATTATATTGTACTTGTTCAATTCTTCAATCACCTGAATATAATGTCTATATTAGAAAAATGTAATTTTGCTATATGTTATGAGCAGTAAGCTACATAACCTCCAGTAATTTCCTGTAACAGTCATTATAGTGGATAATGGAATTCAGTCAAGAGCAATTATATTTAATACCAAGAACAACTGTATATTTCCCTGTAAGCTTGTGGCAGTGTTGCTATTATACCATTTGACAGTTGTGTGCAAACTAAGTGCTTTCTGGGCAATAGCCAGATTGTTTTGCACAACCAGGTATGTTCAAGTATACTAGATCTGTACAATGGGTTGTGTGATGGAGGCTTCATTTGCAATCTCACAGTCTTGTTACAACATCTAGTCAGGTGTTAGAGTAGTCGCCGCAATTTTGTCAGAGGGTCTTTCTGTCCTTTCGCTGGTTTTGCCGTGACCACTGTCTACTGTTAGAATCCAGGTTTCTAGCCACTCTGATCTTATGAGAGTGTTCTAATACTATGGCTCTGATCTTTTCAGATTTCACAGTTGGCTGTCAGAGTCCACATGCCTAGTTGGAGTATTCTTGTCTGGAGCTTCTCATGGAATTGCCCTGGTGTTGTCAGGGCCTGCTGTCAGCTGTCACAGTTAACAAATATTGTTGCTATGATCTTGCGAGCAGCTGTTCAGTCTACCCTCTGGACCTGGTTAGGACTCATGATCAATTATTGGAGTCTATATCCGTATTTCCCAGATTTTCAATATCTTTATGATTCTGGAAGCCGATGCACACTAATTGAAATTTAATTAGTTTGGAATCCACTATATGAAAATTCCAATTGGTTGAATTGAGTATATACTACATACATGAGTAGCTCTGTATACTTATCATCCAATCCCATCCTGAGATTCAATTGTGTGGCAGCAGGTTCCTTTCAATCTCCATCATAGAGAGGGTTAATCATGTCTATTTGTATTGCCAGGATTGTTTTTCCAATCTCTGGTCAGATAATGTCCCATTGTTTGACTAGATCACACCGGGTAGCTAGTAAACATCAGATTGATGTGTCCAAAACAGCGTTCTGCATACCCTGGTGTGAATTTGTTTCACATGCCACTCAGAGAATACTGTCAGCAGCTGAGTTGACCAAAGTCTGCATTACTGCAGCTTCAGTAGGAAACAAAACTCTGCTGTCACCTTATCAGTAAACAGGGATGTATATGGCCATTTCATAAAAATTACCCATTGGGTTCTTGAAGAACATTTCTGACATTATCCCAAATAGGAAAGGATGCAGAAATATCTTTCTTTGTGCCTAATTTGATTGTTAACATATTCATAGAATGAATATGGCTCAATTTTACTTAACTTACACAGTGTGAACAATGAGACCAGTAGATGCAAGCAGAGATTTGCCTTGTTATGAGCTTTTGGTGGTTATTATTTGAAAGGGTCTGAAAGCTAGTAGCAGATTTATTAAGTATAAACTTTCAAGCTTGATTGGTAATAAGTACTGAGGAAGCAAAATGGTAGTCTAGAAGATGAGTTGCTAGTGCAACTGAGCAGAACTCAAAACATGCAAATGCTTATGTTGTAGGTAGCTGCTGTTGAGATGTCAAACTCCTTAATTGTTTAACTCAGATTTTTGTACACTTTCTTGTAGGGTTCTTCAGACAGTGTATTGACATCAACTGTATTTGAGATGATCACCAAACATTCAGTAAAAGAATATATCTCAGATGATGTCCTATCAATTGTTTTGTATACAGAAAACACCCAACTTATCTATGTGCCAGCAGCCAGTATCATTGGGGGATACAATTCCCTTCTGCATCAACATATTGTCTAAATTAAAGAATTTACGCAATGTCAAAGTAAATAAGGAAGTATTACTCTTGCATGCTAAACATAGTGCTTCTGGTTGCATGGAGGAGTATTGTAGGGTGATTGCAATGACTATGTATTATCAGCTTGAGAGTTTAATGTTGGATGTGCATGTGGATACTACCCCCCCCCCCCATGGTTGCCAGGAGAAAGAGTGGATTATCATGCCTATGTATCGTCAGTCCGTCAGCAATGCGGTGGGGAATATCGACATCTCTATATGCTTGGTGCTATGCGAACCTGTATGAATGATGACCATCTTGCTGCATTCATCAATGCATCCAGCTGTATGACTCTCTGCTGAAACCTGGTACACAAGGTCGAGATTTTGAAAAATGCTTATGGTAGGCCATGCAGATCAAAATGAAGGAGCTGGATGAGGAAAGGTGAGGAAGTCGGGCAATATATCAAAAACTAGTGGATTGATCTACATTCCACATATTGCAGGCCGAAAGTGCTGCAACGTGATAGGCCTACTCCATTCATTGCTCAGATTCCAGGTATAGTGGTGCAACAGAAATTGACAGGCCCCAAACCAGTCGGATGCATATGATTATACATAGGAACTATATATTGGCTGTCAATAATGACTCTATGCATTTTTGCATTCGATTGTTGAGCACACAATGACTGTTAGTCTATCTTCAAGGTGATCATTAACGATTTTTAGTCTTACACTTTGGGCAATTAAAGGGCTCCATAGTCACATTATTTCAAAGTGAAAGTATTGGCCATCTTTATAGGTAAAAAGGAAAGTGACATGCTCATAGCCCCATCCTAGAAATGAACCTCATGGAGCATCAACCAATTTTGGTCTTGTAAGTCTGATACTAATAACAAGACTTCTTCTCTATGATACATAATCAAAGTATTGGCCACCTTTAGGTGCAAAAATGCTAGCAACAAGTGTTGGTAATGGTTCCGGGTTACCCAGCGGCAGTCCGGGTTTGAACCGACCTAGAGGCCCCAGTCTTGGACAGGAACCACCCAGGAACCAGAACCAGGTGACTTGCACTGGGTTGTTACCCGGACCACACATACACCCACAGGTTTTTGGCCAGGTCGGAACCAGACCTTGGTCTCATTTTACAAGTCCTACAACTTTGGCAGTAATTTGGCTGCAATTAAATATTTTAGTTTTGATTGTATCATGACACGATCAATACGTAGATTGATCATGTTTAGTAGTTCCTTCACATCCTGCATTCAGATTTGCGATGCGACCAATAATTATTAAATCGCTGTGACATAACGCCAAATTTGATCCGACATTTCCGGATTTTTGCTAGTGACTCACTGAACATTGGTTGGATCGCAAATCTGAAAGCGGGAGGTGTAAGAGCAGCTAATACTGCACAATCTACATATTGATCATATCACGAGATGATCAGAACTCAGATACTTAATTGAAGCAAAAGTTGTGAGGTTGATATGCTGGGTTTTTGGTGGTAAAACCGGCCCAATTGCAATGGTCCGAGTTTTTGTGTGGTAAAACCCATGGCAATAGTCTGGTTCCAAGTTGGGACAGGACCCGGAACCAAACCGGGAATTCGGAACCATGGCTAACACTACTACCAATGACGTCGCTACTATCTGCCTAAAATTAGCGTCAATTGAGCATCAATGATTATTGGTTTTGCATCTTGGATAATCAAAGGGCTGTGCGATGACATTAACCTATAATCAAAGTATTGTCCAGCTTTATGGGTAAAAATGCTACTGACGATATTGCTAGAAACTCCTAAAAATCAGCGTCAATGATGTAGGGTCAATGATTTTTGGTCTTGTATCATGCATAATTAGAAGGTTGTGCAAAGGCAGTGACCGATAATGGAAGTATCAGCCGCCTTTACATGGAAGAATGATGGTGATGATATCCCTACCGCCTCCTGAAACTGAGAATTAACGGACAGCCAACCGTGTTTGAGGGGGCTTAGTGAGCTATACAGCGATGAACTTCATTGCCTTGTTCCGAAATTGAGTTTGTAACCCTCACTGTTTTCAATATGTCTTTGTATACAACTTCACAAATATGGATGCAATGTCTCAAACGTCTTACTTTGTTCTTGCTTATAGCTCTAGAGGCAATATTTAAGAACCAGCTTTCTAATTTAATATAAAGTAACTTTTGACTGTCTCTCAAGTCAAATTATGCAGCTTTCAACTTCCTACTGCGATGTTGGATACAAAATCTTTAAATACCTTGTTACTAGAGATTGTAATATCTTTCAAACATGAATGTGTCTTTATTTGTGATTTGAGTGACCTTACCTTAGAAATCATATTTGATACTTGGGGGGCTTCTATGAATGTGGGCTCGAAGCATTCAATTGCTTGGGTTTATTCTACACATGTGCCTTTAGGGCGTTTCAATTTGTACTGCAGAATTGAGGAGACCAGCAGCACTAGCATCATATGTATCATTTGTCATCAAGTTCTTCACCATCAATCAGAACATGCAACTAGCACAATGGGGAAACACTTGCTGTCAAAAGCGCACATCGTGAAGTTAAATGAATCAACAGAGTCCGAAAATCCTCAATTGACTTGTTCAACGGTCGATGCAACAGCTTTGGGCATACTGAACAGACTAGGCAGTCAAGGAATTATATTAGTATGTTGGCAAAGGAAATTTATATTTGACATTTAGGTTTTGTATATATCAACTGAATTGACAGACATAATGCTCCAAATTAGGACTTTGTAACTGCCAATTTTCACCAAGACACCTCGAATCGCTACCTGATGTTAAAATTTGTTTCAGCACGCATTCCATGGAACACCCTTTCAAGCTTGGAGCTACAACGGCCATACAATGCTATACAAAGTGAGTTGGTGCTACTGTCTGCCAGCACCCTTAGCAACATTTGGCAGAGGGAATACACACTGACAGTGCATTCAATCAAAAGCAATTGCCATCAAGGAATAAAGTTAGTTTTGCTTTAAACGGGTGGACATCAACGAACAAATTAGCCATAATCTCGATCATTGCTGTGAATATGTGATAAAACTGAGCATTGCGAGAACTAAAATTCACTTTCAATGATGTTGATAGCCTATTCTTTTCCTATTTCGAATGCTAATTAAGGATGACAGGTGAAGGGTCAACGTACTGGAGCAAGGCTAGCCATATATTTGAAAGATATTCTTGATTGTTGTCAGTGTACTGATGGCCATTTACTTGGAATTACGACTGATAATGGTTCCTCAAACTACTTGATGACTTGGAAACTACAATGAACCCTTGAGGCCTTCAGAATCGAGTGGCCTGCATTGAGAAACCACATACCATGCATGGCGCAGGTCATTCAGCTTGCTTTAGGCGCATTCATCAACAGTCTCGGTGTAAAAGGCCACAACAAGTCTTGTGAAGCCGCTGAGTGTGATCAGCAATTTGGACAGAAAGAAAGCTTAGACAGTGGGAAGAGTTAAAGACTTCGAAAAGATGGCAATGGATTGATTGCACTGACACTGGGTCGTCGAAATGAGTTCATTGACATGCAATAATCCAAAGTACAAATCCCAGTAATACCAATTATGGATGTGACAACACGATGGAATTTGACACTGGGGTTGCTTGAGGAAGCCTACTTATTACCAGAAATCATCTGTGAGTGGCTCAAAAATCCAAAATAGAGTGATTACTGGCCACTAATCATATCGCCGGATGAATCGACCCTTGTCAAGTATGTGATGGATGTTTTCAGGCCATTCTGATACTGCACCCTGTGGATGTCGAAAAGGCAAACAATTACTCTGCATCCCATCATGAATGTGTACAATGACATGTTTGATCAGATGGATGGAGTTATGCAAGCTGTAGCTAAGAAGAAGTCTCAATGGAAGGAAGACTTATACTTCGCCATGAACTATGCACGACACAAGTTTTCCAAGTATTGTGCTGAAGTCACTCCAGCGATGGGTATGCTTCTCATAACAGCACACCTCCTTCATCCATTGCAGAAGTTGCAATCGTTTAGGAAGTGGAACAAGGCAATCGAAATCAATTGAGAAGACGAGACTTCTTATGCGACCCCATTGCTGGTTGTGTTTCTGAAGTATGTGGAGAATAAATAATGTTCCAAACATACTTGTTTGCCAGTCATTGAACCCAGGAGAGTACGGATCAACAACCTCATCGCCTCCGCAATGGCTTCTGAATCTGGTCAAACTTCTGTTGATTCAGATGATTCGTCCAGCGATGATGAAGAAACATAAACGCCTGTAAATGTGGATGAAATGACACCCGGACATAGCGATCGCGCAGCAAGCTTCTCGACAGCTGTACGGCTCTATTCGAACTCACTGGGTGGATACCCGACAAGCTGGGGGCAAGTTAAGCAAAATCATCCTGAGTACCACTCCGACCCCAGTGAGATTAGCAGTACAATTTGGATACCGCATATCACCTACAGGTGGCGTCAACAGAGAGGAAATGCACTAAAAGTACGTGGATGTCTCCAATGTGGGATGGGATATATTCTCTCTCATAGCACATGGTGTCAGACTGGATGCCAGTTTTGCCCTTAGGCATGATGTTATCGGCAGGAGGAAATCAAACCCCACAGGTGAGAACCTTCACGAAAAACTCAGAGTAAGGAAGTTTGCTTGAGGCAGTCTCAGGACATTGGTAGGAGATAACCCAGCACCTTGATTCAATGAAAACTGAAAACGACTTGGAAATGAAGAAAGGTGGAAGAAAGAAAATTGCATAGAATGGCCAAGTTGTACAACTCTTTGGACATGTGGCAGGGCAGCCAAAACCTATGTGCTCCACAGAAATAATCTCAATCTCAAAACAAGCAAATGACAGCCATCGGATACATTTCAGATACTGAAGAGATGCTCACAGCATCCTGGTCAAACTTTCAACATGATGGTCTGGCTGCATTTAAATTGTCGGAAAGATTACCTCTGCCACCAGCTTTGTCTGCAAAGGACCTCCCTGGAGGACAAACTCATGTATTAAATGTCTTCTGAATGAAAACAATCTACCATCATTCCGCTGATATTAATGAGACTAATCCAGCAGAACTCATTTCGGACTCCGAATATTGGATCAACATGAATGGTGACCTTGATAATCCAAATGTGAGTAAAGACGACTGGGAGGTAGAGAATGAATTCGATACAGATCTAAACTATGGCATTGAGGATCCAGAATTCCCAGAGCAGTGAGATGTGTGTGCTGCCCCAAATGTTCCAGGATTGATTTGGCCAACACGGAGGTCAAACAACACAGCTCAAAAGGGGTTCATGACGGTGAATGCAATGCAAACAAAGAGGAATAAGGCAAATTAGAAAAAGTTGCGCAGAATGTGTCAATATGTTTTCATCGGTTTCTTCATGTTGCTTGACCAGGAATATCATTTAGAGAAATTGTATGGGAGAATAGTGAGCAGTCCCATGTGGATATTGGTTGATGAACAGAAGTATAGCAGGCGAAATGCATCATATAGCAAAATATATACATTTTGATAGAGTGAGAGTGACCAGTGCAGGCATGTTACCAGGCCCAGCTTTTCCAATGGGCCGAGTCCCACTCAGTCAGAAAGGCAACTGATAAGTTCAAAAAATTATGAATACAATTATCGATGGCAATAGATGGTGAAAGGGAAATATATCACAATCATGGTCAACAGAGAATCCATGATTTATTGAATTGTAAGTAAGGTAATTGCAAAGTGATTTGGTCACTGTTATGCATAACCAACGTATTGGCAGCCATTATAGCCACAAGAGCAAGTGTTACTTTCACTGCCCCATTCTGAAAATGAGTGTCAATGGAGTGTCAATGATTTTTGGCTTTGCATCTTGGGTAATCTAACTGGGGATTGGTTGCAGACATCCATAAATGAGGTATTGACCACCTTTGGGGGAAAACAAATGCGACATGCTCCGTGCCCCATCCTGAAAATGAGGATCAACGGAGTGTCAACACTTTTCGGTCTTGCATCATGGGTACTCTAAGCGTCACATCGTCGCAATAATTCATATAGGAACTAATGGTGGCCTCTTCAGCCAAACAGTGCGTGACATCAAAGTTACCACATCATGAAAATTAGTGTCAACTGAGCGTTAACAATTTCTGGTCTTGCATATTGGGTAAACAACGCATCGCGTGGATACTTGAGTTTATAACAGAACTTTTGACCAACTTTAAAGGCAAAAATACACAATGTAAAAGGAAAAACATACATTCCAAAATAATCAATATTGCAAACTGCAAAACATGCAAAAAGTGATTACTGGATGTTGAATAAGTGATTTTGATAAGATACTATTATCTAACGGCAAAAACAAGAGCATTATATGAATCTACATTTTGCTGATGCAACACAGCTATATATATGATATGTGAGGCGCTAGCTCAATTCTGAATTCGGCTTGGCAACATCTAGGACTTCACAACTCCTCACCAGAAAAGAAAGGCAGTCACAGCGAGTAGCAGAAACAAGCAGGTACACAAGATGTGAGAGGCTATATATTTTTCCTTTGGGTTGATCCTTTTCCTTTGGGTTGATCTTTTTCCTTTGGGTTGATGATTGCCCTTTGGGTCTATGGAGTTCCCATGGGTGTAAAGATTTCTTCTGCTTTTACGTGGATCTTATGATCTGTTGGGTTTGGGTAGCAGAGTGTATGCGATGAAGAAGGAGAGGTGTTCCTGGCACAAAGGGCCACAGAGGTGTTATGGTGGAAACATCCATTGTACACCAACACGTAGTGTTAGCAACAGTTCCAGACTGTCGCTTCAGGACTGGGTGAGGGTCGATTGTGAACCATATCCAAATACACTGTCCAGATCGTCAATATACCCGAACCATCAATTCGTGTATGATGTGATGGAAATCTCCCAACCAATCCGAATTTGGTGGGTTGTCAGTGGGTCGCCTCGCAGGTCTATCTGTATTTTAGTCACTTGGAACCTGCAGGAGTGTCTGAGAGCGTGTGGAGTGCAAACTTAGATGTGTCAAGTTCAGGAGAGTATCAGACCCTAGGAGGGCATTCCGGCTGGCCTGCAGAGTAACTGGGAACTCTGATGACTTGTACAGAAGTACCATGGGAGTGATTGTGATAAGTTTGGGAACACATCGGAGCGCTGGAGAGAGCTTTAGGCACACCTGGGATCACCTGTGAGGGCCCACAACAAGCCTGGGAGGGCCAATGACCAGCCTGGGAGTACCAACGACAAGCCTGTGAGGGCTGATGACAAGCCTGGGTGTGCCGACAACAAGCCCGGGAGCACGTACAACAAACCCAGGAGCGCCAACAACAACCCGGGTTGCACTGACAACAAGCCCGGGAGCACCTACAACAAACCTGGGAGTGCCGACGATCAGCCTGGCAGGATGGACAACATGCCTGGTAGCACCGACAGCCATGCTGGGAGACCCGCCATCAAGTCTGGGAGTACCTCGAATCACAGTAATGCAGTCTGGGAAACAAAACCTCATCGTTGGGAACACTGCTGGTGCATCTGGAAATCGTAGCTACTGCTTATTGTTCGACAATTTTTAAAACTCATCTATTCAGTTTGTATTCTGATCTCGGTATCTATATAGCTACCCATCGACACTCGGTATATCTGGACTGGCTGCAGGAGGTGCTTGAGAGTAATTCAAGGTGTGGCTGAGTATGACAATCGAGTGATCTTAGACATGCACACTGCGCTCGTGATCGAGTGAGTTTGGAGATGCACTTGGAGGCACTGATCGTGCTAACTTCGAAGCTGTAATGGAGCGAGTTTTGAGATACACTTGGAGTCCGTGATTGAACGAGGTTCAAGATATACACTTGGAGGCCATGATCATGCGAAATTGGAAAGAAGCCTTGGTCATGCAAACTTGGAAGCCATGACCATGCGAACTTGGAGGCCATAACCCAGTAAGTTTGGAGATGCACCTGGAGGCCATGATCATGCGAACTTACAGGCCGTAATCGAGTGAGACTGGAGTTCCATATGGAGGCCGTGATTAACCGACATTGGAGGTGCACTTGGAGGCCGTCATTGCGTGAGTTTGGATATACACTTAGACGCTGTGATTGACCGGGATTGGACGTGTGTTTGGAGGCGGTCGATGCATGGCACGCCGGGTGCTGAGACTATATTCTTCAGTTAGTCAACTTGCCACCATTGGAATGTAACAAGGTGACTGGACCGTTGAGCTCTCATGGGGAGCTACCCAATGGCCGTCGATCGTATAGGGAGGTGCACTGGAAGCTTAAAATACATTCCAGGGTCAACCTGTAATCCTTACACCGAAGGGATGACAAACAATGGTCGCTCGACGCTGAACTCGGTGTATGCCTGTACTTGGTGTCAACTCATGATCATGGCATGGAGAGTGTTACGGCCATATTTAGACCCAATAATCAATACAACATTTATTAGACTAAATAAAGCCGCATATCTAAACCTTCTCGCCTTTCCTTGATTCCTCGTCTTTCCCGAGACTCAACCTTTTATCTAGCTCCGCAAGTAAGAGCTCACCACTTCTCCTCGTCCGTCCAAGGTCGCTCTTCGGAGTAGTGTTCGAAGGGCAACAACCCGGTAGTGATGTACCGTTCCACATCATATTCAATACCGTGTAAAACGGCGTAGAGAGAAAGAGTGCGGCAGATGTGGATTAAACGCCACTCGTTGAAGTATCGTATTTGATCTCCGATAATTTCTACGACTGCTTTGTGTGCGTATTGGGATTGTGTTAGACTGAATGAACACATACAAAGAATATTCACGTAAGTGAGTTAAGGAAGTTATTTTGAATGTTTGTAGATAGAATTCTTAATAATATTTTAAGGTGTTCTTCGCTTGTAATGGCTGACTATGGATTACTGCTAGAGCTTGGTTCTTCTCATTGTCGGGGACAATGCGAGTCTTTATATAGTCAGATCCTCTGGTCAAGCTTGTCTTTGGAATACCGCCATGACACTTAGTTTGATTGATAGCTTATCGCCGAGTCAACATAAGTAACTCATTGATAGTGCCACAAATTCCTTCTTGGTTATTGTGTTCATGTATGAGTGGTTTTAAGGCGTTAAGTCCGCACGTTGGGCCATCCTAATATCATGATATCGCTCGCACACATTATGACAACTCGTAACTTCAACTTAGACATCTTGCTTCCTATTTGTTCAGTAGCTGGAACGTCAGAAGACTCATAGTCTTATCAGCCCTTATCGCAATATATTTTCATAGCTTGTCGCTATTAATGGCCTCACCTTAGATAAGGATGTTTGGCATTGCGTCAGAGATTCAATCAGCAACCAACCGATACTCTGCCAGCGTGGATTATGACACGCAAACCTCATATTCATTTAACAGGTATTACGTCGGGATGCATACTAACTCAAACCAATGAGCAGGGTCGCTTCTGGCCTCTTATCTTCAGCCAATGTCATCAATCCCTCAGACACCACATGCTTAGGTCTTAACCTTCTGTAGACCGGGGAGAGCCGCATGGTGTTCTCACCGCTTAGCGTGTGAGCTTGCAGATTCCCTCTTTCTTGCATATTGCGTTATCGTCCGCTGCACACGTAATTCTGTGTAAGTGCAACTTAACTGTGTGTTTTCCTGCTAGATAAGATATAGTAGGTGGGGCCAATAATTATGCGCACTGCTGAAGATTTTTCACTTCCCAGTAATGGCGACATAATTGCATCATCATAAGTGAATCTGCTAGTCAGGGTGAACCAAATGACTAATTGTTCGACACGCGGCACAAGTATAATTCCGCTAAAGATTACCTGGCCGACCACCGTCATGATGTCTCACGAGGAGGTGTTTTCCATATGACCTCGTACCCACATGAATAGTCACATGTACTTGCTGCAATCCATTCATGTATCATTACTGCTACTACGAGAGAACCCCTAACAGAGAGATGGAGAGGGACAATATAACATTGGGTTGTGCGATGATGGTGGAGATGTGGATTAGAACGAGAAAGATGGTGGATGAAGATGAGACCGATTTGGAGGATGCGAGCGGATATGAGAAATCAATGGTACGTCTTGCCTGAGTGGGATGGGAAGACCACGAATCAGGGTTATTCATCGCCGGATCGCGACTCGTGCCTGCAATTTTGGGGATGGTAAATCAACTTGCCCACAAAATTCTCTTAAGTCCCAGTTTCTCCTGATGATTTCTCCCATCTCCTCTTATCTCTCCTTTTCTCATCCTCAACTCTAACGTAATTTATGGTGTAACCGCCCGCCACCTAGCAACCGATCACGCAAAAAGCACGCAAGCCTCCGGAGCAGGGATGCTTAATTACCCCGCACACAAACTCAGTTTTCACTCTCTCCCCACAACAACGCAACCATGGGCAGAGTGAAGTGCAGTGATGCAACTGACAGAGAGAATGACATTCCCGAAGCCAAACATGCATACCGTTCAGGTCTTGAACCATCTATCCGCGCTGCTGCATCAACATATGGTGTACCATATGGAACCTTGCGAGACCAACTTAGAGGAGCACAGCCAAGGAGTGCAGCACATGAGAAGGAGCAGCTGCTTACTCTAGAAGAGGAGAAATCAATTGTTAGGTTTTGTGAGACTCTAGATGACTTGGGACATCCGTTGCAAGCGAAG
>Ga0307515_10001324_pt1 | contig 56116 bp, 51 predicted proteins | sample 17_EM_MG_FD_194513 | JGI IMG/M metagenome (GOLD analysis project Ga0307515, IMG submission 194513) | Populus trichocarpa ectomycorrhiza microbial communities from riparian zone in the Pacific Northwest, United States - 17_EM | ecosystem: Host-associated > Plants > Roots > Unclassified | place...
GCTCAAACGGTACCAGGTTCGAGCACAAGTCGATAAGGTTAAATCCCATTTCATTCAATCAGCAAAGGAAAACATAGCAGAGCTTTATGATCTCCACCGCTTTGAATCCGCCGCAGAGCGTTTGGAATTCATTGATTCCCTTCTGGCAGACAATAAGTATCATTTTCCTATCGCAGAGCGTGTGGAAGGTGGTGTACGCGGTCCAAATCCAACGCAGAGAGAGTCGAAAGCTGCTAACGAATGGCTAGCGTCCACTGTACTTCCTGGCTGAAGCAATCCCGCGGTTTATATACATCAAACTTTATCATCGGGCAAATAACCGCAGTAAGTATGCTGATGGATTTTATAATCCCATGATTGACGACAAGGACGGTCATATACCCTCGCCACTGATCATGTTTACCTGCACCGCGTTGCGCCATGCTCTCCTGGAGTGGCAAACCCACAAAGGTGTTCATCCGAAAGCTTGCAAGTCAAAGCTGAAAGCGGACAGACCTGATCGCTCGAACTACTTCAACTGCAAGAATGACGGTGGTAAGATCGCATCCTGCTGCACTGGAACGGGTCGGAAGTTGTTAACCCCGCCTCGCGTTGCAGACACGTCTACATTCTTGATGAATACCTGGAACACACTACCGGAGAGCTACCAGCAGAGGGTGTATAACAACACTCTTGCCACAGTCAAGCGTCAGATCCAGCAGGCGGAGAACCCAACGCCTGCCATGGTGATCAGCGTGGAAGCAGCGCGTGTTGACAATGCTATTCATCTTGACTATTCGACCTCCAAAGTGGCGCTTGAGGAACCTGAGATCGGAAGCACTGACCCAAACATCCCGATAGACAACAATTGCACGGATGACGAACTGCATTTCGGGATGCCAGGGGGCAGCGGGGATTTCGAAGATGAAGGTGACGAAAGCGATGTCATTCCCACCACCAGCCGGCGACGACGGGCCGCGACTGAACTCGAGAGGTTTGACCTGGGAACCAGTGATGTCGACGGGTATGAGGGTGAGGATGGCGATGATGCGGATGCGGATGAGGCGGAAGAAGCATCGCAAGCCGATGATGGATCAACGCTGAATGTGGAGGACTGAGGGCATAGTACTAGAGAGTGTGAAGATTGGACAGTATATTTCAGACATGTAAAATACGATAATGGTGGAGCCAATGCAACGGCAAGCGATGTATGCGAAGCGAAGACTGTATTGCAATAAGTGACAGAATCTCAAAGCTTAACATAAATGAGAGTGCGGCATGTGGCTATCGGCCGAAGAAAGGCATAAACATCGCCAGGCGTTGTGTAAATGGCTACTGCATAACTGCAACCCCTGTGAAGAGTGTAACATACGTGTCGTTCCGATGGTGTGTATACGTCACCACATTCCGGACGCAAAGTAAAGGAAGCCTGACGCTGGAGCGGCGAGCGTAATATACAGCGCGACGCGTCGCAAGAATAAGAGGCATGGTATAATAGCCGCCGCAAGGGAGGTATGAAACGCGACGGGTCACATCTAATTCTCCGTCAGAGGGTACGAGGTTCTGCCAGAGCCGTCAGAGCCGTCCGGAACACCCGGGTGTTTCAGACGGAAACTAGGGTTGTTGCTGATGACTGCCTCCAGCCGATAACCAAAAGGCCAAGGGAACAACTGGCCTCCACTCCGACACCATGTAGTATGGTAGAGAATATGTTGCTCGCCACACTTGAGAGCTCAGCGTACTTTGAGTGCATTTCCTGTTGTGGGCGCCAGCAGTCAGTTATGTCCGGTAACCAAAATGTACTGCTAATCGCCATTGGGTCGGAGTGGTAATCAATTAGATTCAGATTCATTTGCCCCCAGTTCTTTGGTGCTTCAGGTGGTGAATTGAAATAGAGCCTGGCGGCGGTCAATCAGCGTGCTGCGCAATCTCTTCGTCTGGGTGTCATTTCAGCCACATTGCTAGTCATCAAGTATTCTTCATCATCACTGGATAAATCTTATGAATCCAAGGATGATTGACTGGATCCTGCACCCGTGGTGGTGGGGACGAGATTGGTGATCGGTATGCCTTCAGGATTACGTACTGACGCACATCGATGTTTGGCACCGTGTTCATTCTCCAGATACTTCAGAAAGGTCATTTGGTATCGGGTGGTATAGAATGTCTCGTCCTCAGAACTAATATCCATTCCCTTGCCTCACTTCCTATATGATCACAACTTCCGGAAACGATTGAGGATGTTTGCTGAAATGAGAACCGTACCCGCTGACGGAGTCACTTCAGCAATATATCTGGACAGCTTCTGTCGAGCGAACTTCACGGTGAAGAAGAAGTCTTCCGTCTATTGTGTCGTCTTCTTAGCGAAAGCTCGCATAACGCCATCCATGTGATCGAGCATGTGATTGTACACTGTGATAACGTGTTGCGAAGTGTCTGTATGCCTTCATCAGCAAAATGTAAAATGGTTTGGAAGTCATAACTGAACAACTCAGCAACTCTGAACAGCCACACTGATCCTTCCAGATGCTCCCAGATGCTACAACATGGACTTAATGCAAAGCGATGTGATCTGAGATGGTCCGAGACTACTTCACCGGTGCTCTTAAATGCTCTGGAAGTCGTGGACCAGAATACAAGAATATCCTAAAGAGTGTATAGTTGTCTTCAAAATGCGTCCAAATCAAACTATTAGGATGTGGGAATTTCGGAGCTATTGGGAGTATTGGCCGCGTCTCCAAGAGTATTCCAGTGCACCTCAAACCTGGAGTCATACTCTCTGGGACTCATTATTATAATGTTTATATCAAATACTACAATTCAATTAACTATCTTCCTCCTGCACACCTTGATTCAGGCATTGTAACTTTAATACACAGTCCAGTAGGTATCTAAATCCACATGATTATTTACAAGCCATACTCTATCGATTCTATCTGATGCAGCATTCTCTCGCACCAAATGTGCTGGTCCAACAATTGCGCCGACAAGTACAATATGAATCTTATCAGTCTGTTCAACAACCCGGATGAACCTGTCAAAACAATCAGCCCAACCATGCGGATCTTTGTACTTTGTTGGAATCACCACCGCATATTCTTGAGCTTGAGGATTTAATATCCATTGTGGAGTCTTCTGGCACCTCTGAGAAAAGGTAAATATTGTTTTCCCGGCAGGCGGGCGCTTCTGAAATTGGAGGATCTGATTCGGTGGAGTCCAGCTGAAGTATAATACAGGAAAAGAAGGAACTCGGTCTTGGAAGATGTTATCAAGGTCACTGTCCGTATATTTGACCCAGATGTTATGAGATTCAGACATTATCCCTTGGTTGGCATTGGTATATTCTACCTTGCAATGAAGTCCCAGACGCTCAACAGATGTAGGGCAGTGAAATGGTTGACGGTAGTACAACATCCCTTGCTGAAGTTTGATAAATATACTGTCTATGAGTACATTATGATCATATCCGAGCACCAGTCCACTAACTTCATGTCTCCAGTCCTCTTCAATTTGTGCACGGAATAGCTGTCCAAAGTTGGGAATTCTGAAATCTTCTGAAGCATCCCTGAGTGAGGTTAATTTCATACTTCTGCACACTCCACGGACATGAATTTCTCTCAAATGATGTACCTGTTGTGATACGAGGCGGAAAAATGGCTCTTCCTGATAATCCTGGTGGCATAAAAGATGAGCTCTGCGGGTATTTCACTGTTTATTGGCAGCTGATAGTAGGTTGAAAATTTCTGCAGAGTCAATGTCGTACCAGCCATGAAGGGCAAGATACGATAGTGTCTCCTCCGTATAGTCAAGACCGGTACACCGGTGATTGTGCGTGAGTATCTGTTCAATGTAATTGACGTTATTGGTAGATCGATATGCCTCTTTTACATTGCCGATATGTAGCCATGAAGAAATATTAGTGGTGAAATTGTTGACGGAACCCATTCGCCTCATTGACTCGAATATATGGCTCACAAGATGCATCTTCGGATTTTCGAAATGTAGTACACGCTGTTCGATGATTTCCGGAGCTCCTGAACGCCGATTGCCTGCCACCAACATTCAAACCTGACCAAGTGGATGCAGTATTCCTTCATGAACCGCATCTGGTCTTTCGAAGTGATGCCATACATCTCTCTCTCCAGCTGATTCACGACGCGGTCGGTATCAGTGATACTCCAGGTTGCGGCTGCAGTCTCAGCATCGGATGGACGGACCTGACATTGCAGACCCTTGTCGGCGGTCATGTATACAGCCCTGCAAGCCACCTCTTCTGCAGCAGTCTTCATTGGAGCAAGTGTTTTGGTGAATGTGCATCTGGGACTGGTTGCCTTAGTCCTGACTTCCTGCAATAGATGTTGCTCATGATGTTCGAATGATTTATCGAGAAGCTTGCGTTTAGCAGGTGTCACGTGATCGATTCCGCGCTCCAATTGCTCAATTGCCCTCTGCCGATCAGCATCTAACCATATGGTTGCCCCTTGTCAGGCTCCATTCAGGGGCAATCGAAATTGCCTTCATTTTGATGTGGTAACCTGTTCAGCCCCGTACAGCTGACTGTCCATTGCAGCACGGATTTTATGAATGATTTGTTCTCGTAACTGATGGGATTCTCTTGCTAACCGTTCATCCACTTTGGCCTTCGCAGACTTTGACACTTTCTGTTCTCGAAAAGCACCCTTCATCATGTAACATCGCTTCAGTGCATCGTCTAGTACTGAGAGGGATAGATCAGAATGATTTCGTTGGCTGACAAGTAGAGAGAATTCACATAATGCCCATGCTGCTCCCATCGCCATTTCATCAGGGGCTGTTTTCGCCACAGTTTTCCCGGCATCCTGGGAGCAGTCAAGAATTGGAGCGCAATTCACTGCCAGTGTTCTGATCATGCCCCGGATTTCTTTTCCCTTCCAGGAGCCACTTGTCAATGAATCGAATGGTTAACAGAAGCGCTGGAGGCCTGGAGATCGTGGTACTGATGTGAATCGATTGTCAAATCGATTCTTGACATTTCTAGCTTTCAGGCATTTGAGTACCCAGTGCAATAAGTCTTTAACTAAACCCCGGAGCAGCTGATGCAATTCATTGGGCTGCCCAGGGTAATAGACATTGCAGAGAGGGTTTTGCCAGAAGTGGTTGCAGATTGGATGAACACCAAGAGTGTGCAGAACATCAATATTAGTGTTGTCCAGAAGATCCAAGTAGACATGCTGATCACTTGGGTTATCAAGTGGTCGAAAAGTCGAATGCCCCATCGGTGCACCTTTAGGACTTTCACACATCTGGCATGAGCCCTATGAGACTTGAGCAAGCATGACTTGTTCGGGATATTCCCCGACCCAGGCAGCCAAACAAGGGTATCATTGTCTCTGGAATCCAGCAGCACAATTCCATTTCAAGCCGGGGACAGTTATGTCAAGATTTCTGAGTGGGGCGAGCACTGTTCCAACACGGAATGCCCTGCCTCGTCAGTATTTTTGGCACATTTCAGGGGACTCAGAAACAGCCCAACAAGAATCCAGGCGCGCATTATAGGTGTGCGGCGAATATCATTTCGAATATTACCAATCGTGAGATACAGCGGCCAGGCATGCAGGTCGCCTGAAAAATTGGTCAAGTGGGTCTTTTCAGATGCACAAATAACTGGCACAATCGTCGCTCCGGCAGGAAGCTGATCTTGGGTATCCCACGACCAATCGCCCATGGTCATCCCGCTGTATATTGGGCAACTCTCCGATTCTGTAAGGTGCACCGATTCAACATCAAGGTGCCTGTGACATGGGAGATGAGCCACAATGAACTGGATACTTCGGAAACTATCTCTGTAGTACAATGTTCCAAAGATGTGTGAATGATCTTCAATCCAACTATCATTGCCGAGCCTGGAATCGAGTCTAGAGAGGAGCTTTCGTAGAGCATCCGCTGATTGGAAAGAGTCAATATTGAAGTTGTCCAGTCGACGCGTCAGATGTTGATCTATGCACGTTGTCGTTTGCTCGCTAAATGATTGAGCATGTTGCAAGTCGTGTGCTGACTGAACTGGATGCCATGGATTCCATTGTTCTGAGTACTTGCGATGCTTGTTGTACAATCCAGTTGCTTTGCCATATGCTTTCCCCCCCTCATTTTCCACACCAACTACCTGCCTATGTGCCTTGGTCGTTGTTGGATCAGGGGTACAAGTCAGATCACGCTTCTGGGGGTCTATAGTTTCTGTGTCAGGAGTATCTTCAGGTAGTGGTGCACCAGGTACATTGTCTATGGGTAGATAAATCAGTTGACAAAGCTCATCGATGGCCATTCAGGTGTACCGACTGCAGTCGAACCATGATGGCTTGGGCTGATCCCAGCCTGGAGGTGGTGAAATCTCATCAGGTAATAGCCCTTCATTCAGCTAAATTGCGGGATATTGTTGATAGTGAGCCTCGAGTCGGTTCTCATCGAATAATGTCCCTTTCCAGATAAAGCACTTAACATGTTTCTGGCGAGTGTTGACCATATTTGAAATATGGTCACTGAACACGTATTCGGATGAATCTTGATGATGCTTCAGGGGGCGACATTGAGCGACAACGATATTGATTTGAATGCGTGCTAACACAGCTCAGCGTAACACATTCACAGCTGCATCACGCCCCGCCAAATGCGGGGAGGAAGTTTGTTTTGTCATCACCACAATGGGGCCTTATACTACGTCATTGTGGCATTGTGAGTTATACCTACACTCGAGCCTCCGAGCAGCTGATAATGGAGGTAGATTGTCATAATAGAATGAATACGTGAGTGTCCTAGCTAGCTGAATGTCCGGGCAATGATTATCCAGAACTGATCAGGCTGGTAGGATGTTTGCATCAGTAATGATCCTTGACTGGAGCGTGGATCATGAGGAGAACTAAAATGAATAGGCAATGAGCTCAATAGGAAGCAATCAGTGTTGCTGCTTGACTCACAGGCCTCCTATTGAATGAGGTGGCAAGGTCGTACATGCACAACTTATGTGTAATATCCCTAGTTGTGCTAACCTTTATACTGGATATAGTTCTTGTTGGGTTCCTGGAGATATCATATCATATCCCTTCTTTGACCTGTAAGGTCATGGAAGCATCCGAAGGTGAGCACCTATCCCATGTCCTGGTATATGAATCCGAGCATAGAACAAGGAAAGATGGGATACGTGTGAGTAAAGTTTCTTTTTCTCGAGGCCCGGGTTGGTTTCATGGATCAAAGGTGTAGTGAAACACCACAGTCTGCGACAACAGAATGGGACATAAGAAGCCATTCATTCTGCCGATGGTCACTGCTACGTGCAACATAGTCAACCATACTCAGATTGATTCTACATCACATCTCGCATCTATAGTAGTTTACCACCATCTTTGTTCACAGAGAGCATGTCAACGAATGGATCTCCACTGAACACATTGAATGTGGCTCCGCAGGGAAGCCTATTTGGCTCACACCAACGACGTGATCACATTTCAGGATCTCCGGATAATGGTTCACGAACTGCAATAGGCAAAGACAGTCATTTCGGGAAACACACTGATCAATATCATCCGCTGCAAGGGTATGGTTACCCTCCTTCACAGCATCCATTTCCTGGCACTCCACAGTTGTATCACCAGTCTCCATTCAACATGACACTCAGTTCGCAACCAACCAACAGCGCAAGCCAAGGATATCCAAGTTATGGGCCACTGTGGCAATGATATGACCTCCACCAAGGCGGTTATGCTGGGTCTCAAATGTTCCCCCCTCCGCAGTGTTCAGGACAAGGGCTGTGATCTTCAGGTACATCGAGATTGACTCCAGGACCGCCGGAATACAATCTAGTCAATCTGCCAATATCTTCCAGCTCTGATCCGTCAAATGGACCTCCATCCAGCACACCGGGGAGACCCCCAATTAGCCTCCCAACGAAAAAATTACAGCCGCCAGCAGAACCACGGAAATCCGATGTCGCAGGGAGTGTGGACTTGCCCCCATCGCCGGAGATTTCCCACGACGATCATGATGCAGATGATGAGAGTGATGATTCCTTGGGCTAGGGCGGTGCAGAAGGCAAACCACCAATCAGCCTGAAGCAAGCCGAATTCTCCTTGAAGCAATTTGCCGAATGGATGAGGCAGGCCAACTACAGTGGATTCAACAAGTGGAAGAAAGTATTGGTCGCTGGGAGTCTGGAGAAGAAGCATCGGTGCATTATCTGGGAGCAGAACCGTTCGAAAGACGTTCAAAAGGGACCCCTCCACTGGGTGATGGCGGTTGCAGATTATTTTGAGACATTTGAGAACTGCCTGCCATTGGTTATTTTCAATCATGCTGGATGGATCCGCTGGCAGTGGGTGGAGATGTTTTTGAAGAAATGTGCAAGCGAATTTCTCAAGGTGAGGAGAAATGGAAGGCAAGGCAACATGCGACCTGCGTCGCATTTGGGCGAGCACGCGAGCAAAATGCCGAACAGTAACCTCTCTGAGGTGCCAAATACAACGTTTATGGTTGTAATTCGCTGGGTGTCGAATGGCAAGGATATGGTTCAAGCCCCCAAACAACTCCAAGCTTAGTATACAGATGTGAGGCACTGGAAGGAGCTGGTTGATTTCATCGACAAAAACAGAGGCCCAAAAGAGCCATACATTCTAACCTTGATGTTCAAGTGGACCTTGGACGAGGACGAATTGGAAAAATTGTATATGAGATTATATACACACACGCGAATGATCAATGGCCCCATATATGGCCAGATTTCGTACAACTGTTGCCTTTCAAATGCTTTAAAGTTGAAACTTGGACACAATGTGAAGATATTTGTGGTAGAAATGATGAGAGCTACAGAGAAGGAGATTTCCGAAACACGTAATTAGACCAGCAAAGGAAATCCCTGGTAGCCGTGTTATGGCTAGACGTGCCCAACTGCTAGTCATTATACCTAGACTTTGGAATGTTCTAAAGTGGGTTGAAGAGAGGAGGGAGAGGAGGATGGTGGGCAAGAGAATGATACATGTATTAATGTAAGTTCTGATTGAAAGAATTGAATTGATTGTATTCCATCCATAGAGATTTGTTCCAATGGTTGCTTGTCTGTGAAATACCTACCATTGGGATGAATTTCAGGAGCGCCGGAATATGAGCCCATCTGCCTAGCTTACATCGGAGCAACTAAAAGTGATCATTGCGGATGACAAGAACTCAGACAAAGGTTCCAGGGTGGTTCAGGAGCAAGTTGAGGATGGTGAGGAAGTCCTCAATCCAGAAAATACCAGTTCAGTATTGAATACTGTTCTCAATACAATCAACAATGACTTTGAACACAAGTGTCTTGATGAGGCAGCCAGGCTGCTGAACACCCATCCGATTCGCCAATCAACAGATGATCTTGTTTCAGGCCACAAGTATTTAATTCCTGGCCTGCCCAGAATGCAGTTCCTGGCGCACCAGGTTTGAGCCATATGGTTCGTTGTGACGAGGTGGGTTTGGGATCGTAATCTGCCAGGAGCACTGGTGGCGGATGAAATGGGTCTTGGCAAGACTGTCACCTTGGTGGCAGCAGCAATGGTATGCAAACTGCTGAAGGGGAAAGTTGTAATGGGGTTACTGCTGTCGATTGTGTGAGGGAATACCTTTGAGAAGTGGGTGAATATGGCACAGAAAGACTTTCCCGGGATGATCGGTGAAGAACGGGAGTGGCATCCAATGTGGAGACAGAATTCAGTGCCCCGCCCCCTTTCAGAGATATAGACAACTCAACCGCAGGGGCATCCTGCGCTTACATCAGCCCTTGAACAAATCCTGGTGGTCACAATGCCCGGGGTGCAAGAGATGTTCAAGAGTGTCATCGACGAGATGACATATCGAACCGAATTCGAACTTGTACACTTGTTTCAAAAGGATAATCTGAATCCCACCGATGAAGATCTGAACACGAGCATTGATGAGCCGGAAAACCGATGGAATATCCACTTTGTTTCATACGATACCTGAACATCCAGAGCGAAACCATCAAGTAACTGCCAGCTTTGATACTGTGCATGGAGTTTTGGGATATTTGATGAGTCCCATCAGTACAATACTAAAAATACTGTGTGCTGGCAAAATGCGATGAACGCGAGCATTGGATTCAAACTTCAAGTCACTTCAACGTCAGGATTCCATTCACTCTATGACTGGCGTTATCAGACGATGTGGCTGTTTTCAGGTGAGCCTGAAGAAGGAGAGGATGATACTGTAATGGAAAAGCATGGTGCAGAGGAATTGTATTCTGCAGTGAGGAGTTTGATGCATGCAATCCGGACTGAAGATCAAGAAGATCAACAGGATGCGGAGCACTGGATGATACAGATTGCAAAGCCTTGGATGATAAGGTGGTAGTCGGAATCAAAACTTGCCAATGCACAACCACTTGTCCAGATATGAAAGGAGAATGCACACCTCATTGATCTTGAGTTGACAGAGAAAGAGCAAGCAAATCTGAAGACCCTAGTGGAGAGGTACCCTTCAGGGGATGCTTCGGGAGCATGGAGGGTTCATCGATGGCGGCTAGACTAATGTTCATCATTTGTGTTGGGACACACGGAGGATTGCAAGGACATTGCTGGACAATGGTATGATCAATGGCCACTCGACACTTGGGTGGATTCTCCCATTTTCTGATGACTGAGAGAGACATTTCTGCCAATGCTTGTCAACAAACCTGCAGGGTATCCCGAACCTGACAGAGATGACACATCAAGAGAGACGCTCTTTCCCGAAGACAGAAATGACAATGCATTCCCCAGTGCACAGCCTTAGCTAAAGGCGGTGCCATTTCGCCCTCTTCCTGGCCAAGTTCGTCAATTGAAGCGGTGGCGAATGAAGTATTTTGCGGATCATGTGGATATATTCCACATGTATGCAGAAATGGGCAATGATGAACACACAGAAATGCAGCTCAAATTCCAGGATTCACACAATCCCTCTGTATTCATAACCACACCCAAATTGGGTGGGACAGGCCCAAAACTTCCAGCAGCAAACCATGGAGTAATAACTGAAAAGTTCTGGGTATTGAATGAGCAGTGGCAGGCATTTGCATGAGTTGTCCGGCTGTGGCAAAACAGAGTACCACACCCATGGGTAAAGAATACAGGTCCAGGTGGCTACAATAATCGTGCGAGTGATCTCCACGAACTCTCTTGAGTGGCCCAAATGAGAGTCCTGCACGGTGTAATGAGTCGACCGAACATCACGACATCAATGATTTTCCGGATAGTGGAGTCCTGTGTGAACCATACCAAATGGCTGACAGAGAATGGGGACAAGTTGCAGTCTGACGAACCATCCATCTTAGAGTGTTAGGACACTTTCATCAAGGTATGCCTCTTTAGACATTCAAGCAACATAATCTTCTTAACTGATACAAATAGTCAAAAACGACATTTGTAAGGCACACTACACTGTATAAATCAATCCTTTCTCTCTGCAATTTCGAAGTTAATCAAAGTTCTGATGTTAGAATTGTTGTGTCTTAAGTCAGATACGGCAAGAGTGGGATTTCATTGGCATTCTGGATTATTATTAATGAGCACTATGTAATGAAGTCAATTGATATGCTACATTACAAGTTCCCGTGGCTGACCTATCCCATGATAAATGGTATGAGTCAAATTTTGGGAATGATGCCGCAAAGGGCTTCAATTAATTCCTCAGTTGCAAATTTGAGGTGCACCAGAAGCCTGAAGCCACGTATGCATTTCGAATGAAAACGCATGAAAAAGCTTAATTCAATCACTTTCATGTGCACCGGAGTCTCTTCGGCATATTACATATCTACCAATCCTATTTGGCAATAAGGGAGTCAAGACTATATTCAGTACTTATGCCGCAGTATGAGACACGGCTCGCTTATTTGTGGCAAAGCTGCAGCTTTTGCTGGCCTATGATTGAAGTTCAGGTGCACCGGATAGTCTTGGCCACATATCCTTATGACAGATCGATCCATGCAAAATTGCTGTCGCTGGCGTATGATCAAAGTTCCAGTGCACCGGAGATTTCTGGGCATATCATTGTGACAGATCTATTACAGCATATTCATCAATCCGATTTGGCAATCCAAACAGACTACGTGATATTGAGTACTTGTGTCAGAATATGAGACACTGGCTCACTTATTTGTGGCAAAGCCGCAGCTTTTGCCGGCATTTCATTGAAGTTCTGGCACACCTCTGATGGGCATCCCAGAGAGTCAGATGCTGAGACACGGATGGGGTATTCTTGGCTAAGCTGCAGCTTTCGCTGCTGGGTATGTCCTGGCCTATGATTGAAGTTCAGGAACAACTGAGATCTGCCAATCCAGTCCAGAATGAGCTTCTTGGATATTTATAAAACCAACTGTGACAAGCTACGACTCATTATGGATATATCATTCGAGCCCAGGCACACCTCAAGAGCGACAAATATGCCACCGATGTGCATGTACCCCAGTCTATTGTGCACTCTATATTGTGGTTTGCTTCATTCTCATTATGTTTTTCTTCGACTTTGAATCAGTGGATGCAATGCACACAGATCTATCAAGACACTTCATCTTTAGGTGTGGGTGACTCATCCCGCTTCGCATCGGCTAATATATGAATGTATGCTTGATCGGTATGTGAAGGCTGCCACTAACATGCCTTGAACTGTCAGCTCCATGTCAACTCTCTGTTGGAGGAAGGTTGCCTCTGCACAGACCTGGCCAATTAGCAACCCCACTTAACTCGATATTGAGTAAGTAGTATATTTGGACCAATGATTCCAAATCCTATAATAGCTTCTACAAGTTCGGGCTCTGTCAAAAGAGCTACAGCTCCAGAGTGAGAAACTCCACAAGACTGATTCTGCTCAGCGGACTCTGCAAGATAGCCGGCAACTTCCCCGCTCACCCATGTACCTCACTTACTCCAAGAGGCCTAAGTTCTCAAACCTTAGAATCAAGACTTAACTGTGTTTTGATGAAATCAATAATTGGGCCACCAAAACTCGTATCCGAAAGTAAATTTTGTGAACTGAATTCCATCGAGAAAAGTTCCAAGAGGGAGAATCTTGAAAGCTCAAGATATGAAAAGACAGCTATGAAGAGTGCAATTGACTATTAGAGTAAGGCGAGCCCGTAATCCTCAGTCAGTGAATCCAGGCATAACCATTTAAACTTCGGTGCACCTCAATTCCCCAGAACTGCATGCATGCAATCATCATTCCTCTGCCCGCCATGAGATTGACGTCTCACTACACATTCATCCTATTGTAGTATAGATATTTAGGCGCAGAATCAGAATATAAGTGAGTATTTATGAGCCATTTGTTAGCAGTCTTGGCATTGATGAGTGCTTGAATCAATAAGATTTCCCCTGAATCGTCCATCGTACCTTACCATTCTTTCTCGATGCCTGTATCTCTCCTATGTTTACCAAATTCTCTCCCTCCTCCATTAAGTGCAACATTGTGGTGAAGTTTATTCTGCAAACACGGCCCAGATGAACGCATTGAAAGGAAGTTACGCTTATCATATTTCCTTATCGACCGCTAACTTAGCTGCAGCATCATAATACAATCGAACATCGTGAAAATACGTGAGTCCTTCCGGCGGATATACCACATACAGAGATACGACTTACAGGAGTACGAACCCTTGCAACTCTGCTGTCACTCACTAGGTCCCAAATCTATCGAGTTCTGCAGATTCTCAATGCTCCACCATTTCTATGCCATGTGGTCACCGCAAATGCTCGAACTTTCACACATAATGACTATGTTTAGAGGAGTCATATGTAGGGGCTCATGTTCTCATTCAGGTTCACAGTGCTCAATTTGTGGCCAGCACCAAGGGCTAGTTAATGTCGCAAGTTGTATTGTCTATGTGCGTTGGCGTTAGCCAACCTCTGATTCTTGCATCCTTACAGTGTGTTGTTGATAGGAGTTGGTAACATTCGGCAGTAGGAATCCATCGATTCCAGTGCACCTGACAACATCCGAAATCGCAACTCCAGACTGCTGTCCTTGATATAAATATGAACCATTGAAGTCATCACTCCAGAACCCTTTCCAGGCGGGCCTCGAATTGCATCCTCCCCGGCTATGTGCAAATTCTTGCTTCATTTTTCCCGTTATTCTATTGCACTTAATCTTATATTCACTGCTTATTATACACTCTTTCCTACATTCCCCAACTTTCTATCTGCATTACAGCAAATTGAACCTACCCCCAGCCAGGTGAGGAATCACTATTCACAGAAACATCAAGAAGCTCACCTAGAGAGAGCATTCGCTTCCAAGGAAGCAGCCAATCTTCGTTGACCATCATATGTTTCCCTTCCAATTATCTGCCTTTGTGCATCGTATTATGGATGGATCAATATCCCCGATTCCATTACTAAATCAGGATGAAGATAGCAATCAGGAGATTGGCGATGACAAGAGTGATGACACCGGAAAGTCCACCTTATCATCTGACATCGAAGAAGATAATTTGGATTTTTAACAGGAGGTCCTTCTTCTCGGCCAGGCGTGCCTGGACAAGCCGTTTTGAATTACAAGGGTTCCACTGCCAACGATATAGAGCCGTGCCAATAGTGTCATTGCATGCCCTCTGCTTCGAAATTCTCGAAATCCACCTGCGACAATAGCACCACCAGTACTCAAATGCGAAAAGTCAACCCTCCTCAACAAATTATCGGAGTCTGACTGTGCACCATCCGCCCGGGCACTGGTGCTACCCAACAAGTCTAGTGGAGAACAGAATTCTCCACAACCCAAGGCCAATAGTGATCAGAAAGTTCCCCAACACCAAAAGGCTACTTTTGAGGTAGCGAAAATGTTCAGGGAGGCAATCGTATTCACAAAGAATCCTTTGCCAATATTATCCGATTACAAGTACTTGATGGTTGAGGAAGCTTGGAAACTAACCATTGAAGCTCAGGAGCGTCAGCAGGCATCGGCCGGTGCTCCTGTAGGTACACCATCGGTGTGTCAAATGCCGGGTGATCCATCTCTCAAAATGGATTTGCAAACACTAGAAGCTGTCAGTCTTGAATTCTGTTTAATGCTCCTCTATCAGACTTACGGATATTGACAACCCTCGAAAATATACATAGTTACAACTGAAGATTAGTACTATTCGAGGACAGTCGGCAGATGGGGCACGTCGAACTGTTGTCCGTAGTTACCGGTTAGATTTGGGCTCTGAGACTGAGCTTTGGATCAAGGTTATGGAGATCCTGTTTGACGATGCTTACCTCTCCAAGGTCGTCGATGATATGACATCATGGTTCACTGGAATGGAAGTGCTTGATCTAATGTACGATTAATTTTTCTTCACCGCCGATAGCTTGGGGCGCCAGTGTAGAACATCCCTGTATTTGCAACCTCTTGCTCCGCACACTTTAGCGCTGGCAGCCACAGCTATTCATTGTGCGCTGTCTGAATATACCAGTGGCAAGAAGACCACAGTTAAGTTTTCCCAAGATGAATATCGAGGTACATTTGGCCCATCCCCTGTGATAAATTTTACTCTGGAAGCCATGGCACTATCCATCACACATCAGAGGGCTGCTTTATATCCCCCGTACGGCGCTCCTCAATCCTCATCGGCGCTTCTCAGCCTTGATTGATGCTCTTCTATTTCATTCCGCAGTCAATTCCTCCTCTTTTGGCGCTCCTTAATCCTCTCTATCTGGATTGGCACTCCTCTATCCCATTCCACACTCTATCCCCCCCTTTCCGTGCTCCTCAGCCTGGGATGGGAGCACCGCCATTCCCACCGGCGCACCTACAATGCATTCCGCACTCCTTACCAACCCCAATTCGGCGCTCCTCCGCTGGGATAGCACTCTTCAATCCCATTTGGTGCACCTCTGCCTAGATTGGCGCTCCTGTATTTCTTTCCGCACTTCTTACCCCCTCTTTTGACACTCCTCAGCCTGGATTTGACCCTCTTCATTTTCATTCTGTGCTTCTCCAACCCGTATTTGTACACAACACTCCCCATCGGGCGCTCCTCTTTTCTTGGTAGTTATTCCCGTTTTTCATCTGAATGTATCGTATTGCCTTTCAAACCCACATTTAGATCCGCAGCCAGCTGACATCTCATTACACCTTTGTTAGATATCACAAATCGAGCCAAACAACATTGGAATTCCATTTCCTCCCCTCGCCAGGAACGAATAATCAGCAAATACAATGGGAGCCTCCAGCTTCTCTGCGCCGTTGATGAATTGTGTGTTCCTGCTTTCGTTGACCCTGATGAGATAGGAGACGTGGTGGATGACATCGAGACCATGTTTAATTGATATCATTCGATCACTTAGTCGGGTTATTGTTTCGGTGTACCTGCCTTTGAATTACTCACCATTTTCTTTGATTTCCTCAATGTAGCGAGACAAAAAATACAATGTTGATGATGATGACAGCTACTATGATTCAGAAGTGATAATGAACAATAATCCATGCATCATATTCGCCATTGAGAGAAATCGATTGCTCATGTACATCCCGAGAGTCTCAGATAACCCCTGCAGTCCTCCAAATAATTATCCATACGATCCCAGGCATGTCTCAGAGTCAGTGTGAGATTCCCACGTTGGTTTCGCAACGCTCCCAGGTGCACCCAGAGGTCCCTCTGGTGCTCCGACGTGCTCCCTAGCTTATCACAATCACTCCCATTGTACACCTGTACCAGTCATCAGAGATCCCAGTTACTCCTGTACCAGTCATCAGATATCCCAGTCACTCCTGAACCAGTCATCAGGGATGCCAGTTACTCTGAAAGCCGGCCGGAATGCCATCCTGGGGTCTGATACTCTCCTGAAATTGACGCTTCTAAGTTTACACTCCACATCCTCTTGGATACTCCTGGAGGCTTCCAGAGACTAAAATAAATTTTGCTTATGTCTTCGACATCCACAGGGTCCAATATCGGAATGGCTTCAAAACTTCCACGATGTACTTAACAATGGTCCATTCATTCTGTGTAGTGAAGAGTGATCAGTATTCACAGTATTTCGAATTTTGGAGCCACTCGTGGGTGAGTTCTCGTAATTGGTAAGCTCACTTGAGCAACTGCAGTGTCGAGTTGCAACCAGTCTTCACATCCATAATAGGCAGTACTGTGATGTTGACATGGACTTTTTGACAGTCAATGGACTCGTTTCGACGACCTGGTGTGAGCGTAATCAATACAGCAAACATTCTCCACTATATGAAGGTCGGTTTCAGGACTTTCAAAATATCTTGCAATAGGTACTTTCACAATCATCTTTGCTAAACCTGGTCTCATGGCCAACACCTTGTTGAATCTAGCATTGCCTTCTTGTCGAAGTCTTTGACTCGTCCCAATGTCGATGCTTTCAATCTCTCCAAATTGCTGATTGCACTCATCGGCTTCGCAAGACTTGGTGTGGCCTTTATCACCCGGACTACTCATGCGCCATGCATGGTATGTGGTTTCCCAATGCAGGCCACTCGATTCCGGAGGCCTCAAGTGTTGATTGCAGCTCCGGTATCATCGAGTAAGTTAATGTAGCATTATCGGTTGAATTTCCCAGCAAATGGCCGTCGGTAAGCTCAAAACAATAAAGCACCTCCTTCAAATGCACGGCTAGCCTTGCTCCAGTATGTTGGCCCTTGACCTATCATCCTTAACTAGCTTTCGAGACTGGAAATGAACAGGTGATCAAACTCATTGAAAGTGAGTTGTACTTCACGCAATGCCCAACTTTCATCCATCTAGTACGCAATGACCGACGTTATGGCAAGTTTGGTAGTTGAGGTCCATCCGTCCCAAGCTAAACAAACTGTATTTCATAACGGCAATTGTTTCTTAATTGCATCCACGGTCAGTGCATATTCTCTCCGGCAAATGTTGCTGAGGGTCGTGGTGGATGGCAGCACTAGGTCACTTCGTAATGCCTGATATGACTGTCGTAGCTTGAGATTTGTTATAGCTTTCCAGGGAATATGAGCCCAAATGAATCCTAACATGAGGTAGCAATTCCACGTGTCTTGGTGAAATTCAGAGGTTTCAAAGTCCTTAGCTGCCAGTTGGGAAGGTTTTATCTGTCATTTCAGTATATATGGATTAACCTGGATGTCAAATATCAATTTCCTCTGCAAACTTGCTATTGTAATTCCTCGACTTCCTTGCCTGTTCAGAATGGTGAAAGCTGTTTCATCAGTCTTCAAACTAGTCAATTCATTGACTTCCGACTCTGTTACCTGGTGTAACATTGCCATGTGAGCTTTTGCGAGCGAGAATTTCCCCATTGAGCCGGCCCGATGTTCTGATGGATGACGAAGAACTTGATGACAAACGATACCTGAGATGCCAGGTGTACTGGACTCCTCAATTCCGCAGTGCATATAAAATGGCAATGTAAACGCATGTCGAGACGTTTTCTAAATGATAGCACGTTTCGAGCCTACATTCATTGAAGCCCACCAAGCATCGAAGATAGTGTGTAAAGTATGGTCTCTCAAATCACGATTAAAGACATGTTCATTTTTGGAAGAGATCATAACCTCTAGCAATAAGATATATAATGATTTGAATCCGACATGGCGGTAGGAATTGGAAAGCTGGGTAATCCGACTCGAAAGACTGCCCAAAGGTATGTTATAGCCAAGTAGAATGCGGGTTCATAAATATTGACTTTAGAGCTAAAAGCAAAAAGATCAGATCTGTGAGAGATTGCATGCATTGTTGTGAAGATGTATACATGGACATATCGAAATGACTGACTGCGTAAAACTCAATTTAGGAATACCACTATGCAGTACATTGCTGTGAAGCTTGCCAAGCCTCCACAAACATTCTTGACGCTCCGTGGGCACTCAATTGCAGGAGGCGGACGTGATATTGTCACTAGCATTTTTGCTGATAAAGGCTGCCGATCGGTTGATTGTGCATTTGCTGCGTTCCATAGCCCTTAGAGTATCAAAAATGCATGATCAAAAATCGTTCACGCGCTGTTGGTGCTCCACTGACTCTCATGTCAGGACACAGTTATTACGATGTCACAAGCATTGTTGCCTAGAAAGGCGGCTGATTGTTTGATTATGGATAACTGTGATTGCACAGCCCAATGATTTTGGAAGATGCAAGGCTGAAAATTGTTGACGCTTCATTGACGCTCATATTTAGGGCATACGTAGGATGTCGTCGAGAGCATTTTTGCGTTGAATGGCCGCCGATAGTTCTATTATGAATTTATGTCGTCGCACAGCAACTTGCTTATCGATGATACCAGGCTTAACATCACTGACGCTCCGTTGGAGCTCATATCTGACCTATAGCAGCAATGTTGTCGCAACAATTGCTTCCTAGAAAGGCGGCTGATAGTTCGATTATGGGTCAATCTCGCTGCACAGCCCTTGGATTGTCCAAGATACATGGCCATAAGTCTTTGACGCTCCGTTGACGCTCATTTTTTGGACATAGTAGCATCGTTATAGCAGCCATTTTAAGCTAGAGAGGTGGCCGATAGTTTGATGATGGGTCAATGTCGCCGCCCAGCTCTTTAGATCTTCCGAGATGAAAGGCCAAATATTGTCGAAGCTGCGTTGACGCTCATTGTTAGTTTGGGGCAACAACTGTGTCATGTGCCTTTTTCGCTATAACGCTGACCAATATGTTCACTTTGGAAGAATCTGGCAATACAGCCGTTTGGATGCCGAATACGTAAGAATACAAATCATTGACGCACTGTTGACACTGACATAAGTCACATTGAAACATCCTTCGTACATTCAATAATGGTATGCAACTAATTGTATACCAATCATTGACATCCAGTATTGTGGTTGTAAGTATTATCATGTGCATTAAAGATTGTTGTTACCTCTCGATTTCTGATCAAGCTCAATCCATGGTATCTGGGTGAGAGATGACATGGCCCAATCACATTCCTGCGCTTTCGGCCGGCAATTTACTGCATGTTGATTATTTCACTAGTTCTTGGCAAACAATGCCCAACTTCCTAACCTTTCCTCATCCAGCTCCTTCTCATCGATTTCCATGACATAACATAAGCAATTTTGAATATCTCAACCATGTGCACCAGGTCTGTGCGGAGAGTTATGCAGTTGGATGCATGTATGAATGCAGCATCACGGTCATCATTCAGACAGATTCTGATTGGGCACTGACCCCTCTTTCTATGACTCGTATGACATCACTTACTTGAATTTTCTCGGTACATTTCGTCACGATTATAGCTTTTGCTTTCTCACTCATCACTAATTGGCAAACAGAAATTGAACTTGTTGGCTCGTTGACAGGCAGATTTGGATTCCAATACTTTTGCATGGTGTGTTCAACCCTTGCACATGCACAGACGAATTATCATATCTCACAATTTGGTCACTGACATCCAGCAACAGCTGACATGTAGCAAAATTGGTACACAAATTGCTTTGCACTGAGATATGACGTCAAAAATACTAATTTGCCTATCTATTCCTCCACTGCCGTAGAAGCTGTCACCATGTCATTGTCAGAATCCAATTTCTATATGCCAATTAGCTGGGGAGGCTATATGCAGCGGTAGAAGCTCATGAGTTCGACAGCCTGGATCAGTGATGAGTCAGGATCTGCAGAGGGCGCAAGACTGGGTATACTCATGTTCTCATGCGGCTTCCCAGAACCTAGCCTCATATGACAACATCCTGGTCGAGATGTCCTGTGCGGCATTTGCGATATTCCGGGGACAATGTCATAACACTCCATGAGGTCTCCAAATGTTGGACATGCAGGAGCGAATGCATCATCATCCGTTTGCGGTTTAACAACTGCTGAAACCCTCAATTCCGATGTACCGTACTTCGTATTTCATTGGTGGAAGTAGTCAGCTGCGTCCTCCCATCCCGGTTGTGTCAATTCTTCCAGCTTCATCTGCTTCTGCCGAAACCTCTCCATGCACTGCCGTACCGTGCTGGTGATTGTGCTCATCACCCAGCCAGGTTAGTCATCTTCGCCCAGCTGGCCCTGCTCTATCTCATCATCATCCTCATCTTCCCCATCCTCGCCATCGTCAGTACTTGCAAGATCACTCAGACTTTCTCCGATAGCAACCAGTATCTCCAGACGTGTCTTTTCGGGCTCACTGTTCGTCAATCCCGCCTTCTCAGCTTTCTTGGTATCTTCCTTCACTTGCTGAACCGCTGCCTCTGCATCTTCAACTCGTTTTCCTGCACCAGTGATTTCTCTCTCAACATAATCCACAATCCATTGCTTGTTCTCTTTATTGCTTGATATGTGCGTTTCTCATTGGTTCTCAGCTGCAAGATTCCTCTAGGATCGCCAGCCGCGCAATGGCCCAAGGGCTTGGACTCTTTCTGCTTCCGAACCACTCTCGGCTTCATTGGTTTGATGACGTCATTGGGTGGACTGTGTTGTCGATTTGCCATATTTGCCCGCCGGAAGTGGCTAAATGTTCTTTTCGGAGCTTTGACCATTGTAGTTTGCGTTGACTTTGTTGTTGGGCGAGATGTTGGATGTCGCAAGATATGGACAATATGGACTCCAGGTGCATCTTTTATGTCATGGTTGGAACGTTTACTCATCTTGAACAAAGCAAAACCTCCCTTTTGAGTGTCAATAAATTGGGAATTGTTATGCTAACCGTACAACATGACTTGATTGTTAGCATCAGTTTCGTGTATTGTCCCGGGGATTAATTTAGACGAACATGAGCAGACATCCTTTCCGGCGAATAATGTCGTATTTATATCTGGCAATCATGCGATTGCGGCTGACGTACACGGCATTTCATCCCTGTTGACAGACAAACAACATAAGACCGACTGATTGCACATCAGGGGGTGGTGGGAAACCCCTGCAACTTGCAGCCATACACAGCAGGATTCATCTTGAGTATAATGAACATGTTGGCTGCTACTTATTCCATTCTAACATGAAGCTAAGTGTATAGTCCTCAGGACTTCCCACTTCTTTTCGTTATCATCTTCCTCTCCTATTCCACACCATCAAATCATGGATACACAACCAGCTCAGCCTGGTGAGAGCGCATCTAAACCAAGCCGATTCGTGGGCGCTACTTCACTTACCTTACTCATTGGCACACAGCAAGAACGCAGACACCTGTTAGTCCACCAGGACACTGCCAATGCAGCCAACAAACATATGACCCAGGATGCACATTTAAAAATCATCCATAAGACTGCAAGCAGCAAGAATATGAAGCAGCATGCAGTTGGATGTGAGTATATCCATATCGAGGTAAACGGCCATCAATTCAGCATATAATGTCCAGCGGGTGTCTGGAGACCGCTACATGATCAATTTATCGCTGCCCGTAATAGGTAACCTCCATGGTCGACAAAGGCATTTTACCTCGAAGTCTGCAACATTGAACATCATGATGTGGTCAGCTCTGGGATGTCCGCACATGAATTTCATGATAAGCATCGCCGTGAGTGGAAGAAACAGGCTTTGATCACCTAAGAATAGGCTAAGGAAGCGTATATGGTAGAGGCACTCGCTGAATCCCATTGTTAAAAGCAGCAACTAATTTCTTGTAGGTGTTCAACATGTCTGCTACTATGGCAAGAGAAGCAGGTCGGGTACAGCTGGAACAGTCCGACATGCGCCTGGCCTTGAAAATGGTCAAAATGGCCAAAGAAGTATTTTCACACACCGCAATAGAGGAAACACAATATCTGATCAACACAACTTGCGCTGAGATCCGAGATGAAACGTAGAGGGATATGGAGATTCCTGGGCATAAACAGGTGAAGGCTGGGCTAGATAGACACCTGGCTATGCTTCATCAAAACCACATGGCCGGATGTCATTCTTGCCAGAATGGCACCGCAAAGAAGCCCCAGACACGCTGGAGACCCAAAGGAACAGGTGCACCTCCACCCGACCGATGCAGACAGCCGACTCCAGAGCCAACGCCACCTCTCCCCGGAACGCTACCTGTACCAACCGGTGACAATTCCGGAGCTGAACGTTCCGAAATCATCAATTTGCTGGCAGGACATGCGTATACACAAACATCTCCTGCCTGCACTGAATCTTTTACTCTTGATCCATCTGCCCAGGATCTCCATCACGATACAGATTTTCATCCAGCTATGCTGACTGATGAAAGAACATCCACTGGTTAGTACACTATCTGCTGTGTGGTAATGCAGCTCACATCCATCTTGAAGACCAGAGCAGCCTATTGAGCGAACCTGCAAGTGATGATGAGCATTGATCAAATGGCACGGGATATTGGAGATTATTATACTATATTTTTATTTATTATTAAAGAACAATGTAGTGATCAAGAAGAAAGTGAATGAAAATGCTAGAAAGGGTGCCAAAACAATGTGAATGATGGACTATGCCAAATTGAATGATTGCATATTGGGGATTCACTGGTGGCAAATTGAATGTCAACGGAGCGTCAACAATTTTCGGTCATGTAAGAATTGTAATCGAAAATTGATTCGCTCTTCGTTGTATATAATCGAAGTCTTCGCCGCCTTTATTTGCACAAATTGTAACCACATGCTCCCTACATCATCTTGAAAATGAGCGTCGACAGAGCATCAACGATTTTGAGTGATGCGTCCTGGGTAACCACACCACCGATAGGTTGGAAACAGTCATAAACAAATTATTGGCCGCCTGTATATACGAAACGGATTGCGATACACTCCCTGCCCCATCTTGATTATGAGCGTCAACGGAGCGTCAATGATTGTTGGTTGTGTATCCTGGGTAACCTGGGGGTGACATGTTGCAAATAGTCATAAACGGAGTATTGGCTGCCTTTGTAGGCAATAGACAAAGTGAAACGCTCCCTGACCCATCTTGAAAATGAAGGTCAACCGAGTGTCAACGATTGTTGGCCTTCCATCATGGTTGATCACAGCGCGATGTTGCCGTGATGGTCCATATACATCGTTTTGACTGTTTTCGTATGCTGAAAGGCTCAACAATACTTTGTGCATCAGCAACAACACTAGTTTCCGTCAGAAACACTCGTGTGTTGCGGACGGCTCGGACTACTCTGACGGAACCTCGTACACTCTGACGGGGAATTACACGCTTCCCGTCACCCAGGCGACGGGTCCGAGTTTACCGGGCTGATGTTGTGGCCTTCAGGTGCAGCTGCGAGCACCTGGGACCACGGCGAATCACTGTGGAGCAGTCTGGGAAAAGCATCTTCTTTGGGAATGCTGCTGGTGCGCCTGGAAATCATAGCAACTACTTATCATTCAACGATTTTCAAAACTTAAGCATTCAGTTTGTATCTTCATCTATGTATGTATGTATCTATATTGCTACCTATCTACACACGGTATATCTGGACTGGCAGCACGTGGTGAGTGTCAGCGATTGGATGTGCACCTGAAGATGATGATCGAGCGGACTCGGAGATACACTCCGAGGCCGTGATCCAGCGAGTGTGGAGATGCACGTAGAGGCCGTGATCGAGCGAGATTGGAGATGCAATTGGAGACCGAGATTGAGTGAACTCAGAGATGCACTGGGAGGCCGTGATCGAGCGAGTTATGACATGCACATGGAGGCCGTGATCGAGCGAGTGTAAAGATGCAATTGGAGACCGAGATAGAGTGAACTCAGAGATGCACTGGGAGGCCGTAATCAAGCGCGTGTAGACATGCACTTGGAGGCCGAGATCGAGTGAACTCAGGAATGCACTCCAAGCTGTGATCGAGCGAGTTCAGAGATGCACTTGCAGCAGGCAATGATCCAGCGAGATTAATGGAGAACTTGGAGGTGGTCAATCTAGAGGCGGTCGATGGGAGGCGCGCCAGGTGCTGCGACTCTATTCATCGATTAGTTATCTGGAAACCGTGGGAATGTGACGAGGTGACTTCACCTTTGAAGCTCTTATGCAGAACTGGCTGGTGGCAGGCGATCTGGAGGGAGGTACGCCGGAAGCTACATTCAGGGGTTAACTCGAAATCGAGAGAATGAAGGGACGACAGACCCTCTTAGGTGTATGCTGTACTTGGTGTATGCTGCACAAGGCGTATGCTGCACTCGGTGTTAACTCATGATGATGGCATGGAGAGATACTGAGGGATGACATAACTTTTTGTTCTTGCAATGATGGTAGTGTTGTAGACGAAAAAGAGAGAGATGGGGGATGAAGATGAGAACAATATGGAGAATGCGAGCGGACCTGAGAAATCAAGGGTACGACTTGCCTGATTTGGTTTAGAAGGCCACGTATCAGTGTTATTCCTCGTTGGATACGGTCTCGTACCTGCCGTATCGGAGATGGTAAATTGACTTTCACACAAAATTCTCTTAAGTCCCAGTTTCTCACGATGGTTTCTCCCATCTCCTCTGATCTCTCTCTTTCTTGTGCTCAACTCTACCATCACCTGAGAACACAATGTCAAGTCATCCCTCCCTATCTCTCCATGCCATGGTCATGACTTAACAATGAGTACAGCATACATCAGGGACAGCATCATCCCGAGATCGACAGTCTCCCGCTCCCAGCCCGTTTCCTGCACCCAGGCAGTTTCCCATCACTTGGTGGATGTTGTTGTACTCGACTCTCTACATCCCCATAATTACAAGTAAACTAATGAATAGAGTGTCAGCTGCCATTGTGCCTCCCTCCAAATCGACCGCTTCCAAGTACTCCTCCAATCTCGCTCAATCATAGCCTTCAACTGCATCACCAAACTCGCTCGATCACAGCCTCCAAGTGCTTCTCTCAACCCGCTCGATCACGACCTTCAAGTACATCATTAATGAGCGACGGCGGGTGTACGTACCTACAGGGGTACCGCAGGTGGACTGAGCAACGGGGAGTACATATTCGGGAGACCCCGGAGTAGATAGACATTATGTCATGTTCATCTCATCTGGATCCACGCAATTGTGTGGATTCTCATGGCTGGGTAGTATCATATCTTCTCACATTCTTCGGTGGGCTCTCTGCCTTCTAGCTCCGTCGTTTCGCTACAACGGCCTCCCAGTGGTGCATCTCTAAGTTCTCTCAATGGGCATCTCCAGGTGCTCCTCCGATTATGCTCGACTACCATCTGTGGCCAGATTGACCATATGTACATATATAGAGATACATAATTAATGCATGCCATATTATGAGGCAGCGAATCTTGTGGCAGTAATAAAGACGAATATGATAGACAACATGCCTTGTGTCTACGGAACCCTAAGAACTACTGGGTTGGGAATACAGCACCAAGTCTCCCTCAGAGCTTCTCTCGAACTCTCCCACAGACCTCCACAGATGTCTCACCTGCTCCAAAATTTAACTATTCTTATTGTCAAATCTCATAGCGTCCTGAATGCACATCCATAGCTGCAGGTGCTTTCAGGAGCATCTGAGAATGCACTTGCAGAGTCTGAGGAAGAAACCGCGAAACTGCGATCGGAGGGCAAAATCCAACGCGACTCATGGAATTGACACCGGCCACGGAGTAATCTGCCACCCAGGTGTCTGTGACGGCTCTGACGGAGTGCGTCCACTCTGTTGCATCCATCCCGCCGGGACGGAAATGTTTTCTGCGGATGTGATAGCTTTGTGAATGAAATGAGTTGTTACTGTCCCTGAGGATGAGGTGGGAATATCACGTACATATCTGCCAATAGAGGCTTCCTTATCCTTGTTTATGAATGCTTGTGATCGAGTGCCACTCATGTTACCAAAGATGCAAGACCAAAAATCGTTGACGCTCCGTTGACACTCGTTTTCAGGATGTAGCAGGGTGCATGAGTATTGTCGTTTTGCTCATTAAGGCGGCATATACCTCGAAAATGAACCATGACGTAGCAATGTCAATGTTCTAAGATTGACAGTTGCACATCTGAATGCGACCATCAATGTGAAACCCTAAACGCATGACCGGAGATTGGGACCAACGGGTCGAACAACACCAGGCGAAACCCACGGGTTGACAGGTACAGGTCTAGGTTTGGCCCACCAAGAGTCAGCCGGTCGGGTTTTCGGACTGGTCTGGAACCGAACCAACCTGTTTTTGCAGTCCAAACCCGGACCGCTTGGAGGGTACCTGGATCCGTTGCTTACACTAATCATCAGGCACTTATGTATGTGAACTCCAATTCAGGCTTTGGGAGTCTTATGATTGTTAAGGGTGTGGATGGTCTGATATATATTCAACAATACCGACATGGAGGAAGGACCTCCATAACAACATCTACCACAAAGATCTATGTACGGATACCAATTGACCTTCTCGGCCTGGAGGTTAAGCTTTAACATTATTCCCGTGTATGATCTATTAATTCTGCATCGAAGTCAACGAGCATACTTCTCCCTTGACGTCCAGAGGTGTACATTCACTATTCAGTTCTATATCATGTATAGATCTATCACCCTTTTATACTGGGTTATTCTTAGTTCCTTCGTCAAGGCAACTTGTTGATCCGGAAGTGAGCCAGATGATACTTTGGAGTCCGAAGTAAGTCCAAGGACCAGCCCAATAGTGTGTAGCTTCAGAGGATACTGCTGGTAGGATACTCCTGAGTTGGCAAACTTCTTCTACTGAGGCGAAACTACTTTGCTGTTCCTCATAGACAAGTCGATACTTGGAGTTGTTGCATCCTTGGACTGATGATCCTCGTGTATAAGTGCCGGTTGCTGGGAGCCTGGGACGCTACTTTACCATTTGTTAGAAGTCCTAGAGTCATCACGATAGTGTGGTGGTTCAGAGGATACTTCATTCAGGCTCTCCTACAGACGTGTACATCAGCATTCTGATAGCTTAAAACAATACTCTTCATTCGATACTATCCATTGGGAAGAGGGAACTGAACAGTTACCTTGTATTCGTTGGGTGTTAATCCTATTACGCATCCTGAGTGAAGCCTTGTTCATCTTCTTCTCTATCAGTCCGGAACACATTAGTGTCTTTCACTGATTAGGACCTAGGGTGAATCTCCAGGTGTTACAATGATACCAGTACTGAGTCCACCAGAGAACTTGCACTCGCTTGAGAGCCTACTTGAGCGCCTCCTGTAAAGTCTGCTTGATAGCCCTCTCAGACGCATACTTCACAGCCTGGTTGAGAGCCTGGTTGAGAGTCTGCTTGAGAGAGCCACACTGGAGAGCTGCGCGTGAGGGAGCTGAGCTTTGGGAGGAGTAGAGATTTCGATGGAAAGCTTTGGCTGATGGAAAACTCTGAGTTTGTGGAAGCATTGTCAAATAGGAGGCTCTTGGTCAGTGGAAGCTTTGATGCTATCGTTGATATAGCCAACCAAGTTGTGTAAGTACTTGTGGGACTATAATTACCATCAACAACACCATCACCATCGTTGACACCACCATCACCATCACCACGATTGCAATTATCACCATCGGCCACAGACCAAATCTGCGCTCATACGCCCCCAATCAGTCCGATGCTGGCAGTTGGTTCCAATGGACAATCTAAGTAGGTGATCTGCTCTGCCCAACATCCAATTGTCTACCTTTCTTACAAAATCTAAGGCAGCAGTATTCAACACAATTACCTTGAGGCCTCATGAGATCTTGTCAGGGTGAGCACACCAGATATAAGATTCAGACTATCATATTGACTGATGTCATGATTTTGACCACCATATGGTACCCGCCACCTGCCAACTGCTTCCCAATGCCTGGTGCCTGCAACTTACCAAATCTCATAATCAAGTACTCAGAAGCATCCATGGGAGCATATAGTTAGGTGAGATTGGGAGTGTTTTGCCTCTTGGGAGTGTACTTAGAAGCGTAGAGCCAACCAGGCTAGGAGAGTGCTGTCAAGTGCTATTAGAAGTGTCTTTGAGAGCATGCTCAGGAGTGTACTTGAGAATGTACTTGAAGGTGAACATTGGAGGATATTCCAAGGGTACATGGAAGCATCTTGCGAGCTTACTTGGGAGTATATAGTCATGCATGTGGGAGTGTATTACCAAGTGCAATTGCAAGTATACTTGAGAGCATGCTTGGGAGTATACTTGAGAGCCTTTTGAGAGCTCACTTTAAGCAGGCTGGGAGAATGGGATGAAGTGGAATTGGAAGAATCCTTGAGAGCATGTCCAGGAGTATATGTGTGAACATACTTGGAGGTGTACTTTCAAGTGTAATTGGAGTGTACTGGGGAGCATCTTCAAATCTTACTTGGGAGTGTATGTCAAGCACACTGGGAGTGTACAATCGAGTACAATCAGAAGTTTGCCTGACAGCATACTAAAATGAATGCAAACAAGTGTATCTGGCAGTTTTGTTGATTGCAGCATGATGTATAGTATCAAGCACATAAATCACATGTGTATCATAGCAGTCTGGTCAACATGTAGGTCCACAGAATTGCATAGTGCCACACATCAAATATGTGATGTAGTACCATTCCAAAATCAGCTCCTGTGTGAGTTAGGCTTCACACATGATCATTTTTCCCAGTACAGCTTTATAAACTGATAATAGTTTTCCACAAACAAGGTGAGTACTGTTGAGTACTTTGACTTTCGTATCACTATTTTGCATGACAATCAGTAGGCTAAAAGTTTATCAATGATGAAAACTTCTTCATATGGACTGTCTTTAGAAAAAATCATTTGGCCACCTCTTACCACACAATCTTCTTTGCCCCCACACCCTCCCCATTCTAGTCCCTAGCACACCCCCTTTCCTCTCAGCTCAATGCTACCTAACAAATATTATCCACATTGGATAGAGAACAGTATAGATTACTTGCTTTGCAGATGGGAAAGAAATTAGAATAGTAGTACATTGGCAAAAGTGCAAATCGACTAGAGGCTGCACTACGTGCACACGCGCACATGCGTAGCTCATAGCAAGCTTCCCATGGACCCCTGCGCGACGCGCAGTCTATAGTCATCTATAGTGGATTCATAGAGATTTGCGCGAGGGCCTATGGAACTATATACGGCTGGCGGCCGGAGATGGACATATACCTGTCTTTACAGCCTGGCTGTTATACCGGTACTGAGTCAGCTGGAGAGCCCGCTGGCGATTGAGAGCCTGCGTGAGAGCCTGCTTCATAGCCTGCTCGAAAATGTTCTTGAGAAAGCTACACTTCGGGAGGAGTAGAGTTTTCCACGGAAGCTTTTGGCCGATGGAAAACTCTGAGTTTGTGGAAGCTTTGGCTAACAGAAGGCTCTAAGTCTGTGGATGCTTTGATGCTAACATTGACGTAGCCAACATACTTGTCTAAGTGCTTCTGGTACTATAATCACCATCACTGACACCATCACCATCGCCAACATAACCATAGCCTTCATCGCCATTGTCATCAGCCCCGGACGGAATGCGCACACATACGCCCACAAACGGTGGGAAGCGGGCAGCAGATTCCGCTTGAAAATCTCAGTCGGAGATCTGCTCTCCCCAAGTTCCAATTCTCTACCTTTCCTGTAGAATCTACGGCTGCATTTGTCCACACCATGACCATGAGGCATCGTGAGATCTCGTCGCGGTGGGCACACTAAAGATAAGATTCAGACTATGATATCGACCGACATCATGATTTTGGCCACCATACGCCACCCGCCACCTGCCACCCACCACTCGCCACTCGCTGCCCGCCTCCTGGTGCCTGGCGCCTGCAACTCAGCAAGTCTCTGGATCAAGCACCCAGGAGCATACATGGGAGCATATAGTCAAGTGAGATTGGGAGTGTCTTGCCTCTTGAGAGTGTACATGGGAGCGTAGAGCCAAGCAGGCTAGGAGTGTGCCATCGATTGCAATTAGGAGCGTCCTTCAGAGCATGCTCGGGAGGGTACTTGAGAATGTACTAGGCGGTGTACTTGGGAGCGTACTCGGAGTTCAATTGGGAGTGTACTTGAGAGCATGCTCGGGAGTGTGATTGAGAGCTTCTTGAGAGCTGGGTTGAGAGTGTACAGTCATGCAGGCTGGCTGTGTGCCATCGAGTGCAAGTGGGAGCGTCCTTGGGAGCATGCTCGGGAGTGAACTTGAGAACATACTCGGAGGTGTACTTGGGAGCATACTCGGAGTGTACTTGGGAGTATCTTGAGAGCTTAATTGGGAGCGTTTTGAGAGCTTAATTGGGAGCGTAAGTCAAGCAGGCTGGGAGTGTACAATCGAGTGCAATCAGGAGTGTACTACAGAGCGTACCTGGGAGTGTGCAATGAAGTGCATTTGGCAGTTTTATTGAATGTAGCATGATGTATAATATCAAGCGCCCATAATCGCATGCGTATCATAGTAATCTAGTCAACTCGCAGGTCCATAGGACCTCATACATCAGCAAAATGGATTTTGGTCACTGGGAGTGTCTGAGAGTTGTCGGACCAGAATCCCAGCGGGGTCAAATCCCAGAGTTTACTGGACCGATGCATTGGCCTTCAGGTGCACCTGGGAGCACTGGCGAACAATCTGGGTGGACATATGGGGTCTGCTCATAACCAGGAGACCACCTGGGAGCGCCGGCGACCAGACTGGGAGTGCTGACGACAAGACTGGGAGAACCTGGCAGCGCCGACGACAAGCGTGGGAGCGCCGACGACAAGCCTTGAAGCACGTCGAATCACTGTAGAGCAGTCTGGGAAAAACATCATCTTCTTTGGGAACGCAGCTGGTGGGCCTGGAAATCATAGCTACTACTTAGCGTCAACGATTTTCAAAACTCATGTATTCAGTTTGTATTCTCATCTATGTATCCATGTACCTATATAGCTACCCATTTACACAGGGTATAGCTGGACTGGCTGCGGGCGGTGCTTGAGAGTTATTCGAGGTGCGCCTGACCATGACGATCGAGTGAACTCAGAGATACACTCCGAGGCCGTGATCGAGCGAGCTTGGCGATGCACTTGGGGGCCGAGATCGAGTGAACTCAGAGATGCACTTGGAGGCCATGATCGAGCGAGTTTGGTGATGCACTTGGAGGCCAAGATGGAGTCATCTCAGAGATGAACTTGGAGGCCATGATCGAGCGAGTTTGGAGATGCACTTGGAGGCCGTGATCGAGTGAACTCAGAGATGCACTTGGAGGTCGTGATCGAGTGAGTTTGGAGATGCACTTGCAGGCTATGATCGAGCGAGATTGAAGGAGTATGTGGGGGTGGTCGATCTGGAGGTGGTCGATTGGAGGTGCACCAGCTGCTGAGACTCTATTCATTGGTTAGTTAACTTGCAACTGCGAGAATGTGACGAGGTGACAGAATGGTAGAAGTTCTTCTGAAGAGCTGGCTGGTGGCGGTCGATCTGTAGGGAGGCATGCCGGAAGCTGAAGTTACATTGAGGTGTCAACTCTTAAATGTGTAAATGAAGGGACAGCAGACAATCTTAGGTGTATGCTGTACTCGGTGTGTGTTGCACTCGGTGTATGCTGCACGCAGTGTAATGCTGTACTCAGTATTGACTCATGATCATTGCATGGAGAGATAGAGAGGCAAGACTTACCATTGTATTCTGCGATGATGGTAGCGTTGTAGACGAGCAAGAGAGAGATGGGAGATGATGATGACAACGATATGGATGATATGAGCGGATATGAGATATCATGAGCATTACTTGCCTAATTGGGTTTAAAAAACCTCATCTTGATGTTACTACCCACCAGATCGGGACTCATACTTGCTGTATCGGGGATGGTATATTGATGTGCACACGAAATTCTCTTCAGTCCCAGTTTCTCATTGTAATTTCCCCCATCTCCTCTCATCTCTCTCTTTCTCGTCCTCAACTCTACCATTACTTAAGAACACCATTTTAAGACATCCCTCTCTAACATTCCATGCCATGATCATGAGTTAACACCGAGTACAGCATATACTGAGTACTGCATACACTGAGTACTGCATATACCGAGTACTGCATGATCCTAAGATTGACTGTCTCCTGCTTCAAACCAGTCCCTCATCTCTTGGTGGACCTTGTTGTACTAAACAATGTCCATTCCCATAATTACAAGTTAACTAATGATTAGAGTCTTAGCTTCCATCGTGCCTCCCTCTCAATCTGCTGCCTCCCTGATCAACCTCCTCCAAGCACTCCTCCAATCTCAATCAATCAAGGCCTCCGAGTGCATCCCAAAACACACTCAATCACCGCCTCCAAGTCCACCTCCCAACTTGCTTGATCACGGCCTCCAAGTAAATCTCTATGTTCACACAAACACGGTCTGGTGAAATGGCTGAGCTAGACGGCAGAGGGCCCTGTTATCAACACCCCATCACACCTCTCATCGCGACTGAAGAGCATTCATGAGAAAGTACAGTTCTGGTTCGAGGAGCATTGGAAGTGGGTTGGAAGATATTCAGGAGTTCCCAGCTGTGAAGAACCACACCAATTGCGTGGATCTATGAATGCTCTGCAAGAGTGGGTGGGATGAACAGCTCAGAAAGATAGAGTTGGTATTTCATATAATGGGATGATGTCTATCTACCCAAGGGTCTGCGAAATATATAATCCCCGTTCCTCAGTCCACTTCCGTCATCCCTGAATCTCCATACACCCCCTGCCTGTTACCCCCCAACAAACTGAATGGTGGTGATGCATCAGCAAAATGTAATTCGGTCCGGAAGACCTACACACACCTCCCAGACACTCCGGTAGCCCTCACCAGTGCTTCTGAGTACTTCCAGATGCTCCCAGCCCCCCCTGGAGCATTGCAAAGTTCTCCCAGACTCTGCAAGAGCATTCTAACGTGCTTCTGAAAGCACCTGTAGCGATGGAGGTACATTCAGGATGCTACGAGATTTGACTATTAGAATAGGCAGATTTTGGAGCGGCTGAGACCTTTGCGCAGGTCTGAGGGAGACTTCGAGAGCAGCTGAGACCTCTGCACAAGCTCTGTGGGAGACTTGGTGCCATATTATCACACCAGCAGTTCTTGGGGTTCCATAACCACAAGGCATTGCATCGATCATATTGGTCTTTGTTAAAGTTACAAGATTCGCTACATCATAATATGGCATGTATTATCTAAATCTCTCTATTTATATACATACAGAGATACAGTGATAATGGAGATGGACTCAGCGACAAGCAGTATATATTTGGGAGACCCCGGGGTCGATAGACATCATCACATTATATGAAATACACAATCTATCTTTCCCAGCTCTTGGTCTGAAGCACTCTTGCCAAGCTTTCATAGATCTGCGCAATTTGTGTGGATCCTCACCCACTCTTGCAAAGCATTAATAGATCCACGCAATTTTTGTGGTTCATCATCACCGGGTATCCCATCATATCCTCTCACCCTCTTCCACCCTCCTCAGGCTAGAACGACTCTTTCCTATGAATTATCCCTTCGGATACCATGCGAGGTGCAGCGGGGTGTTGATGATATCCTGTGTGCCATGTAGCTCCACCATTTCACCACACCGTGATACAGGGAACTTAAAGATGCACTCTGACGCCGTGATCGAGTGAGTTTGGTGGCTGTACTCAAGCGAGTTTGGACATACACTTGGAGGCTGTGATCAATCGAGTTTGGAGATGCAATTGGAGGCCGTGATCGTGCGAACATGGCAGATGTAATCGTGCGAGGTTGGAGATGCATCTGGAGGCCGAGATCGAGCGAGTTTGGACATACACTTGGAGGCTGAAATCAAGCGAGTTTGGAGATGCACTTGGAGGCCGTGATCAAGCCAGTTAGGAGATACACTTGGAGGATGTGATCAAGCATGTTTGGAGATGCACATTGAGGCCGTGATTGTGCGAATTTGGAGGTGACCTCGGAGGCCATGAGTGGGGGATCTTGGAGGCCGTAATTGTCCAAGTGTAGAGATACACTCGGAAGCTGAGATCGACATCAGCAACAACTCTAGTGTTTATCAGAAACACCCAGGTGTTCCGGACGGCTCTGATGGCTCGGACTGAACGTCGTGCCCTCTGATGGATGTTTACACATTTCCCGTTGCCCAGGCGACAGGTCGTGACTCGCATTGCATCCATTCTTCTCCCAGTGTTTACTTGACTGATGTAGCGGCCTTCAGGTGCAGCTGGGAGCACCTGGGAGCAGGTTGAATCACTGTAGACCAGTCTGGGAAAAACATCTTTGGGAATGCTGCTGGTGCGCCTGGAAATCATACCTACTACTTATCATTCAACGATTTTCAAAACTTATGCATTCAGTTTGTATTCTCATCAATGTATCTATGAATCTATATAGCTACCTATCTACACACGGAATATCTGGACTGGCAGCATGCGGTGATTGAGAGCGATTGGAAGTGCGCCTGAAGATGACCATCGAGCGAACTCAGAGATACACTCTGACGCTGTGATCGAGCAAGTTTGGGGAGGCAATTGGGGACCGAGATTGAGTGAACTCAGAGATGCACTGGGAGGCGGTGATCGATCGAGTTTGGAGATGCACTTCGAGACCGAGATCGAGTAAACTCTGAGATGCACTGGGAGGCCGTGATCCACTGAGTTTGGACATTCACTTGGAGGCCGAGATCGAGTGAACTCTGAGATGTATTCTGGGCTGTGATTGAGCGAGTTCAGTGTTGGACTTGTAGTAGGCTATGATCGAGGGAGATTAGAGAGGTAATTGGAGGTGGTCGATCTAGAGGTGATCAACGGGAGGCGGGCCTGGTGCTGAGACTCTATTCATCGGTGAGTTAACAGGAAACTGTGGGAATGTGACACCGTCACGTTACCTTTGAAGCTCTTATGAAATCCTGAGAATGAACGGACAACAAACATTCTTGGGTGTAAGCTGTACTCGGTGTATGCTGTACTCGGTGTATGCTGCACACAGCGTATGCTGCACTCAGGGTTAACTCATGATGATGGCATGGAGTGATCGAGAGGTACGACTTGACTTTGTGTTCTTGCGATGATGGTAGAGTTGTGGACGGGAAAAAGAGAGATGGGGGAAGAAGATGAAAACGATGTGCAGGATACGAGCTGACCCGAGAAATCAGGGTTAGGACATGCCTGATTGTGTTTAGAAGTCCTCGTATTGGTGTTATTACCCGCCGGATCGGAAGTCGTACCTGCCGCCTCAGGGATTGTAAATTGACTTGCACACGAGATTCTCCCAAGTCCCAGTTTCTCATGATGATTTCCCCCATCTCCTCTGATCTCTCTTTTTCTTGTGCTCAACTCCACTATCACCTAAGAACACAAAGTTAAGTCATCCCTCTCTATCTCTCCATGCCATGATCATGACTTAACACCTAGTACAGCATACATCAAATACAGCATCATCCCAAGATCGACAGTGTCCGGCTCCCTGCCAGTTCCCCAACTCTTGGCGGATGTTGTTGTACTCAACTCTCAACATTCCCACAATTACAAGTTAACCAACGAATAGAGTCTCAGCTGCCATCGCGCCTCCCTCCAAATCGAACCGCTTTCAAGTACTCCTCCAATCTCGCTCGATCATAGCCTGCAAGTGCATCTCCAAACTCGCTCAATCGCAGCCTCCCTGTGCATCTCTGAGTTCACTCAATCTCGGTTTCCAAGTGCATCTCTGAGTTCACTCGAATCTGGCTTCCAAGTGCATCTCAGAGTTCACTCAATCTCGGCCTCCAAGTGCGTTTCTCAACTCGCTCGATCACGGCCTCCAAGTACATAATTAATCACCGACAGTGGGTGTACGGAGATACAGGGGTAACGGCGGTGGACTGAGCGACAGGGAGTACATATTCAGGAGACCCCTGGGTAGATAGACATCATCTCATTTTCATCTCATCTTATTATACAACGAAAATTCACACTCTATCTTTGCCAACTTATTGTCTCACTCCCTCTTTCCGAGATCCACGCAATTGCATGGATTCTCATGGCTGGATAGCATCATATCTTCTCGCTTTCTTCCTAGGCTCCTCGATCTAGAACCGCTCCAGATGCTCATCTGATTATGCGCGACTACCATCTGTGGCCAGATTGACCGTATATATATATATAGAGATCGTTAAATATTGCATGGTATATTCTGAGGTAGCGAATCTTGTGACTGTAACAAAGACGAATTTGATAGACGAAATGCGTTGTGCTTATGGAACCCTGCGTGTGGCTTCCAAACCGATTTACATTTTGCTGATGTACCCAATGGACCCATTCCGACGTATGGTCAAAGTTGGCCACAATGCCACAGTGTTCGTTTCCAATTGGATACCGACAGAGCGAGAAGACACGGCGAAACTGCGATCGGAGGGCGATATGGAACACTACTTGTCGTATTGGAGCCGGGCGCGGAATAGTCCGCCACCGGGGTGTCTCTGACGACTCTGACAGATCATGTCCACTCTGACGGATCTATTCCTCCCGGATGGAAATGTTGTTGGCTAATGGAACAAGTTTGGAGATGCACTTGGAGGCCATGATCGAGCTGGATTGGAGGAATACTTTGAGGCGGTCGATCTGGAGGCAGTAGTTCGGGAGGGAGGCGCGATGGGAGCTCGGACTATCCATTGGTTTACTCGTGATTGTGGGAATGTTGAGAATTGGGTACAACATGGTCTGCCGAGAGATAAGAGACTGGCTGGGAGCGGAAGACATCCGATTTTGGGATCATGCAAGTACGCAGTGTATGCAGTACTCAGTGTATGCTGTACGTGGTGTCAACTCCTGATCATGGCATGGAGATATAGAGAGTGATGACTCAACTTCGTTTTCTCAGGTGATGGTAGCATTGAGGACAAGAAAGAGAGAGATGATAGGTATGGGGGAAATCATCATGAGAAACTGGGTCTTAAGAGAATTCTGTGTGCGAGTCAATTTACCATCCCCGAAACGGCAGGTACGAGTCCCAATCCACCGGGTAATTACACCGACACGAGGTGTTCCCAACCAAATCAGGCAAGTCATACCGCTGAGTTCTCATATCCGCTCGTATCCTCCTCATCATTCTCATCTTCATCTCCCATCTCTCTCTTTCTTGTCCACAACTCAACCATCATCGCAGAACACATAGTTAAGTCATCCCTCGCTATCTCTCCATGCCACGATCGTGAGTTGACACCGAGTACAGCATATACCAAGTACAGCATACACCGAGTACAGCATCCACCCAAGATTGATTGTTTTCCCTTCATTCTCATGATTTGGAGTTGACCCCTGAATGTAGCTTCAGCTTCCAGCGTACCTCCCTACACGATTGACTGCCATCAGCCAGCACTCCATGAGAGCTCAAAGGTCAAGTCACATTGTCACATTCCCATGGTTGCGAGTTAACCAACTGATGAATAGAGTCTCAGCACCGGGCATGCCATCCATCGACTGCCTCCAAGTACTCATCCAATCTCAATCAATCACGGCCTCCAACTGCATCTCCAAACTTGCACAATCACAGCCTCCAAGTGCATCTCCAAACTCAGTCAGTTACGGCTTCAAAGTTCGCACGAACATGGCCTCCCAGTGCATCTACAAACTCGCTCGATTTCGGCCTCCAAGTTAGCACAATCATGGCCTCCAAGTGCATCTCCAAACTCACTCAATCACAGCTTCCAAGTGTATTTCCAAACTCTCTCAATTACGGCCTACAAGTGCATCTCCAACCTCACTCGATCACAATCTCAGAGTGAATCTCCTAGTCCACTCGATCAGGGACTCCAAGTGCATCTCCAAACTTGCTCGATCACGGCCTTGGAGTGTAACTCTGAGTTCACTCGATCCTCATTTCCGGGCCCACCTCAATATACTCTCAAACACCACCTGCAGCCAGTCCAGATATACCGTGTGTAGATGTGTAGCTATATAGATACATAGATACATAGATACATCGAGAAGAATACAAACAGAATACATGAGTTTTAACAATCGTTGAACGATAAGTAGTAGCTATGATTTCCAGGTGCACTAGCAGCGTTCCCAAAGAACACGTTTTTCCCAGACTGCTCTACTGTGATTCGAGGTGCTCCTGGACTTGTCGCCAGCGCTCCAAGGCTTGTCGTCAGCGCACCCAGACTTGTCGCCGCTGCACCTAGACTTGTCGCTGGCGCACCTAGTCTTGTCGCCGGCCCTCCCAGGTGCTTCCAGGTGCACCCAAAGTTCTCTCCGGCACTTCGAGACATTCCCAAACCTGTCACAATCACTCCCATAGTAGTCATGTACCAGTCATCAGAGATCGCAGTTACTCCAAAGGCCTGCCGGAATGCCCTCCTAGGGTCTGATACTCTCTCGAGATTGACCCATCTAAGTTTACACTCCACATCCACGCGGACACTCCTGGAGTCTTCCGGTGACTAAAGTACATTTTGCTGATGTGGTGGGAAATAGATTTTCGCACCACAACGGCCTCCACCTGGTACATCTCTCGGTTCTCTCAATTGGCATCTCTAGGTGCTCCTTCAATTACACTCGTGTACCATCTGCAGCAAAATTGACTGCGTGTATATATACCGCAAAACTTTGATAAACATGCCATACTATGATGTAGCAAATCTTGTGACTGTAACAAAGAGGAATACACCCAAATAACTACTGGTCTGAGATTATGGCACCAAGTCTCTCGCAGGTTTGTGCAAAGGTCTCAGCTGCTCTCGAAGTCTCCAACCGACATACAAAGTGGTCTCAATTCCTCCAAAAGTTGACTGTTTTATGACTCAAATCTCGTAGCATCCTGAATCCACCTCCAGAACTGCAGGTGCTTTCAGGATCACCAGAATGTACTCTTGCAGAGTTTGAAACCACTTTGCTTAGCTCCAGTGGGGCCTGGGTGTACCTGGAAGTACATAGAAGCACTGGTGAGGTCAACTGCAGTGTCTGGGAGGTTTGCATGTGGCTTCCGGACTTATTTACATTTTGCTGCTATAGTGCCACCCATCAAATACAGTATGGATTACTGGCTCAAAATCAGCTTCTCTATGAGTTACGCACCGCATAAGGTCATTTTTCCCTGTGTAGAAGAGACATGAAACCCACTATAAACTCTGAGCACTGCAATGAGACTTTGTGTTTCACAAACACACTAAGTTGCTTTTATAAATTTCACCTTGTTTAGGGTATGTTTTATGTTCTGGAGGAATTTGACAGTATTATGTGGATTCATTTATAGGTCCAAATTGGATTCCTGGCGAAGTGGTATAATTTTCCATCCCATTTGGTTTTTCTTATCTCCAGTTATATCTCCTCTATCTTTCTGCTTTCCTCATCTACAGAAGCTCAGTCAGCTTCTCGTTAGATTGCAGTATATAACCAGATATACTCTTTTATTTGCTATATACATATTTAAGAAATTCCAAGAATAAAAGAAGAAAACCTAATGGCTGACTCTGAACACAATGCAGTTCAATAATCACATGACACATATGGTAGCAACATGCATTTCTCACATAATGAAAACCTTATGACTTGAAATTTCATCTTACTGATGTGGTGCAAACTAGTTGAGCATTGCTTATCACTCGCTTGCTGCCTAATACGGGCCCGTGTCTCCTGGACATAGTCTTAAGTACCGTGAGACCACTTCATATCATCCTTCATATCAGCTTGAGCACTCTCCAGCCCAGCCGCTGAATTTGATAGGCTGACTAACCCTAACCGGCATCGACGCAACCCAGGTAGTCGACGAGATTTATTTCTTGGCACTGCGGTCACTGACAGTCCGATGGCGAATACAGTCAAATGACGAATCTGGTAGTTTTGCCTGTCCTTGGCGGCTACAGCCGTGAAACGGATTTATCAAACCTTAGTTTTGTATGGGATTCGTCAACGGACGGTATTCGTCATCGGACGGTCGACTGCACTGGCTAGGTACGAGACAAAGCTTGAGCACCAGAATTAATGACACATTTCCAAGTACTTTGGGAGGTGACGGTGGTAGTGTTTATTTAGCTGAATGAGTTCGAAAGTGAGGTATCAGGCACGGTTGCATACTTTTGGCCACCAGCAATATACGGTACACTTATGTCGTAAGCCAGCCTTTTCCTATGGAAATTTAAGATCAAGTCCAACCCCGGCGCTTCACTGGCGACTTTTCAGTAATCCAACAACATATGACACAAAACATAAACATAAAGAAACACTGTCCCTCACTCCAAAAATCTCGCGGCTTCGTCAGAACCTCCATCCTGTTGCCTAGCCGTAGCATCTCACTTTATCTCCCTTTCCCACCTCATTCTCAACTCCCCAAGATCCCCTTCACACTCATCCTCCCCCCACCGGAAAGTACACCCCTCATACCACTTAGATCTCCCCAGTCTCAACCTCGCCCCAAGAGCCGTCCCGATGCTTGACATCTTGATCACTGCCGTCCGCCCCACGATCTCCACACTCTCAAACTCTACAGTCAAGTTCGCACTCTGTTTCCGAACCTGGTCCTGCAGAACATCAACGTTAGTACCCTCATGGATGTTCTCAACGATCAATATTCTGGTTGCATCCTCCTCGCGAATTGCCTTTGCAATATTCCTCTTGATGGGCTCGTGGCCGCCCTTGGCTCGAGGAATTGCCTATATTGAATTTCAATGTATGTCTTAAGATGTAAGGGCTAAGGAAGGGGGAATACAAACCTCAACTGGCGAGACGATCCCAACGGACGCCCAGTACACTCCTTTGCCACGACGGATGTACTTGATGTACCTCTCTGCGTGTTCTGCCAACACAAAAAAGACCCCAACGCATGTGCGGTTCTGGTGATTCTGGAAGTCCACACGTTCGATCCTGCCGCCACGGATCTGCGGGATGATGTCGACCACGGACACGAACGGAGGTATGTTCTTGAGGAATACACCGCGGGAGTTTGGAAGGATGGAACTACCGAAGTGGGACTGCATCAGGCCTTCCTTAGGAACACCGTCTGGCGAGAATTCAGAAGTGTAGGAGTATTCTGGCGCGACCGGTGGTGTGAAAGAAGGAAGAGGCATGATCTGCGGTGCAAGAGGAATAAGAAGAAAATCGGGTTGCAACGGTGCTGGAGAGGCAGAAGGCCACCCTGCGTTTTGTTAGTGCGGGACCTCCCTGGTGAATAGGTGTGGGCGAACCGAAATGCTCCAGGATGTGGTCAATATCCTGATTGCTGCAGTCATCTAACGACCGGGTTAGCTGATGGTTGGCACGACTGCGTACCGCTTCCAGGCGGAAAACGCAGTGCCGATCAGTGCAGATACTCATACTGGATAGTGGTTGGAAACAAACAAGAGGAAGGAGGAGGGGTGGGGGTAGGCAGGTGGAGATACGTTTTCTGTTGAAAGGAATTGGGTCAAAGGATGGCTACGTAACCTGAAAAGTCATCTAAAGGTTTAGAAACCCAAAGAGCTCAATTCAAGGTTGGAATGACTTTTGGGTCCAATTGCGTTGTTTATACACAATCACATGAAGTCACTCGGTGTCCAAAATGCCTTTTTTGGTCTCAGTGACGCAAATTACGTACAAGTAAGTCACTAGATGGTAAATAAGGTTCTGGGTTATCAAGTTGCAAGGTACCTAAGTACACAGCCTCGGCAAGGCCAGCGATTACTCCCGATAGATCAATGATGAGCACGACGTAGGGGGCGAGGGTCCAAACTTCTTAAGGCACGGCGGCACGGCGATCGACCTACATTGTATATATTCTCTACCACCAGTCCAAACATTTTTCTCACCCTCTTACCACCAGTCACCCTCCACCACTATAGTCGCTATGTCGGACCTCGACTTAGCTATCGGCGCCCACCTGCCCTCCTTCAACCTCTCCACCGGTGACATGTCCAACTTCAACTTCTCCAGATCTAACCCCAATATCGTGCCCGTCTTCTCGCCATGCGAATACAACCGAGCGTCGATTTACACCATCTGCCTCTTTCTTGCGAGCGCCGCCACCGCCCTCATCTTTTGGGGCTCCATCAAATATGTCTTGCCGTTCAAGACGACGAATATCCATACTGTGGACTGTGGTTGTCTGTGGGATGAACGCAGAGAAGTTGTCGTGATTGGTCATCACGACTCTAAGGAAATTCGCGAGCATATGTCGGCTTTCGAGATACACTATGCGTGGTGGACTGCGAAGTGGAGGAGACTACGGGTAAGTGTGCGTGTGTGTTCCTAGTATGTGATGCAAGCTGATGAGAAGATAGGTACGACATGTGTGGAAGGAAAATGGCTGGCATGAGATGACGTAGTGGGGTGGGTAGCTAGGGTGGTGTAATGGCAGGGCTATTGGCTTGTGAGGTGAAGGGAGTCTCGGCGAAAAAATGATGCTGGTTGAAAGTGTGTACGATACTTGGTATGCGCATTTTTCGTTCTTTGCTCGGGATGTGTACTGACTTGAGCCACCATTTTGATACTGCGGTGAAACAATCTACTGTAGGCTCTCCCAGGTACCTCACATGTATGTATGTTCATATGATATCTTCTAGCTACCTAGTTTCTGGTAGCTGTTGATAGGCCTATCGAAACATTTGGGTACGGGTAGGAGGGGTTTTGTTCTTAAATGATTGTTACACCCAATACCAAGTAGAGTAGCAATACAGACACTTTTCCGTTCCATATCATTCTCTCAGCTCCTATTTTTCCAAGTCGTGTTCTACTCTATATGCAGATGTTCCGACTGAACTGGAAAGAAATCCGATTCACGAATAAGTCAACTGGTGATTAGCGCTCTGCGCTGGCAGCAGACTCGAAATTTTGTCAATGTATCCGCAACCGCCACGGATCAGTGAGCAGATAGATAAGTAAAGAGCGAGGAGGAAGAGAAGAGCAAGAGCAAGAGGAAGGGAGAGGGGTCTCTAGCTCTGCGAATGTGTATGTCTGGGGATCACGAGGAGCTAGGTTATCAGGCCTTATTATTATCGGATCTTATCTTATCGGTCGGTCCGCTGACTGAAGCGCTAGACCAAAAATAACAGACTAGACCAGATCCAGTAATATGCTCTAGGCTGAACTGTAAACTGGCAGACTTTATCACCCAGCCAACTGGAGCTCCACTTGCCAACCAGTATATGGTATAAACAATTACTGCTGTTTATTTGTTTGTTTCTTTGTTTGAAATTATAATATATATATCTGCAAGTAGTCATAACATATAGATATTTATTCCACTCTTTCTTTTAAATTTCAATTACTATCTCCCAGCTTTCCACCACTTGACAAAGTTGTAAAAACTATCAATATTGCTATCACTTAGTGTTTTGCTACTCCCCTCTAATAGTAACTACCTAGTATTACCATGTAGATTTCTACTCAGCTCTCTCTATGTATTGATATCATGTTGAACTGCCTTGCAACATTATCCAAAGAAATTGAGATTGGATAGCTGTCCCCATGACGACTTGCATTATCACCTATTATCTTTTAACAAGCTTGAATCTTAATATTTAATGCTATAGCCATTTGGCGTGTTCTGGAAATATATTACACTACATTACCCTAACTGCATTTAGTACTATATTATCTAGATCCATCGGAAAATAGAACCATCTCCACCATGTACTAGACTGACCAGACGTTTTTGGAATGGTATCATATAGTATATTTGTTATAGAGTACTATGAGATTCAATGGACCTGGAGGTTGATTAGATTACTATAATATACAAGTAACAATATGCACTTAATACTATACATGATACTATATACAATAAACTTGATACTATGCTGCCTAATATACAATTTTGTATGTATCCAAGTATATTCCATAGTATTTTCCTGATTGCTCAAGTTTGCATAATTACAATAAATTACCAGATCAACATTATATTATATTGGAAACATGATATGATCAGACGTATTCAAAGTTGAAGTATATATACAGGAATACACTATAATATTGAGGCTAGTTCAAAAGTTACAAGCTGCTTTTATTGAACAAGATAATGAGTAAAGAAGGAAGAAAATAAAACCCTCTAATATCAAAAAATCTTTCTTCATATACTGTTTATGTATTACCTCAACATCCTCTCTGAAGTTTCAATATACCATTCAAATTCTATATTCTAACCTTATATATCAGCAAGTCAATTCTGTTTGGTACAATTTTATCACATCTTCTAATGTTGCAATACATTAACCACTTCTTGATTGTTTTAAATAGTTATGTTACTATTAGCAACTACACTCATATTATTCTTATGTTTCACATTGGCAACCATTATCCACAACAAATCCATCACCTGTTTGTTAGTAATATACTCAATAACTTGTATCATTCAGTTGATACAGTGTCTCTTTCTTGAGTCTTACATTCTTTCAAAAATTTCTCTAATTGTTGTTGTATATCCAGGTATTATTGATGTAATTTATCTACAGCTAAAAGTTAATCAAAAAAATTTGCAGGTTTTCCTGAAGGGGATGTATAACCCCTATCTGTGGTGAGATATTGTAGCTGTCATCAATATATGTACAAAATCTTGACACTTTCTACATAAGATGATATTTCTCCATGAATTTCCCAAGCAATGGATAGAAGAATATTGTGAATGGGTAGTAGTATATCATGTACTGAATCCGGTAGGGAAGGGGATTGCATGTTTTGCAGTTGTACTGAAGCTGGTGGATTAAAGACATACCCATATAGGGATATTTGTTATGATCTGGTAGAGAGTCCAAAATCGGCAAAATGTAGAACAGTTTAGAAGCTACATGTACACCATCCAGATTCTCCACATAATCAGACCAGTTCTCCTACATAATTACAGATTCTTCCAAGACCCCTTGAAGCTGAGCAAAGTGCTCTCGAATTTTGCAAGAGTATTTTCAAATGTGTCAGAATGCACTAATAACTGTGGAGGTACGATGAAGTTGCTAAAAAATATAACTTATGAGATTGACAAATTTCAGAGTAGCTGATACCTTGAACTTGGTGTGCCATATTCTCACAGCTGTGCTTCTTATTGTCCCAGATACCATAACCACAAGCCACTTGATCTATTATATTCATCTTTGTAAGTTATTTGTATTTCATAGTCACAAGATGATTTACTACATTGTTATAGTACATGTATTCCCTATCTAGATTCATCAATATATGTAGATACAGTCATTCTGGGAACAGATGACACTTGAGTGAATTTGGAGAAGCACTAAAAGACAGTAATTAAGTGAAGTAAGAGAGGTACTGGAAGGCAATGATGCTTGAGTCAATCTGAATATATATATACAGCTAATTAGGATTCACATGGCACTTCAGTACATTTAAAGAAGTACAAGAAGATGGCAATTCAGTGAGCTGGGAGAGTAACATGGAGGTCTTGATTAGGTAAACATGGAAGAAGTGAAGGAGTGAACTTATGGATCTACTTGGAGGCCATGATCGAGTGGATCTGGAGATACATTTGGGGGCAGTGATTATGCTCACTATTTGAATACACTTTGAGTTGGTAGTTGAATAATATTGGGTATATATGTGGAGGCTGGAACTCTGAGCATTGGAAGTTCCACTCAGAGGGAATAATTAAGCTTATTTGGGGAATCATTGGAAGGTAATGATTGAGTGAAGATGAATAGCAACATATAGTGTTATCACTGGGAGTCACTGTAAGTGTATGGTAGTTGTTGGACTAGAATCCACAGATAGTCAAATCCAAGAGTTGACTGGACCAATGCAGCAGCCTTTAGCAATACCTGGGAGGGCTGGCATCTAACTATTAAGGATAAATAAAGACTGGTGACCACTTTTGGTGAACTTGGAACAGTACACCATAAGCTTAGTAGCACATTAAAATGCAGCTGAGGAGACTAGGAAAAATGGTATATTTTTTGGAAATGTTACTGGTGTACCTGGAAATAGTAGTTACTACTTCTTTACAAATTATATCTAAACATGTATTCAGTTTGTATTCAGATTAATGTATCTACAAATCCATATATATATCAATCTATACACTTTTGGGGGAAAGTCTGTTTCTCACCACTGCATTATATATTGGCAGAGGGTGGGGTACGCTGAAATACAGGAATACTGGAGGTGCACACAGCAATGGGGAATATGTATATTTTGGAGACCCCAGAGTAGCTAGCATCCATCTGACAGTAGAACAAAATACATACTTCATTTTTTCCATTTCTCTATTGCATTCACTCACATAAAGTTTCTGTAGAGCCATATACTTTGTGTGGCTCTTAATAGCCAGGTAACTCACCATATCTTCTTACCTTTTTGATATACTCTTTGAGGTACAACCACTCTTCTCTCACAAATTCCTTTAGGATGCAGTGAGAGGTACACCTGAGTGTTGACTATAGTCTATCTGCTGATAAGCTCCACTGCTTCACCACAAATGTAGCTGAAATACAGATTCTGGCTCAGAACACTTACCACATAGTAGTGGGAATGAACCCCATAAGGAAAATAGTGTAGGTATGGAGAGAATCAACTGGATTGAGATGTGTACCCAGACTGCAGTGCAAATGCTGAAGGCAATAACTATAATCTTAGAAGCTTTAGTAACAATGTTTGATTAGAATGCCAGATACAGAAAAGCTGGGTTCATCAATGTCACTGATGAACAAGGCATCTCCCTTATAATTGGACGAATACCAAGAAGTGGAAATTGATGCACTATCAGAATGTCAGGCACTGACCACACAAACAGATTCAACATCTTGATCAAGACACCAACCTGTGACTGGGATTCCTGGCACCTTCCAAATGCTGGAATGTCATGAACTGACCTTAGATAGTATCATAGTCCAAACAACCTATACCAACCAAATACCAGACAGCAAGAAGCTGACCTTGAAATCCGATTCAATACAGAGGTATGTGTATCAGCCTGGTGTACACAATGATCACTGAGAAAGAGCACCAACCTAAAACTTGGATGAAATACACCAAACGAATAGAGCGATGATTGGCATCAAATTTATTCTGCAACCAGATAAGTCTTGCAGAAAAGAACTTCATGGTCAGTATATGGAATACACCAGTCTGAGGGTATACTAAGCAAGAAAACAAACAATGCAGGATAGGGGCAAGATTGTGGAATATGTTAATGAGGATACTAGTATTGGAGGGAGGTTTGCAGGGAATTGAATAGGATGAATAGATGACATAGCTAGAAGTGTGGAGAATAGAAACTGAATCGTTTAATTCACCACATATACCGCCAACCAATCACCTGAGCAGTACTGCTGTATTGATCAGAATTTGAACTTAGAAAACTGGGTCTGCTCCAGCCATTGCCAGTTGCCAAAGCCACGCTGAGCTCTCAGCAAAAGAGCTAAATGCCACAGCTGGGTGCTAAAAGCACCTCCATCTTGAGATGCGAAGGAGCTACAAACTGTATTAGAGTGTATGAAAGCCTGTCATGTTACATTGGAACCGACCAGGTGGCCCAAGATGTAATTGCAAGCCATAATGTACAACTGCTCTAGTATAATCCCGGAGTGAATCAAGACCATGAAAGCATATTTGAACATGGTCAAGGAAACCAAATCCAGGATATGAGTAATGAGAAGGGGAAGCAAGAATTGAAGCAAGTAAAGATCAGTGAGGAAGAAGAGGAGGATAGCGAAATAGAAAAGGGGAGATGCACATTTAGACAAAGAAGAGAGACTAATTGGTAGGCAGTTGTGTATATGCAGATGGGATATGCCTTGATGGATCAGAGATGAAAGAGAACAGACAAGATGAGTGGAGGTGCAGATAAGTGGGCATGTATTGAGGTGGAGCAAGGTGAGAGCAGTTCAAAAATGCAGACATGTGCTGAATGATAGAGGAGAGAGACACATATTTAATAAAAAATTTGAGAAACAGGATCTCTGGTTGTGGGTACAAAGATGGAATATGTATTGACGAATGTGAGAAGTAAGAGAATAGACGAGGTAATCAATGTGATGATAATCAGGCATGTACTGAGAAGAAGCCTCTGGAGATTTCACTAAGTGCTAGTCACTATAAAAAGCAAATGGTCAGAAAAGTGGTTGCATTCCGCAAGCAACCAGCACAGGCAGATTTCATCAAAAATACAGCTTCAAAGACTCCAATTATCCTGATGACACCACCAAAGTAAATACTGGCCCTGGATATGGAAAACTACAAAGTCCTTAGAAGCAGCCAGATTGATTATACTACTTAGGGTAGTCAGGAGAAGGAAACAAGCCAATTGATACCTAGATGACTATGGAAGATGAAAATAGTCCCAGTCCCCAATCACAAATGAGTTGCTACCACAATCCCAGACACACCAAAGGTATTAAGAGTTGCCCACATTTTGGCATTGTCTAGTGTGAAACTATATCTTACATTTAGCAAAGTTATGTACACCACAGCTTTTCCAATCCTCCTGAGAAGGTTCAGAGGCTACAGCATCCCCTGCTGATTAATTGTGGATCTGAGATCTGTGTAATGCAAAAGAAGGCTGATAGAGAGTTGAATATCTGGTGGAAACTTGCACACTGGAAGATGAAAACTACAAATAGTAATTGGTCCAATTTGATGAAAATAACAGATTCAGTGCCCATTAATCTCCATGGAATTGTTATTTTCATACTAATCTCTTTAGCAAAATATAGATGTAAATAGGTTATCTCGGGCTGCTTCTGGCAATTAAATGCTCACAAAATCTGAAAGGAGTCTGGGTTAGGGCAGTTTTATGATTACCATCTAATCTATTGACAGGTCAGTGCAAATAGCACAAAGTCACAGCAACTTCACAGGATAGGGCCCAGCACTACCAAGGTAGATAGTTAGTGATTTCTGAAAGGACAGAGTGGAAAGGGAAGAACTTGTATGGTAAAAAAAGAAAATGAAAAGTGGTTAGCTGATAGAAAGGGGGAAGTTGCAAGGACAGTAACAGATTCATACAGCAGGAAAGAGCAGAAATGGTATATGGATAGAGGGAAACTGTTAGTCCGAAAAGAGGGGATATTGAAGGTGGTTACAAAGCTGAAGCGAACAGGTGTGTACTGAGATGGCAAGTACGAAGTAGAGCAAGGGTTTGAAATAAATCTGTTCAGTCAGAGGATAGTTGAAGATGAATCTTCAATAGGAGAGAAGGCTGTGGTGAAGAAACATAGGGTAACTAGGAATCAATCCATGACTTTTGCATAGGTTTCCAAAAATATCATCACTTGGAAACTTGGTTAAATAAAGCTATTTTCTTTTTATGTTGATGCAGCATAGTTCAACTTAGATGAAAGTACAAAAATGGCCTGGAGATGCAACGATTCAAAATGTGCCACTCAGAATGTGAAGGCTGATTACTTGTCAGCTGGGAAGACCAGATGCCGGACGAGATTGGAGCTGAAGAGCTACAGGAGAAGAAAGCCCTCTTGGATATGATGTTGAATGGAGAATACACTCTGTTGTGGACATGGGAGGAATGGGGAAAGATTGGTGACAATGTTAAACCACTTCATCTTGACAGTGTGTTGTGAATTGGCAAGTTCAGGAAGCCAGGACCATACTGTCCAATAATGAATAGTTCACTGAATCCTTGGCCAGATTGTGAATTTCTGCACTAACTGGCTTTCACTTTGGGTAAGACCTAACAGTATTGGACAAGAATAGCTGGGACTATATGGCCTTTCAGACTACTATATGTATAGAGCAAACAATTGAATTGGTACAGGGAGCTTCCAATTACTAATTAACATGAGTTTGAGTATCTCAGAGATTTCATACTGTCCACCTGGGATTAAGAGTGAATATATTCACTGACTAAAGCAGGGTAAAGATCTCAAAGAGCTGCTATAGGGAAGAAGAAGTTCAATTATAGTCTGGAGTTGGAAGATAAATTATTGATCATCTTTGGAACCTCAATAACATACTTCCAATTGTTGAGATGGTGGGGTAACTTAACATTGAATACTACCGCTAGATGCAAGAAATTCATATTGGAGTATCCGTGTTAGCTGCCAGTGCAAGGCAACTGGAATGACAGCAAGAAGATACTGATATTTCTGTATCACACCTGCAGGAGATCAGATTTGCCAATATTCATTACCTTGGCTAAGCAACCCACTTCTGAAATACAGATAGTGAAATCTGTAATTTGGCTCTCATCCAGCAAACAACAATAGAGTTGTCTCACAGTGCCAAGCTGAATGTAACCGCTAGCTGGAGCAGCACGTGTGTAATGAATAGATGGTAGTTGACTCCAAATGATGTTCCCTCAAAACAAAGACATATATAATAACTGAAATATTTCTAGGACTCGCATCATACCAGAGGAGGATTTAGTGATCTTCAAGTTGGGAGTTGTAGCATGCCTGGAATATATGAAGGTAGATGGATATATTTCAATCAGGGGAAGAGTAGGAGACACAATCATAGATACAGGTGGCAGAGATGGCATGGTGGTATAAGTGGGTCGATACATTAAACACTGCCCAATTGGTGCCAAAGAATCACCCATCAAATCAATTTTGGGAGTGATTGGGGTGCATAATGGGTGACAAGTGGAGATCAATTGCACCATGTGGCACAAAATTACTGGAACTGAAAGAGATAAGTTAAAAGATGAAGACATTGCAGTCACACAATTGAGTGGACTGATGTGAGGGACAATGAAGAAATGTTCTCCTAGGCCAAGTTGCATCCACATGATGCAAGAATTTCCAATCTGTTCCCATAATCCTCATGCAATCTCGAAACATCATAGAAACTACCATATGAATTACATGGAATATTTGCCTGACTGCTGAGTACAAGCAATAAAGGAGAATGGGATAAAGCAAGAAAGTTGTAACATGATACAAGAAAATCACTTTGAAGATAAAAGGAAATACCTTGTGATAGGATGAAGTGAAAATAGTACAATATAACCCCCACATTTGTAAGAAGCTCCCCTCCCATATTGCTATTAACAGACAGTATACTGTACCATTCCACACCCTTCACACATTGACAGCAAACTCAATATTGCAATCTGTGTGACAACCAATAACACCTAACAAGCAATATGATAGTTATGTCACTCAATGATACTGCTGCAGAATTCAGTAACACAATGGATTTTAAAGTATCCTTAGCTACTATCACCAACACAATAATTCATGCCTCTACTGTAGTGACTCCCACTACTCCCACCACTACCACCACCTCAGCTACCACTACCACTACTAATACTGCTACTACAGCCAATGCCACCACAGCAGCCATTACTACCACTGCAGCTGCCACCACTACCGCAGCCACCACAACTGCTGTTTCTACATATGCTTGCTTTTCAAATATCTATACTAGCAATAGCAATCTCTTTCTAGTATCACTTTTATTTAAAACAATAGTAGAACTCAGCAAGAGCATCATTAGAATTGGGCCAATGGGATGGTTAAAACATGAGGTGGAGATTGTGGCTCAGGAGCTTACCACCTATGCCCAAGTCAACTGTATGCTTGGAATCTATAGCTTCTTTACAGATATCGCTGGTGCTGACAACTGGAAATATGTACACTTGTGTATTGTCTCGTATGAGGATATATACATATATACAGTTTAACATGTCAATGATAATATTGAAGGGTAGTCTAATGATAGTGATGAAATGATTATTGCTAAACATTTTAGGTTCATGAAGAGCTGACTGTATAATGCAGGTGTTACCTGGCGCTGTACAGGTCATGTGCAGCTGTGCTGTTATATTTTCCACCGCTTCAGGTGCAGACCTCCCGGATCGAATTTATACATTCCATAGTAGGAAAGGAAAAGACATAATCAAGCAACCATGCTACATATGCAATTGTCTGAATCCCAAAGTCCCAGAAGAGATCACTACCACTCAGCACAATGTTTCAGCCGATGTGGTGTACAGGGAGACTCCACCTCCAGAGGGGTTCTCTCAGGAGGTGGTGAAAACTCCTGCTGATGTCATTTGTTCTGTACTGAGATTCAAAGAAGTAATGAGGAGAGAACTTTGTGAAGGAACATCAAAAGTGGCACCATCCTACATATCTGCAGTTGTAGACCATTCTGTATCCAACTGTCCCATCTTGAACTTATAGTGTATTCCAAGTAAAAGTTATTGTAAGTAGTACACACTGTGATCTTGGTGAAATTGCTAATAGTACTATGAGTTTTGCCTTGTCTCTTCAGCATCAGTGGTTGCTTGCACTCACTGCATATCATTGCCATCACAATTGGATATTATGTCAGTCTATCTTGTTTGGAAGCATTCTAGTTACAGATTATACTTACTATACTTCAAGTATACTAGCACTTGTACACTGACAATGGGTCATGAACGACCCCACTGGCCAAGCACATTGCAGATTATAGTTGGTATTGTGAAAGCTAATATGTTAGTTATATTCATACTCAGTCTGCACCGATGAAGCAAGCTTGACATCACCACATCAATTGTTATTTCTCCTTCTTGTATCCCAGCCATTGGTCATTATTCGTCACAAATGACCTTGTATCTATCTCATAAGCTTTTCATGAAATGGTAATACCTTTCATATATATTCAAGTGTGCTTGCAGTGTCCAGACTGTAGTACATAGCACTGTAGGCCAGCCTCTATATCTGACAACAGCTTTTGCAGTTGGTGGCATTCACACAGCACTACTATGTAGTTATGGTTGCCCTCATTTGGCATTGGTTGAGTGTGCTTATAGCTTACAAGAATGAATGTTCCACATTCGGATTGGCAAGCTATGTGGGAACCATCTCCATTGGTGATTTTCATGTTAGACTTCTAATAATCCTCCGATTCCATCCCAGCATTGGGTCCTTTGGCTCCGAAATCTTGGCTGCCACTGGCAATATCTGGTGGTAGATGATTCATTAAGTTCAGAGATTATTTTTGGTCTTATTCAGACCTACTTTGGGAAATATAACTGCACTCTTTTTGCATTGATCAAACTTGCTTCACTTCTTATCATCTTTCTAGTGCACTTGATATCACACTGAATAATGTCCTAGTTGGTCCACTTATATGTATACTTGACATCTGCCATGTGCTTGGTGTACAGCTCACCTCCGATTGCTGGGTGTACTCCTCGGATTTCTTCCGGGGAAGTGTTCGACACCATCAGCAGTTGCACTTGCTCTCATTGGTCTGAGTATCCATGCTGTTATTTCTGAGTTTGCTTGTCATTTCATCTGCCGGTGCAATGGTTGGCTCTTCTCCACAACCTTGTAAACTCTGCTGGTGATTGTTGCCAAGCAATTCACATTGACTAACATCTAGGTGTGCTTATTAAGCCATTTGGACATGCCCATATACACTGATGCTAGTCGTCATCACTGCCAGTATGTGTGCTACATGGTGCATTGTCCCAGGGTTTACTGTACAGTGGTGTGCTCATATAGTTGATACTTCTGTCCATGCTTGGTGATTTATCTGTAGATGAGTTTGCAATTTCTTCTCTGGGTACATTTCAGAAAATAATTGTTAATTACACTAATTGTGTACTTGCCATTGCCTGCCTTCAATATTGGGGAGTGCATGTGATGGTGCTACATCTCTCCACTGCCAGTAAGTAATTGTTTGTATTGGGAGTTCGTGTGATTCTGGTAGTGTAAGCAACGGTTCGGGGGTGACCGGTGGTGGACCGGGGTAGGGACCGGACCGGAGGCCCAAGTCTGCATTGTTACCCGGACCACCCCTGAAGCCGCTTGGTTTGGGGCCGGGTTGGAACTGGAGTACAGTTGAATTTCGCGGGTTCTGCAACTTTCACTCGAATTAAGTTTTTGAATTTTCATTGTGTCGCAGCATAATCTATACGTGAAATATGCTGTGTGATGCCCTCTTTCATTTCACGTTCTCCGAATTGGGATCGGATGAATACTCATGCAGTCGCTGGGGAATAAAGCCAAAAATCCCGTCAAAATGAGTGGTTTTTCAAAGCAAGTCGACGAATATTGATCCAATCGCAAACTGGAGAATGGGAGATGAAAGAGGGCATCACACTGCATATTTCTCATATAAATTATCTTGCGATACAATGGGAACTCAGATACTTAACTGTAGCAAGAAATGTTGAGATTTGAGAAGCGGGTTCTGCATGGAAACTTTTTGGAATGGTCTGGGTTCGGTCCCAACCTGGAACTCGAACTGAACTCGGCATTTGGAACCGTAGCTAACACTAGATTCTGGCACTGTCATCCCCCATATTAGCAATTGTTACTATACCAAAGACATATGTTGCAACACTTCAGGATGTGTGATATTTGTGTTGAAGCTGTGTGAATTGGAATCTGATTTGGGATTGTATTGGTCATTGTACCCTGGGCATAGAGCTGTGTTCTTTGGCATCTCATGATAGTGCTATGGGTAGTACTCAGTATTGTACTCAGTTAAGCTACAGAGTTGGAATCTTTGTAGTCTGCATATCTGCACCCAATTGTGACTGAAGAGTATCATATCAAAGTAAGTGATCTCGAGGATGGTATAACTTTGCATAACCCCAATATCTTCATATTGGAATGAAGATTAATTATCATTGGTCTCCTGTGATCTATCTTTCTAGCTCTATCCCCTGTCATGCACATCTGGAAATCGATCCACATTTCATTGCAATGTATATCTAGCTGTAATTCATCTCTGGACTGAGTCTGTCTCATGTCATTGAGTTCCAGAAACATTCCATCTCGCGACAAGATCTGTCTCCTGATGCTAAGCGTCCCATGCTGGAACACATCATTGGCTGTGATCCATTTTGAACAACCATTCATCTCTGGCGGCAATCTAATTGGTCCTAGATTTTCATTTACACTACGTGCATGATTATGATTGTATGGGCTCCATTTCATAGTTTGCCCTGTAGCTGTGTAAATCCTCTCAAGACCACTGTTACTGATGTCTGTAATGTCTTCTTTTGATTTGCTGTACATTATACTACCATAATCCATCTGGTGACATTGTCTATTCTAAACACTTCCCCACCAATTGACCATTCCATATTACGTAGTATATTTTGGGCCAAATCCATATTCCGGTATCTTGAGCTGGTGATTTTTGTTGACTCAATTGCTAGAATACCACCCTCCTACACTCAACTCTAATAAGTTGTAAATATGCTCATATTGCAAATTGCAGGTTACTTTGGATGCGTCTTTGACTTGATTGATTGACTCTCGAGGCCAGAAGGCCATATATTTACAGACTTTCTCCCATATTCTCAGCCATATTGGTGTCCATATCTATCTCCATTTGCTCATCTGTTTGCACTGATATGAGCCGCTCTGTACTGATAAGAGCCGCTCTGCTGAGGCGTATCATCATATGCCAACTGCATATCAAACAGCATCAGCAAAAAACATTTCCGTCCGGGCGGAATGGCTCCGTCAGAGTGGACGCGCTCCGTCAGAGCCGTCAGAGACACCCCGGTGGCGGATTACTCCGCGCCCGGCATCAATACCACGCGTCGCGTT